>SDGW01000711.1_pt1 | contig 13875 bp, 12 predicted proteins | sample 2873831 | NCBI WGS metagenome assembly SDGW01 (sample SAMN08132700, study PRJNA421101) | hypersaline lake metagenome | isolation source: celular fraction 0.22 microns magnesium sulfate-rich crust from ephemeral... | place: Spain: Penahueca Lagoon, Toledo | collected 2011-07
GGCCACGAGGGGTACGAGTTCGTGCATCCCGACGATCGGGAACGGAACGCCGAGGCAGTGGAGGCCGTGCTGGCGGACGGCACCGGCTCCGAGACTGTCGAAGTCAGGTTCAAGCACGCGGACGGGTCGTGGCGGTGGATCGAGGCCACGATGCGGAATCGACTCGACAACGACGTTATCGACGGTATCCTCCTCAGCAGTCGAGATATCACCGACCGAAAAGCGTACGAGCGCGAAGCGGAGGAACTCGCCGACGAGTACGAGGCCCTGTTGCACAACGTCGAGGACGCGATCTTCCTCGTCGACGTCGAGGAAGGGGAGGAGGACATCAGATTCGAGTTCGAACGTCTCAGCCCGTCCTACGAGGAACAAACCGGTCTCACGACCGACGAAGTGCGGGGCCGAACCCCCCGGGACGTGTTCGGAGAGGAACAGGGGGCGAGCCTCGAAGCGAACTACCACCGCTGTGTCAACGCCGGGACGACGATCTCCTACCAGGAAGAACTGGAGGTCGACGAGGGGGCACGCTTCTGGCACACGAAGCTGGCCCCAGTTATCAGCGATGGTGAAATTACTCGCCTCGTCGGGATCACGCGGAACGTGACAGATCGCGTGGAGCGCGAACGGCGACTCCGCCAGCAGAACCAACGCCTCGACGAGTTCGCAAGCGTGATCTCACACGACTTGCGCAACCCGCTCAACGTCGCACAGGGTCGTGCGACGCTCCTCGCGGAAGAAACAGGGAGCAACCATCTCGAGCCACTCCTCAACGCGCTCGACCGGATGGAGGCGATCGTCGAGGACACGCTGACGCTCGCTCGGGAGGGGAACACGATAACCGAAACCGAGCAGATCAGGTTGACTGACCTCGTCGGGAAGTGCTGGGCGACAGTCGACACCGGCGACGCGACGATCGAAATCGTCGACGAGGTGGAGTTCCAGGGCGACCCCGAGCGACTACGCCACGTGTTCGAGAACCTGTTCCGGAACGCCGTAGAACACGGGGGGTCCGACGTGAACGTCCGTGTCGGCTCGCTCGGCGAAAACGGAATCTACGTCGAGGACGACGGGCCAGGAGTGCCCGTTGACGAACGTGAAGCGGTGTTCGAAGTGGGCTACTCGTCGACGACGGACGGGACTGGCTTCGGGCTGACCATTATCAAACGGATCGTGGAAGCCCACGGCTGGAAGCTGTCCCTGACCGACGGAGAGGAGGGCGGCGCACGCTTCGAGATCGACATGTCCGAGGACGTCGAACTACCGTAAGTCGTCGGCCGGTGCTGCCCCGGCGCGTCGGGTCGTCCGAATCGACTCGCCTGGGCGAGGCCGAGCCAGTCGCTTACGCCACGATCCAGGGCTTCTCGTCGGGATCGTACTCGTCCATCGCGCCCGAGTGGCTTCGGGTCTCGGGGGCGAGGACGCCGACGTGTTTGAGCTGCTGGACGAAGTTGAACAGCACGTTGTTCCGGATCACCTCGCGCCAGACCGACGGGTCGGCGTACAGCCGCCGGGTTTCGCCGGCCTCGATCAGTCGGCGCGCCCGGTCGGCGCCGCGGTCGGTGCAGAACGCGCTCAGGAACACGTTGGGGTACTCGTGGACCAGTCGCTCGACGAGGTCGAGGAAGTGGACACGGGGGCCCGCCTCGCGGAGGGCGTCGAGCAACAGCCCGAACTCCGGGTGGCGGGTGAACGCGTTCCGGAGCAGGATCGCAAGCGGGCGGTGGGTGTCGGCGACCGTCGAGCCGCGGGTCTCCTCCTTGACGAGCCGGAGGTCGTCGAGAGCCTCGACGCCGTAGCCGCGGAGCACCGTCGCGGAGAGCTCGCCCTGCTCGGTGAGCCCGTGCGGGCGCTCCCGGGTGAGCAGGCCGAGCGTCCGGGCGCTCGCGACCGCGGCGTCGCCGGCGCCGAAGCCGTACCCGTCGGCGAGGGCGTCGACGAGTTCGTCCCTCGCGAGCGGCCCGTGGCGGTCGACGGCCACGACCGGGGCGAGGTAGTTCAGCGGCTGGGCGAGGCTCAGCGTCGTCACGTCGCCGCCGAACTCGTTCCCGCGGAGCCGCACCGAGAGCTGGCCCGCCACGTCGGCGACCTCGGTGTCGGCCTCTGCGCTCGGCGGGCGGCGCCAGCTGTCGAGGCCGCCGTCGTCGACGCCGATGACGCCGACGCCTTTCGCCCGCAGCAGCTCCGTGTGCTGGGCGACGGCGTCGGCGTCGCCGGCGAGGTAGGCGACGTGGGCCCCCTGCTGGTACGTCAGCGCCTGACCCATCCCCCGGAGGAGGTTGCTCGCTCCTTTCACCTCGATCGCGAACACGCGGTTGGCCTCGGTGAAGCCGATCACGTCGGGGTAGCGCCCGCGGATCGTGATCTCGTGGCGCTCGCAGCGATCGAGTACGTCCGCGTAGGCGTCGTCGTGGGCCGCCGGCACGTGGACCAGCGGCTCGTAGCTCCGCGCAGCGAGTTCGTCGACGACGCCCTCGAACACCGCCGGCTCGTTCATGACCGACCGCTCGGCCAGCTGCCTAATAAGCGTCCCCCGCCGGCCCGAGATACCCCCACGCCTGGAGGCGGTCGCCCTCGCCGTCGATCCAGCGCTCGCCGATGTCGTCCCGGTAGTAGCGGTTCGGGATCGCGATGTCGTCGACGCGGCCGTAACACCGCTCGCGGGCCTCCGCCATCGTCTCCCCCTTTCCGGTCACGACCAGGGGCATCCCGCTCTCGCCCGCGACGCGCCACTGGCCGTCGACGCGCTTCGTGTCCTCGAGGTGGACGCCCTCGCGGCTCTCGGTCCCGAAGACGACCGCGGCGTTGCGGGAGTTCTCGTCGTACGTCCCCTCGTCGTCGAACGGGAACGGCGGGAGCACCACCCGGGCGCCGACCTGGAAGCCGCGGTGGACGTCGGGCTCGGGGTCGCCGCCGTGGGCGAGATCGTGGAAGAACTCGGCGGTCGAGGACTCGATCGACTCCTCCTGGAGCGCGATCGTGGGGTAGCCGAAGCGCGGCGTGAACTCGAGCGGGTAGATCCCGGTCTCGTTGACGATGCAGTTGAGGTCGATGCTGCCGACGTACCCCTCGTCGGCCAGCCAGCCCTCGAGCTTCCCGAGCGTCCGCTCGAACAGCTCGTTGCGGCCGGCCCAGAACATCGACGTGCCCATCTCGCCGGTTGAGGGGCCGATGTTGCCCGGGAACAGCTTCTTGTGCTCGAAGTTGAAGTTCACGCGGTCGACGAACGAGTCGCCGTCGAAGAACCCACAGACCGCGATCTCGACGCCGTCGACCTTGCGCTGGAGCTGGAACCCCTTCATCCGGTGGCCCCACGCCCGCTCGTACGCCTCGAGCACGTCGATCACGTCGCTGCCGTCGTCCTCGTCGCCGACGTACAGCAGGCGCTTGACGTTCTGGACCTCGCCGAGGGGTTTGATCACGTACGGGGCGGGGTTCTCCCGGACGAACTGGATCCCCGCCTCGAAGCTCTCGAACTCGCGGTGGTCGATCGTGTTCACGCCGTGCTCCTCGAGCACCTCCATCGCGTAGCCGCGGTCCTCCTCCAGTCGGTCGGTGTTCGGCGTGCCGCCGACGACCGCGTGGCCGTCCTCGCGGAGCTCACGGGCGAGTTCACCCGTCCCGATATCCGACCCCACCCAGATGTCGTCGAAGACGATCACGTCGGCCCAGTCGACTTCGGCCTCCCAGTCGTCTGTCTTGGGGACGAACCCGTCGCCGATCTCGCGGTCGCTCTCGGCCTCGATGTAGTACTTCACGTCGTGACCCTCCCCGTGGACCTGCCACGCGAGGTCGGTGATCAGCGCCGCATCGGCCGAGACGAACAGGAACCGCTTGGTGTCCATGCGGTGGTCTTCTCACGCGTCTGACTTGAGTGTGCGTGCGGGTCGGCGACAGCCCGGCCGGAGCGGCGTCGACGGCGCCGGTCGCGGCGAGCCAGTGCTCCGGGGCGCCCGCTTCGCCGCGAGGCGTGCCATCAAGTACCAAGAGGTGGTGGGGTACGTATGAACTTCGCCGTCAACGTCCCCGTCTGCGCGGGGAGCTCGGAGTACAGCACGCTCGCGTTCTGCGAGGAGCTCTCGTGGGCGAAACAGCGCGACTACGCCGTCGCCGTCGAGGGGCTCGGCTTCGACGGGCTGGCGGTTCCGGACCACATCATGGCCGGCGCGGGGCCGACGACCGAGGGGTTCTCGACGCTCGCCGGGCTCGCGGGCGCCACGGAGGACGCGTACCTCTACCCCAAGACGTTCAACGACCAGCTCCGCCACGGGCCGCTGCTGGCGAAGGCGCTCGCCCAACTGGACCACGTCGCCGAGGGCCGGCTGAAGGTCGGTATGGGCGCCGGCTGGAAGCAGGACGAGGCGGAGGCGTTCGGCTACGACTGGCCGGATGCCCCGGAACGGCTGCGCCGGATGGAGGAGACGATCGAGGTCTGCCAGGCGCTCTGGACCGGCAGCGACGTGGACTACGACGGCGACTACTACCAGCTCGACGGCGCCGACGGCCGCCCGCACCCGATGCAGGACCCCCACCCGCCGATCATGGTCGGCGGCGGCGGCGAGCAGTTCACGCTCCGCATCGCCGCCAAGCACGCCGACACGTGGAACTACTGGGGCGACCTCGACATGCTCCGCGGGAAACTCGACGTGCTGCGCGAGCACTGCGAGACGTACGGCACCGAGTTCGACGCCGTCGAGAAGTCGTGGTTCGCCCGGTGTGTGATCCGCGAGACCGAGGCCGAGGTCGAGGAGCTCCTCGACGCGATCCCGCGGTTCCGCCCGGCGAACTTCGAGGCCGACGAGTTCCACCTCGTCGGCACTCCCGAGCAGGTCGCCGCCGACGTCGAGCGCTACCGCGAGGCGGGCTTCGAGGAGATCGTGCTCGAGTTCGTCGACTTCCCGGACACGACCGGCCCGGAGCTGTTCGCCGAGGAAGTCGCGCCGCAGTTCGCCTGAGCCCAGTAGCGTGCTACGTGACCGCTTGGCGAACACGTAAGGTGGCCGCCGACGACGCTCACGTATGACCGACGCAGCCATCGTGACGGGCGCGGCGAGCGGGATCGGCCGGGAAACCGTGGACCTGCTCCGGGAGCGCTACGACCTCGTCGCCGGCATCGACGTCGACGACGCCATGCGCGAGGTCGCCGGCGAGTTCGACGACGTGGCGGGCTACGTCGCCGACGTGCGCGACCACGAGCGGGTCCACGAGATCGTCGCCGACGTAGAGGGCGACGCCGACGTGGTCGCGATCGTCAACAACGCCGCGATCTCCCGGTACGAGTGGATCGGCGACCTCGGCCCCGAGGAGTGGCACGAGGTGATGGACGTGAACCTCACTGGGCAGTACAACCTCGTTCACGCGGCCGCGCCGCGGATGTACGAGCGCGAGCGCGGCGCGATCGTGAACGTCTCCTCCGGCGCCGGCAAGCAGGGGTCGGCCAGCGGCGGCGTCCACTACTCCGCCTCGAAGGCCGGGATCTTCGGGCTCACGAAGGGGCTGGCGAAACAGCTGGGCCCCCACGTCCGGGTGAACTGCGTCGTCCCGGGGCTGATGGACACGCCGCTCACCACCGACTCGGGGCTCTGGACCGAGGAGGGGATCGAGGCGTTCACCGACGAGCTCCCGCTGGGCCGGCTGGGCCGGCCCGAGGAGGCGGCGGAGCTGATCGAGTTCCTCTGTTCGGAGCGGGCGAGCTACATGACCGGCGCCGTCGTCGACGTGGACGGCGGCGCGACGCTCTGAGCGCTACCGGTCCGCCAGGAACGACGCGGCCGCCTCCTGGGCGTTCCGGAGCCGGTGCCGGAGGCGGGTGACCTCGCGGGTCAGCGTGGTCTCGGCGAAGCGCTCCTCGCGGCCGGTGCCGTCGACGCTCGCGGCGCGGCGGAGCCCCGGCAGGGGCTCGTGAGGGAGCGCCGGCTCGTGGTCGTAGTCCCGGCGGGTCATGTACAGCGCCGGCACGAGTTCGTTGCCCAGCGCGACCTGCAGGTCCTCGGCGGCCGTCGCGGTGTCGGAGCCCGGGGCGTCGACGCCGTCGATCACGTCGTACGCTTTCTCCAGCGACTCGGCCAGCGCGTCGAGCTCCGCGTGGACGCCGTCGAACGCCCGGCCGGTCTCGGCCTCGATCTCGGCGACCTGCTCGCGAACGTCGTCGACGGTCGCCCGGAAGTCGTGGGGCAGCGCCGGCGAGTCGCAGATCCGGCTGGCCAGCGCGACCGCGATCCGCGTCTCCTCGGCCAGCACGTCGAGATCCACTTTGTCCCGGGTGTCCGCCGGCGTGTGCCACCACCAGCCGCCGCCGATGGGGCCGCCTTCCTCCCCGGGTTCGAGCCGCGCGCCCGAGAGCAGCGACGTGAGCCCGGCGCCCCAGAACGACTGGTCGGAGTTGCGCCCCGGCCGACCCGACCCGAGGAACCCGCCGTCGCCGCCGCCCTCGAGCAGCGGGAGCTCGCCCGCGGTCTCCAGCACGTCGACGTGCTCCTCGTCGAGTTCGGCCATCTCCTGGTGCCAGAGCCCGTCGGCGCCCCGGAGCCCGTTGAGGTCGAGGTGGTAGTAGGCGACGCCGTTCTCCCGGAGGTCCAGCCACTCCCGATCGGCCCACCACGCGCTGCCGGCGTAGCGACCGGTCGAGTGGGCGGGCCAGAAGCCGAACACGAGCCCCCGGGCCGGCGGGTCGTCGGCGAAGATCCGGGCGAGTTCGAGCGTCGCCGCCATCGCCGTCGCGTTGTCGGTGATCCCCTCGTACCAGGAGTCGACGTGGTTGCCGACGACCATGTAGCGGTCGCTCTCGGTGCCCTCGATCCGCCCGACGGGGCAGGGGAGCGTCGTCAGTTCGGTCGTGACCTCCGTCGTCACCGTTGCCTCGACGGGCCCCGCCTCGCAGCGCTCGCGGAGCCAGTCGCCGGCGTCCTGCGTGAGCTGGGCCACGGGGAGGTCGGGGATCTCGTCGGCGTCGTCGAGGCCGGGCGTCCCCCAGACCGGCGTGACGATCATCTCGTGGAGGTGGTCGGCGTTGACGGACTGGTAGATCACCGCCGCCGCGCCGGCGGCCTCGAGCAGCCGGATCGGCTCGGGCGTCGGCAGCCCGGTGGTGAACGCGATCTTCCCGTCGAGGTCGGCGGCGGCGACCGCCGCTTCGGTCACGTCGTCGACGCGCACGACCTCGCCCGAGACGCCCCCGGGCGGCGTGCTCGCGCCGAAGGAGGTGGTGATGGCCTCATCGAACGTCTGACGCGTGGGCGCGGTCACGTCGACGCGGGCGTCCTCGGGGACGCTGACGTACCCCTCGAACTCGTGGAGCTCGGCCTCGCAGCCGTACTCCCGCAGCGTCTCGACGACGTACTCGCTGGCTTCCCACTCGTCCTCGGTGCCGGAGATCCGCTCGGTGCCGTCGAACGCGTCGACGTGACGGGTCAGTTCGTCCGGGTCGACGCGGTCTCGCAGCTGGGTCTCGCTCTCTCTGTCGACCGGTTCGAGCATACCCGTAGGGTAGACCGACGGAGCTATAGCTATTTGGGCACCAGCAGCACCATGCACTACGTTAGCACGAGTGGAGTGTACCGACCCGAGGAGGCCACCGTCGAGGGACGCGTCGTCTGTATCGAGGCCGGCGAGATCGTCGGCGTCCGCGAGGAGCCGCCCGGGGACGGCGAGGCGCTCTACGAGGGTGAGGGGTACGCGCTCCCCGGGTTCGTCGACGCCCACTCTCACGGGCCGATTCGTCCCGGGGAGGGCGATCAGCTGGGACAGATGCGCGCCGACCCGGCGGTCCAGGCAGTTCGGGCGGCGAACAACCTCCGTCGCGACCTCCGCGCCGGCACGACCACGATGCGCACGATGGGCTGTGAGCACGGGCTCGATCTCCGGCTCCGGGAGGCCGAGCGCACCGGCGAGCTCACCGGCCCGCGACTGCTCCCCTGCGGCGGCCACCTGACACCGACCAACGGCCACGGACACGCGCTGACAGCCACGGACGGCCCGGAGGATTGCCGCCAGCGCGTCCGCGAGCTCCTCGACGCGGGCGCTCACCACGTGAAGTACTTCGCCACCGGCGGTGTCTCCTCGGGCGCGGGGAGTCTCGACCGGGCGCCGTACAGTGACGCCGAGGTCGCTGCTATCGTCAGCGAGGCCCACCGGCAGGGCGTCCACGTCGCGACCCACGCCCACGGTGGCGCCGGGGCGCGGCAGGCAATCGAGGCCGGCGTCGACACGGTCGAGCACGCCGCGGCGTTCGACGCCGAACTCGTGGATCGGCTCGAGGGGAGCGGCGCCCACGCGGTCGGGACGTTCAGCATCCTCCACGACCCCGAGGGCATCGTCGGCGGCGACGCCGACGACCCGGCTGTGATGGCCCGCGTCGACGAGGTCCGCGCGAGCGTGCGCGAGAGCTGGGAGCGGGTCCTCGCGGCCGAGATCCCCGTCGCGGTCGGCACCGACAGCATGCACGGCAACCTCGCGGACGAGGCAGCCCACCTCGTGGAGTACGGCGCCAGTCCGGAGACGGCGGTACGCGCGGTCACGAGCGAGGCCGCCCGTGCAGCCCGCGCCGAGCGTGCGGGCACGCTCACGCCGGGGAACTGGGGTGACGTGGTCGTCGTCGCCGACGACCCGACCGAGAAGATCGAGACGCTGGGGGACCCACTCGCGGTGGTGAAAGGGGGCGAGCGCGTCGTCTGAACGGACGCGGTGCCCGACCGCTCGGCATCACTCGAACAGCGAGTCCGGGAGGTCGACGCCGACGCCCGGCCCCTCCGGAACGGCCATCTCCGGCCCGACGTCGAGCGGCTCGGTCGCTGGGTCCTCGGCGACCATGTCGGGGATGATCTCCGCGGCCGCGGATAGCCGGGGAACGGTCGCACAGAGCTGGAGCGTGAGCGCGGCGCCCAGCGAGGTGTCGAACGCGCTGATGGGCGTCACGGGCCGGCCGGCGTCGGCAGCGACCTCGGCCATCGTCGTCCACTCCCGCAGCGAACCGGTCTTCGCGAGCTTCAGGCAGACGCCCGAGACCGCGACCGGCTCGGCGAGCAGCTCACGCACGTCACCGAGGTCGTGGATGGACTCGTCGGCGAAGACGTCCAATCCCGACTGCCGGCGCAGGTGCCGCAGGTCGGCAGTGGCGTCCGCCGCCACGGGTTGTTCGAGGTACTCCACGTACCCCGGGCGGTCGATGTGGTCGACGGCGCGGGCCGCACGCTCGGCGGTCTCCCAGCCCGTGTTGGCGTCGACGCGAACCGAGAACTCGGCGGGGTCGCCCGCGGCCGCGAGCCGGTCGATCACGGCCCCGATCCGCTCGGCGTCCGTGCGGGGCTCCCCGTTGGCCTTCAGCTTGAACCGCGTGTAGCCGGCGTCGAGTCCCGCCGCGACGCGCTCGGCGGCCACCTCGGGGTCGACGCCGCCCACGGCGTAGACGGTCGGTACTGTCGTCCGCCGGGTCGGTCCGAGGAGGTCCCGCAGCGGAACCCCCTTCCGGCGGGCCTCGAGGTCTAGCACCGCGGCCTCGACGGAGACGGCGGCGCCGGGGTGGTTCGGAAGCCGTTCGCGGGCCTCCGCGAGCGCGCGGCGCGCGGCCGCCGGCGGTTCGTCGACGACTGCCGGCACGTAGTGCTCGCGGGCGGCGACGCCCATCGTCGCGGCCGTCTCGCCGGTGAACGTCCGGAGCGCGGCGCCCTCGCCGTAGCCGACGGTCTCGCCGTCGCTGACGCGGACGTAGCAGTGGTCTGTCGGCAAATCGCCGTAGCTAGTCGGGAACGACTCCGACAGCGGCAGCGTTCGAGTCTCAACGTCGACGGCGGTGATGGGACGGGTCACGAAAGACACCTCGGGAGGATCAGACGTCGAAGAACGGCGCCAGCGCCTCCCGCGAGGGTTCGGAGGTGAGGTAGGAGCCGGCGATCATGCCGATCAGGCACATGATGACGCCGGGAACGACCGGGTCGATCTGCGCCAGAATGCCGGAGATGGCGCCGGCGTCAGTGCCGAAGTGCCACACCAGCACCGAGACGAAGCCGAGGATCATCCCGACGAGCGTCCCGGGCGTATTGATCCGGTCCCAGTGTAGCCCCAGTAGCAGCGGCATCGAGAACGTCGCGCCGATGATGGCCGCTTGGAGCAGCACGATGAACTGGACCAGACCGCCCAGCGCCTCGCCGTAGAGCGCGAGGAAGAACGGGACGATGCCGACGAATATCACCGCGAGACGGTTGGCCCAGAGCTTCCGGCTCTCGCTCGCCTCGGGGTTGATCAGTTCGCTGTAAATGTCGTGCGCGATCGCCCCGCCCGAGACGATCATGATGGAGTCGACCGTACTCAGCATCGCCGAGAGGATCGCACCGATCACCAGCGCACCCAGGATCGGTCCGAGCACGTCGATGCTCATAATGACGCTGGCCAGGTCGGGCGTGGTGAGCTGGGGGTAGAGCACGCGCATGCTCATGCCGACGACCGCGACGCCCCCGCCGATGAGGATCTGGAAGATCAGGGTGGTGCCGATGGCGTAGCGCACCGTCTGCTCGTCGCGCATCGAGTAGATGCGGACGATCTCGTAGGGCGCGCCGAGCATCCCGAACCCGAAGGCCAGCGCGATGGTACCGACCTCGAGCGGCGAGAAGTACCAGCCGACGAGCTGGGGATTGAGCGAGGTGAGCATCAGCTCGAGCTCGGTGATCCCGCCGACGTTGCCAAGCAGGATGGGGATGGCGATGATGGCGCCGACGGTCATGATGATGATCTGGACGAAGTCCGAGAGGGCGCTCGCACGCATCCCGCCGAAGGCGGTGTAGGCGATCACGATGGCGACCATGATTCCCATGCCCACGACGGTCGAGACGCCGAAGATGGACTGGAAGATGAGTCCGGCGCCGGTGTACTGGGCGCTGATGTACACCGTGTAGGCGACGACGATCAGGACCGCCGAGAACGCGCGCATCCGGTCCCCGCCGGCGCCGTCGTCGCCGAACCGGACCGCGATGAAGTCGGGGACGGTGATCTCGCCGAACCGGCGCATCTGCGGGGCGACGAACACCAGCGAGACGAGCCAGCCCATCCAGAGTCCGATCCAGATGTAGACGAAGCTGACGCCGGTGAGGTAGTGCACCCCGAGCGTGCCCACGAACGTCCCGGCGCTCATCTGGGTGGCCGAGAGCGTCGCCGCCCCGACCGCCGGGCCGATCTCCCGGTTGGCGACGAGGAAGTCGTCCTCGTCCTCGGTCTTCAGGTAGCCGTACACCCCGATGCCGAAGATGACCAGGAAGTAGACGGCGAGGGTGAGGAGGAACACCCAGCCGACGGTGCCGATGACCGCCATCAGCTACCACCTCCGCGTTCGAGCGTCTCGCTCCCGATCTCCTGCTCCGATACCTCCTGTCCCTTGTGTCGTGCCCACAGTAACGCGCCCGTCACGAACAGCAGTCCGATGATGACGAACGGCGTGAGCATTGCGATTAGTGATGCCATGTCTGTATCACGCAGTCTTGCGGTCGATTGCCAGTCCTCCCACGACGAAGCCGACGATGACCACGACCCCGACCACGGAGTAGAGGAAGTCTTCGTTCAACAGCCCCATCCCTGACTCCCCGTAGTCGGCGGCGACGAACCCCGGCACGTGGAGGAGTTCGTACGTCGCGGTGTTGCCGTCGACGGTGGCGGGGCCGGGGAACGCACCGCCGGAGACGGTGGTCCCTTCGGGGAGGGTCAGCGTGCCGTCGACGACGTTCGCCTGCCCGGGCGTCGAGTACTCCGGCACCCAGAGGGGGACCCGGATCTCGCCGGCCGGGCCGGCGACCTCGTACTCGAGCGTGACGGTCACCGTGTCGCCGTCGGAGACGTCCTCGACGGGTACGGAGACGGCCGAGTGGCGCTCCTCCTCGGTTACCGTGGCGTCGACGCTCTCGCCGTCGACGCTCGCCGAGATGGCGCCGATCTCGCGGTCGGGCAGCTGCCACATCGTGCCGCTGATCGACGTGAGTTCGCTCTCGCCGCTGCCGGCCGAGGCGACCTCGAACTCGTACTCGGCGGTGACGGTGCTGGTCTCGCCGCCGTCGATCTCGATCGACGTTCCGGCCAGGTCGACCGACGGCGAGGCGTCCTGCGCGGCGACCGAGCCCGGGCCCAGTACCAGCCCGACGAGGAGGAACGCCGCAAAAAGCGTCGTCGCGAGGGGTCTGTTACGGTTGCGTCGACGAATCATGGTGGAGTAAGTGGGTCATTGGTCAGTGTGGTGCGTTACACAGTCTCATGACCGGTCGATTTATAAATGCGTTTTGGTCACATTTCGAATATACTGATCGAGAACTGAATGGTGGCCGCGTCGAAAACCAGTGATTGACGGGCTGAAACGTCAAATGATCGCCGAGTAGTGAACAACAACACGTTCTTCCGATCCGATACGTTTTCGAAACTCACGGCGTGGCTGTTACAGCCGTCAGGGCCGGATCACGACCTTCCCGATCACGTCGCGGTCCTCGATGGCGGCGTGGCCCTCGGCGATCCGGTCCAGCGGGAGCACGCGGTCGATCCGCGGGTCGAGCTCCCCCTCGGCGACCAGCGAGAGCACGTCCCGGAAGTCCTGCCGGTTCCCCATCGGCGCGCCCCGGATCTGCCGGTGGTGCTGGTACAGCGACCGGATGTCGATGTCCGGGTCGGGGCCGGAGGTGGCGCCGCAGATCACCATCCGCCCGCCCATCGCCAGCGAGTCGATCGACCGCTGCCAGGTTGCCTGGCCGACGTGGTCGGCGACGAGATCGACCCCGCGGCCGTCGGTCAGTTCCATCACCGCCTCGTCGAACCCGACGTCGGTGTAGTCGATCACCTCGTCGGCGTGCTCGCCGACCACGGCCGCCTTCTCCGCGGTCGAGGTGGTCGCGTACGTCGTCGCCCCGAGCCGGTCGGCGATCTTCAGGGCCGCGTTGCCGACGCCGCCGCTGGCGCCGAGGATCAGCGCGGACTCGGCGGGCCGGAGCTCGCCCGCGGTGACGATCATCCGCCAGGCGGTCGTGAACGTCACCGGCACCGCCGCGGCGCCGACGAAGTCGAGCGACGCGGGCTTCGGCTCCAGCGTCCACTCGGGGACGACGACGTACTCCGCGAGCCCGCCGGGACGGTCCTCGCCGATGATCTCGTACTCGTGGCACATCGTCTGCTCGCCGGCCATGCAGAACTCACACTCCCCGCAGGAGACGCCGGGGTAGACGACGACCTCCTCGCCGACCCACGACCCGTCGGCGTCGTCGCCGACGGCGTCGACGACGCCCGCGATGTCACAGCCCGTCCGCTTCGGGAACTCGCCCTCGTCCCCGGGGTGGCCGGTCCGGGCGAACACGTCGAGGTGGTTGAGCGCGACCGCCTCGACGGCCACGCGCACCTCGTTCGGCCCGGGCTCGGGGTCGTCCACGTCGACGACCGAGAGCGCTTCCTCGGGGGCTCCGTATTGGGTGATGTGTGCAGTTCGCATACTCGACCGTGGGGGGAGTACGGGCAAAAAGCCGCGGGTCGGATCGCCGACGGGTTTTTGTCCTGTCAGGTGATACTGTCGTCCATGAAGAAACGTATTCAGCACGCGATCCGACGCGCACAGTTCGCCGCCGCGGGCGCCGCCATCGGCGGCGGGCTCGGCGGGTTGGTCGGGAAGAACGCCGCGAGCACCGCCGCCGGGCTCGGCGCGCTGATCGGCGCGACGGTCGCGGAGAAAGTCGGGCCCGCGGACGAACTGAAAAAGCGGTTCAAGCGGGACGACGCCGAGGCCGCCGAGTAACGACCCCGAACCTCGGTTTTCAGTCGTCGCCCGCTGTTCGCATCGGAAACAACCTCAGTCGTCACCGACTGTTCGTTCCGGCGACACCGTTAGTCGTCGCCGGCTGCTCGCCTCGGCGACACCGTTAGTCGTCG
>SDGW01001160.1_pt1 | contig 13871 bp, 9 predicted proteins | sample 2873831 | NCBI WGS metagenome assembly SDGW01 (sample SAMN08132700, study PRJNA421101) | hypersaline lake metagenome | isolation source: celular fraction 0.22 microns magnesium sulfate-rich crust from ephemeral... | place: Spain: Penahueca Lagoon, Toledo | collected 2011-07
AGCAGGAACGGTTGGTCGGGGAACGCCGTCGCGTTCTCCACGATGCCGCTCGCCTGCGCGAACCCGATGCCGCAGACGAGGTCCCGCGGCGGGTCGGTCGCCGCCGCGAACTCCCGCTGGAGTTTCGGAATCTGCTTCGCGGAGGACGGTTCGGCGTTCTCGAAGCTGATACCGAACTGCCGTCTGGCCTTCTTCGCGCCCGAGTGAGCCATGTCGTTGAACGAGTCGTCCCCGAGGCCCCCGAGCGCGTAGACCATCCCGACGCGGGCGTCGGTGTTGTCGGGACGCTCGCTCGTCGTCGGCATGGGCGTCTCGGTCGGCGCGGCGTCGTCGCCCGCCGGGCCGCTCGTCGCGGTCGGGCGGTCGGCCGACTCGCCGCCCGAACAGCCAGCCAGACCGACCGCCCCGAGCGCGCTGGCCGCGCCGCCGAGGAGTCGCCGCCGCGAGACCGACGGTCCGGTCCCGGTGGCGTCGCCGTCGGTCATCGCCGGTTCACCGTCCCGTCTGTGGGTTCGGAGTCGCCGTCCCGGACCTCGCCGTCGCGCTCGAAGTCGAACTGTTCCAACAAGTTCGTCAGTCGCTCGGCGCGGTCCGCGAGCTCCCCGACGCCCCGCGACACCTCGGTCAGCGAGGCGGTCTGTTGCTGTGCGGCCGCCGAGACGTTCTCGGCCTGCGCGGTCGTCTCCTCGCTCACGCTGGAGACGTCTTCGACCGTCGCGACGACCTCTTGGACCGACTCGGCCTGACTCTCGGTCGCCCGGCTTATCTCGTGGATGCTCTCGTTCGTCTCGGACACGTCCTCGACCAGCCCCTCCAGCGCGTCGAGGGCCGTCTCGACGGTCTCGGTCCCGTCGGAGACGCTCGTCCGCGTCTCGTCCATCTCGGCGACGGTCGTCTCGGTCTGGTCGCGGACCTGCTCGATGGAGTCGCTAATCTCGTCGGTCGCCTCTTGGGTCTGCTCGGCGAGGTTCTTGACCTCCTCGGCGACGACCGCGAAGCCCTCGCCCGCCTCGCCGGCTCGGGCGGCCTCGATGGAGGCGTTCAGCGCCAGCACGTGGGTCTGCTCGGCGATGTCGGTCACGAAGCCGACGACCTCCTCGATGTCGGCCACCTCGTCGTGGAGCCGTTCGACCGACTCGGCCGTCCGCTCGGTCCGGGACTCGATGTCCGCGAGTTCGCCGATGGCCTCCTCGGCGGCCCGCTGGCCCTCCTCGCCCTCGTCGGCCGCCCGCTCGACGCGCTGGGCGACGGTCTCGGTCGAGGAGGCCACCTCCTCGACGGTCGCCGAGAGGTCGCTCATCTCCTCGCTGGCCCGCTGGAGGTTCCGGTTCTGCTCGACCGCGCCGTCCGAAATCTCTTGGACGGACTCGCTGACCTCCTCGCTGGCCCGCTGGACCTCGGTGAGACCGTCGGTCGCCTGTTCGCTCTCGGCGGTGACCTTCCGGCTGAACGACCGGACCTCCAGCATCGCGTCGGTCAGCTCGTCCATCATCCGGTTGTACGCCGACGCGATGCGCCCCATCGCCGCGCTCTCGGCGTCGGCGTCCATCCGGCCCGTGAGGTCGCCGTCGGCGGCGGCCTGCATGACCTCGCTGTAACTGTCGGCCTTCCGTTCGAGGTGGTCGTTGAGCGTCTCGGCGCGCTCTCTGGCCTCCTCGGCGCGCTCCTTGGCCGCTCGGGCCTCTTGGCGCTCGTCCTCGGCGAGTTGCTGGGCCTCGCGGGCCTCCTCGCGGGCGGCCTCGGCGGCGCGAATCTTCTCGGCGAGCGAGTCGCGCATCGCCGCGAACGCCCCGTAGAGTTGCCCGAGTTCGTCGATTCGGTCGCTGTCGAGTTCCGTGTCGAGGTCGCCGTCCGCTATCTCCTCGGCCTTCGAGGTGAGTTCCTTCAACGTCGCCGTCGTCCGGCGCTCGAAGACGACCGACACCAGACCGAGCGCGAGGAGCGCCGCTAGAATCGTCGTCAGGAGGCTCGTCCCCACCCGGTCGCGCATCGCGAACGCGCTGGCTTTCGGCGCGTAGGAGACGACCGTCCAGTCGGCCCCGGCGACCGACTCGTGGTTGGCGACGAAGTTCCCGGTCGTCACGAGGCCATCGCTCGCGTCCGCGGCGACCACCGCGTCGCCCGCGAGTTTGCCGTCCAGTCGTGCGTCGCCGGTGTCGAACACCGTGTCACCGGCGTCGCTGTACACCACCGTCTCGCCGTCGCGAACCGGCTGGTGGAGACCGCCGACCTGCGCGGAGATGTTCGCGGTCAGGACGACCGCGCGGTCGCTCTTGTCCGGGACGGGACTGACGAACGCGACGACCCGACCCTCGCTCCCCGCGGCCTCGTAGGGCGCGCTGGAGACGAACACGTCGCGGGGTCGCCGGAGGTCCGCGGCCCGGTCGTCGGTCGCCCACGGCACGCCGGTCTCCCGGAGGTTCGTCCCGGCGGCCGCGTCGTTCGAACTCACCACCACGTTCCACGACGAGGAGTTCACGAAGTGGACCGCCCGAACGTCGTCCGGGAGCGTCGGCTCTTGAGCTTCGAGGTAGTAGTTCACTCCTCGCTGGTTGTAGGTCCGGAACGCTTGGGCCTGCGAGAGGGTTCGCGTGAGTGTCCGCTTGCTCCGGACCCACTCGCCGAGTCTGCTCGCCTGTAGTTCGGCGGTCGAGTCCACGCGGTTCTTCACGTCGGTCTCCAAGGCGTCCTGCGTGGTCGCGTAGTTGTACGCCCCCACACTACTCGTTACCAACATCACGATTAGGACGACGCCGAAGAACTTCGCCGCGAACGTCCGTCGCAGGACCGTCGGCACCAATCCAGTCGGGAGACGGTCGCCGAAGCGAGAGAACACTCCCTTCGACGAGTCGGGGGGTTTCGCAGACATATCTGTTGGAGAACCCCGAGCCTACCTTAATAACTTCGACAAAAATCAGATTTGATATTTGTATGTTAAGATTCTAACCCCATACTGTTAGGAACTATGGTATTAGGACTCCGCTTCGGGCGCGAAGTTCCGAAGCAACCGGTCGCCGAACACCAACACCAGCGTCGCGCCGGCCATGTTGAACGCGAGGTCCAACAGCGTGTCCTTCCTACTGTAGGAGACCAGAATCGGTTCAATACCGATGCGACGACTGGCGGCGTGGATGAGATACTCCAACAGTTCCCAGAACAGTCCCGCCACGACGACGACCGCGAGGACCCGCGGTGTGGGGTCCCGGCCTTGCCTGTCCGCGGCAGCGTGGACGAACCCCGCCAACAGCGTGGCCGAGAGCGTGTGGGTCACGTGGTCCCACCACCACGTGTCGTCGTAGGGGCCGAGCATCCCGACCGCGTGGGCCAGCATCGCTCCGCCGGCGTAGACCCGCTGCCACGCCCGAAACTCCACGCCGTAGAGGCGTTCGACCGCGTCGGGGAGGTAGGTCGCCGCGAGCGCGAACACCGCGTTGACGACGGCACCCGGATTCCGACGCCGGAACCCCTCGCCGAACACCGCGACGATGCCGTACCGGATGGCGCGTTCGACTACACTACCGAGGGTCGTCTCCGAACTCCGACTCATGCGTGTTACTAGACAGTAAGTCGCCGGACCGGGAAATACTGTTCGTCTACGAGTCCGGAACAGACGCGACACTACTGCGAACTGCACGACTATCCGTCCCGACACAGCAGACCGCACCGCGAACCACACTCTCGCCGACTCGAAGGAGTTGACCGCACCAGCGACTGCACGGCGACTGCGCCTCGTCCTCCTCATCCGCCTGTGCTACTCGCTCCGCTACGTTGTCTGCGAACCGCGTTCGCGAATGGACGAGACGCGCCGCGTCTCGCAAGCCTCGGCCTTCGCCCTACGCTACTCGGCCACTGTCGGACAACCCGCGCCCGACGAGGCGTCGTTCGCGTCCGCTCACGACGACCTCGAACGGTGGGCGCGGCCGCCGGGCCGCGCCCGCCAGAAGACAGATTTAGGTTTCTTTCATAACGGTGTATAACCTCTAGAGAAATAAAAACACAGTTCTAGTCCTTCCCTACCACGCGTAGTCTTCGCGGGGGTCCACGTCGTCGCGCTCGCTGTCGTAGACGCGCTCGCCCTCCACGAACACCTGCTCGGCGTCCGAGTCCAGTTCGAACATCGGCCCGTCCCAGACCACGAGGTCCGCGTCGGTGCCCGCCTCGACGGTCCCGACGCGCTCCTCGATGCCGAGAATCTCGGCGGGGTTGCGCGTGACCGTTCGCAGGGCGACCTCCTCGGGCAGGCCCTCGCGCACCGCGAGACCGACGCAGACGTCCAGATGCTCTTGGGGCAGGACCGGCGCGTCGGTCTGGATGGCGACCTTGACTCCGGCGTCGTGGAGGATGCCCGGCGTCTCGAAGGTGATGTTGCGCAGTTCGTACTTGCTCGCCGAGGAGATAGTCGGTCCGACGACGGCCGGAACGTCGCGTTCGACGAACTCGTCGGCGAGGACGTGGCCCTCCGTCGCGTGTTCGATGGATAGCTTGTCGATGCCGAACTCGTCGGCGATGCGGAACACCGTGGCGATGTCGTCGGCGCGGTGGGCGTGGACCCGGAGCGGCAGGTCGCCCTCTATCACGCGCGCCAGATTCTCCATCCCGAGGTCGCGCCCGAAGGGGTCGCCCTCCTCGCGGGACTTCTCGCGGCGCTCCACGTAGTCTTCGGCCTCCATCAGCGCCTGTCGGAGCGTCGCCGCGACGCCCGGCCGCGTCGAGGGCTGGCGGTCCTTCTCGTCGCCGTGGAACCGCTTGGGGTTCTCGCCGAACGCCGCCTTCATGCCGTCCTCCCGAATCAACATCCGGTCGGCGACGTCGCCGTAGGTCTTCATCGAGCAGATGATTCCGCCGACGACGTTCGCGCTCCCCATCCGCGCCGAGACGGTCGTCACGCCGCCCTGAAAGGCGTGTTTCAGTTCGTCGTCGCGCGGGTGGAACCCGTCCAAGGCGTTGACCTGCGGCGTCACCGGGTCCGACACCTCGTTGAAGTCGCCGTCCTCGGGTTCGCCCCACTCGGCCATCCCGGCGTGGCTGTGGGCGTCTATCAGTCCGGGCGTGACGTGCGCGCCGGCTACGTCCACGACTTCGGCGTCGTCCGGGACCGCCACGTCGTCGCCCGCCCCGACCGCCGCGATTTCGCCCTCCTCGATCAGCACCGTACCGCCGTCGATAGTTCCTCGCTCCGACACCGTGTGAACCGTACCATTGACGATTGCTCGCATACCACGGAAATTCGAAAGCGCGGCTTTCAGTATTTCGGTTCGAAAGTACCACCGGCCGCTCGCCGCTACCCCGAGACATAAGCCCGCGTCACTCGATACCGCGGTCATGTACCGCCGCGACCTGCGCGAGACCCGACACGACGACCTGCTGGCCGACGCCGCCACCGCCGAGATGGCCGAGCAGGTCGTGCCCGAACCGGACGGGACGCGCCTCGCCTACGCCGTCAGCCGCGAGCACCGCACCGACCTCTACCTTCGAGACGCCGAGGAGACCCGCCGACTCACGAGCAGGGGCCTCCTCGCCCAACGCTACACCCACCTCGACCCCCGGTGGTTCGACTGGCACCCCGACGGGGAGTCGGTCGCCTACGCCGGGGAGGACGACGACGGCCTCTCGGTCCGGACCGTGGACGTCGAGACCGGCGAGAAGACCCGCGTGACCGCCCACGAAGCGATGGACTCCCAGCCTCGATTCTCCCCCGACGGCGGCGAAATCGCGTTCGTGACCGACTACCGCTCGCCGGGCGCGCTGGCGGTCGCCGCCGCGGACGGCCGCCGCGTCGAGGTCCTGCGCGACGACGAGTACCTCTATCAGGACCCGCGGTGGGCCGACGACGACACTCTCTACGCGGTCCGGATGCGCCACCGGGACCTCTCGGACCGCGCGAGTCAGGTCGTCCGCGTGGACCGCGACGGGACCGTCGAGCCGATGTTCGCCAGCGACTCGGTGAACGCCTACGCGCCCCGGCCGCGGCCCGGAAGCGAGGGCGAGGAGGTCGCGTTCGTCCACGACGCCAGCGGCTACGACGCGCTCTACCTCGCGGGACCGGACCGCGCCGAACCCGAGCAGTTGCTCGCCGAGTCGGGCACCGACCTCGGTGCGCCAGCGTGGGACGCCGACGGCGACCTCCTCGCGTTCACGGCGACCCGGCGGGGCGAGGTCCACGTCCGGACCCTCGCGGTCGAGTCCGGCGAGGAGACCGCCCTGACCGACGAACCGGGCGACCGTTACTTCCCCGAGTGGCACGACGGCGACGTGCTCGGGGTCGAGGCCACCCCGACGACCCCGCCCGAAGTCCGCAACCTCTCGGCCGACGAGCGAATCGCGGGCCGACCCCCGGCGGGTCTCGGAGACCGGTTCGTCCGCCCCGAGAGCATCACCTACGACTCGACCGGCGGCGTCGAGATTCACGCGATGGTGTACCTGCCGGAGGGCTACGACGAGGCCGACCCCGACTCGATTCCACTGCTGGTCCACCCCCACGGCGGCCCGACCGCCTTCGACGGCTACGAGTTCAACCACCGCGCGCAGTACTTCGCCGCGCAGGGGTTCGCCGTGATAGAGCCGAACTACCGCGGGTCGTCGGGCTTCGGCCGCGAGTTCCGGAATCGCAACGACTTCGCGTGGGGCGAGGGCGACTTGGACGACGTGGTGAACGCCGCGGACGCGCTCGCCGACGCCTACCCCGCAGTGGACGGGGACCGCGCGGGCATCTACGGCGGGTCGGGCGGCGGGCTGATGACGGTCAACGCCTTGGGCCGGACCGACCGCTTCGACGCCGGAGCGGCCTTCTACGGCGTCTACGACTACGAGACGTTCATGGACGACACCGACGACGTGGGCTGGCGGCTGATGAAACGCGAGTTGGGCTACCCCGCCACCGACATCGACAACTATCGGGAGGCGAGTCCCATCCGGAGCGTCCCGGACATCGACGCGCCCCTGCTGGTCCTCCACGGCGAGGAGGATTTGCGCGTCCCCCCGAGCCAGTCCGAGCAGCTGGTCGCCGAGCTAGAGAAGCACGGCAAGACCCACGAACTCCGGACCTACGACGACGAACCCCACGGGTTCCTCAAGCGCGAGAACGTGCTGGACGCCTACTCGCGGGTCGCCGACCTGTTCGCCAAGTACCTCGAAGTGGACCCCGACGACGGCTCCAGTCGTCCCCACCGCCCGGACGAGTAGGCGACGCTCGTCCGACCGCCAGTATTTTACTATTCCGACACGACCGAGGCGAGTGTGAGAGACGACGTTCGCCGCCTCGCTCCGCTCGCGGGCCTCGCCCTCGTCGTCGTCGGCGGCTACGCGCTCCGGGCGCTGGTCCGGTCGGCCGTGGTCGCCCAGACGAAACGAACCGGGACGCTCCCGTCGGTACTCCCGGCGTTCGGCACGACCGGCGAGACCGTCACCGTCTACCTCCTCGGGGCCTCGCTGGTCTCGTACGTCGCGATTCCGGCGGTGGCGTTCGCGCTCGGCTATCGGTTCCGGACGACAACCGACCGGACCGAGCCTCAGAGCCAGTAGCCCAGCAGTTTCCAGTACGAGAGTTGCCAGAGGAGTACCACCGCCGCGACGGCGACGAGCGTGTAGTGAACCCGGCCGACGACTCCCCAGTAGCGGTCGGTCCACGCGAGGACCGCGAACGCGACGACGCCGAGCGCCGCCGCCGCGTACGCCAGCGGCACCGCGAGGAGGGCCTCCAGACTCGCCGGGCGGTAGACGATGCTGTTGGGACTGGTCGCGACGAGCGCGAGGAACCCCGCGACGAAGCCGACCGCCAGCAGGCCAGCGAACCCGGCCAGCCACCGGGCCGCGCGGGGACCGCCGGTCGGGGTCGCGCCACCGTCGCCAACTCGTCTGTCGCCTCGCGAGCGTCCGGGACTGTTCGCACTCGTCCCCCCACGCGCGCTCCCGTTCGCCCTCGCGGGACCGCGCTCCCGACCGCTCTGGCGTCGTCGCCACCTCCGAAACCGCCGCCACAGCGCCGCGAGCGGCCACCCGACGAGGCCGGTGAGGAAGACGACGAGCGCGGCCGCGAACAGGCCGCCCTGCGCGAGCGTCGTCTCCCAGACGGCGATGCGCTCGAAACTCACCGGCGGGCGACTGTCGAAGAAGGCGTAGGTCGCCCGGCCGTCCTCGACTCGGAAGGCCAGCTCGTCGTCGCCAGCGACCTCCTCGAAGACGGTCGGCCCGGTCCGGACCCACCGCTGGGTTCCCTGCCCCGGAATCGAGGTCACCAGCGTCGCGTTCTCGGCGCGGCCCACTCGGAAGTCCGAGCCGACGCCGGCTATCTTCGTGAAGTCGCTGTAGGGCAGTCGCGTCGAGCGGTACGCGCCGGTGAACGTCGAGAGCGGGGGGTTCGAGGCGGTGCGGCCGTCGTCCACTCCGTCGTCTGCCCCGCCGTCCGCGGCGACGGGTGGCGCGGTCGCGGGCCGTTCTTCGGCCGGGAAAAAGCGGTCCACGAACGAGTCGAAGAACTCCTGTCTGGCCTGCACGCCGCCGACGCTGTTGTAGGAGACGAACACGCCGAGGTCGCGCTCGGGGAACAGCCACAGCCCCGAGTGGAACAGTTCGGTGTCGCCGCCGTGGCCCACGATTCGCACGCCGTTTCGGCTCTCCTCGTAGAAGCCAAAGCCCATCCCGTTCAGCGCGGGGTGGTTGGTGAAGTGCTGGCGGTGCATCCGCTCGGTGGCCGACTCCGAGAGGAGGCGCGCGTCGCCGTACCGACCGCCCTGTAAGTGCGCGAGCATGAACTTCGCCACGTCGGTCGAAGTCGCGCTCATCGACCCCGCAGGTGGCATCCCGATAGTCTCGAACTCGCCGCGGACGAACCGCCCGTTCCGATAGCGGTAACCCGCCGAGAGCCGACCCGGAACGTCGGCCGGGACTGGCTGTCGGAAGGTACTCCGGGTCATGTTCAGCGGCGCGAAGATTCGGTTCTCGACGTAGCTGTCGAACGTCGTGTCCGCCTGCCGGGCGACGACATGACCCGCCAACGCCGCACCGTAGTTCGAGTAGGACGTGACCTCACCCGGCGGTCGGACGCGCGCCGGGACGTCCTGCAACGCGTCGCCGAGCGGTCGGCGGTCGTCGGGCGACTCGACGGCCAGTCCCTCGTAGCTGTCCTCGAACCCGGCGGTGTGGGTCGCGAGATGTTCGAGCGTGACCGGTCGGCCGTATCTCCGGGGAATCTCCACGCGGTCGAGATACCGGTTGACGCTCGCGTTCGGGTCGAGTTCGCCCTCCTCGACCTGTTGGGCCGCCGCGGTCCAGACGAACAGTTTCGACACCGACCCGACGCGGAACAGCGTGCGGTCGGCCACGACCGGGGTCTCGTTTCGCCGGTCGGCGTAGCCGTACCCTTCCGCGAAGAGGAGTTCGCCGTCTTTCACGACCGAGACGGTCGCGCCCGAGACGCGATGCTCGGCGAGGTCCTCTGCCATCGCGGCGTCCACGAACGCCTCGACCTCGGCGCGCGAATCGACGCCCCGGTCCGCGGTCTGGGTCGCGCTCGCAGTCTGGGCCGCGTTCGCCGTCTGAGTCGCGTTTGCGGTCGGCGACGCGGCCTGCGCACCCGTCGCGCCCATCGCGGGACCGACCGGCGCGAGGAGGACGACGAGGACCGCCGCGACTGCCGGACCGTGAGAGCTGAGTCGCATGACACCGGAGTACGACGACTCGGTACTTAGGTTTCGGGCGAGGTGGGTCGTCACGGCGTCGTTCGACGGTCCGCGCCGTTCGGCGTCGGGTCCGTCTCGTGACCGATACGGGACTCCGACCGCCGACGTGACTCGCGGCCGAGACGACTCCGCCCGAACCGGTCGTTTCGATGTCATTCTCGCCGCGGCGGCGTTACAGCGTCGCTTCGGGCTTATTTCCGGCTCTCGGTCGCGAGAACTCCTGTCGTTCTGACGCCACGTCTCGAAAAACCACGTCGGTTCCGTCACGAAATCGGAAGGTCAAGCATTTAATACCCAGCGGGGAACCCTAATCGTATGAAGCGAGTCGACGTTGCTATCGTCGGCGGGGGTCCCGCCGGAACGTCCGCCGCGCGTGCGGCCGCCGAGCAAGGAGCCGACGCCCTCCTCGTCGAGAAAGGCGTCCCCCGCGCCGACCGCGAGGAGTTGGGGCCGGACTCGACCGACGCCGCCGGGATGCTCGACTACTGGCTCGACATCTTGGACGTGTCGTTCGACGAGATTCCCGACCGCGTCGTCCTCCGGGAACTGGAGCGGACCGAGTTCTTCGGCCCGACCGAGGCCGCCGTCATGGAGGATACGGGCATCGAATCCTCGTACGACGGGTTCGGCTTCACCTTCCACCGCGCCCGGATGGACGACTGGTTCCGCGACCGCGCGGAGCGCGCTGGCGCGGAGTACCGCGTCGGTCTCGGCGTGACCGACGTGACCACCGACCTGTCGGGGTCGCCGACCCACACCCTCCACCTGTCGGACGGCGAGGAGGTCGTCGCCGACTACCTCGTGCTGGCCGACGGTCCCCAGCGACAGGTCACGATGCGGGCGCTCGACCGGTTCTCGCCGGACGACCGCCGAATCTCCGACGTGATGGCCCCCACCGAGGCCAACCACATCGCCTATCAGGAGTACCGGGAGTTCCCCGACGAGTTGTTCGACCCGAGTTCGCTCAAGTTCTGGTGGGGCGTGATGCCCGGCGAGACCGCCTACCCGTGGATTTTCCCGAACGACGGGACGGTCGCGCGCGTCGGCCTGACGATGCCCATCGGGATGGACTTGGACGACGTAGCGAACCCAGAAAAGTACGACCTCCTGAAGTCGGAGGACGACGCCATCCCTCGGCCCGCCGAGTACGTCGAGCGCCTGCTCGACCGCCAGTTCGGCGACGAGTACGACCTCGACGACTTCCCGCGGGTCACGGACCGCGGCAAGAGCGAGGGGACCGAGACCTACCCCATCTCCTCGACCCGGCCCATCGAGTCGCCGGAAGACGAGAGCGGCCTGCTGAAGTACAAGCTCAGGTCCGGACTCACGGGCGCGAAAATCGTCACCAAGTACAAGACCGCCAAGCGGAAGTTCAAGAACGGTAAGTACGTCCAGTTCCGCGAAGACGAGTACACGGTCTGACGAGTCGGTCCGGTCGGTCCCACGCGCTTTTGCCCTGCTCCGATAGGTTGACACTGGCTCGCATCCCGTTTCTTCCAAGGGATGACCGACGACGACCTGCGACTGTTCGACGGACACAACGACACCCTGCTGGACCTCGCCGACGAGACCGGTTCAGGTCGGTCGTTCTTCGACCGGAGCGACGAGGGCCACCTCGACCTGCCACGAGCGCGCGAGGCGAACCTCGGCGGGGGCTTCTTCGCCGTCTTCGTCCCGAACGACGACTACGAGTACGAGCGCCGCGAGACCGAGGAGGGCTACGAGATGGACCTGCCGCCGGCCGTGAGCCACGAGCGCGCCGAGTCGTTCACGAACGACGCGCTGGCGCGCCTCCACCGCATCGCGGCCGACTCGGACGGCGCGGTCCGGGTCGTCGGCGAGTACGACGCCCTCGAAGCGACGCTCCTCGATTCAGACGCGCTCGCCGCCGTGCCGCACCTCGAAGGGGCCGAGGCCGTCGCGCCGGACCTGTCGAACCTCGACTTCCTGTACGCGGCGGGCGTTCGGTCCATCGGTCCGGTCTGGAGCCGCCCCAACGCGTTCGGCCACGGCGTCCGGTCGGAGTACCCCGGCACGCCCGACACCGGGCCGGGCCTCACCGCGGCGGGGAGGGACCTCGTCCGCGCATGTAACGACCGGGGGATTCTGGTGGACCTCGCGCACGCGACCGCCGCGGGATTCGAGGAGGTCGCCGACCGCTCGGCGGACCCGCTGGTCGTCAGCCACGCGGGCGTCCACGAGGTCTGTCCGGTCAGCCGAAACCTGACCGACCGGCAACTCGACGCCATCGCGGCCTCGGGCGGTCTCCTCGGGGTCACCTTCGCGAGAGGGCACCTCCGACCCGACGGGGACAACGACCCCGACGCTCCGACGCCGATTTCGACGCTCGTGGACCACGTCGAGTACGTCGCCGACAGGGTGGGCGTCGAACACGTCGCACTCGGGTCGGACTTCGACGGTGCGACCGTCATCGAGTCGGTGGGCGACGCGACGGGCCTCCCGGCCGTGATTCGGGCGCTTCGGGACCGGGGGTTCGGCGACGACGAGGTCCGAGCGATAGCCCGCGACAACTGGCTCCGGGTGATTCGGGAGACGTGGGAATGAGCGGGCCTGCAGTGGACTTGATACCCCGCGAATCGACGCAATGCAAAACGTTCTACACCCTCGAACCCCTTTTTCAGTTGCCGTGGGGAACTCTCAATACCGAAACGTAGTCGACCACCCGACGTTCGTTCGACTCTACCGGTTCGTCGTCGTCGGGGCGAGCGCCGCGCTAATCCAGACGGCGGTCCTCTGGTTACTGGTGGAAGTCGGCGGCCTCAACTATCTGGTCGCGGCCACCATCGCCATCGAGTTGACCATCATTCTCCAGTTCGTCGCGAACAACGCGTGGACGTTCCAACACGCCAGCTACACCGCCCGCTCGGACTACCTCGTGGGGTTGCTCCGGACGAATCTGGTCCGCGGGAGCGCGATTCCGCTCCAGTTGGGACTGCTGTGGGCGTTCGTCAACTGGGCCGGACTGGTCTATCTGCTGGCAAACGGTTTCGCCATCTTCATCAGCGGACTCTACCGGTACTATCTGGACTCGCGGTGGACGTGGCAAATCGCGTGAGAGCGCGGTAGACGCGGGAGAGAAGAGGAGCGAAATCGAGCGAGGAGCTAAATCGACTCGTTCAGCGCGGCCTCGATGTCGAGGTGGCCCTCGCCGTGGTACTTCGCCGGACCCACGTCGCGAGCGGTCGATTCCAGATGCTCGCGAATCTCGGCGGGGGTCGCGTCGGGGTTGGCGCTCTTGACGAGGGCGGCCGCGGCGCTGACCTGCGGGGCCGCCATGCTCGTCCCCGACTTCCATCCGTGGTCCGGGACCGTACCGCCGTCGTCGCCCCACTCGAAGACCGTACTCAGCACCATGTCGTACTGGGCGTTCGTGTCGCTCCCGGCGTCCGGGTCCTCGTTGCCGCCCGGCGCGCTGATGTCGATGGCCTCGCTCCCGTAGTTCGTGTAGGGCGCGGGTTCGGTCGGCGCTTCCTCGAGTTTGTTGAACGCGGCGTGGTAGTTCCGGATGTACTTCCCGTTGCCCTCGTCGTCCCACCGGTAACCGATGGGACCGGTCGCGCTGACGCTCATCACGTTGTCGGCCTCGTTGGGCAGACTGAGAACGTCACCGTCGGCGTCGAGGTTCGTCCCGTCGTTGCCAGCGGCCGCCACCATGAGCGTGCCCCGCGAGGCGGCGTGGTCGGTCGCGCGCTCGATGGATTTCCGCAGTTCCCGGTTCTCCTCGTTGTCGGGCATCGGGTACGTGCCGAGGCTCATGTTGGCCACGTCGGCCTCGATGTCGCCCGCGTAGGTCATCGCCGCGATGATGTCGCCGAAGAACGCGAACGGACCGATGAACACCCGGAGCGCGACGAGTTCGACGCCGGGCGCGGTGCCGACGACGCCCTCGTCGTTCCGATCGTTGCCCGCGATGATGCCCGCGACGTGGGTGCCGTGGTCGTTGTACCACGGCGTGTAGTCGCCGCCGTCGCCCGTGAAGTTGCGCGAGAGGTCGGTGTTGAGCGCGTGTTCCAAGTCCGGATGGTCGGGAATCGTTCCGGAGTCCAGCACCGCGACGCGGGTCCCCTCGCCGCGAGTCCGGCCGTGGACGCCCGAGACGCCTTGGGCCTGCTTGTCCCACTGGAGCTGCGAGAGCTTCTTCGGACCCGGCTCGTCGCCGTTGCCGTCGTCCTC
>SDGW01001267.1_pt1 | contig 13870 bp, 19 predicted proteins | sample 2873831 | NCBI WGS metagenome assembly SDGW01 (sample SAMN08132700, study PRJNA421101) | hypersaline lake metagenome | isolation source: celular fraction 0.22 microns magnesium sulfate-rich crust from ephemeral... | place: Spain: Penahueca Lagoon, Toledo | collected 2011-07
GCACCCGACAGCGAGCGAGCACTCAAGAACGCGAGCGCGAGCGCGTACAGGACGAACCAGATCCCGCCGCGTTTCCACCGTCCGAGATAACAGTGGCCGAGGCCGGCGACGAGCGCCGAGAGCGGATACGCCGGCCAGACCGGTCGCGACAGCCCAGTCATTGTACAGCCCTACGTCGTGGAAGACAATCGGTGTTTCCCTATTTCCGATACTTCCGAATGCCGAACCGCTCGTAGTCGCCATACGCGAGCTCGAGCGAGCCGAGCCACCAGTTCCATCGCTCTGCCGGCGTGCCCTCGGGGGCGTCCGATAGCTCGTCGACGATGAACTCGGTCGTCAGCGTCGTGCCCATGTCGGCCTCGTACTGCCCGGAGTCGGCGAGATCGACGGCCTGGCGAACGACGACCCGTGACTGGCTGGCCGTGCCGCCGAACTCCTCGCGGAGTCGGTCCTCGAGCCGCTCGGGATCGATGAACACACGTCGACGTAGGGAGCCCACGTACTTGACTGTTCGAGCGGACTTGGCGTGGAACTGAGGTGATTGGCCGGGAAGACGGCTCGAGCGCTGCGAGAGCCGTCTAACCCGGGGGAGGGCAGGCACTGCACTGATACCGACCGCGAGTGAACGAAGCGAACGAGCGGGCCAACGACCGACCCGTAGGGGAGGGAAGAGTGCTTTTGATCGACCCTAAGCGGGAGCGAAGCTCCCGCGAGGTCCGAGAGAGCGAAGCTCTCTCGAGATTTTGCCGAGGGACGTTGCGCTGTGTGGCAGCTATGCTGCCGTCAGCGCAACAGACCGCAGCGCAAAAGGTCGGTTCCGATCGATGATCTTTTGAGCGACGGCCGTCTTCCGTCGGGCATGGCAAGTTTCACTGTCGTTGTCGGCGATCCCGACTCGGGGATGGCCTATCAGCTCGAGGCAGAGAAGGCCGACAGACCGGCTACCACCCCGAGCGAGACGGCGAGCGACGCCGCATCACGGTTCGCGGCCGTGAAGTCTCCGACGCCGTCGCCCAGATCAACGCCTCGATCACCGAGCGCGGCAGCGCCGACGTCGACGACCTCCTCGGCGAGGGCGAAGACGACGACGAGTAACTCGCGTCGATTCACTCGATTCATTTTCAATGGCTGACCGAATTGCGAGCGATCATCCATCGGTAGAGACGGTCCGGTCGACGTGTACGGAGACGGCAACCGGCGTCAAACTCGCGGTGCCGGCCGACGACCGCGATGCGTTTCCGGCAGACGAGGTCGTCCGGGTCGTCCTCGATGGCGAGGAACTGTTTGCACACGTCCAGCGAGCGCTGACCGGCGACGAGCTGTCGATTCCGGGCGTCTACGAGACACCAGCTAGCGCTCGCGATCCAAGCGACGCGACCGATCGGCTCACTGCGTGGACCGACGACCACGATGTCTCCACGGGCGGGTCGGTGCTGATCGACGTCGTCGAGCCCGACTTTCTCTACGGGCTTCGCGCACCCGGCGAGACGGCCTATTACGACGCTCGAGAGCCACCACGCGACAGTCTGAGCGAGATCGCGAAGGACCTCGAGGAGCAGTAGCCCGGAACGGCCGCTCGAGTCGAATACAGCCCTTTTTCCACCTCGAGTGCCAACCGACGGCCATGAGTGACCAACGCGAGGAGTTTCTGGCCGGCAAGCGGCCCGACGATGTCGCGCTCTTTCTGGCAGAATCGTACGTGTCCGACGACCGGCTCGAGCAGTTCGGCGAGCGCGTCGACGACGGGACGCTGATCGTTGTCGACGGCGAGCGCGGCCGCAACGCCTTCAAAGCGGCGACCGGTACCGGTGCGATGGAGTTCGCCAAGTCCGCGATGAATACCGAAGGCGAGATCGACGACGATCTCGCAGGCGGGCAGTGTCCGGACGCCGATGCCGACGCCGACGGCGAGCACGCGGTCCAGTACGTTTTCGCGTTCGCCGAGGAACAAAACGAGTCGGTCGGCGGCATCTACGCCGACGGCGACGTGGTGCACGCCTACGCACAGTGTACGTGTGGGACGGCGTTTTCCGATCGGTGGAACGCGACCGACGCTGAAGCGTAAGCAATCGATTGCCGTCGTCGATCGCTTCGCGATCGACACGCCGGTGGTGAGACCGGCACCTGTCGGGCAGCACCTTTTGTCATACGATCGCATAGGAAACGAACGATGAGTTCGACCGAAACCCCGTACGAGACCGGCCGCGGGTTCGGTCTCTCGAGCCGCGAGGCGCGTGTAATCGGCGGCGCGAGCGCCCTGATGGCGCTCAACGTGTTGTTGATGTACGTCCTCGTGACGACCCCGCTCGCAGCGGTCAACGATCTGTTGTTTTCGATTCCGATCGTCGGCGCGCTCGTCTACGGTGTTGCCATCGTAGCCGGCCAATGGATCGCTGAACGGGGTGTCGAAGGCGGTGAGACGGGACTCGCAGTCGTCGGTATGGCGGTGTTACAACTGGCCTTCGGGATCTTCGGTGCCGGCGTGCTTCGCTTTGCGCCTCGAGAATCCCAGTTGACGATCCTCGTCGTGACAGCGGGTATCGTCGCTGTGATCACCGCCGTCATCGCGGCGTACGTCTATGCCAGGTCGAAGACGTTCGAGAGTTGGGGATCGTACGCCAACTACGCGTTTATCGGCGGGCTCGTCGCGATTCTGATCGGGACGTTCATCGCGCCGGTGTTGCCCGTCGGATTCGTCCTCATCTTTCTCGGGTTCTTACTTCGACTGGGATGGGAAATCTGGAAGGTTCGGGATCGGCGGGATGCGTCGGTGACGCTGCAGACGATCGGCGTCTACATCGCCGTCGCTGGCGTCTTCGTCCACGTCCTGCAGCTCGTGATGCGATATCTCGCGTCGCGGCAGTAATGGGAAAGGACGGTTATGCGTCCATGTCTTCGGCTGCGTCCGCTTCTGCGACGACCTGCCGGAACGCATCGAGGATGACCTGTTTCGTCACGGCTCCGCGGGTCGTCCAGTGGTTCGCGTAGTCGAGCATATCGTCGTAGATGTCGGGTTTACAGCCCGCAGCCTTGGGGTGACCGCCACCGTTTACCTTCCCCGCGACCTCGTGGCACCGATCGAACTCGTCGGTGCCCCGGATCGAGGCCGAGCCGGCAGGTTTGACGATCACTGAGGCGTCGGCACCCTGCTCGCGCATCGCTTCGGCGACTTCGTTCTGTGAACAGCGGCCGTAGGTGATCCCGACCGTGTAGTCGCCGATCTCGCGGAGCTCGGCCCGACCGACTGCCTGCTCGATCAGCGCCTCCTTCTCGACGCGGCGCTCTGCGATGTACTCTTGGACCCAGTCGGGCAGGTCGACGCCGTACTCGCGGACGACTTCGACGTACTCGGCGGGATCGGTCCAGTAGGCGTAGTCCGCCAGATCGTCGCTGCGTGGGTCCTCGCGCAGCCAGAGGTCGTGATCCCGGGTGACTGCCGCCAGTTCCTCGTACATCAGGTTGAAGTCGTACTCGAGCGAGCGATAGACGACGTCGGCGCTACACTCCTCGTCGGAGTCGCCGACGACGAGCTCGACGCCGGCGTCTCGAACCGCCTGTGCGACGTCGTCGCTCCACTGGTGGTGGTCGTACCACGCGACGCTGTCAGCGGTCTCGAGGGCAGCCGCGAGTTCGTCTTCGACGTACTCGTAGCGATCCGGTGCGAGGTCACAGACGAAAAGATCGATCCCGTCATCGCCGTACTCGGCGACGCGAGCCAGCGCGTCCTCGACGTCGTGGGGGCTCGCGGGGATGAGCGCGACGGTGTGTGGTGTCGGCTCGGGCTCTTCGAGGGGCTCGTCGGCCTCGTCATCGTCAGCCTCGTCGTCCGGTTCCGGGACGTTCTGGACGTCGTCGTATGCTTCGCGAAGCAGGGCGACACAGGCCAGTCCGTCAGCGTCCGGGTCCGCGATGACCGCGACCTCGGCACCCTCGAGGGCGGCTTCGGTCTGCTGGGCTTCCAAGTCCTCCTCGAGCGTGTCGGGCAGGAAGAAACCAGTCCCCGGCAGCACGGATTTGCGCGCGAGCGGCAGATCGCCGCTCTCGATGAGTTCGTCGTACATGGTACGTGCTGGGAGACCGGTCGGGAAGTAACCGCCGGTCTCGGGTGCCGTAGGCGAGTGTCGGATCGCCGAACCGCCGCTCGCCGGTACCGATCAGGAGTCGGCGACCGTCTCGTCACCGTCGGTCGCAGAATCGAGTTGCCGGACGGTCAAGACGGGGACGGGTGACGTCCGGACGATGCGTTCGGCGACACTGCCGAGCAGCAGGCGGTTCTCGCCGTGGCGGCCGCGGGTGCCAGTCGCAATCACATCGGCGTCGACCTCACGGGCGTACGCACAGATCTCGGCGGCGGGCCGTCCCTCACGGATCTCAGTTGTCACCTCCTGATCGGCGCGCTCCTCGACGGTCCCGAGGGCGGCGTCGGCAGTCGTCTCGAGAGCGGTGCGGAACTCGTCTTGGAGTTGCTCTGGCGAGGCGTCGACCTCGCTGGCGTCGATGACCGACAGGGCGTGGATGTCGGCCTCAAAGCGGTCTGCAAGATCGAGTGCGACGTCGACGGCCCGTTTGACGCTGTCGGAGCCGTCAGTAGCGACCACGACCGTATCGAACATACCGACGACTTACGGTCGCGGTCGCTTAAACGTCCCCGTTCGGACAGGGGAAGCGGGCGACAACCGTGTGAACGCACAGCGAGCGGGCACGGCGTGAGGTGGCTTTTTTGCCACGGAACACTCACTGCCGTGTATGGATGCCAGCGAGCCGTTTACCGTCGACACCGTTCTCGCGCCGGTCGACGGCAGCGACGAGTCAGCCACCGCCGTCGAGTACGCTATCGCTGTTGCCGACCGCTACGATGCGTCCGTCCACGCCCTGTTCGTTCTCGGACGGGGTGTCGTCTACGGGCTCGATAACGGGACCGTCGACGAGGCCGATATCGCCGAGACGACACAGGAGTTTTTCGACGACGCCCGTGCGCTCGCCGCCGAGGCAGACGTGTCGCTGTCAACCTCCGTCGACGACGGCTTCTCGAAACTGCGGAAAATGCGCCATCCTGGCAACGTCGTCCTCGACACCGCCGATTCGATCGACGCCGACTTCATCGTTCTCCCCAGAGAACCCGTGACCGGTGCTGAGGTGGAGGTCCTCGAGGATGCCGCAGAATACGTCCTCTCGTACGCGAGCCAGCCCGTTCTCTCGGTGTGAACCGGCCGCTCTCGCGATCGAACAGGGTGACTGCTGGCTGTGTCGTTCGAAAGGCGCAAAGCGCCTTTCGTGATGACGAGAGACCTTTGGTCTCTCGAACCACCATCCAGCCGGTACTCCTATCCTCGTCGTGAGGGCTCGGAGGTACTTGCGCGTCCTCGAGTGACGCGATTCACGCCCATCGTTCACGACGGGACTCTCTCGCTGTTAAAGGTAGCCGCCGTCGTTAGTTGTCGAGCAGGATCGCCATCTCCTGTTCGAAGCTCTCGGTCCCGGTCGACTCGAAGCCGACCCGTTCGTAGAGGGCGATCGCCGGGTTGTTCCAGCGTTCGACGGTCAACCACACGCGTCTGATACCGAGGTCGCTGGCGTGGCCCAGCAGGTTCTCGAGCAACACCGTCCCGATACCGGCCTGCTGGTAGTCCTGCAAGACGAAGATCGCCAGTTCCCACTCGATGTCGCTTTTCTCTGCGATCGCTTCCGGATCGTCGCTGTCGGGGACGAGCATCGCGTGACCGATGGCGTCGCCGTCGTGGGAGGCGACGACGGTGACGCTGTCCTCGGCGATCGTCTCGAGCCAGTTGCGGATGCGGTCCTCGCCGGTCGGCGGGATCCCCTGTGCCCGATCGGTGGGATCGAACTCGACGTACATTTCGACGACGTTATCGAGCGCGTCGGCGGCGAACTCTGCCGGTGCGCGGATCTCGATCGGCCGTCCCTCTCGGTCCTCGAACGTCGTCGGCGGTGAAGGGAACGGACCGGACGGCTCGTCCGGATACTGACGCGATCCGACCATCGTTATCGCACCAGCTTGACCGTTGTCGGGGCGTTCAACAGGACGAACTCCGTGATCGGCCCGAGCTGGATCTTCCCCATCGGGCTCAGGGTGCCACCGCCGATAACCAACTCGTCGAACTCTCCTTGCTCGGCATAATCGACGAGCGCACTTCCGGGGTCACCCTCGAGTTTCTCGACGGTGACGTCATCGAGACCCGCCTCCTCGAGGTGGTCGACCGTCAGCTCGTACGTTTCGTCCTGCGAGCGTTTCGACTCGGGTTTGTCGACGATTACGACTGTCAGGTCGTCGCCGACCTCTCGTGTGCGGTCGATGGTCCGTCGAAGCGTCTTCACCGACTCGTCGCTCCCGCCAAGACCCAGCAACACGTTCATACAGGTGGTTGTGAGCCGATAGACGAAAACGGTTGTGCCGTTTCGCCGTCGAGATGTCAGTTGCGCTCGGAGTTCGTGTGTGAAACACTGTCGCATACGTTATGCATGACGACGCTATTAAGAACGAGTAGTGAGTACGATGACCGAATGAGTACTGCGGCGCTCGATGTCGTGGAGTTCCTGCTCACGACGAGCGTGTATTCGGACGACCGGACGTTAGACGAGAACGATCTCCCGCCGTCGTTCCGCCGCGTATACTGGACCGGCGGCGTCGACGACGAAAGTGGCGATGGAAGTAGCGGAAGCAACCGCAAACCCGCCGGGATCAGTCGACCGCTGTCGGTAACGACGACGACCGCGCGCGAGGCAACCGGTGTCGACCGCCCGTGGGAAGCCATCGCCGACCTGATGTTTACCGAACGCGACGAGTTCTCCGGCACGATCACCCTCGCCCAACAGGAGATGGCCGAGGAGTGGTTCGCCGAGCGCGTCGACGAAGACCGGTTGCTCGAGAACCCGACGCTCGCGAAATACTTCGAGCGCCACGACGAGTACGACTTCGACGTCACCCACGAGGAGGCCCGCGAACGCAACCGACCCATTCAGGCCGACCGTGTCTGGATCGACGGGCTACTCAACCAATACTTCGACGAGGACGACGACGAGGAGATGCTCGATCTCGTCGAAGTGCGCGCCCCAGAAGAGGTCGAGACCTCACTCGACGATCTCGTTCTCACGGAGGACCAGGAGAACGAACTCGACAAGATCTCGAAGGCGATCGAACACCGCGAGTACCTCGCGAACATCGGGCTGCGCGAGATCGGGAAGCTGCTGTTCGTCGGGCCGCCGGGCACCGGCAAGACCTCGACCGCACAGGCGCTGGCCCAGGACATGGACCTCCCGTTCGTCGAGGTCAAACTCTCGATGATCACCTCGCAGTATCTCGGTGAGACGGCGAAAAACGTCGACAAGACCTTCGAGGTGGCCAAACGGCTCTCGCCGTGTATTCTGTTCATCGACGAGTTCGACTTCGTCGCCAAAACCCGCCGCAGCGACGAACACGCCGCACTCAAGCGCGCGGTCAACACCCTGTTGAAGAGCATCGACAACGTCTCGCTCATCGAAGACGACGTGTTGCTCATCGGCGCGACCAACCACCCCGACCAACTCGATGACGCCGCCTGGCGGCGCTTCGACGAGATCATCAACTTCCCCAAGCCCGACTACGACATGCGGGCCGACATCCTCACGGTCATCACCCAGCAAATGGACATCGACGAGTTCGATCCTCATCTCATCGCAGAGGTGACACAGGGGCTGACCGGCAGTGACCTCCGAATGGTGCTTCGCGAGGCCGTCCTCGAGGCGCTGACCGAAGACCGGACGGCACTGACCCAGGAGGACCTGCTCAACGCCGTCGAGGAGTTCGAAGAGCGCGACACCTTGAAGAACATGGACATGATGGGCGGCGACCACGACGCACTCGTCGCCGGCGGCGACCTCAGCGATGCGGCCAGCGACGGTGGCCACTCACACGATCACGACCACAGTCACGATCACTGACGGACGATCGGCCCAGACGTCGCTCGCGGGGTCTGTATTTTCCGACGCGAATCAACTGCGCTGTCCGAACCGATAGAAATCCGTTAACAAACAGTAACTGCTGTCTTACTCGCCGTTTGGCTCCACGTTCTCGAGCAGTTCCCAGAACCGCTCCGTATCGCCCTCGAAGCGCTCGAGCAGGTCGCGCATCTCTTCTCGGAGGTCGTCGGTCACGGTGACGTGGACCATGCCCTCGTCGGGCTGGCCGTAGACGACGCTCGCGCCCTCGGGCGCGGCAACGATGGCGGGTAGCGCAACTAAATCCTCCTCGCCGTCGACGACGATCGTCGTCGGGTCGTCAGCCGCGAGTCCACGCCGAAGTGCCCGCACGATCGGCGCGGCGAGTTCGGCTGGCGGATTGGTCACCTCGAGGCTCGCGCCGGCCGTAACCGCCTCGCGGATCTCCGCGTCGACGGCCTCGCGTTTCGTCCGCCCGTCGACGACTGCTACGTCAGGCTGGCAGTCAGCCTGCAGGAGATGATAGGTAACGACGTCGCCGACGGCGATTATGGGACCGTCGACGGCCTCGAGTAGTCGCTCGGCGTCGGTCTCGATCGGGCCCAGCGGCTCTTTGAGTTCGTGGCGGAGGTCGTCGGGCAGGACAAGCAGCTGTTCGTCGGCGGGCGTTTCGTCGGCGGGCGTCTCGTCGCGGGTCACGGCTGTCAGCGGACTTTCAGCGCGTACGCACCTGGTTCGGTGATCTGCATCTCCGACGCGATCTCGCTTTCCTCGGGGTGGGCGATGATGACGTAGCCCGCCCAGTCTTCGGTCAGCGACGAGGAGTTGCAGGCCTCACAGGTCTCGGCGTCTGCTTCGTTGACCCGGTGGCACTCGCGACAGACGAGGCGGTTCGATGCCATGGTTATTCACCTGCGGTCGCTTCGCGTTTCTTGCGTTCCTCTTCGAGCCACTGGTGTTTGCCGAGGCCGGGCTGTTTCGCGGTGAGCCCGATCTTCGAGTCGCGCGGGTTGCGCTCGTCGATGCTCTTGGTGACGATGCGGGCCCGGACGGCGTCGTCGACGCCGAGGGTCCGATCGGACTCGTTCGAGGAGAGCTGCTGGTTCTCGCCGTCGAACGCCAGATATTCGTCGCTGATCTGGGAGACGTGTAGCAGCCCGTCGACGGGACCGATGCCGACGAAGGCACCGAACTCGACGACCTCGACGACGGTGCCGTCGACGACTTCCTGCATCTGCGGATCGAACGTCACCGCATCGAACTCGGCCTCGTAGTAGACACCCGGCCGGTTCGGGAGCACTGCTCCCTCGCCGATGTCGTGGACCTCGGTGACGGAGACGACGCTTCCGACTTCTTCGTCCATCCGTCCCTCGAGTTTGTCCTGGAGCAGTCGCTTGACTAACCCCGGCGACACGTCGCCGAGCTCTTTCGGCGGTACTTCTACCGTATCCTTCAATCTAACCCGTTTGTACATCTATGGTTGAGTGATCGCTAACTTGTTTCTCCCGCGTAATGCAATTACCGGTCTGCTCGCTTCGAGCACCCGATCGCACAGCGGGCGGTCGTTCGTGACGACGTAGTCGACGTTCCCCTCGCGGGCGAGTTCGACCAATGCGTCGTCTGCGTACGATGCCTCCGTGTCGACGACGAGACAGCGTTCGGTCGCCAGATCGTGACCCACGGTTGCAGCCGTCCCCTCCTGACCGCCCTTCTCGGAGAGGCGACGGAGTTCCTCGAGGACGGCCTGTGGGAGTATCGGCTCGTAGGCGTCAAGCAGTCGCTCGAGTTCGTCGAACAGCCGGACGTCGAGTTCGACCGGCATCATGAGCGCGCTCGTATCGAGGGCGACCCGCGGTGTCTGCATCGACTCAGTCCGTCAGTGTTCCCAGTCCGATCAGCCGCCAGCGCGCGCCGATGCGGCGGTTGATCGCGATTTTCGTCCCGGGATCGGCGGCGACAGGCCGTTTGAGATTGACCTCACACTCGCCCTCGCGGGCGCTGGTGACGGCGCCGACAGTCGTCGCCGTGCCGACGGTCATCATCAGCGGTTCGCCGGTACTGATCTCGTCGACCGTCTCGCCGTGTTCAGCGCCGACGACACGCTCGAGCAGGTCGACTTCCATGGTGAACTGCTCCCACGTTGGCGGGAGCGAGCCCGGCGGCCCGGCCATGCGGCCCGCCAGCGCGTCACCCTTGGTGAGCGAGGGATCGAGTCCGGTTCCGACGCCGAGCAAGCCACCCGGCGTGACGGTGTCGACCGTTTCGCCACCGGCCTGCAGCGACCGGATCGTCGTCTCGATCGGGACGTACTCGGTTCGGCCACCTTCCTCGATTTCGCGGCCCGGCCGGATCTCGATCTCGTCGCCGACCTCGAGTTCGCCCTGCACTAAGCTGCCGCCGAGGACGCCGCCGGAGAGGTCCTGTGCGGTCGTGCCGGGTTTGTTGATGTCGAAACTGCGAGCGACGTGCATCCGCGGATCGGCGTCGGGATCCCGATCTGGCGTGGGGATCTCTTCTTCGATGGCCTGGATGAGCAGATCGAGGTTGACCTCCTGGCCCGCGGAGACGGGGACGATGGGTGCGTCTTCGGCGACCGTGCCTGCGACGAACTCCTTGATCTGTTCGTAGTTGTCGCGGGCCGTGTCGGCGTCGACGAGGTCGACCTTGTTCTGGGCGATGACGATGTTGTCGATGCCGATGATATCGAGCGCCATCAGGTGCTCTTCGGTCTGGGGCTGTGGGACGGGTTCGCTGGCGCTGACGACCAGCACCGCGCCGTCCATCAGTGAGGCACCCGAGAGCATCGTCGCCATCAGGGTCTCGTGACCTGGGGCGTCGACGAACGAGACGGTCCGCAACGGCTCGCTTTCGGAGCCATCCGGACACTCCTCCGTGACGGTATAACATTCGGGTTCCTCGAGTCCCTCACAGTGACGGAACGTCGCGTCGGCGTAGCCGAGTCGAATGGAGATGCCGCGTTTCATCTCCTCTGAGTGCTGGTCCGTCCACGAGCCGCTGAGGGCTTGCACCAGCGTCGTCTTGCCGTGGTCGACGTGGCCGACGAGCCCGATGTTCACCTCCGGTTGTCGATTTCCTACCATAAGACGATGAGTAATCTTAGGTAGTGATTCCGCTGTGCGCTTGATAAAGGTTGCGAGCTATGCTTTCGACTCGGCCGCTCGTGGCGCCTCGAGTCCAGTTCACAGAGCTGTGTGCCCACCTCGAGTCACGCAGAAAGGGGATCCTCGCCCGCCAGCTCGGCGCGAGCGTCGCCGCCCCCGGCGGCCGCATCCTCGATATCGTCTGCGTCGAGCCCGGCCCCGCGTTCGACGAGCGTGTCGCGATCACGAGCGAGTCGATCCCCGACGCGGCCATCGAATCCGCCGTCGGCACTGGCCGGGCGCGCTACTGGAAGGACGCCTTCGACTGTCGTCCCGACCGAGCGCGCCGCGCCGTCGACCGCGCGCTCGAGCTCGGCTTCTTCGAACGCGATCACAGCGCCAGCGCGGATGCCAATCGCGAGTACGTCCGCCAGACCGCCCGCTATCCCGACTGGTACGGCCGGCTCGTCGGCATCGAGAACAAACCCGATCTGGGTCGGCCCGGTGATCTCGAGGCGCAACTGCGAACGGACGTGAGCCTCGCGGTCGTCGACGAAATCGTGCTCGCGACCGAGAGCTACGTGACCCGCGCCCATCTGCACCGCCTCCCCGACGCAGTCGGCGTCTGGCGCGTCCATCGCGACGACGCGAGCGAGGGCCTCGAGATCGAGGTGATCCGCGAGCCGTCATCGCTCCCTGTCGACGAGCCCGGGATCGAACCCCTCGCGTTCCAGCCGGGTCGTACCGAGATCGAGATCGTCTCTCCGCAGGCGAAAAAACGAGCGCGGCGGCGACTCGCCGAGCGCGCCTACGGCAAGGGCTGGCGAACGTACGAATTCGCCTCGTGTAGGACCTGTAAGCCGGCCAGTCAAAGCGGTGCGACGCTCCCATACTGCGAGTGGGCGGGCCGGCTCGTCGACGCCGCGGCGGAGTGTGGCCCCTCGTGTCCGGGCTACGAACAGGCGACAGCTCCCGCAGTCGATCTCGAGGCCGAACGCGACCGACAGACGGCGTGGGAGGCAGACCCCGACGGCACCCGTCGGCGACAAGCCGGCCTCGATCAGTTCGGGTAACGGATCCGCCCGTCGACTCGAGGATAGGCCTCGACTGTTCTCACAGCACGTACTCCTCGCCGTCGACCGCGAGCGGTTCCTCGAACGCCTCGTCGGCGGGATAATAGTGTGCGAGGTGGACGAGCCGGGTGCGGTCGGCGTTTAGCTTCTCGGCCATCGCGAGGGCACCCTCTCGCGTCATGTGTTTGGTCCCGAACGTCCGCGGCGTCCCTTCGGCATCCTCGTGGCGACCGCCGATCGGATGGTACTCACAGAGGTCGGCGGGGACGATCCCGTCGGCCAACAGCAGGTCGGGATCAGCCAGCACCTCGCGGGAGGCCTCGGGGATGTCGTAGCTCGTATCGCCCGTGATCGACAGCGCTGCCCCCGTCACGGGATCCTCGATGCGAAGGCCGTAACAGACCAGTGGCGGGTGGTCGACCGGCACCAGCGTCACCTCGAGCCCACAGACCGAGACCGGCTCGAGCGGCGTCGTCGGGACGACGGTCAGCGGGTCGAGGTAGTGGTAGTCGTCGTCGACCGTCTCGGCGACGCTCTTGCCGGTCTGCGGGTCGGTTTCGTCGGCTGCATAGACCTCGAGCGAGTCGAGCACGCGAAAGACGTTGCCGAGTCCGTCGAGGTGGTCGAAGTGGACGTGCGTGATCACGGCAGCGTCGGGCAACGAAACGTCGTCGCGGAGGAACTGGTAGCGAAAGTCGGGGCTGAAATCGATCAGCAGCGACTCGTCGACGCGCTCGTTTTCGACGTGGACCGAGAATCGGGTGCGCTCGAGGTCGCGTTCCCGTGCCGCCGTGCAGGTGTCACAGTCACAGCCGACGGTCGGCGTGCCGGTCGTATCGCCGGTTCCCAGCAGCGTCACTCGCATCGGTCGCTCGTCCCTCCGGAAGCCGTCTGAAAGCGCCACATCGCCGGCATGGTGGCTACTGCCCTACACATACGCTCGTCCTTCCTCGAGCGCCGTCCGGACGAACGGATGATCCGCGTTCGCGTCGATCCGCTCGGCGGGCAACACGTACACCGAAATGACGACGCCGTGCTCTATCCCGACGGTCTCGGCTTCGGCCTCGAGGGCGCGTTCGGTTTCCGGGTCGTCAGCCTCGAGCACGACCAGTATCTCGACCTCGGTGTGGACGCCGCGGTCGTCGCCGCGGACGGCGTCCCCGAACGCGACGAGCTGGCGAATCGACTCGCCGTGGGCCGCCTCGGCCCGACTGGCAAACGCCGCCGCAGCGTCGTCCTGTGGCGCTCCATCGCTCATACCCCCTGATAGGAACCCGTCACATAAAGGGTATACTGTTACCGGATGGCGCACGGGGTTGAGCCTGGGTAAGCCACACGGACGACGTCACGGCCATCTCGAGAAGCTATTTAGGCTGCGCCGGAAACGTGGCGGACATGTACGATTTCGTCGTCGTTGGCGTCGGGCCGCCGGGCGCGCGCTTCGCCCGCCGGGCTGCCGAGGACGGCTACGACGTGCTCGCCCTCGAGAAGGGCCGTCTCGGCGAGCCCCTTGCCTGTTCCGGCCACGTGAGCACCGATATCTGGCAGTTCACGGGGGCGGGCGCTCGCGAGGAGCTGTTTCAAAACGAGATCTACGGCGCGCGATTTCACGTCGGTGGCCCCCGAAGCGACGCCTATCCCTTCTACAAGCAGGAAGTCGCCTCGAACGTCATCGACCGCGTCGGGCTGGATCGTCATCTCGCCGAACTGGCTCGGGAGGCGGGTGCGGATGTCCGCGAGGGCCACACCGTCACTGAGGTC
>SDGW01000712.1_pt1 | contig 13859 bp, 19 predicted proteins | sample 2873831 | NCBI WGS metagenome assembly SDGW01 (sample SAMN08132700, study PRJNA421101) | hypersaline lake metagenome | isolation source: celular fraction 0.22 microns magnesium sulfate-rich crust from ephemeral... | place: Spain: Penahueca Lagoon, Toledo | collected 2011-07
GGCGATAACTGGACGGCTGTGTATTCGGAACGTATGGCGGAATCCGAGGACCCACGCGAAGCCCTCGAACGCGTATTTACAGCCAAAGCGCGCCGCGATTTGAGGGGGAAGTTTCGGGGTGGTAGCGATGATTGAAACGCCGGATCCGCTGGAAAACCCCGCGGGTGACGGTCCCGGGGACACAAACGCGCTTCTGGACGCGCTACGGGATGGCGAGGTGGTCCGCTCCACTTCATCCAGTAGCATGGTGGATGTCTATTTCCAGATGGATGAGGGCGGGCGGATTGAACGTCTATCGTTCGCCGGGACGCCCCCGGCGGTCCATCAGCGCCGCGTCATCAGCACCGTGGAGTTCGCTGGACGGCTCGCGAAGCGGATGGGGACAGGACTCGGTGAAGTGACTCTTACCACGTCCGAGGAACTGGAAACACGCGAGCGGTACCACCGTGTGGCGCTCGCCTTCCGCGCGCTGTGTCGGCTGGAACGCGAGGTGGAGCGGGATGGTTGATCGGAATATGCGACCGTTCATCCTGTACGTATTCGGGGCGGTGTTAGTGACTCCACTCGGATCCGGGTGGATGTCCCACGCGAGTGTTCTAACCGCCGCCATTGGACTGGTAATCATCGTGGTGGGGTTACAAATGTCATTAGCGAGCCGTCACGGGCGTGGTTCCGATGACTAAGGGCGAGTGGAACCCGAAAAAGAAGTACCGGACTATATTGAGTCAAATCCAGAACGTCCTACAGAACGGCGAACAGCGGACGGTCCGTGACGTGTACTACGCGCTGGAAGCCCGGGGTAACAAGTGGGATTACCGGTTTGTGAAACGGGCGGTCAAAAAGGGACGCCGCGCCGGGTACATTGATCCGGCGCAAATCGTGGACAGTTCCCGTCAGCCCGTCACCACCACGTCCGATGGTTGGACCCATCCTCGCGAGTTCCTTGAACAGCGGATCCGCGGGGTGTGGAACAGCTATTGGGAAAATTACTGGAACTATCAGGACACCCATGTGGAGGTGTGGTTAGAGAAACAGTCTCTCGCCACCGTGTTCGAGCCGATTTGTAACGAAAAGGTGGTCCGACTGGAAGCCACGCGCGGCGATTGGAGCGATTCCAAAGTGTATGAAGCTACGCGGCGGATCCAGAACGTCCTGAACACCGGGACGGACGTTCAAATCCTGTATTTCGGCGATTTCAACCCGAGCGGGTATCACGCCCCTGTTTCCATATTGGACACGATGGGGTACTATGGACTGGACCTCGCTCGCGAGTTTCCGGGTTCGGATGATCCGCGGTACTATGATCCCGAACACGGGTTGCCCGCTACTATCGTGAATCAGGACGGCGATGAACTCGCTACGTTTGATTTCCGGCGCTGTGCCATCAATCTGGAACACGTACAGAAGTTCGACCTTCCAGAGAACCCCGTCCCGTCCAGTTCGGACAAAGACAGGACCATCAAACAGTCGTTCCATGAGTACGTGTCTGATGGGAAGGACACGAACGTGGAACTGAACGCGCTCAAAGAGTTCGAGCGCGAGTATCTGGAAACGCTCATCCGGGACGCGATAGATGAACACGTGGACAGTGACCGGAAGGAACGCGTTCAGGACCGGATCCAGTCCGCCCGCGAAGCGCTGGAAACAGCCGTGGACATCAATGACGATGAACTGGATGACGTGTTCGAACCACCGATAACCGAGGATGAGCGCCATGACTGACCGTGTTCCCGAGTACGATCTAGGCGAGGATGTCCGGTTTGAACTACCAGCCGCGTCCCACGTCCCCGAGGACCGGCTGAACGAAAACGGGAAACTGGAACACACGGGTGAAATCGTGGAGTGTCCGGAGTTCGCCGGTTCGTTCGCCGGTCAGCCCGTCCAGTGGACTCGGAAGTACAAGATACAGCGGAAGCCCGGGGTGTACGCTATCGTCAGCGCGGACGGGATCCTCGGGCGCGTCAGCGGCGAGGGCTGACGCGGACACACCCCTCTATCGGTGTGTGACTGGAAACAGACTGGACTCATTTTCGCGTTTCGTCAGAAGGCGCTGACAGCCGCGTGACGCGGATCCGGCCATCGGACGTATAATTCCACTCGGATGGCGCTCGCCGCTCGCGTGGCGCTCCATGTCCGGCGAGCGAGCCCGCGGCGCTGGACGTTCGCCCTAGCTAGTGATCGGTCCGTCCCGCCGGAAGTTCAGGAACGCGCGGAGTTCGGGCTGTTCGCGCCCCCATCCCTCGCGTCCGATGAGTGGGCGAAGCGAGCCCACGCGCCGCGAGCGGCGGTCCACCTCGCGATGATCCACGCGGACCGCGACTAGATCGGTCCGGTACGCGGCGCTTTCCCGAAGGTGGTCCGGTAGCGTCCAGATGTCATCCGCGCCGTAGGATTCTACCCACCGGCGGATGTCAGGACTGTCCTCGGGTCCGAGGTATTGGAAATAGGGGAACTCGGACACCACTACGTCCGCGTTCCGCTCGCGCCGGAACCACGGATCCACGTCCGCGTCCATCCCGGTTCCGTCATCAGCCTGTTCCGCGCTGTATCCATCAGTCGCCATGTGTGAAAGTCATGATTTCCGTCGTTTACGGCTCTATGTCTGTTATTCAGTCAGTCGTCGTGACTGTCACCGTTCGCGAAGGCGGTCAGCGGTTTGTGGTCCTCGCCCTCGCTGTCATCCTCGTCCGAGTCATCATCAGCGAGCGCCGCTGTCTGTCCGTGGGTGGTGGGGGGTTCGCTGTCTGTTTCCAAATCTCCTAGATCTAGATTCCCGATGATGTCCGGGACGCCCGGGACCCACTCATCAGGATCCGCGTCCGGTTCCTGTTCCTTTTCGTGCCGTGTTTCCAGTTTGGACAGGACCCGTTCGTTCACGTCCCACCGCTCCACCATGTAGCGGTCCAGTAGGTCACGGTCCACCGCGGGTGTGCATTGATCCGCCCACACGTGGACGGTGACGCCATCCTCGGGGTGGACAGTCAGAAGCCCCACGCCTTCGGACTGGAAACGCTCGGTGTTCGCGAGCGCGGCGTCCGCTACGTCCTCGCCCATCGCCACCCACCGATAATCAGCGTAACAGGACGCCCGTGACGCCTGTTCGAGAGCGGTGTCCCACTCGCCCCGGTCCACCTTCAGTTCCACAGCGTGAACGCCGCCGTGGACGTGGAGCGGGATGTCTACCGCGTCCCACCTGTCACCGTCCACCGGCGCGAGGAATCCGCGCTTTTTGAGCCACCCGAACGCGCGGCGAGCGCTTCCCTCGCCGTATGATCGGAGTTCATCGGGACCGCCGTGGTCCTGTTCCCAATACTCGCGCGTCATCGGACCGTCACCGGTGAACGTCAGATAGGTCCGCCTGTATCGGCGTTTCCCCTGTTGGGGCTGATTCAGTGGCGTGTGGTGTCCGAGTCGTTGGATCCGGGTCCGGAGGGCTCGCCGATTCACGCGGACCGCGATTAGATCGGTCCGGTACGGCCCTCTTTGAGCCACCATATCGGTCCACTGTCGGGGATCCTCATCCGTCCAGTCTTTGTCCATCCAGTCACGACAGCGGTCATCATCCTCGGGCGGGAAATCGCGCCCGGCATACCGATAGTATGGAAATTCGGTCAGGAACAGGTCCGTTCCCCACTCGCGGCGGATCCACGGTTTGAGGTCAGCGTCCAGTCGGGACACGTCCGGGTCATGGTACTCGGGTCCCTGTTCGGTATCATAGAATCCCATACAGGTGACATGGGTGGGTTAGATATGTTTGTTTCCCTGAAAGTGGAAACAGCCGTGAAAAGAGCCGTCAATCCTTCAGCGCGGACAGGACCGCGTAGTTTGACATCCAGCGGTACGCCCACGGGATGACGCGCCACACAGGTCCGCGCTGGACTGTTTCCAAATCCGAGCGGGACCGTCCCACGCGGACGTTCCAGAACAGCGGGAACAGCGTGACGGACCGGAACACCACGCCCCTGTTCCTGTCGTTCCCCTCGCGAGGATAGAAGGACAGGTGTCCCGGGAACCCCCTCGCGCCGTAGTGGTTGAACCGCCATCCAGTGGGCTCGCCCCGGCGGTGGAGGTACACCCGGATCCCGGCATACGTACCGTAGGTCAGCGCGAGCCACGCGAGGAACGCATACCCCGCCGCGCTAGCTAGATCCATGACCCACCATCGGATTCCATCCGTTCTTTGAACTCATCCAGTCCCTGTTCCGCTTCATCACGGGTGTCATATTCACCTACCGGAACCCAATAACTGCGCTCGAAGGTCCTCGAATCTTCGCGTTTGAAGCCCATACTATCGGTTTTCTTGATGGTGGTCACTTCCGCAAACACCACGTATTTTTCGCCATCAGGATAGATGGTGGAGTTCGTGACCTCCATATCGGTATTCGGGTCAGACATTTGAGCCGAACCGAGCGCGAACAGCGCGATGACCGCCGCGAGTGTGACGGCGATGAGTAGCGCCGCCTTCCGGACTGTTTCCAGATAACGTCCGTACTTACTCATCATCGTCACCCCCGAGTAGGTCAGTGGGATCATCCGGAACGCTGTATTCCTGTTCCCGCGGATCCGGAACCTCGCCGTACTCGCGGATGTCACCGATGGCGTGGACGCCCATTGAAAGCGCGAGGACTATCAGCGAAAACGTCGCCTGTGTTCTGAACGGAACCGATGTGAACGGCGCGCTGATGGCGATGATAACCCCCGCTCCAAACATCATCCCACCGAGGGTTTGATACCCGTTCATGTCATCCTCGGTGTCTGTATCCTCGGGTTCTCCTTCCCGAGCGGGGACTGTCAGGGTGACATCCGCCCCTGATGGGACGGTCAGTGTGGACGTTTCGCCGTCCCGTTCCACTTCTATTTCCAGATGTGGTTCGCTGTCAGTCATCGGTGGCGAGTTCGAGTCCGCTGAAATCGGGTTCCGCGTCCTGTTCCACTTCCCACGGCGGGATGTCTTTGGACGGTAAGCGCCCGGTCCACTCGGGGGACCGGTCCCCGGGATCCACACCGTACAGTTCCACGCGCTCCACGCGGTCCACGCGTTCCCACCGGCGAGCGCCCGGGTCCGGATCATCAATCACCAACAGGTACAACAGCGCCGGGTCCTCGGTTTGCGTCCAGTCCACAGCGGCGTACCACGTCCCGCCCCCGGTTGAGAACGTGACCCTCATCCCACGATTCAGCGGCGTCCGCTCGGTTTCCCACGTCGGTGTGTCCACGGTACAGTCCTTCACCCGCCGCTCGCGGATGTAAAGATCCGCCGCGTGGCGCTCGGGGCTGAAATCCTTTTGATCCCACGGCCACACGGCGAGGACCGCCGCCGGATCCAGTTCGTGGTCCTCGCCCGTGACGCGAGCGAGGTCCCCCGTGTGACAATCGCGAAGGTCCGCCGGGTGGCTCGGGGATCCCACAGGGTGATGTCCGGTTTCACTCATCGTCATCATCAGGTCCCCACCCGTTCCTGTCCAGCGCGTCCACCGAGCGGGCCATTTCAGTGGCGTAAGCGGTCATGAACTGTTCAGCCGCCCGGAACGCTTCGCGGCGGGGTAGCGTAGGGACGTGACCGGGCTCGGGGGCGGTTTTTATTTCCAGATAGTCCGTCCACTCCACCGCGCCGTCATCGGAAGTGGTCAGGGACCGGACAAGGATCGGATACTGGACGCCACCGCCCGGACTGTCCATCCACACGCGCCACCCGCCACCGAGCGAGGATCCCGTTTCCAGATTGACGCGGCGGTGGTATCCGTCCCACGCCTTCCGAGTGACGCGATTTGTTTCCAGATACCAGCGCCCGTCCGGGTTGATCGGACCGCTTTTGGAGTTCAACAGCCGGAAGGACTCTATAGCGCGGTATTTGAGGTCCGAGAGTTTTCCGTCACCCCTACCGAGGGCGCGGCGGACCTCCAAACCAGTCCCGGACTCGCGGGGGTTCGTGACCGTCATAGCACCCACCGGCGGACAGCCCACACACCGAGGAACGCGCCCGGCGTGAACATCAGCGCGACTAACCCGAGGACCATGACGGACATCACGGGATCCGACTGACCACCCATCCGGAACACCTTCACGGTCAGGCTGATGGTGTTCGCGAGCGCGATGGTCAGGAACAGCGTCAGTGGGCCGATGAACGGCGTGTCCCGAAATGAGTTATACCGTTCATGGATCCCCGCCGCGAGGATGACCACCGGCGCGAGGTACGCCACGCCGTCAGCGATTCCGAGCGCGTCACCACCCACCACAGCGATGAGCGCCACGCTGTTCACGATGAGTCCGAGGACCGCCCCGAGCGCGAGCGTTCCATACCGTTTCCAGTCCGCGTCCGCGACTTTCGTCAGTTGATCGGTAGCCTGTCCGCCGTCCGTAGGTTTTGCGTCACTCATGATTCACACCCTTCCGCTGTTTGTTTCCAGTTGTTCCACCGTCAGCCGTTTCCAGCGCCCACAGGAACTGATACCCGAGCGCCATCAGGTCATCCAGTTCGCTTTTCGTCAGCCGTTCCGAAAGATCATCGTTCAGTCCCTCGGGCGGCGTCAGGTAGTTCGGGCGCTCATCAGTGGGAACTGGATCCCCGTTCGCGTCCTCCGAGACTGTTTCCAAATGGTCCTGTATGTCACCACCGAGGTCAGCCATCCGGCGGATGAGGTCACGGCCGTCCTCCGCGCGGCGGTTTTGATCCGTGTATTCGTTCCACGACAGAACGACCTCCGCGAGTTCGCCCATTTCCTCGCCCATCGCGAGTAAGAGCGCGTCCACGGGCTGAAGCCCCCACTTCTGGACGTTTTCGTGGGCCATCTGTTCCCATTTCGTCAGTTCAGCGGGCTGACTGTCCGCCACGTCAGTCAGTCCCGGAGTGTCCCGGACACCGCCATCCGTGGCGAACTCATCCAGCGCCCGGTCCGCGTCCTCGCCGTCCTCGGGATCATCGCTCGCGTCCTCGGGTAGCGTGAACTCATGGTCCGGGTCAGCGTCAGCGAGCGCGTCATGCACCTGACGCCACAGCCCGCCCTCGGTCCAGTCCGCGTCCCCGCGGAACGTCAGGACCTCATCGCCGTCTATCGTCAGGCTGTGGTGTGGATCCCCACCACGGTCCTCGGGGGCGTCATTTAGAAGGTGGGCGCGAGCGGCCGCTGTCTGATACCCCTCATCATCCGTGTCAGGATCCAGTTCCCATGATACGCCCTCCATTTCCACCATGTTCACAGTCCAGCCGCCGGGCGCGGGGTACTGTTGGGGACCACGGTACTGCTCTGTTTCCACATCCTCGGGGATGTCCACGCCGCCGTCCGTCATGGGTTCGCCACCGAGGTCAGACATCAGGTTTTCAATGTCCTCGCGGATGGCGGTCCGAGCCTTTTCCGGATCAAAGTGGAAATAGACTGTATTCCCGTCATCATCGCTGTTCAGTTCGGTGTCATCGGTGTGGAAGCGGACCCACGATTTGGCGATAGTCGTCACCATCCCGGCGTCAGGGATGGACACCGCCGCGTCAGCCACCTCGCCACAGTCGGGACAGGTGTACAGTTCGCGGCGGCGGTCCTCGCGGTCCTGTTCCGCTAGATCCGCGCCGCCGTCAGTCATCGGAATATCCACGTCCCCGAGGATGTCCGGATACTGTTCGCGAAGGTCAGCGAGTTCATCGGCGTACAGTTTCGCGAGGTCCGGCGTGTCCGCGATGTTCACCGCCTTCTGTTTTTGGTGACACTCGCCACACAAAACGCGCCGCCCGGATTTCGAGTGTCCGGGACCGTAGTTCGTGACGTGGATTTCATCCTCACCGCGGATGAGGACCGGCGATGATCGGTCACACTCATGTCCGTCAGCGCCGTCACACACTTCCACGCTGTCCACGGTGGCGAACGTGGAGTCCCGGAGTGTGACCGGCATACGCGGATCATCACCGAGGGCGTCCTGAACACGCTCGCGGACTGTTTCCAGTTCCGATTCCGGAACGCCCACTGTCCGGAGGGCGTCATCCAGCGCGGTGGGTTCGGAATCGGGATCCTCGCCGTCACTCATCGGCGTCACCCCCGTCCTCGCCGCTCGAGCGCCACGGGACGCCATCGCCGTCAGCGAGCGCCTGTCCGTGGGCGAGCGCCGCCGGGCGGTCCCGCTCGCCGTCCAGATAGCGGGCGAGTTCGCGGAGTTCATCCGCTACGCGAGCGTTTGAGTCCGCTATTTGATTCATCATCAGTTCCGAGTCCTCGGACGTGTGTTTACCAGCCCGGTATCTCTGTTCACGGGCTTCATCGTGGAAGTGGCGAGCGAGGTTCATCAGTTCCGCCGCGGTGTCCACGCCGCCGTCCGTCATGGCCTCGGGATCATCCTCGCGGGCCATGTCCAGTTCCGCCGCCGCGTGGGACAGTCCATCGGTGAACTCCGAGGGCATTTCCACAGCCGCCATCCCCTCATCGCCGTATATTTCCAGAAGGGGATGGTCAGCGTCCTCGCCGGGTTCGCGGACCCTCATCCCGAGAGCGGTCCCGAGGAACATTCCCGAACGCTGTTCCTCGCCGCCGTCCGTCATGACCTCGCGTTCAGGATCCTCGGGGATGTCCTCGGGATCCATCGGGCGGGAAGGCCATCCGCTAGTTCTGTTGTGGGGACTGACGCCCTCCGGGATGTCCTCGGTCCCGAGGTGGGCGGTGGGCGTCCCGCGCCCCGCTCGAATCTGTCCCATCCCTTCAGCCACGCCGGAAGCGGTCCGCGTGGGCGCGTTCCGCTCGCTAATGGTGTACTCCACGTCACCCGTGTCCGGATCTAGATCCGTGACGCGGATGGTTTTCGTGATGACGTTCGAGGTGGTCCGCTTCTTACGGCGGTACACCCCGCCTTCCACCACCCTCATGAGGTGGCGTCCGGTCCCCCACAGGGACCCGCGTCCCTGAAAGTCCAGATAGTAATAGTATTCAGCCTGTTCGCCGTCGTTCTGTCCGCTGTCACTGTCAGTGGTCATGTTAGTTCCCTCCGCTGTCGTCCACGTCCTCATCCTCGGTTTGGCGCGCTCGCTCATCGGGATCCTGTTGGAACACCGCGAGCCCGTAGGTCCCCGTCAGGTCCCGGCCGAACGAAACCCGTCCGGTTTGATCCACTGTCTTTTCGCGCGAGCGGACCGATTCCGCCCGGGCGATGGTTTCCATCACCTCGCGGATGACCTGTTCCGGATCCTCCGAGCCATCAATCAGTTTGTCCGCCTTTCCGTCCAGTACGTGTCCGATGTCCTCATACGTCAGATTCTCATCCATTTTTGCGTTCATTATTTCCCGCCCTCATTTTCTTTAGCCTGTTCATCGGCATCACACAGTCCGCAGTGTTTGGAATATTTAAAGCGGTCCGTGTATGCTGTGCCACAGACAGCGTGGTGATAGAGGTCCGTACCCTCGGATTCCTCCACCGCGTCCATCTGTAACAGATCGAACCCGTTCGCGAGGGTCCGACACTGTTCCGCCGCGTCCTGATGTTTCGCCGCCCGTTCCTTATCCTGTTCTGTTTCCAGTTCCAGCGCGTTCGCTTCGCGCTCGAACCACTCGCTCATGTCCGTCAGGAACTCGCGGATGGTGGCGGCGTCCTCGGACTCGAACGCGTCCGGGATGGGCTTACTGAACAGCGCGTCCACGCGGGACAGGTCCGAGGGATGGATTCCGGTCCCACTCGCGTCCTTCGCTGTTTCCAGTATCTCCGGGACGCGCTGTTCCACGTCCTCGGTCATGTCCGCCGGGGGCGCGAACAGGCGAAGCGGTCCGATCCGCCCCAAGCGCTCCACGCGCTCCACTTTGCGGTATCTGAACCCGCCTTTCGCGTTCTTGTCTTTGGTTTTGACGTAGGACCACGGTTCGCTGTCGCCATCCCACAGGACCATCATCCAGTCCGTCCCCGTATCCTCATTAGCGAGTTCTACGGTCACGGATGGCGCGGATTTCTGAAGGACCTCGGGTCCGTTTTCCTGTTCCATCACGCGGTACACGCGGAACGGTCCGCCGCGCTTATTCAGATGGATCCGGTCCCCTTTGCGGAGTTCGCGGGGATCCTCAATCGCGCGTCCGAGAGTGACGTATTTCCCGGGCTCATCAGTGGTCCACGCGTACCCTTCTGTTTCCAGAACCTGTTCCGTCCAGCGGGCGCGGTCCATATCGGACAGGCTGAACGTGACACGGTTCTGGACGCGGGGTTTGAGCCCGCCTTTGCGGAACGGGGCGATGTCACCCACCGCGTCACGTTCGCTGAACGCGTCCGCGATGTCTTCCATTAGGTGGCTGATACGGTACTCCGGAACGTCGTCCTCGGTGTCATCCTCGGGTTCGCTTTGCGTCATCTGTTTACTCATGTGGTTCACCGCCGTGTGGCGAGTTCACCGGTTTCGGGTTGTCGATCATCCGATTCCACATCAGTCCCTGAAGTGACACAGGTCAATAAGTGTTGTGCCATCCTCTACTATTCCATACCACAGCACTTATTACACTGTGTCACATTGGTGGGGTTGAGGAAAGACAGATGATGTCCGAACTGACCGAAAGCGAACTGGAAACGATGACGGAACAGATGGAAAACACTGACTGGTACGCGGGCGGCGTCCCCACCATCGGGGCTGACGTGACGATTGAGTACGATTCCCGAGCGGGCGGTTCCTTCGGGGCTGACGGGCTGTCCACCATCAGCGGCGAACTGGTTGAGGTCCGTGATGACTACCCCACCGAGAGGAAACAAGACCTCGCGTTCACCATCGCACAGCCCGACCGCGGGCGCTACGTGAAACTGACGTGGGATCCGGAATACACCGGAGTGACGCTGAAATCCCTCGCCGGGAAGAATCCGCAAAGGCTCGGGCGCGTGGATTCCGTGGTGTTCGGCGAGGATGTCCCCGAGGACGCCGCCGCGCCGGTTCGGGGCGTGGTGAAAGACGCCGAACGTGGGGATAGCGTCATCGTGAACGGCGAAACGTGGGGCGTCTACCGGGACCACGACAGTAGCCTCTTACTCACTCGCGGCGAGTGGGATCCAGAAGGCGAAGGTGCGGGGATGAGGAAACTAAGCGTGTACAGCGGCGAGGTCCAGTATATGGTCTATCAAGGCGAGGAACTGGAACTGGACCACCACAGTGTCCGTATCGGACAGCGCGCGTCCGAGGACACGGCGGACCTCTTACCGAACCCGTTCCAGATTGATGAGGGACAGCGCGTCACCGTCACCCTCCGATCCTATGAGGGCGGCGAATCGCTGACCGAGGATGTCACGGGCGTGGTCACTGACGTGGACGCGCTGACCGAGGAATTTACCGTCCGAACGGATGACGGGCGCGTTCTTCACCGCGATACGTCACACCGGAATAGCGTCATCGCCACCGAGGACGGCGAGCGGTTCCACTCATTTGACGTGGAGCCCGCTGACGATGTGGAAACAGACAGCGAAGACAGCGAGGATTCCGATTCCGAGTCCGAGGACGCCGGGATGGAAACGGACGGCGGGCGCGAGGTCCGCGCGGACGGCGGCGAAGACATCCCCGAGGTGGTCATCCCGGGACCGAACAGTGACGCGGAACGGTTCCATAAGGTCCTGTCCCCGTGTTCGTTCCACCTCCGCGATTCCGAGCGCGTTCCGGTGAATAACGCACAGGCGCGGGGATTCACAGCCTGTCCGAGTTGTGACCCGCCCACCTACGCCCCGAACACCGAATCCGAGCGCGAGGTCCGCGCGGACGGCGGGCGTCCCCTAGATCCAGTTCCGGAGTGTCCACGCTGTGGAGCCATCCAACCGCGTGAACAGTACGCGATAGATACCCGCGAGGGGTCGGAATATCTGACGTGTCCCGACTGTGGCGAGGAACACGAACACCGGGAACTGAAAGTGGAAACAGATGGTGGGGTGGTTCCCGATGATCCCCACAGCGAGGTCAAAGAGCGAGCCATCGGACTGGACGTGGTGACGATGGTGAAAACGGTGGGCGAGCGCGGCGAATACGTGGCTGTATGGCGGTCCGAGGACGCCGAACTGGAACAGTACCACACGCTGATGGACCTCGCCGGATACGCGGCGCTGGACCCGTACTCGGTACTGGATGAGGATCCCGGCGGCGTGGACGGCGAGGACGTGACGCTGGACCTGTGGGAACGGTCCGCGATGGCTGACGGCGGGATGGTCAGTCCGGATCCGGACTCGGACCCGGACGCTCGCGAAGATTCGCCCACCTCGCGGGCGCTGGACGCGGTGTATGCCGTGGTTGATCGGTTCGCCGGTCAAAGCGTCACGGTCCGTCCACGCCCGGGCTCGCTCGGGTGTTCCATCCGATACAGCGGGTTCATCGGTCCATCCATCGCGAGCGAACTGGATGACCACGGACTGGAAACAGTCCACCGGTGGTCCGAGCGCGGTCCGGATGTGGATGAGCGTCGTGGAATCATCCACGTGACCGGATTCAGTGACGGGGGTGACGCCGATGAGTAGCGCCGCCATCGGATCCGAGTCCGAGTCCGGGGACATCCCCTGTCCGCGCGAGGTGTGGCGGGCGGCTGTGGAGGACCGCCGGATTTCCATCCGCGTCCAGCCGGAACGTGGCTCGCCGGTGGAGTTCGAGGGCGTCATCACGTCCCGGCGGAAGGCGGGTCATATCGCATACTGTCACGTCACCATCCAGTTCGTTCCGGACGGTGAACTCGCCCCACTGGAAATAGAATCCTCCAAAGAGCGCGGCGAGTGGGGACCGTTCCGGGCGTTCCACTGGACACAACCGCCGCGCCCCGAGGGTCCTGATGACCACGTGTTCCAGTACATCGGGCGAGTGGACCGTCTAGATCTAGAGGGTGTCCGGAGTGACGGCGAGCGAGCGCGTGACACCGGCGCGAGCGAGGGGGTGGCGTAATATGCCCGAGTGTTCGCACTGTGGAGCCCACGTTACCGAGCGGTATAAACGCGTATTCGCCCCCGAGGGCGAGGTCCGTGTCTGTCCCGACTGTCCAGATAGAGTCCGGGACACGGACGGGACCGTTCGCGAAGCGCGGTCCGCTCGGAGGGCTGACCGATGATGGACGTGGATCCCCGCGTGGAGTACGTCCAGCGGTTCGCGGACACCACCCTCGCGGCGATGGACTACGGGACGGTTCGGGAAGCGAACGCGGACCTTCGCGTGTTCCTACTCGGTCCCGTGACGCTCGAACTCATCGGGTGGGTCAGCGAGCGCGATGACCTGACGGCGGTCAGTCGCGTGGAGCGCGATGGGACCGAGTTCATGACGGTGATGGTTCCATGACCCGGGCGTTCGTGGCTCGGTCGCTCGCTGTCGGGTTCATGGGCGCGGTGTTCGCGTTCGTCCTCATCATGGTGATGATCGGAACGGCGTGACCACAGCCTGAACTGGAAATAGAACGCGGTCCATCCCGGATCCGCTCGCGGCGGCGTGGGCTCATGACCTGTCCGGGACCTCCGAAGGCGAAAGCCCGAGGAACGGGGTAAGAACCCCTGATGACCATGATGATAGGCAAATCCGAAACCGGCGAATACCGGACCGATGGCGGACGTTACACACAGGACGCGTGGGAACAGAACATGACCATGAACGCGCTTCGCGAAGGCGCGAAACAGAACCCCGGCGCGGTGGTGGAAGTGGGATCCGACCGGATGGCGTACCTGTCCAGCGAGCCCGGACACGTCCAGAAGATAGTCACTGACACCGGACGGAACGCCCACGGGCGTCACTACAAGCGCGTTCGAGTGATGTACATCCAGTATGGGGCGGCGAGTGACGTGATTGAACGGGTGGACGGCGAGCGGATCCCCGCGGGGGACCTGACGCCCGATGACATCCACCCGTCAGCCATCGGGACCCACGTGGAGATTATCCCGAACGAACGCGGCGAGTTACCTGATGGGCACAT
>SDGW01000713.1_pt1 | contig 13859 bp, 17 predicted proteins | sample 2873831 | NCBI WGS metagenome assembly SDGW01 (sample SAMN08132700, study PRJNA421101) | hypersaline lake metagenome | isolation source: celular fraction 0.22 microns magnesium sulfate-rich crust from ephemeral... | place: Spain: Penahueca Lagoon, Toledo | collected 2011-07
GCCCGATTTTTCTTAAATATCGGGGAGTCAGCCGGCTCCCGTCGCGTGGTTTGGTTCCCAGTCGTCGGCTTCATCCCACGGCTAAAGCCGTGGGTTTTCGCCTCGCACGTTCTATAATACCCATGTAGACGGCCGTGGCAGCCGCGAAAGCGTCGAGACTGAACCAGAAGTGATACGAGGAAGGGGGTGTACCCGGCAGTTAACCGCATGACTCCCGCTCGCTCCGCTTGTCGGTCACGGTTCAACTCGGTCCGGATGAGCCGTCGTGCTGCCTCACGCTCCGCCAGTCCGTTCTCCTCCCGGTATGCAGTGAATTTGTGCATCGTCTCTGGAGTGAGTCGTGTGTCGAGCGTTTCGGAGTGGGGCCCTGACTCTTCGCCGTCGCTCATGTCTATCACCATTCGCTGATATGGGAATAAATCTTCTAGGAGTCGACACTTGCACGGCCACAACCGCGAAACCGGGTGAGCGATGTGCGAACTCTACCGACGCGCGATAATCCGTAGCACGTCCTCGTCGGCCAGCTCGTGGTCGCGACCGACCTGCTGTTCGTCGTGTTTCGCGCTCGGGCCGGTGACACGAGCGAAGCGGAATCGGTCGTCGAAGCTCCCGCCCAGCTTCTCACAGGCGTCGTCGACGGTGTCGCCCTCGCGAAGTATCAGCGGTTCCTCGCGGTCGACGCCGCGGCCGGGCTTGTCCATGTAGATACGGATGAGCCCGAGTTCGTCCCAGATTCGCTCGACGAGTCCGTCCAGCCCCTTTTCCTTCTCGGCGCTGATGAAGATAGCGTCGTCGGGGTCGATATCGCGCTCTTCGAGTTCCGCCTCCACGGTCGGGAGATAGTCGGGTTCGATGAGGTCGGCCTTGTTGACCACGACGATGGAGGGGAGATAGACCCGGTTGTCCATCACGCCGTCGACGAGCCGGTCGATGTCGACTGATTCGCCGATGGTCACGTCGGCGTTGACGTAGCCGTGCTCGCGCAGGACGCCCTTGATAGTCTCCTCTTCCAGTTCGAGGTCGGCGGCCTTGTTGATAGAGAGCCCGTCTTTGCCCTTCTTCCGGATGTTGACTCGCGGGGGCTCTTCGTCCAGGCGAATCTTGTTCTTGTATAACTCTTCGCTCAGGCGGTCGTACTGGTCGATGTCGAACACCGAGACCATGAAGACGATGAGGTCGGCGGTACGGACGACCGACAACACCTCCTGGCCGCCACCGCGTCCGCCCGCAGCGCCCTCGATGAGCCCGGGAACGTCGAGAATCTGGATGTTCGCCCCCTTGTGTTTGAGCATCCCGGGGTAGACGTCCAGCGTCGTGAACTCGTAGGCGCCCGTCTCCGATTCGGCGTTCGTCAGCGCGTTCAACAGCGTGGACTTCCCGACACTCGGGAACCCGACCAGGGCGACCGTGGCGTCGCCGTGTTTCTCGACGCCGTAGCCGCCGCCCCCGCCCGACCCGGACTGCTGTTCTAGCTTCTCTTTTTTCTCCGCGAGCTTCGACTTCAGCCGACCGATATGCGCTTCTGTCGACTTGTTGTAGGGCGTACTGGCGATTTCGTCTTCGAGTTCCTGAATCTCCTCTTCGAGCCCCATTGTGTGTACGTCGGCCGCGCACACCGAATAAGGCTTTCTTCCCTGGCCGAGCCGTTCCGTGACCCCTTTATCACCATGGTTAATCCCCGAAGATTTCGACACACCTATAGGACGCCCGCCACCAGCAACCGATAATGGTGAACGCGGACAGTTTCCGTGACAGCACGCAGATTCTGTTACCTGCGGGTGCGCTCAACGGAATCCGTGACGAGCTGGAAAACCGCTTTACCGTCACCGTCCGCACGGAGGACGAACAGGTCCGTATCATCGGCTCTCCCGTCGAAATCAAAGACGCCGGTGACTTCCTGGCGATGAACGGCGTTACTTTCGCCTGAACCTTTTTACTGCGGGGGGTTCGCGATGCGAACCCCCGCTTGCAAAAACGTTCATGAAAAAGGCCGAGCGCTCGCTTCGTTCGCGCTCGGTGAAACCGCTCGCCATCGGCGAGCGGTATGCTTCCCGCTACAGCTCCGCCACCGCGCTGCGCTACCGTGTGTCGCTCTCACGCGGTGCCCCCCGAAACGCAATCCTTTAAACCGCCGAGAGGGATGCATCTTCTATGGCTGGAACTATCGAAGTGCTCGTCCCCGGCGGGCAGGCCAACCCTGGCCCGCCCCTCGGTCCCGAGCTGGGTCCGACACCCGTGGACGTGCAGGCAGTCGTGCAGGACATCAACGACCAGACGGAAGCGTTCGATGGGACGGAAGTCCCCGTCACCGTCGAGTACGACGACGACGGGAGCTTCGAGATAGAGGTCGGTGTCCCGCCGACGGCCGAACTCGTCAAGGACGAGGCCGGCTTCGACACCGGCAGCGGCGAGCCCCACGAGGAGTTCGTGGCCAACCTCACCGTCGACCAGGTCATGCAGATAGCCGAGCAAAAGCAGTCCGACCTGCTCGCCTACGACCTGAAAAACGCCGCCAAGGAAGTCGTTGGCACCTGTGCCTCCCTGGGCGTCACCATCGAGGGTAACGACCCACGGGAGTTCAAGGAGCGCATCGACGGCGGCGAGTACGACGACGAGTTCGCCACCGCGGCGTAACGCCGCGAACCTGTCGCTGTCTAGACCTTCTTCCGATTTCGGCGCCCCATGAGCCGTGTCGCCGTCTGGAGTAGTGACCGCCGGACGTGCGGTTCGACGGCTTTAAGTTCCCGATAGGCTTCTTGTCCGACGAGACAGGCATCCGCCTGTTTCACTGACCCGTAGAAGCCGTTTGGCGTACTACGGAGGTGAACAATGGCAGACCAGGAAATTGAGAACGCAGTCTCTCGCGCACTCGAGGAGGCACCTGAGCGGAACTTCCGCGAAACGGTCGACCTCGCCGTGAACCTGCGCGACTTAGACCTTAACGACCCGTCGAACCGCGTCGACGAGTCCGTCGTTCTTCCATCCGGTACCGGACAGGAGACCACCATTGTGGTCTTCGCCGAGGGCGAGACAGCCCTCCGTGCCGAGGAAGTCGCAGACGACGTACTCGACGAGGACGAACTTGCAGAACTTGGCGACGACGATGACGCCGCCAAGGATCTGGCCGATGAGACCGACTTCTTCATCGCGGAGAAGGGACTCATGCAGGACATCGGTCGCTATCTGGGGACCGTCCTCGGTCCACGCGGGAAGATGCCGGAACCGCTCGACCCCGACGACGACGTCGTCGAGGTCGTCAACCGAATGAAAAACACCGTGCAGCTGCGCAGCGGTGAGCGTCGGACCTTCCACACTCGCGTGGGCGCCGAGGACATGTCTGCCGAAGACATCTCGGACAACATCGACGTCATCATCCGCCGCCTGCACGCCGACCTCGAGAAGGGGCCGCTCAACGTCGACACCATCTACGTGAAGACGACGATGGGCCCCGCCGTGGAGGTGGCCTGATATGAGCGCCGAAGGCGAACGCAAGACAGAGACCATCCCGCAGTGGAAGCAGGAGGAAGTCGACGACATCGTCGAGATGATCGAGTCCTACGACTCGATCGGCGTCGTCAACATCGCCGGGATTCCGTCCCGACAGCTCCAGGACATGCGCCGTGACCTGCACGGTACCGCGGAGCTTCGCGTCTCCCGGAACACCCTGCTGGTCCGCGCGCTGGAAGCGGTCGACGACGGCCTCGAGGACCTGACCGGGCACATCACCGGCCAGGTCGGGCTCATCGGCACCGACAGCAACCCGTTCTCGCTGTACCAGGAACTGGAAGCGTCGAAGACGCCCGCGCCCATCGGCGCCGGCGAGATCGCCCCGAACGACATCGTCGTGCCCGAGGGCGACACCGGCGTCGACCCCGGCCCGTTCGTCGGCGAGCTCCAGTCCATCGGTGCGGACGCACGCATCCAGGAGGGGTCCATTCAGGTCCTCTCCGATTCGACCGTGCTCGAGGCGGGCGAAGAGGTCTCACAGGACCTCGCGAACGTCCTCAACGAGCTCGGCATCGAGCCCAAGGAGGTCGGTCTCGACCTCCGCGGCGTCTTCTCCGACGGCGTGCACTTCGCCCCCGAGGAGCTGGAAATCGACGTCGAGGAGTACGAGAGCGACATCGCCGCAGCCGTCAGCGGGGCGTTCAACCTCTCGGTCAACGCCGAGTACCCGACCGCGACCACGCTCCCGACGATGCTACAGACCGCGACCGGCGACGCCAAGAGCCTCGCGCTCTCGGCCGCCATCGAGGACCCCGAGGTCGTCCCCGACCTCATCAGCAAGGCCGACGCACAGCTCCGTGCCCTGGCCACGCAGATCGACGACCCGGACGCGCTGCCCGAGGAACTCCAGGACGTGGAGGCCACACCGGCAGCAGAGGAACAGGCTGACGACCAGACCGAGGACACCGACTCCGAGGACGCCGACGACGCCGAGGCCGAGACAGACGAGGCCGAGGACGACGACGATGACGACGAAGAAGCCGGCGACGCGCTCGGAGCGATGTTCTAACCACACCAACACAGAACAATGGAATACGTTTACGCTGCACTCATCCTGAACGAATCGGGCGAAGAAATCAACGAAGACAACCTCACCGACGTGCTCGAATCCGCCGGTGTCTCCGTCGAGGAGTCCCGCGTCAAGGCCCTCGTGGCCGCCCTCGAGGACGTCGACATCGAGGAGGCCGTCGAGCAGGCTGCCGCCGCACCCGTCGCCGCTGGTGGCGCCGCCGCGCCCGCCGAGGGTGGCGACGAGGCCGACCACGACGAGCCGTCCGAAGAAGAGGTCGCCGAGGCCGAAGCGGACGACGACGACGAAGACGATGGCGACGACGAGGCCGACGGCGAGGGTCTCGGCGAGCTGTTCGGTTAAACAGACGGACTCCGTCACAACCAGCACTTTCTTTGACGCCACCGGGAAGCGGCAGCGCTGTCCAGGTGTGGGGTGACCGACGCGGTGGCACACGGATGTTCATATGCGGAGGGGCGACCAGCCCCGGCTATGCTCCCGGTCAGATTCGCGGTCGACCCCGTCGGCGTCGCCGCCCTGCTCGTGGCCGTCGCCGGTGGCATCGGCCTGGGGACCGTCAGCGGGCTGGTCCCCGGCCTCCACGCCAACACGCTCGCGCTCCTGCTGGCGGCGACGGCGGGGTCGGTGCCTGGCCCGCGCGTCTACGTCGGCGCGGCGATGCTGGCCGCGGGCGTGACCCACACCTTTCTGGACGTGGTGCCGGCGCTTGCCCTGGGGGTCCCCGACCCGGCGATGGCCGCCGGCGCCCTGCCCAGCCACCGGCTGGTCATCGAGGGACGGGGCCGGGAGGCGCTGCGACTCTCGGCGCTGGGAAGCGCCAGTGCGGTAGTGCTTGCGGTGCCGCTTGCAGTCCCCATCACGTGGCTGATGGTCCGTCTCTACCCGCTCGTCACGGCCCACCTGTCGCTGGTGCTTGGCGCCATCGCGGCACTGCTGGTGGTCTCGGAGCCGGGCTGGGCCCGCCGAGTCGGCGCAGTGGTGTCGCTGGGAGCGAGCGGGGGCCTCGGGCTCGCGGTGCTCGACGCGCCCGTCACTGGGGCCCTGCCCGTCGCGGACGTGCTGGTACCGGTGTTCTCGGGACTCTTTGGCGCCCCCGTCTTGCTGGCGGCTATCGAGGGCGAGGGCGTCCCGCCGCAGGCCGACGCGGCGGTGACGACACCCCGGCGCACTGTCGCCGCGCTGGCGACGGTCGGGACACTGTGTGGCGCTGTCGTCGGATACCTTCCCGGCGTCTCCAGTGCCGTCGCGGCGACGCTGGCGCTCGGGGTGACAAGCCAGCGCGGTCCGCGAGCGTTCGTCGTGACGACCAGCGGCGTCAACACGGCGACTGCGGTCTTCGCCCTGTTCGCGCTGGTCGTCTTCGGTGACCCCCGGACCGGTGTCCTGGTCGCGCTCGACCGCGCGAGCGTCCCGCTCGCCGTCCCCGTGTTGCTCGCCGCGGTCGCCATTTCGGCGGTCGTCGCTGCCGTGCTCGTGCCCCGTCTCGGGGACCGCTACCTCCGTCGGGTCGGACGACTGGACCCGGCCAGGCTGTCGGTCGGCGTGCTCGTCGGACTGTGCTTCCTCTCGGCTGTCTTCGCCGGCCCGCTCGGCGTCGGTATCTTCGCCGCCGCGACGCTGGTTGGCCACCTGCCACCGGCGACGGGCTGTCGGCGGGCGACGCTCATGGGGGTGTTGCTGGTCCCGCTTGCGGTGTAGCGAGTTACAGATACTCGCGCCGACGGAAGTGCAACAGCATGACGGCGCCCATCAGAACCATCCCGAGCATCGCCGCCGGGTAGCCAAAGCGCCACCCCAGCTCCGGCATATTGTACGGCCCGCCGGCGAAGTTCATCCCGTAGATGCCGGCGACGAACGTCAGCGGGATGAAGATGGTCGCGACGACGGTGAGGACTTTCATCACCTCGTTGGTCGATTGGGAGACGGTGTTGAGATAGATGTCCCGCGCGCCGGAGACGAGGTCCCGGTAGGTCTCTGTCAGGTCGGCAATCTGGACGAGGTGGTCGTAGATGTCCCGGAAGTACTTCTCCGTCTGGGGCTGGACCTGTTTCGGGTCGCCCCGCGCCAGCAGGCCGACGGCCTCGCGGGCCGGCCACACCTGTTTGCGAAAGGAGAGCAGGTCCCGGCGGACGTCGTTTATCTTCTCGATGGTCTCGCTGTCGGTCGAGACCGTCACCTCCTCCTCTATCTCTTCGATGTCGGTCTCAATCTCGTCGAGCAGGTCGAAGTACGCGTCGACGATGACGTCGACGGCACGGCAGGCGGTGAAATCCGGGCCCCGCTGGAGCAGTCGCTCGTCGCCGCGCTCGGCCGCGTCCATCACGCGCTGTATCGGCCCCTGCGGGCCGAACCCGAGCGTGACAACCCAGTCCCGGCCGATGAAGATGCCGACCGGTCTGGTCGTCACCTCCTTCTCGAAGGTGGTCTCGCCGGGGGTGAGACTGACGGCTTTCAACAGGACGAAGGTGTACTCCCGGAACTCCTCGGTCTTTGCCCGCGCATCGCTGCGCATATCCTCGATAGCGAGCGGGTGGAGGTCGAAGGCCGACTGGACCGCCGCGACCTCCTCGTCGCTCGCCTCGGCGACGTGGACCCAGGTCGTCCCCACGGCACGTCGCGCCGCAGTGAGGTCGTCGTAGGCGACCGCTTCCTCGCCGGCGTAGACCAGCGCCGATATCACGCGGCCGCCTCCGTGGCGTCGGACCGTCCGACCGCAAGCAGCGTCACGCCGGTCATCACCGCCGTCAGTGAGAACGCTCGACCGGGGTAGGCGACGGCCGTCCCCGCGATATAGCCGACCACCCCACCGACGGTGAGCGCCAGTCCGAGGACCGAGAGGACGTTCATGCGCCTGAAATCAGCGTGGCGAAATAAAAACGTACTCCCGGCCGCCGGAGGAGCCTGTGGAGAAGCGACACGTTGATGGGCACAAGCGCCGGTAGCTTTCGGTATGGACCTGCGCGTCATCGACAAGTCGGAGACGGAACTCTCTATCGAGATTGCGGGCGAAGACCACACCTTCATGAACGTCATCAAGGGGGCGCTGCTGGAGACCGAGGGCGTCACTGCGGCGACCTACGACGTCAACCCCGAGCAGTCCGGTGGCCAGACCGACCCCGTCCTGACTATCAAGACGGCGTCGGACGTCGACGCACTCGATGCCCTCGAAGCGGGCACCGACCGCGTCATCGAGAAGGCGGACAACCTCACCGAGGCGTTCGAGACTGTGGCCTGATTAGCAGTAGACGACGGTTACGTGGAAATTCCCCTCCGGGTCAGCGTGGATATCCACGCCCATAGCCAGGACACCACGGTCCTCAATCAGCGGGTCACCGAACGATTGGTCGGCCGAATCCACGAAATTCATCGCAAGCCCGGTCGCGTATAACCTAGTGGCTGTTCTTCGGTTTTCGGTGGTGGTAATGTTGTGGTCGGGAGGGTCAAGCTCCTCGTGGTGGAGCGCGAACTCCGACGAGTCCCCACAAGGGGGGTCGAAGGAGTCGAGTTCCGCCCGCGTGGGTGGGTCGGCCTCAGCGTACCTGCTCTCGACCACGCGCTTGTTGTAGTACGTTGCCATCTCGTCCACGGTCTTGCCGTATTCGATCGCTCCCACGTCCGCGTTTTCACGTCTCGTGTTGACGCTGCCCACGAACGCCCCCTCCGTATCTGCGAGAGAGAGCCCGTATGCCGTCTCGTTCTCGCCCGGTGCATCGGGCGGACTCGGCGGACCACCCACACCCGGCAGGTCGATGACACCGACCATCCCGAGACCGAGCACGAGACCGAGAACACCGACGAACGCGAACCCCGCCGCGTACTTCCGGTCGAGGATGTCCAGCCACCCGGTCGTCCCGACGTCGTCGACGTCGCTGTAGTCCACCTCGCGTTGTTCGAGCTGTGCGTTCCCACAGCGGCTACAGGGGGGCGAGTGTTTCTGGTGTTCCCGACCGCATTCGGTACAGGCCCAGACGACCGGGTTCGTGTCGTCAGTGCTGTCGGGCCCAACCTGTACGACGGCTTTCTCGAAGCGGCCGTGCCCGCAGTTGTCACAGGGCGGGTCGTTCTCCGCCTGTGGCTTCCCACACCACTTGCACCGCCATTCCATAGGTTAATTGTGCGACAATATTGGTAAAAATATTCCCGTTCCGACCCGGCCGCCATGCCCCGGTAGACTCAGCAGACCACGTACGTGACGAAGACGGTGTCGTCGGGCGCGACGTGGACGTCGACGCCGACAGTGTCGCCGTCACTGAACGCGTTGCCCCGTTCGACGTAGCTGTCGACCAGCGCAGTGGCCAGCGCGGTCTCGTTCTCGAAGTCGCCTATCGGCTGGCCGGTCCGCTCCGGTGCCACCCGATAGCTGACGACGCTTGGCCGGTCACACGGGAGCGCGAACCGACTGAAGGCGTCCCTGTTCGGTCCGTCGCCCTCCCCGACGGCGTCAGCGACCGTCGCCTTGTTGTAGTACGCGGCGGCCTCGTCGCTGGTGGCGTTCCGGTCGAGGGGGCCCGCGCCCTCGGCCTCGCGGCGCTCGTTCAGCTCGGCGACGTAGGCGCCCTCGACCGCGGCCAGCGAGAGCCCGCCGGCGCTGTCGGCACTGCCCGGCGCCTCGGGCACCGGCGGCGGTCCGTCGGGACCACCCAGCGTCGGCAGTGAGATGATACCGGCCACCGACAGCAGGAGGACCCCGAGCAGGAGCGCCACGGCGGCGTAGCCGGCGACGTACTTCGGTTCGAGGACGTCGAGCCAGCGGGTGCCGATCTCGTCTAGCGGGTCCGTCTCCGGCGGCCCCTCACGCAGTTCGAGGTCCGCGCTCCCACAGCGCTTGCACGGCGGGGAGTTGCGCTGGTGGGACCGGCCACAGTCCTGACAGATCCAGACGGTCCCACCGGGGACGGTCTCGTGGTTGACCTGTCGAACCGCCTTCTCGAAGCTACCGTGCCCGCAGTTATCACAGGGCGGGTCGTTCTCTTCGTGTGGTTTCTCGCACCACTCACACCGCCATTCCATCACTGTCGCTAGGTGGCCAAGCTACAAAGGCGTCGCGGCGGTGGCAGCCCCCGCCGGGGTCGCTGGCACGTATCGAAGCGTTCGCGTCAGGCATTTCTTGCAAATAATACGGGCAGAGATGTTTCCGTGTACTTATGCTGTCACCTGTCGTGGCTAGGTACTAGATGAAAACCAGGTCAATGGGGGAGCCACAATCAGCCAGTCAGGCGGTGATCGAAGCGGTCGCAGCACGGGCAGGCGTCGACCCACTAGAACTGGAGACACCGCTGTACGACGCTGTCGACCCGGACAAACTGGACGCCCTGCTCATGGGTACGAACCGGCCCGCCCGCTCGCCGGTCGAGGTATCGCTGCGATACAACGGGTACATGGTCACCGTCGACGGCGACCTGACGGTCACTATCACCGAGTGACTACAGGCGAACCGGGATTCCCTGCTCGTCGAGATACTGTTTGGTCTCCGCGATAGAGTACTCGCCAAAGTGGAAGATAGAGGCCGCCAGCCCGGCGTCGGCGCCGGCGTCGACGAACACCTCTTCCATGTCCTCGGGGCCGCCACAGCCAGAGGAGGCGATAACGGGCGTCGAGACGGCGTCACAGACCGCTTTCATCAGCGGGATGTCGTAGCCGTCCTTGGTGCCGTCGGCGTCGATGGAGTTGACGAATATCTCCCCGGCACCGCGCCGTTCGGCTTCTTTGGCCCACTCGACGGCGTCCAGTCCCGTGCCCTCGCGGCCGCCCTTGACGGTACACTCGAACCAGCAGGACTCGCCGTCGACCTCGACGTACTGTTCGCCCTGCCCGTCGAAGCGCCTCTGGGCGTCAAGCGAGATGACGATACACTGACTGCCAAAGGCAGCCGCGCCCTCGCCGATGAGGTCCGGGTTCGCGATAGCCCCCGAGTTTATCGAGACCTTGTCCGCGCCTGCCCGCAGCGTCTCCTTGATATCGTCGCGAGTCCGGATGCCGCCGCCGACCGTCAGCGGGATGAATACCTCGTCGGCCACGGCCGAGACGGTGTCGAGCATCGTCTCACGGCCCTCCGCCGAGGCGGTGATGTCCAGAAAGACGAACTCGTCGGCCCCCGACTCGTTGTAGGCTTTGGCCATCTCCACCGGGTCGCCGGTGTACTCCAGGTCCTCGAAGTTCACGCCGGTGTAGACGGCCGCGTCCCCGTTCTCGTCCACGTCGACGTCGATGCAGGGGATAATCCGTTTGGTGAGAGTCATTGCCTCTGGGTTCGCTACACGGCCGTTTCATCGTTTCGACTGATACGGAATATTGTAGCTGTTTACCGGTGATCGCCGGTCCTGAGACCGGCGATACCGGTACGAGACTACAATGTTCCGTATGCCGTAACTACTCCATCGCGTTCGTGATCACCTCGACTTCCTCGCTGTCGAAGGCGGTGTAGTAGAGGCGAATTTCGTATATCCTGCCGTCGAGATACTGAGAGTTGCCGTTTGGTGCGTCGGCGCCGATGACCAGATCGCCCATCTCGACGTCGCTGTCGTAGGTCCTCGAATCTATCTGTTGTCCGTCGACGAACAGTTCGTACGTCGACCCGTCGTAGGTTCCGACGGCGACCTGGCGTTGACCGGTCGCGTAGCTAGTGCCGGTGTTGATGACGTCGCCACCGGCGTGGTTCACCGCATAGTCGATAGTGTACTCGGTCCCGTCCGTAGCAGTCTCGAGATACCACTCGTTGCCGCCGCCGTAGTGTTCGACGAGCTGGCTCACGCCGCCGACGGTATCCTGCGTGAACGTTACTGCGATAGTGAACTCCCCGACGTTGCTCCCGGAATCGAGGCTGGCCACGTCGAAGTTGTCGTCGCCGTCGAAATCGTATGCGCTCCCGGTCCAGCCGTCCGCATCCCCGTCGAGGGTCCCGTTGTTACCGTTTCCAGACCGGTCGACGAGCGTCGTATCGCCGTTCTCGCCGTCGAAACGGTAGTACGCGATGAAGTCGCCCACTTCAGAGCGGTCGTCGACGGTCCGGTCGACCAGCACTGACTGTTCCCCGTCACGCGAGACGACGGTAATTCGGTCCCCGGGCGCCGTCGGCAGCAGGACCGACTGGCCCGCGCTGTCGGGCTCGAACGTCGCCACGTCGCGGCCGTTGAGCTGGACGCTGACGGTCGTGCTGATGGCGCCGGGTGTCATCCGAAGCCCGGCCGGCGTCTGCTCGTAGTCGAACGTCGCCGTGGCCTGGGGCGCGCCGGTGCCGTCCAGAAACGTCAGGGAACCGAGCGCGACGACGCCGCCCACGATGACGACGACCCCCACCAGCAGGAGCACCCCGACGACAGTAGAAGCCCCACGTATCGAACTCCGGAACATACCCTGATATATCAATAACATACGCTAACCGTTTCGGTGGTTTCAGCGGTCGATATCCGCGGTCGGGAGCCGAAATCCGACAGTTACAGGTGGTCGCTTGCACATCATCAGGTATGGCAGACGACCACCACGACGAGGACCGGCCCGACTACGACCCAGAACACGTCGAACTGCCCGCGAAGGCGCCGCCGCTGCGTTCGACAGCGCCACAGAGCGACTTCACGATGGGACAGGTCGGACAGGGCGCGGCCGTCGCGCTCGTCGGCCTCGTGTTGACGTTCGGTATCGCGCTGGCGCTCGTGTGAACATCGGCTACTCCGGGTACAGACCGACCCGGTCCCGGAACGACTATCGATGCTGGTGAGTTCATCGCTCCTGTTTTCGCCGCCGAACCGGCACGGTCATTGTCCGGTCGGGCACACTGCCGACTGACGTTCACCCGGGAGATTCCCAGCTACTGAGAGCGGCCACGGCATTTGAAACCGGACCGACACGAACGATAGCGGGATGACCGCAGACCCATACGCCCAGTGGATGGGCGAACCGATGGTCGAGGAAGACGTCGAGGCACTGCTCACTGTCGCCGACCACGGCGTGCTGGGACTGGCCGCGGGCGACGAACCGTACACCCTCCCGGTGTCTTTCGGCTACGACGACGGCGATATCTTCTTCGCGTTCGTCCGGAGTGGGCCCGACAGCGAGAAGTTCGAGTTCATCGAGAACGGTGGGACAGCCCGGCTGCTCGTGACCGATATCAAGGCGCGTTTCGACTGGCAGTCCGTCGCGGTCACGGGTCCGGTCGAAGCCGTCAGCGTGACCGACAGCGAGTGGGCGCGTCTGGTCGACGCGCTGGACAGCAATCCGTGGTTCTCGACGGCCTTCGAGGACGACGAGCGCGTCGAGGGCGTACAGGGCTGGCGACTCGTCCCCGAGACGGTCGAGGGTATCGAGGTACAGCCGGAGTCGGGCTGATCAGGCCAGTTCGTCCTCGATAGTGTCTCGTAGCTCGGCTATCTCGGCCGCGTCGTAGTGGAGCCGGTCGTCGTTGACCGTGATTTCGAGATGGTTCGAGCCGTTGGCCTCGCCGATTTCGGTCACCGGGGCGACGCCGTCGAAGGCCTCGCGAACCGCCGCGGGGTCGGTGGTCTCGAAGACCACGCGGCCGGGCTGTTCGTTGAACAGGAGCCGCTTGCGGGTCCCGCGGTCGACGGTCGAGAGGTCGACGCTGGCCCCGGCCTCGTCGTGGACCATCTCGGCCAGCGTCACCGCGAGGCCGCCGTGACTCACGTCGTGGGAGGCGAGCACGTGGTCCTCGTCGGCCACTTCGGCGATGGTCTCGACGAGTCCAGTCGGGTCGGCCGGCAGTTCGGGGAAGGCGTCGGAGCCGCCAAAGAGGGCCGTGTACTCGGAGCCGCCCAGTCGCGGGTCGGCTTCGCCCTCTAACGGGAGGTCGCCGACGACGACGAGGGTCCCCTCGCCCGACAGCGACATCGGCGGTGCGTCGTACCCCTCCTTGACGCCGACCAGCGCGAGCGTCGGCGTCGGCGGGATGGGGCCGGTGGCCGAGTCGTTGTACAGCGAGACGTTCCCGCCGACGACGGGCACGTCGAGTTCACTGCACATGTCTGCGAGGCCGTCGACGATACCCTTGAAGCCACCGTAGACGTCGGGTTTCTCGGGGTTGCCGCCGTTGAGGCAGTCGACCGCGGCGTGGGGCACGGCGCCCTTGGCGGCGACGTTCGTGGCGTTCTCCAGGGCGACGGCGCGAGCGCCCTCGTAGGGGGCCGCGTCTGTCCAGTTGGGGTCCGCGCCGGCCGAGAAGGCAAGCCCGGTACCCGACTCCCGAATCGCGAGCAGGGCGGCGTCGTCGCCGGGCAGCACGCTCGTCCGGACCTGGACCTCGTGGTCGTACTGACGATACACCCACCGCTTCGAGGCGGTGTTCGGGCTGGCGACGATGCGGTCGAACGCC
>SDGW01000714.1_pt1 | contig 13857 bp, 13 predicted proteins | sample 2873831 | NCBI WGS metagenome assembly SDGW01 (sample SAMN08132700, study PRJNA421101) | hypersaline lake metagenome | isolation source: celular fraction 0.22 microns magnesium sulfate-rich crust from ephemeral... | place: Spain: Penahueca Lagoon, Toledo | collected 2011-07
CTGGGATGGCCCGAAGACACGCCTGTGGAGACTGCGCTCCCTACGGACACCACCTCGGTGTCTGCAAAGCGCGTCGTGGAAACAGGAAGCCTCGGGGCTTGACCCCGAGGCGGTTCACACGTACAGTGGGTCAATCGATGACGACCGCGGGGACGGATACGAACCCACACCGGATTGGTGGCCCGCGGATGACGACCGACACGGGGATCGACAGATCTAGGGTGACGAGCGACCGTCCTTTGTTACTCGTCGGCGCTCCAGCGGGCGTCGGCGAGCGTCCGCTGGACGACCTCGTCCCCAACAGCTGCCGCTAGCGTCTCGAAGCCGGCCCGTTCGTGTCGGTCACCCGCGTTGGCGACCAGCCGCGAGACGATGAACTCCGGCGTCGACCGCCCCACCGTGTCGAAGCGAGGCTGGTAATCGACCAGTAACTCGAGGTCGGCATTCAGCCCCTCCGCGAAGATGCCGTCGACTCGCGCCTCGGGCGGCAACGGCTCTAAGTCGTCTGCGAGATGGGTGACGAACACGCCAAGTGCCTCGCGATCGACGGTGAGCGTCACCAGCCCATGTAAGAGGTCGGCCGCACTGCCCGGTTCGGTGATCGCCTCGAACTCGTCGACCAACATCAGCGTCCGGCCGCCCGACGATAGCGGCGGGACGATCGAGCGTAGCGTCGACTCGAGGACGCCCGCGTTGAAACTGGCGTGACGGCGGTGGAAGACCAGCGAGTCTACGGGCGTCACTTCGGCCCGATCAGCGGGGACCGGCAGTCCCATCGTCGCCAGTAGGACGACCTGACACAGCGTCTCGAGCAGGGTCGTCTTCCCGCCGCTGTTGGCCCCGGTCAGGACGGCGACGCGCTCCTCGTTCGGAACCGTGTTCACGTCGTCGGGAACGCCCGTGATGCCGTGCTCGCCGAGCCCATAGGTGACCGGCTGAACCGATTCGCCGTCACGCGCGGCAAGTGTGAGATTGCGCGCGTTGACGACCGAGACGGCTGCCTGCTCTCCTTCGACGAACGTTGGCCGGGTACAGTCGTACGCGAGCGCAAAGCGAGCCAGCGAGAGATGCAACGCGATCTCGTCGACCGCTTTGACCGCTCGATCGACGGCCTCGCGGGCGTCTGCGAGCGTTTTCTGGAGGTCGTTGGCGACGGTTTCCTCGCGTTCGTCGACCGCCGCGGTGAGATCGTTCCGAAGGGTGCGCAACGTCCCGCCGACGAAGTCGGTCGCGTCCGTCGCGTCGGTAGGCATCGCATCCCGGACCCGATCGATCGTCACGTCCGTCTCACTCAGGAGGTGGTCCTCGAAGGACTGGCGAAAGCCTTCGACATCGCGGACTCCCTCCGAACGCAGGTCCTCGATCAGTGAAAGGGCGTCGGCATCCATATCCTCGACGGCCCCCAGCGCGTCTCGACGCCGGTCGAGTTCCTCGTCGGCACCGTCGCGTACGCGGTTGCCGTCCAGTGCTGCCAGCGCGTCGGCGGCCGCATCGAGTCGCGCACGCTCGAGGTCCGCAACAGCGGCGAACGGTCCGGAATCGACGCCGGCCTCGAGCAGTGCCAGCGCAGCCTCGACGGCGGCACGTTCGCTCCCATCGCGCTCGTCGTAGCGCTCGTAGGCTGCGAGGACAGTCTCGCGGTCGGCCTCGGCGAGGTCGGCCCACGCGTCCCTGGCTGCGAGGACATCGTCGAGCCGCGTTTCCATCGCGGCTCGGCTCTCGAGTGGCGTCAGCACCCGAATGCGATCTGCCGCGCGCTGCGTGACGGCGTGGTCGACCGCCAGATCGAGTAGCTCCTTGTAGGCAGCTCGCGCGTCACTGGTCGCCAACACGTCCATCCCAGCGCTGTCGGTCGCCCGGCGGAGGATTCGCGTCGCCCGTCCGCGTGCCAATCCAGCGTCGGCAAGCGCACGGACATCCCCGCTCTCGATCGCCTGAACAGCCCGTTCGCGGCCCAGCGCGTCGAGCAGCGTCTCTCGCGTCTTCGGACCGACACCCCAGTACTCCTCGAGTCGCATACACGTTGACTCGTAGCAACCGTCTTGAACACTGTGTCTTGGCCATCCATGTGTATGCGACTCGTTGCAAGGCCGTGCCATCGTGGAACCTCTCACTCGATATCCACGAATGTGGATATACTCCGATACTGGCACCGACTATAGAAGCACAAACACGGGGGTTTTTATCGGCTCGATGCCCTACTGACTTCCATGACTGAAGGGCGGGGCGAGACTCCCCGGCGAACAGGAATGACCGAAAAGTGCGGCGTTGTCGGCGTCTCACTTGACGGTCGGGACGCGGCACGACCGTTGTACTACGCACTCTATGCGCTCCAGCACCGGGGCCAGGAGTCCGCGGGGATCGTCACGCACGACGGCTTCCAACAGCACAGCCACGTCGAAATGGGACTCGTTGGGGATGCGTTCGCTGAGGACGACCTCGAGACGCTAAACGGGGCGGCCGGGATCGGCCACGTTCGGTATCCGACGGCTGGCTCCGTCGACTCCTCCTGTGCACAACCCTTCTCCGTCTCGTTCAAGAGCGGCTCGCTTGGCCTCTCGCACAACGGCAACCTCGTCAACGCCGACGAGATCCGCAAGGAACTCGCAGCAGCGGGCCACGCCTTCACCAGCGACGGCGACACCGAGGTCATCGCCCACGACCTCGCGCGCAACCTCTTAGAGGAAGATCTGGTCCGTGCCGTCAAGCGCACGATGGGACGGATCCACGGCTCGTACTCGCTGACGATCAGCCACGACGACACGGTCCTTGGCGTCCGCGACCCACAGGGGAACCGGCCACTGTGTATCGGGAAGCTCGAGGACGGCTACATCCTGGCCTCGGAATCGGCGGCGATCGACACGCTCGATGGCGAACTCATTCGCGACGTTCGACCGGGCGAACTGGTCGTTCTCCAAGACGACGGCCAAGGCTTCGATACTTACCAACTCGTCGAACAAGAAAACACCGCTCACTGCTTTTTCGAACACGTCTACTTCGCGCGCCCGGACAGCGTCATCGACGATACCCTCGTCTACGAGGCCCGACGCAAACTGGGGCGCAAGCTCTGGGAGGAAAGCGGCGTCGAGACCGACGTCGTGATGCCCGTCCCCGACTCCGGACGTGCCTTCGCCTCGGGCTACGCCGACGCCGCAGGCGAGACGACTGCCGACGGCGAGCCGCGTGACGCAGACGATGGGGGCGTCGAGTTTGCCGAAGGACTGATGAAAAACCGCTACGTCGGTCGCACCTTCATCATGCCGACGCAGGACGAACGCGAACGCGCGGTCCGACTGAAACTCAACCCGATCAAGTCCACGATCGAAGGGAAAACCGTCACCGTCATCGACGACTCGATCGTCCGCGGAACGACCTCGACCCAGCTCGTCCAGCTCCTGAAAGACTGCGGGGCCGAGGAGGTCCACGTCCGAATCGGCGCGCCGGCGATCATCGCCCCCTGTTACATGGGCATTGACATGGCCACCCGCGAGGAACTGATCGCCTCTGATAAGTCGACCGCCGACATCCGCGACGAGATCAGCGCCGACAGCCTCGCGTACCTCTCGACCGATGCCGTCGCCGACGTGCTCGAGAAAGACCGTATCGACCTCTGTCTGGGCTGTGTCACGGGCGAGTATCCCTACGATATCGAGGGCGAGGAAACCGACCGCGACGTGAGTCGGCCCGATATCGGCGGGCCGGAGCTGCCTGCGGACGACTAACAAACTTTTGCACTGCGAGCGCGCCGAAGGCGCGCTCTCGGCAAAACTTTGATGAAAAGCACTCCTTCCCTCCGTTCGCTCGTTTCACTCGCTCACATCGGTCGTCGGCCCGCTCGCGCCTCCGGCGCTCGCGGATGCAGACGGTGTCTCGGACTGCAACTCATCCTGAGAACGCGTCGGCGAACTCCGCCGGTAGGGTACCGACCTCGATCCCCCAGGCGATCGGCAGCCAGCCGATCGCGACGAGCGTAATCAGGACGATGCCGATGACGTTGAGCCCGACGCCGATCTTGGCCATCTGGGGCAGCGTGATGTAGCCGCTGCCGAACACGATCGCGTTCGGCGGGGTCGCGACCGGCAGCATGAACGCGAAGGAAGCGGCGGTCGCGCCCGCGATCATCAGTCCGAACGGGTGGACACCGATGCCGACGGCGACGCCCGCAAGGATCGGCATCAACATCGCCGTCGTCGCCGTGTTCGACGTCACTTCCGTCAGAAAGATCGTCATCACGACCACGGCGAACAGAATCGCGATCATCGGCACGCCCGCGAGGAGCTCGAGTCGCTCGCCGATCCAGGCCGCGAGGCCGGTGTCACCGAAGCCGCTGGCGATCGCGAGCCCGCCGCCGAACAGGAGGATGACGCCCCAGGGAATGTCGACGGCGTTCGTCCAGTCGAGCAGGAAGGTGCGGTCGCCCTCGGCCGTCGTCGTCGGCAGGGTAAAGAGGACCATCGCACCGCCGATCGCGACGATCGTGTCGACGTCCGCGGGCGGTGCGACGCCGACCAGCGGCTCGATCAAACTGCTGCCGATCCAGGCGACGGCCATCCCAACGAAGACGACGGCGACCCACTTCTCCTGACTGTTCATCGGCCCGAGGCGCTCGAGTTCGCGGTCGATCGCGTCCGCACCGGCCGGCAGTTCCGCGAACTCGGGCGACACGGCGCGCGTGACGTACGTGTAGACTGCCACGAGACCGATCGCCGAGATTGGAACGCCGTAGAGCATCCACTCGGCGAACGAGATCGATTGACCGAAGAGCGCGTCGGCCTGTCCCGCAAAGAGGACGTTCGGCGGAGTCCCGATGAGCGTCGCGACACCGCCGACGGACGCGCCGTAGGCGATACACAGCATCAAGGCGATGCCGAACGAGAAGTTGCCCTCGCTCGTGTCGACCTCGAGGCCGGTCTTCTCGACCAGGTCCGCGGTCTGGTAGATGACCGCCAGCGCGATGGGGGTCATCATCATCACCGTCGCGGTGTTGGAGACCCACATCGAGAGAAATGCCGTTGCGAGCATGAACCCGAGAATGAGCCGCGAGGGTTCGGTGCCGACGGCTTTGATGGTCCGGAGCGCGATCCGCCGGTGCAGGCCCCACCGCTGCATCGCCATCGCGAGGAAAAAGCCGCCCATAAAGAGGAAGATCAGCGGGTGGCCGTAGGAGGGGGTCGTGTCCGCGACGGGCAACGCGCCGGTCAGCGGAAACAGTACGATCGGCAGCAGCGACGTCGCGGGGATCGGGATCGCTTCAGACATCCACCAGACGGCGATCCACGCGGTGGCGGCGGCGACGGCTTTTCCGGCGGCTGAGAGGCCATCCGGCGTCGGCGAGAGGAAGATAAGCGCGAACAGCAGTGGCCCGAGGACGAACCCAATCTGCTGTCGGCGTCGGTACGCCCCACCGACGTCGAACGGCGAGCCGTCGTCGCCGCGGCTGTCACCGCTGGAGCCACCGGTTCCGCCGCCGCTGCCGGCGGCAGTTCCACTCCCGGTTCGCTCACCGTCACTCGTCTCCGAGTCGTGCCCTCCGTCGGGGAACACTCGCCGCGCGAGCCGTCGCTTTTCGGGCTCGAGATCGTCCATGTCCGCCATCATGGCTGGCGCGTCGAGTGTGAGATACGCCTTCGTTCGGGCGTTGACGAACCACAGGTATTGCCACAACCGCCCGGTAACCGATCGAGTAGTCCGGTTGCGTTCGGCCACCATGCGTCACCCTCCCACGGGCACGCGTATAAACAGTGGTCGCTTACACGACTCGAGTGTGGCGGCTTGCAGAACGCCCAAGCGGATGCCCGGTCAACTCGCGGTATGCCGCTGTTACAGTTCGAGACGACGCTGTCGCTGTCGGATGAAGAAAAGACTGCGTTCGCCGACCGCGTAACGGACCTGTACACGACCGAGATGGCGACGACAGCGGGTCACGTCGCCGTGTCGATCCGCGAACGCGAGACGGCGGACCTGCACCTCGGACGCGCCGTTGACGGACCGTTGCTCTTTCTCGACGCTGAGATCCGACGTGGCCGTCCGTTCGAGCGAAAACGGGCCTTCGCCCTCGCGACGATGGACTACGTCGGCGAGACGTTCGACGTCCCAGACGAGAACATGAAAGTCGTCTTTACCGAACACCCCGGCGAGGCGATGATGGGCGTCGACCGCGTCGGCGGCGAGTGGGGTGAGACTGACGATTCGGAATAGACCGCATCGAGTGTGCCCCGGCAGATCGCTCGAGCCCTCTGCAGCCGCTGAAACCACTATCTGTGACGGGCTCGTAGAACCTCGCATGTACCGCGTGTTGCTTCCCGTCGACGAGAACGAATCGCAAGCACGGGCGCAGGCGACTGCCGTCTGCGACCTCCCGGGCGCGGAGACGGATGTGTCGGTCGACGTTCTCCACGTCAGCCAGGAGTCGACTGGCCCAGCTGCCGAGTGGGCGGCTGGCGGGTTCGCCGAGGAGTACGCCAGCGAGATGGCACGTGTAGCCGACGACAAAGCACTCCCCGAGTCGGTCGAGGCGGCGGTCGGCGTCCTCGAGTCGGATGACATCGCGTGGACGGTTCGCGCGGCGACGGGCGATCCCGCGGAGACGATCCGCGCTGCGGCCGACGAATATGACAGCGACGCCATCGTCATCGGCGTTCACGACCGGTCGCCAGTCGGCAAGGCGCTGTTCGGAAGCGTCACCCAGTCGGTGATCCTCGAGAGCGACCGACCGGTGACCGTCGTACCCGCGGCCGGAGAAGCGTAGGGCCGCTCGGAACGAAAGCGGCCGCGACGACGGTCAGCGGAGGCAGGCGGCGACGACCGCGAGCATCTCCTCACCGCGGACTTCGTCGGCGAACAGCGGCACGCGCCGGACGTCGGTCCCCCGGAAGAGGTCCTGGGCCTCGGCGAGTGCAGACTGTTGGACGTCCCAGCGACGTTGACAGAACTCGCAGTTCTCGAGGTTCGGCTGGAGGAACTCGCCCTCGACGTCGTCGGTGACGTTCGACAGCGGCTCCATCACGCGGTTGACGACGACGGTGCCGACGGGAATCTCGAACTCCTGGAGTTGCTGGCGCAGTCGCTTCGATTCGAAGACGCTCATCTCCTCGGGGATCATGACGATCCGGAAGTCCGTCCGTGCGGGGTCTTGCAGGGCGGCCCGCAGCCGTTCGATGCGCTCGCGTAGCACTTCTAGATCCTCGAGTTCGTTCTCCGCTTCTTGTGGCTGTTGCCCGCCGAACATCCCTTTGACGCCCTCGAGCATACCGCCGATGCGCTGGCGGAACTTCATGAGTCGCCCCATCATCGTGTCCATGATCTCGGGCAGCTGTAGCAAGCGGAGAGTGTGGCCAGTCGGTGCCGTGTCGACGACGACGCGCTCGAAGCGCTCGTCGTCCATGTACTCGAGCAAGAGTTGCATCGCGGCGGCCTCGTCGGCTCCGGGCATCGCACCGCCGAAGAGGGCGTCCATCGGCGACTCGCCGCCGAGCATGTCGCCGAGACCGCCGAGTGGACCGCCCTCAGCCCCTTCACCACCGGGGAAGGGGGAGGCACCGCCCGCGCCCGCTCCGCCGGCGAAGGGATCGTCGTCCGCTTCCGTTCCGGCACCTGCACCCGCTCCGCCGAAGGGGGTCTCGCCGCGTTCCATCGCAGCCTCGGGATCGATTTCGGCCGCGTAGAGCGGAATGTCATCGCGAATTCGGCCGGGCTCGGCCGGCACGTCGGTTTCGAAGGTATCCGAGAGCGAGTGTGCGGGATCGGTCGAAACGACCAGCGTCGGCGTCCCGCTGCGGGCGCTGTCGAGGGCGGTCGCGGCTGCCATCGTGGTCTTTCCGACGCCGCCTTTCCCACCGTAGAGGACGTAATCGGGGCCGTCGATCGGTTCGTCGGACGGCTCGACGTCGATGGTGTCGCGCTCCTCGTCGGCGTCGACGGAGTCCGTCGGCGTGACCTCGATAGTGTTCCCACCGTCATCGCTGTCACTCGTCGTTTGCTCGTCTTCTTCGACCGGTTCGACGTCGATGCCGCTCATACCCCATCTTTCGAGTCCCGACACGAGTATTCGTCGGTCTCGAGCGTCCTGCCGCGTCGCTCTCAGTCGAAATATGCCGCCAGCCGCTCGGCTGCTTCCTCGACGCGCGGCGTCACAAGCGCGAATCGCAGCCACTCGCTGCGCGCGTCACCGAAGGCCTCGCCGGGCATCCCGGCCACGCCGGCCTCGTCGATCAACCGCTCGACGTTTGCGAGCGTGCCCGGATAGCCCTCGAAGCGCGCCATCACGTAGAACGAGCCACTCGGTGTGGTGTATTCTGCGCCGGCTGCGTCGAGCGCGTCGGTAAACGTCTCCACTCGCTCGCGGAGCCGCTGGCGGTTACGCTCGTAGTAGTCGGGCTCCGTTTCGCGCAGGGCCCGAAGGACCGCGTACTGGCCCGGCCGGGTGGTTGCGACGTTGACCAGCATGTGTCGACTCTTGGCGTCCGCAACGAGTTCCGGCGGGAAGATCGCGTAGCCCACCCGGACGCCGGTGATCGCCATCGACTTCGAGAACGCGTTGGTGACGATCCGATTGGCCGAGTCGGTCTCGAGCGCGCTCGCGAACTCCCCAGAGAGGTCGTAGTGGTCGTACACCTCGTCACTGATCAGGATCGCGTCGTACGCCTCGGCGATGGAAACGAGTTCGCGCATCGTTTCCGCGGGATAGACCGCGCCGGTCGGATTGTTCGGCGTGTTCACGACGATCGCGGCTGTCTCGTCGCTCGCGGCCGCGCGGACGTCGGCGGGATCCAGGTACCCTTTGTCGTCGGTCGCGACAAATCGCTGAGTCCCGCCGAGCATCGTCGTCTTCCCTGGATAGTAGGGATAGACGGGATCGGTCAGCAGGATCTCGTTTCCACGGTCGCGCTCGAGCGCTCGCGCCATCGCGAGATAGTTCGCCTCGCCCGCGCCGTTCGTGACGACGACCTGCTCGGCGTCGACGCCACGGCGCGCGGCGATCTCTGTGCGCAACTCGCGCAGTCCCGCGCTGGGCGCGTACTGGAACCGGTCTGGCTCGAGGTCGGCGTACTCCCGTAGGCCTTCGCGAAGCGCCTCGGGGGGTTCCCAGTCGGGGTTCCCGCTGACCATGTCGATGACGTCGCGGTCCGCCGCGTCCGCATACTGCATCACGTGGAAGAACAGCGGCGTCTCGTAGTTCATACTGGATACTCGGAAGCCATGCCCCGTGTTCTTTCCGTTTCCGGCTCGAGTGGGACGCGTTCGGCGCGGCGATCGAAGCGACCGCGATCGCTACCCGCGCTTTCACAACGATCCCGCCCATCGACTCGAGTATGAACGACGACATCGATCGCGAGCTCCCGATGGAAGTCGGCGACGCGCTTCGCGACCGCGAGGAGACGCTGGCCGTCGCCGAGTCCTGTACCGGCGGGTTGATCGGTGCTGCAATCACCGCCGTCCCGGGTGCCAGCGATTACTTCGATGCTGGTCTGACGACCTACGCCTACGACGCCAAGCGCCGCCACCTCGGCGTGAGCCGCGAAGCACTGGACGAACACGGTGCCGTCTCCGAGCCAGTCGCCCGCGAGATGGCACAGGGAGTCCGTGACGTCACCGACGTGACGTGGGGGATCGCGACGACCGGCATCGCCGGTCCGACCGGCGGGACCGACGAAAACCCGGTCGGCACCGTCTATATCGGGATCTCATACGCTGCTCCGTGGGGCAGCGAAGAATCGTATTTGACCGTCTCCCGGTACGTCTTCGACGGCGACCGTGCTGACGTTCGCGCACAGACCGTCGATCAAGCGCTCGAGGACCTCCTCGTCGAACTCGAGACACGATAACCCCCGAAACCAGTTCGCGTCGGCGACTCTCTCGAGAGAAAACTATTCCCCACGTGACTCCCCAGATAGCGGTAGATGAACAAGAAGGGGCACGTGCTGAACGCCGTGTTGTTGAGCATCGGACTGGGGTACCTACTCGAGCCGGTGGGGGATCTGAAGACGTTCGAGACGATCGTGATGATCGGTGTTCCGGTCACGTTGGGGGCGCTCTTTCCGGACGTCGACACTGCCTTCGGCAAACATCGGAAGACGCTGCACAACCTGCCGGTCTTGCTCGGGTTCGTCGCCTTTCCCTACGTCTTCGGTAACCTCGAGTACGTCTGGATCGGCGTCTTGACCCACTACGTGCTCGACGTGGCGGGGAGCAAGCGCGGGATCGCGCTGTTCTATCCGATCTCGACACAAGAGTACGGGCTCCCGACTGGTGTCACAGTCAGCAGCAAGCGCGCTGACTTCGTGACCGCGGTCGTCACCGTCGGCGAACTGGCGCTGGCCGCCATAGTCGTGTTCGAACTCCCCAGGGTAGGCTTCGAACTGGGACGACAGCTACTCGGGATCTGACGGTCGTCGCGTCCTCTCTGGAGAAAGCCGATTTTGAAACACGCAGAAAACGGTCTGTTACCGCCGGTTGGGCGTCCACTCCTCGCAGGCGTCCATGTCGTCCATCGCCGTCTCGTGACGGGCACAGTAGGGGACCATCCCATCGGAAGATCGGACGTATTCGAAGTCCGCACAGTTCCCACAGTAACGGTCTGTGGGTTCGGCCGATTGGTCGGGTGTCGACTCGACGATTTCGGCGTCACGGCCGTCGCCGGCATCCAGCGGCGAAGAGATATCGGAGACAGCGGAGCCACCGTCGCTGGTGGCTGCGCCAACGCGTCGGCTGCGTTGAGAACTGGGACTGCTAGCCGACTGCTGTGATGGCGCACTCGAGCGCTCGTCGTACGACAGCGCCGCGGACGTGTCGTCCGTGTTGGTCTGTGTCTCGACCTCCCCGTCGGGCGTGCTGCCGAGGAATCCGATCCCGCCGAGGCCGCCCGAGGCGTCCTCGTCGTTGGCCTCAATGACCGTCTTGTTGTGGCGGGTGACATTCATCTGGAGGGTGCCGCCAGGATCGTTACGCCGTTTGAACGTCGCAACGGCGCTGAACAGACTCCACACGGACGTCAGGAGCCCGAGCAAGTAGACGACCGATACCTCGAGCGTGAGTTGCTGGCCGTAGCCGCGCCAGTGTGTGGGGTAGGCGTGCCAGAAGAGTGCGACGCCGAGCAGACAGAGGCTGGCACTGATCACGGCGGCGGCCTGAACGCGACGGCTGGCCGGTAAGACGACGAAGACGCCGACGAGCGCGGTCGGGACGCTCAGCCCGGCGAGGATGCCTCCGATACGGACGGTCGCGAACTGAGGCGCGATGCCTCCGGAAAGAGCGACTACATACCCGCCGAAGAGGTCGGTCGTCGCCACGAGCACGGCTACGACAGCTAGGACTGCGCCGAGGAGCACGAGCGCCGTGCCCGTGTACAGCCGGCGGCTCGTCACCCCCGGTGCGGTCCCGTCGTAAACCTCCGTCAGGCTTGTCATATGCGGCCGTTCGGTGCCCCGCCACAAAACGATACGTCAGACACACCTCGGTTGCCGGAGAGGTTCGGCGGTTCCGGGCCGCTGGCCCGACCCATGGAAGCGAAAGTTTGAATCACCGCGCTCGCAAATCGACGCCCATGAGTGACGAGGACGAGGATGCGGAGCCGGCTATCTCACTCGGTACACACACGCCCGTCGAGGGTGCGCCGCTCGCCCGCGTGAGTTCGCGGCTGACCTGGCCGAAAGAGAAAAGCGAAATCGACCGCCTCGAGGGCGAGACCGTGATCCGGACCCCGGAAGGCCCTCGAGAACTGTCCGACGTGCTCACAGACGTCGGTGAGACGTATTTCCAGCGCCATCAGGAGTTCGAGGCCCACGTCCGTGACGTGATCGGGACTGGCCCGATTCCGACTGCTGACAAGTAACACTGTGTCGCCCGAGCCGGACCAACACGGTGCCCGCTGGCTCCGGGACCGGCTGCGGCTGTCCTGGGTCCAGAAAACGCTGCTCCTTGGTGCCGTGCTCTCGCTGTTGTGGATGCAGCTGGTTCCAGGCGAGTTAGATCGTCGAATCGTCGTCGACGGGGCGCTCCTGATCGGCGGGCCGCTCGCGCTTGGCCTGTCACACGGGAACCGCATCGGATGGCGCGTCGACCGCGTCGCGGTTCGAAATACCGTCCTGCTCGCGCTGTTCGTCCTCCCCTTTTATGTCGTCGGCTCGACGCTGCCGACGATCCGCGCGTACTATCCGATCTGGGCGACGTCCGCCGCGCCCGCGGCGTTCGTACCACACGCGATGAAACTGTTCACACTCGCGCTCGCCGCCGAAACCTACTATCGCGGGTTACTCTGTGTCGGCGTCAAGGAGATCGGCATCGCCGCAGTGTTCATCAGCCCTCTCGTCTACATGCTCCATCACACCTCGAAGCCACCGATCGAGTTCGTGCTGTCGGGCCCGACTGACGTCCTGTTCGGTGCCGTCGACTACACGTCCGACTCCATTCTTCCGTCAGTGGTCGCCCACGGCGGCGGCCTCGTCTTGCTCGACTGGCTCGTCCTGCATGAGCCACTTTTCGATCCTCTTCTCGTGATCCGCTTTCTCGAGTGGGTGCCGGTCCCGCTGTAGTCGTCAGTGGCCCGGTGTCTGTCTCCGACCCGTATTCAGAGGCAGGCGGTCAGCCGATGACCGCCGCGTACACCAATATGGTCGTTTGAAAACACAGTCAGTACTACCAACACTTATGCACCCATCGTGAGAGAGTAACGTATGGACGCTCGGTCCTCGGCGTTCGCCCTGCTGATCTACGTCCTCGGCGTGTTTGCTGCACTGGTCGTCCTTCCGCTCGTCGAGTACGTGCTGGCTGCCTGTTTACTCGCAGTCGCTCTCCGGCCGGTCTTCGAACAACTGGCTCACCGCGTCGGCGTGCGAACCGCCGGTGTCGCACTCACTGGCCTTGCCATCGTCGGCGTCGTCGTCCCGCTGGTGGTCGTCTCGCTTTTCATCCTCGAGACCGCTACGTCAGTGCTCGAGGGTGTCGCTACCGACCGCATCGTCGCTGCCGGGCAGACGGCTACACGAACGACGCTCGGAGTAGACGAGCGGACGGCCGCGACACTCGAGTCGGCGCTGTCGAGCGAACGCGTCGGAATGATCAGATCGGCGACGGAGGTGAGCCTGTCGCAGACCTACGGCATCGTGACCGCCGCCATCGACGTTGTCGTCGGGACGTTCGTGTTCGTCTTCGTGCTGTACTCCCTGCTCGTCGATGGCCCCGCAGCCCTCGACTGGATCCGGCAGGTCGTCCCGCTCGAGCGGCGGCTCGTCGACGAACTGGTCACAGAGGTTCACGCCGTCGTCTGGGCGACCCTTCGCAGTCACCTGCTGGTCGCCGTGTTGCAGGGGATACTCGGCGGACTGGGGCTAGTCGTGCTTGGCGTCCCGTCCGCTGCCGTGGTGGCGGTTGCGCTGTCAGTCGTGTCGGTGCTGCCAGCGGTCGGGGTTTGGCTCGTCTGGGGACCGGTGACCGTCGCCTACGCGCTCTCGAGTGATCTCCTCGGTGGCGTGATCCTGCTTGGGTATGGGCTCTCCGTGCTTGCCCTCGTCGACCTCTATCTTCGGGCGCTTTTCGTCGAGCAGCGGTCCGGGCTACATCCGGCGATCGCACTGATCGGTGTCGTCGGCGGTGGCGTCCTGTTCGGAATCATCGGCCTGTTCATCGGCCCGGTCATCCTCGCAGCGTTCAAAGCCAGCGTGACGGTTCTCGATCGCCTCGAGCACTCACCGTCGGCGGACGCGGATGCCGATTCTGACGCCGATCTCGAGCGAGAGACGTCGTTTACAAGCGGTATAGGAGAATGCCCCGGGGCTTGACCCCGGGGTTGAATCCGATAGGCAGAGGTACAAACCACTAAGTAAACACATCTCTAACCAAGAGACAGCGATGGAATACAGT
>SDGW01000715.1_pt1 | contig 13857 bp, 13 predicted proteins | sample 2873831 | NCBI WGS metagenome assembly SDGW01 (sample SAMN08132700, study PRJNA421101) | hypersaline lake metagenome | isolation source: celular fraction 0.22 microns magnesium sulfate-rich crust from ephemeral... | place: Spain: Penahueca Lagoon, Toledo | collected 2011-07
TGGCCGGAGATGCCCGACCCGTCCCGCGAGGACGCCGTCGAGTACGCCGAGACCATCCACGAGACCCACCCGGACCTCGACCTGGCGTTCAACTACTCGTCGTCGTTCGCGTGGAGCGAGGAAGACGACCCGCTGACGTTCGAGGAGCTCGGCGACCTCGGCTACGAGTACATCTTCATCACCCTCTACGGCCTGCACTCGGGCGCACACGCCGTCTACGAGGACATGGAGAACATCGCGAACAACGCCGAGCAGGCGCAGTTCGACCTCGAAGACCGCTACCTCGGCCACGAGACCGAGTCCCACCACGACCTCTCGCTGGTCAGCCGCTACCAGGACATCGAGACCCAGTTCGACCCCGAGGCCCGTCGCCGCATGGAGGAGTCCGAGGGGTTCACCGAGGACGAGAGCGACCCCATCACGGCCGACGAGGCGACGCCGGAAGCCGGCCAGGACGACTGAGTCGCCTACATGATTAATATGCGAAGACACACATGACGGACACATGAGTACCGAGCGACACTACGACCGCGAGTTCGTGCGCACGTTCTTCACGACGCCGACCGCGGTCGAAGGCGAAGACGACTCCGCGAAGATGCTGCGCAGCGCCGCCGGACTCAGCGGGATGGAGGCGCCGGACGTCTGGGTGCCGGACAACGAGGACGCCACCGCGCCGTCGATGCGCGAGGAGGGCGCCGAGAACATCGTCGAGGTGGTGAGCGAGCACGGCGCCGACTTCCCCGGGGAGATCCACCCGCGGGTGGTCTGGCACCGCGACAGCCCGGGCGCCCGCCGCCGCGGCTTCGAGCAGATTCGCACCATCGCCGACCCCGACGGCGGCGCCGTCGAGCACGTCGACGGGTTCGTGATTCCCGAGGTCGGCGACGTCGACGACTGGAAGAAGGCCGACGAGGCCATCACCGTCGTCGAGCACGAGCACGGCCTCGACGAGGGCAGCCTCTCGATGTCCGTCATCGTCGAGAGCGGCGCCGCCGAGCTCGCGATGGGCGACCTCCGCGAGGAGATGGGCAAGCCGTCGAACAATCTCGAACGCATGTTCCTGCTCGTGGACGGCGAGGTCGACTACACGAAGGACATGCGCGCGATGACGCCCACCGGCGAGCTACCGCCGTGGGCGGAACTCCGCCACAACACCTCGCGGGGCGCCGCTGCCGCCGGCCTCGTCGCCGTCGACGGCCCGTACGACGACATCCGCGACGTCGACGGCTACCGCGAGCGCATGCGGGACAACCGGTCGAAGGGGATGACCGGCATCTGGTCGCTCACCCCCGAACAGGTCGAGGTGGCCAACGCCGCGCCGCTCCCGCCGGAGACCGGGAGCTGGCTGCTCGACGTCGGCGGCCGCGAGGTCGAACTCGACGCCGAGGACGGCCGCCAGGTGTACGACGGCGACGACCTCGACCTGGAGGAGAACGGCGACACCTACGTCCTCCGCGCGCGCGGCGAGGAGCGCGAACTCGACGGGGACGAGCTCCGCGAGGAGCTGCTCGACCGGACCGCGTACGTCCCGAGCATGAGCGACATCGTCGACTCCATGGAGGAGTTCGAGGCCGCCAAGGAGGCGGGCAAGGGCGCCATCGCGATGACCCAGTCCGCCACCCTCGACGTCGACGGCGTCGAAGTCGACCTCAGCAAGGACCGCATGTGGGACGAAGCAACCTACCAGGCCGCACAGACGCCCATCACGCTGTTCCAGGACGTCTACGAGCACCGGCCCGACCAGCACGACGAACTGGAGGAGAAGTACGGCAGCGACGTCGTCGAGCGCGCGACTGACGTGGGGAACTGACGAAACTACAACCGTCGTCCTTTTTTCGCCGTCACTCCGAGTAGCGGTATGCTCGTCGAGGAAGGCCGCGTGACCGTCGAAGTTCCGGGGGAGTCCGGCGGCGGCGAGGGCGCCGCCGACGGCGTGTTCTTCAACCCGACCCAGGAGCTCAACCGGGACCTGACGGTCGCCGCGCTGTCGGCGTACCGGGAGCGCGAGCCGCGCGCGGAGACGTACCTCGACGCGATGGCCGCCAGCGGCGTCCGTGGCGTGCGCGCCGCCGAGCACGGCTGGACGGCGACGCTCGCGGACCTCGACCCCGACGCGGTCGCGCTCGCGCGGGAGAACCTCTCGCGCAACGGCCTCGACGGCGAGGTCGTCGAGCGAAACGTCAACAGCCTCCTGCACGACGACGGCCGGTTCTTCGACGTGGTCGACCTCGACCCGTTCGGGACGCCGATACCGTTCGCGGACGCGGCGTTCGCGAACGCGCGCAACCTCGTCTGCGTGACCGCGACCGACACCGCGCCGCTGTGTGGCGCGCACTTCGAGTCCGGCGTCCGGAAGTACTCGGCCGTCCCGCGGAACACCGAGTACCACGCGGAGATGGGGCTGCGCGTGCTGCTGTCCGCGCTCGCGCGCACCGCCGCGCGCTACGACGTCGGCGTCACGCCCATCCTCAGCCACGTCAGCGACCACTACGTGCGCACGTATCTGGACCTCTCGCACCGCGCGACGGACGCGAACGACGCCATCGACGAACTCGGCTACGTCTACCACTGCCAGGAGTGCCTGCACCGCGAGCACGAGCGCGGCCTGATTGCGGACCCGCCCGAGTCGTGCGCGCACTGCGGGGGCTCGCAGGTGCTGCCCGCGGGCCCGCTGTGGCTCGGGCCCGCCCACGACGCCGACTTCGTCGCCGAGGTGCGCGAGCACGTCACCGACTACATGGGAGCCGCCAAGCGCGCGCGGAAGCTCCTCGACACGATCGAGGGCGAGCTCCACGAACCCACGCACTACGACCAGCACCGCCTCTACAAGCGGTGGTCCGAGCCCGCCGTCGGCATGGACGAGTTCCTCGACTCGCTCCGGGACGCCGGCCTCGCCGCCTCCCGCACCCAGTTCGGCGGCACGACGTTCAAGACCGACGGGTCGCTCGCGGACGTCGAGGCCGCGGTGCGCGAGTAGGCGTCCGCGGTGATTTATGTCGCCACGCGTCGAAGACGGTACCGTGACACGAATCGGGAACGCCGTCGGCGTCGTGCGGAGCGTCGCGGAGACGGCGAGCGACGAGCAAGTGACGTTCCTCTCGGCCGCCGTCGCCTACTACGCGTTCGTCTCGCTGATCCCGCTACTGGTACTGGGCGTCGCGGTCAGCACGGCCGTCGGTAGCGTCGGGCTGGTCGACGCCGTCGTCGAGTCGATGTCGCAGTTCCTGTCGACCTCCGGCCAGGAGGCGCTCCGGGACACGCTGACCAGCGACCGCGGCCGCGCGAGCGCGTCGGTGGCCAGCCTCCTGCTGTTGACGTGGTCGGCGCTCAAGCTGTTCCGCGGGCTCGACGTGGCGTTCTCGAAGGTGTACGGCGCCGACGAGGTCGAATCGCTCCCCGAGCAGATCGTCGACGCCCTCATCGTCCTGGTGACGGTGCCGCTCGCGGTCGCCGCGGCGGTCGTGCTAGCCGTCGTCCTCCCGCTGCTCACCGTGATTCCGTACGTCACCGCCATCAGCGGGCTGACGCTGCCCATCGCGCTCGCGCTCGTGTTCCTGCCGGCGTACTACGTCTTCCCGGACGTCGACATGACCGTCCGCGAGGCGCTGCCGGGCGCGGTGTTCGCGGCGATCGGGTGGACGCTGCTCGCACAGGGCTTCCGCCTGTACACCGCGTACGCGGGCGGCGGCGAGGTGTACGGCATCCTCGGCGGTGCGCTCCTGTTGGTGACGTGGCTGTACTTCGGCGGCATCGTTATCACGCTCGGTGCGGTATTCAACGCCGTGCTGTCGGACCGACACGGAGACGACGACTCGCCGGAACCGGAACGTGAGCCGCCGAACGAGGCACCAGACGTCGCCGAGCTCGGCGCCGAGATCGAGGAGCTTCGCGCGGAGCTCGACGCCAAGACCGTGAGCAAATCCGAGCTACAGGCCGACCTCAAGCAGTACGTCCGCCAGCGGCTGCGCCGCGGGAAGGCCCGCGGCTGGGGGCCGTACCTCGTGTTGCTGTACGGCACCGCGATGACCGTCGGAGCGTTCGTCTACCTCTCCGGCGGCTGGGCGATCCTGGCGATGCTCGTGGTGTGGCTCTCCACGCTCGGGCTGTACGTGCTGATGGTGCTGTTCGGCGTCGGCTTCAGCGCCATCGGACTGCCTGGCCGCGTCGCCGACCGCTGGCGGTCGTGGCGGCAATGAGCCTCGGCGGCCGGGACGCCGGCGTCACTGACGCGCTCGCCGGCGGCCTCCCGGACGCGTTAGTGCCGGTGTTCGTGGTGTTGACGTACCTCGGGAGCACGTGGTTCGTAACGACCGTCGGCCCCGCCGTCTACCTGTTCGGCCCGCAACGGGGCTGGCTGTCGCGGCGGGACGGCGCGCGCCTGCTCGCGGCGAGCGTCGGCGCGCTCGCGCTCGTCGTGCTCGCGAAGGGCGCGTTCGCGGAGCCGCGGCCGCCCGAGACCGTGATGCGAATCCCCGAGGAGGGCAACGGCTTCCCGAGCGGGCACGCGATGGGGTCGGCGGCGTTCTACGGCGCGCTCGCCGCGCTGCTCAACACTGGCGAGCGAGTACGTCGGTACGCGGCGGCCGCGGGGATGATCGCGTTCGTGTCGTTCACGCGGCTCGTGCTCGGCGTCCACTACCTCGCGGACGTCGTCGCGGGCGCGCTCGCGGGCGCGGCGTTCGTCGCCGTGCTGCTCGCGCTGACGCGGCGCCGCGTCGGCTACGGGTTCGGCGTCGCGGTCGCGACCGCCGCCGCCGCCGTCGTCGTCGTCGGCCCCGTCGAGGACCCGATCGCAGCACTCGGCGGGACGATCGGCGCGCTCGCCGGCTGGCTACTCGTCACCCGTCGCGGCGCGCTCCACGACGCGGTCTCCGTGAAAGTGGTAGTACCGGTGCTCGCCGTCCTCGGCGGCGCGGCCGCGTTCACGCTCGCGTTCGACGTCGCGCTGCCCGCGGTCGGCGTCGCGCACGCCGCCGCCGGCGTGGCGTTCGTCGCGCTCCCGATTCTCGGCCGGTAGCGGTCGCTGTCGGGTCCGTCGACGCGAAAGAAAATCGAGTGTGGCCGCTCAGAACTTCTCGAGGTAGCGGTCGAGCTCCCACTGAGAGACGTCGACGCGGTAGTCGTCGTACTCGGAGTTCTTCGCTTCGAGGAACTTCTCGCCGACGTGCTCGCCGAGGGCGTCCTGGACGACCTCGTCCTCCTCGAGGGCGTCGAGGGCCTCGCCGAGGTTCGACGGGAGCGTCTCGATGCCGTACTCCTCGCGCTTCTGCTCGTCGAACTCGTAGATGTTCTCGCGGACCGGGTCCGGGCACTCCAGGCTCTTCTCGATGCCGTCGAGGCCGGCGTGGATGAGCGCCGCGAGCGCGAGGTACGGGTTACAGGACGGGTCGGGGAAGCGCGCCTCGATGCGGCTCGCGGCCGGCACGCGCGCGGCCGGCTTCCGGATGAGCGCGGAGCGGTTGCGGTCCGACCACGCGACGTAGACCGGCGCCTCGTAGCCGGGGACGAGACGCTTGTAGGAGTTCACGGTCGGGTTGGTGACCGCGGCGAGGGCGGGCGCGTGTTCGAGGATGCCGGCGGTGAACTGCTTGGCCGTCTCCGAGAGGTCGAACTCGTCGTCGCCGTCGTGGAACGCGTTCTCGCCGTCCTTGAACAGCGAGATGTGGGTGTGCATGCCGGAGCCGTTGATGCGCGGGATGGGCTTGGGCATGAACGTCGCGTGGAGGTCGTGCTGGGCCGCGATGGCGCGCACAACCGTGCGGAACGTCCCGACGTTGTCGGCCGTCGAGAGGGCGTCGTCGTACTCGAAGTTGATTTCGTGCTGGCCCTGCGCGACCTCGTGGTGGGAGGCCTCGATCTCGAAGCCCATGTCTTCGAGGCCGTAGATGATGTCGCGGCGCACGTCGCTGGCGAGGTCCTTCGGCGCGAGGTCGAAGTAGCCGCCGGCGTCGTTGGTGTCCGTCGTCGCGCGGCCGTCCTCGTCCTCCTCGAAGAGGAAGAACTCGGGCTCGGGCGCGGCGTTAACCTCGTACCCCATCTCTTCGGCGCGGTCGAGCGCCTGCTTGAGGACGTACCGCGGGTCGCCCTCGAAGGGCTCGCCGGTCGACGTGTTGATGACGTCGCAGATGAGGCGCGCGGCGCCGCCGGAGCCCTCGTCCTCGCGGGTGCGCCACGGGAGCACGGAGAACGTGTCGGGGTCGGGGACGAGGCGCATGTCCGACTCCTGGATGCGGACGAAGCCCTCGATGGACGAGCCGTCGAAGTAGATGCCGTCCGTGAACGCCTTCTCCGCCTGGCTCGCGGGGATCGAGACGTTCTTCACGGTGCCGAGGATGTCCGTGAACTGGAGCCGGAGGAAGTCGATGTTCTGTTCGTCGATCTTTTCGAGTACCGCCTGCTCGCTCGGGCCGAGGCCCTCGCTAGGATTCCCGTCCGTCATTTGTGTGGACAGGACAGACGATGCCGTCCACCATTAAAGCAGTATGGGTTAACGTAAATTTGTGCTCCCCGTAGATAACTGGACATTCGTAAACTTCTATATGGAGGAGGGTGAAGGGGGAGATATGACGTACGAAAACCTCGACGCGCACCTCGTCAACGAACTCCTCGCGGACGGCCGCGCGAGCCTCCGTAGCCTCGCCGACGAGCTCGACGTGTCCGTCACGACCGTCTCGAACCACCTCAAAGACCTGGAAAACGAGGGCGTCATCGAGGGGTACGTGCCCGTCGTCGACTACGACCAGCTCGGCTACGACGTCACCGCCATCATCCAGCTCAAGGTCGAAGGCGGCGCGCTCCCCGACATCACCGACCGCTTCCGCGACCACAAGCAGATGGTCTCCGTCTACGAGGTCACCGGCGACCACGACGTCATCGCCGTCGGGAAGTTCAACGACACCGACGACATGAACTCCCTCATCAAGGAGCTGCTCGCGGACGCCGACATCAAGGAGTCCAACACCAGCGTCGTCCTGAACGCCGCCGCCGAACACGAGCAGTTCGAACTCGACATCGACGACGAGTGAGCCGGCCCCGGTTTTTCGCGCCCGCCCCGCTCGTCGAGCGGTACGCGTAGCTACCGGCTCTCGTCGTTCCCGCCGAACTCCTCGGCGTCCGCCGCCATGTCGCCGAGCGCGTCCATCGACATCGGCCGGTCGCCTTCCTCGCCGATCGCCTCGACGGAGACGCCGCTCGTGACGATGGCCTGCACCGCGTCCTCGACGGTGAGATCGATGTCGTGAATCCGGTCGGCGGTGAAGTTCACGAGGAACCCGCCCATCACGGGGTTCGGCGCCATCGGTACGAACAGCGTCTGCATCTCGAGTTCGCCCGCCGCGGACTGGATCACTTCCGGCGTGTCCGCCGTGACGAACGCCAGCGAGTACGCGCCCTCCTGCGGGAACTCCACGAGTTTCACGTCCTGGAACTGCTCGACGTCGCTCTCGACGAACACGTCGCTCATCCGGCGGAAGCCCCGGTAGACTTCGCCGACCCCGGGGAGAGTCTCGACCGCCGAGTGGAACTTCCCCGCGTGGTTCGCCTCGGTCAGGTCCGCCGTCGCGCCGACCGCGACGACCAGCGTCAGTATCGACGCGAGACTCACGACCTGCACCAGCACGCCCTCCACGACCGGTGAGATGCCGGGTGCGACTTCGACGAGCGTCACCACCGGCGAGACGACGTTCAGCAGGAAGTTCACGACGAACCCGAGGACGAGTATCGTGACGACAAGCGGCACCGTCAGCGCCGCCCCGTCGAGCAACCACTCCCGCAACCGCCGGCCGGTACTGTCTGTACGCATACCACTCGTAGCGCCGTGCGGAGCAAAAGTCCCGCGGCGGACACCGCGAGTAAGCAGCCACTGGGCGGCCGCTCGGCTGTCGAGCGAACGTCCGAAAGAGCGTCGCGAGTCGGTCAGCGAGCGGTGCAGGCGAAGCGGGTCGATAGGGGGCTAGCATTCGGCGGCCGCAGGCCGCCGATTCACCGCGCCGTCAGGCGCGGGCCCCGAGAACCCCCGAAGGGGGTTCGACGGGGCTTTTTAGCGTACTTTTTCCCAGCCGAGCGGGACCGAAGGTCCCGCTGGCCGTGCGAACGGCGCGAAGCGCCGTGAGCAGAGAACGAGGCGGCGAAGCCGCCGAGTGAGTGCAGGAAAAAGGTACTACATCATTCCGACGGAGCAGAGCTCCGTCGGCTGCTGTAAAATCGGTCTCAGACCGATTTTACATCATGCCGCCCATGCCGCCGCCCATACCGCCGCCCATGCCGCCGGCGCCGCCCTCGTCGTCGCCCTTGTCGGTCGACAGGTCGCCGGCGGAGATGATGTCGTCGATTTTGAGCACGAGGTTCGCGGCCTCGGAGGCGCTCGTGACGGCCTGCTCTTTGGCGTGTGCGGGCTCGACGACACCGGCTTCGAAGGTGTCTTCGAGGTCGCCGGAGAGCACGTTCAGGCCGGTGCGCGCTTCGCCGGACTCGTGGGCGGAGCGCAGGTCGACGAGCGTGTCGATGGAGTCGAGGCCGGCGTTCTCGGCGAGCACGCGCGGCACGAGCTCCAGGGAGTCCGCGAACGCTTCGACGGCGAGCTGTTCGCGGCCCTCGACGGAGTCCGCGAAGTCGCGGAGGCGGTCGGCGACCTCGACCTCGACGGCACCGCCGCCGGGGAGGACGCGGCCGTCGGAGAGCGTCTGCGCGGAGACGTCGAGGGCGTCGGTGACGCCGCGCTCGAGCTCGTCGACGACGTGGTCGGTGGAGCCGCGCAGGAGGATGGTGACGCCGTGGGCCTCGTCGTCGTGGCCCTCGACGTAGAACAGCTCGTCCTCGGCGTCGCGGGTGACGGAGCCGCTGGCGACGTCGGCCTCGGAGGCGGCGTCGAGGTCCGTGACGACGGACGTGTTCAGGACGTTCGTCAGGAACTCGATGTCGGACTTCTTCGTCCGGCGCACCGCGAGGATGCCCTCCTTCGCGAGGTAGTGCTGGGCCATGTCGTCGATGCCCTTCTGGCAGAAGACGACGTTCGCGCCGGTGTCGACGATCTGCTGGACCTTCTCCTTGAGCTGCTCTTCTTCCTGGTCGAGGAAGGACTGGAGCTGGTCGGGGCTGTCGATGCTGACGGAGGTGTCGGCTTCGGCTTCCTCGACCTCGACGGCCTCGTTGAGGAGGAGGATCTTGGCGTCCTCGACCTCGCTGGGCATCTGGTCGTGGACGGGGTCCTTATCGATGGCCCCGCCGACGAGGAGCTCGGAGTTACCGACGCTCTGGCCGTTCTGGGTCTCGATGTTGATGTTCGCGGCGTCGACGACGACGCTGCCGTCGTCGGCCTTCACGGAGACCTGATTGATGGCCTGGTAGATGATGCCGGAGAGCAGCTCCTTGTCGAGCTCGGCGCCCTTGCCGGTCATGGAGGTCTCCGCGACGCTGCGGATGAGGTCCTCGTCGTCGGGGTCGACATCGATAGCGACGTTGTCGACTTCCTCGCGGGCCTGCTCGGCGGCGAGGTTGTAGCCCTTGATGATAGCGGTCGGGTGGATGTCGCGCTCGAGGAGATCCTCGGCGTTCTTGAGGAGTTCGCCCGCGATGGCGACCGCGGTCGTCGTGCCGTCGCCGGCCTCGTCTTCCTGAGTCTCGGCGACTTCGACGATCATCTCCGCGGTCGGGTTGTCGATGTCCATCTCCTGGAGGATGGTGACGCCGTCGTTCGTGACGGTGACGTCGCCCATCGAGGAGACGAGCATCTTGTCCATGCCTTTCGGCCCGAGTGTGGAGCGGACGGCGTCCGCGACGGCTCGCGCCGCGGAGATGTTGTGCTCCTGGGCGTCCTTGTCCTTCACGCGCTGTGCGTCGTCTCCCATGATGATCATGGGCTGACCCTGCATCCGCTGCTGTTGTGCCATAGGTACCTGAAAGATTGAATGTGATTCTATATAAAGGTTCCTATATTCTCACGAGGTCGCCTCGTGGCGGAACCACCGATACGCCGTGAATCCCGCGCAAAATAACTACAGATGCCGAATAGTGTGACAGTCGTTACCACGAGGTACCCCCGGAGAGTGGGGCTTTAAGTTACGCGACGTCGGACTCGTGGCCGACCAGCTCCGCCATCGCGTAGTCGGCCTCCACGCGGTCGATGCGCACCCGCACCCGGTCGCCCATGTCGCCTTCGGGGACCAGCACAACGAAGTCGTCGACGTGCGCGACGCCGTCGCCCTCCTCGCCGATGCTCTCGACGTCCACGACGTACTCCTCGTCCTCCTCGACAGGTACGGGGCTGTCCCAATCACTCATACTGTGACCTTCGCCAGCCGACGAGAAGAACGCTTGGGCCGCACCGAAAGGTCGCACTCGCTTCGCTGCGGTGGATACGGCTTTCAGACACTAAATCCCCAATAACGGAGCAAGCATACGCGCGGCGGAGCCGCGCGTTTTACCGCGAGCGAACGGAGTGAGCGAGCGGGGAGTTTTAGCGTCCTGGCGAGCGCAGCGAGCCAGGGCTCGGGAGAGTTTCGCTCTCCCGGCGTAGATTTTTGCGAGGTGGGTTCCCGCAGCGAGCGAAGCGAGCGAGGAAACCCGCCGAAGTAAAAAGGTACAACGCCGGGACAGGGATTTGAACCCGATGCCAGACCTCACTGCGTTCGGTCTGCCGTGGTTCAAATCCCTCGCGTTCACTCGACGGGGGCTCTCGCGGCGCGACGAGACGCGCCGCTCGGAGCCGTTACGTCACGAGAAGCGCCGGGACAGGGATTTGAACCCTGAACCCCGTAAGGGGACACGCTTTCCAGGCGTGCGCTTTGCCATTCGGCCATCCCGGCCCGTCGTAATCTATCCGGGTCTGTCGTTTAAACCCTTCTTTTCGGGTCAGCGCAGCCGGGTGGCGGCGAGGTGCGCGACGCCGGTGGAGGCGGCGAAGACGACGGCGGCGACGCCGAGCAGCGGGAGGAAGCCGACGCCGTCGTCGGCGAACAGCCGGTAGCCCTGTGCGAGCACGAGGAACGCGAGCGCGCCGACGGCGCCCCACGCCAGCGTGTCGAGCGTGGAGCGGTCCATCTAGTCTCGCTGGGCGGCGACGGCTTCGATTTCGACGCCGACGCCCTTCGGGAGCGCCGACACCTCGACGGCCGACCGGGCGGGCGGGTTGTCCTGGAAGTACTCCGCGTACGCGTCGTTCATCGCGTCGAAGTCGTCGATGTCGTCCATGAACACGGAGACCTTGAGGACGTCCTGCATCGTGAGCCCCTCGGCTTCGAGGATGGCCTTGACGTTCTCGAGGCTCTGGCGGGTCTGGGTGGCGATGGGCTCGTCGTCGAGGAGCTCGCCGTCCGGTGTCATCGGAATCTGGCCGGCCGTGAACACGACGTCGCCGTCAGTCGTCGCCTGGCTGTACGCGCCCACCGCGGCGGGGGCGTCGGGCGTCTCGATGGTCCGCTTCATGGCAGATGCGTCGCGGCGCCGCATATTAAATGCCCGCGTCCCCGCCGACGCCCGCAAACCTCTGGTCGGTGCGGTCGCAAGCGGGAGTATGCGCGGTCGAACCGCCGCTGGCGTCGTCGGCTTGCTCGCGGGCGCGTCGGCGTGGCGGGCGCGGGGCGTCCCGTTCAGCCCCGTCTCTGGCGGCGCGCGAATCGGCGCGGAGTTCGTCGCACAGCGGGGGCTCGCCGACCCGAGCGCGCCCGCGGTTGCGGGCGAGATGGACGACATGGCTGCGTACGCGCGAGAGGGCTTCGACCCGGGTCGGGTCGCCGGCGACGTACGGCGGTTCTACGAGCGCACGGCCGAGTACGAGATGCTGCTTCGTGCGCGCTGGCACCGACCGTTCCGTCCGGGCGCGGCGCTCGCTAGCCCGATAACGTCCCGCGTCGCGCAGTTGAACCTCCCCGGGCCGGACAACGAGGACTGGCGCCGGCTCGAGAGTCGGTTCGTCGCGCTCGACCCGACTATCGACCCGCGAGACGGCGCGCGGGCGTGGATTCGCACGGACGAGAGCGGCGACGCGGTGTTCGTCGCGCTGTACGCCAGCCACGAGAGCGACGGCGAGCGGTTCGTGAACATCGCGGCGCCGCTGCCCGGCGGCAACCTCTCGACGGTGCTGCGCGTCGACCACCTCGGCGCGGGCGACGCGACGGGCGTGGAACTGACCACGAGGGCCGCCGGCGACCCGGGGCTGTACTGGGTCGTACCGCCGGTCGGGTTCGCGCTCCCGGCGGACCAGCGATTCCGCGTGTGGCCGACGGATGGCTCCGTAGCAGCGCCCGACGTGGGCGACCCGACGGGCGGCGACGCGGTGGCGCTGGCGACCCACGAGATGTGGCTCTGCGGCGCGCAGTTCCTCACCGTCGAGTACGCGATTCGGCGGGCGTGAATCACTCCTGCGGCCGCGGGCCGTTGAGGACGGTGACTTCGAAGCCCTCGTCGCGGATGCGGTCGAGGAGCGCGTCGACGTGCTCGGGGCCGCGGGTTTCGAGGTCGAGTTCGACCTCCGTGGCGTTCATCGCGATGTCGCGGTTCGTGCGGTCGTGCTGGATGGCGTAGATGTTCGCGCGCGCGTCGGCGACGACGTCGAGGAGGTCGTTGAGCGCGCCCGGGCGGTCCTTCAGGACGGTCCGCACCTTCACGTAGCGGCCCTGGTCGACGAGCCCGCGCATGATGACCGTCGTGAGGAGGTTGAGGTCGATGTTGCCGCCGCAGAGCGCGGGCACGATGACCTCGTCGTCCTCGTAGACGAACTTCCCCTCCAGGAGCGCCGCGAGCGGCGTCGCGCCCGCGCCCTCGACGAGGGTCTTCCCGCGTTCGAGCAGCAGCATCAGCGCGGTCGCGATCTCGTCGTCGGAGACGGTGACGACCTCGTCGACGCGCTCCCGGATGACCGGGAACGTCTTCTCGCCGACCCGCCGCACGGCGATGCCGTCCGCGATGGTGTCCACGGAGTCGACGGCCTGCGGCTGTCCCTTCCGGAGCGACGAGGCGACGGTGGAGGCGCCCTCGGCCTGCACGCCGACGACGCGGACGTCGGGGTCGTAGGCTTTCACGGCGGTCGCGACGCCGGAGATGAGCCCGCCGCCCCCGATGGGGACGACCACGGTGTCGAGCTCCGGGAGGTCGTCGACGATTTCGAGGCCGAGCGTCCCCTGCCCGGCCATCACGCGCTCGTCGTCGAACGCGTGGACGTACGTCCGGCCCTCCTCGTCTTCGAGCTCGTGGGCGCGAGCCTGGGCGGCGTCGTAGTCGACGCCGTGGAGGACGACCTCGGCGCCGTAGCTCTTCGTCGCCTTGATCTTCGAGATGGGGGCGGCCTCGGGCATCACGACCTTCGAGTCGACGCCCGACCGGGACGCCGCGAGCGCGACGCCCTGCGCGTGGTTGCCCGCGGACGCTGTGACGACGCCGGCCTCGCGCTCGGCTTCGGAGAGCGTGCGGACGCGGTTGGTGGCGCCGCGAATCTTGAACGAGCCGGTGCGCTGGAAGCACTCCAGTTTGAGGTGGACTTCCGCACCCGTCATCGTGGAGAACGTGTTCGAGTAGTCCAGCGGGGTGTGGCGGGCGACGTCCGCGACGCGTTCGCGGGCGTCGAGGACGTCGTCGAGTCCGATCATGCCGCCGGCTACGACGCAGCCGCTGTTAACGGTTGGTGGTGTACCGCCGCCCCGAGAATCGAGGGAATCGGAGCGTGTGACGACTGGACGGATGGCCGGGAGGGTGATAAAAGCAACCAAAGCGCAGTGAAAGTGAAAGTGCCCGACTGAGGGTCGGTGAGCCGACTTGATATGTGTTTGACACCGAGTGTCCAAGGGCAGTGACCGCCGACAGCTGAAACGGGTTACTCGGTGTCGATCCTCGATTACCGCTCGTCGAGGGGCGCGAGTTCGCGGT
>SDGW01000716.1_pt1 | contig 13853 bp, 16 predicted proteins | sample 2873831 | NCBI WGS metagenome assembly SDGW01 (sample SAMN08132700, study PRJNA421101) | hypersaline lake metagenome | isolation source: celular fraction 0.22 microns magnesium sulfate-rich crust from ephemeral... | place: Spain: Penahueca Lagoon, Toledo | collected 2011-07
TTCGTCGGCAGCGGGATCGGACCGCTCAGGTTGACGCCGGTGTTGTTCGCGATCTCGCGGACGTCGTCGCAGATGTCGTCCAAGTCGTCTGGACTCGTGCCCGCGAGTCGAACGCGTGCTTGCTGCATTTATTTCTCGTGGACTTCGAGGACCTTGCCGGCGGCGATGGTCTGACCCATGTCGCGGATGGCGAAGCTCCCGAGTTCGGGGATCTCGCTGGACGGCTCGATGCTGAGGGGCTTTTGCGGTCGGATGGTGACGACCGCGGCGTCGCCCGACTGGATGAAGTCGGGGTTCTCCTCGGCGACCTCGCCGCTCGAGGGGTCCATCTTCTTGTCGATCGACTCGATCGTACAGGCGACCTGAGCCGTGTGAGCGTGGAAGACCGGGGTGTAGCCGGCGGTGATCACGCTTGGGTGTTGCATGACGACGATCTGGGCCTGGAACGTCTCGGCGACGCTCGGCGGGTCGTCGGCGGGGCCACAGACGTCACCGCGTCGGATGTCGTCCTTGCCGATGCCGCGGACGTTGAAGCCGACGTTGTCACCGGGTTCGGCCTTGGGCACCTCTTCGTGGTGCATCTCGATCGTCTTGACCTCGCCGCCCACGTCGCTGGGCTGGAAGGAGACGTTGTCGCCGGTGTTGAGGAGGCCGGTTTCGATACGGCCGACGGGGACGGTACCGATACCCGAGATCGTGTAGACGTCCTGGATCGGGAGTCGAAGCGGCGCGTCCGTCGGCGGCTCCGGCTCCGGCAGGTCGTTCAGGGCCTCGAGCAGGGTCTCGCCGTCGTACCACGGCGTGTTGTCGGACTTCTCGGCGATGTTGTCGCCCTCGAACGCCGAGATCGGGATGAACGAGGCGTCGTCGGTCTGGAACTGCACCTGCTTGAGCAGCTGGTTGACCTCCTCGACGACCTCGTCGAACGTCGACTCCTCGTAGTCGACGATGTCCATCTTGTTGATGCCGATGATGAGCTCGTCGATACCGAGGGTGCGGGCCAGGAAGACGTGTTCCTGGGTCTGGGGCGCGACGCCGTCGTCGGCGGCGACGACGAGGACCGCGTTGTCGGCCTGCGAGGCCCCGGTGATCATGTTCTTGACGAAGTCCCGGTGGCCCGGACAGTCGACGATGGTGAAGTCGTAGGCGTCCGTCGAGAACTCCTGGTGGGCGATGTCGATGGTGACGCCGCGCTCTCGCTCCTCGGCGAGGTTGTCCATGACGTAGGCGAACTCGAAGCCGCCCTTACCCTTCTCTTCGGCTTCTTCGCGGTGCTGTTCGATGACGTGCTCGGGTACGCTCCCCGTCTCGTAGAGGAGTCGCCCCACGAGCGTACTCTTCCCGTGGTCGACGTGACCGATGATGGCCAGGTTCTGGTGTTGGTCGCTCATTGTTGTAGCTCACGCGCAGAGGCGCTTATATCGGTCCCTTTGGCTCGTTGCGGTTAAAACCATTTCGAAAGCGTATTCGCCCCATCCCGCCGCCTTCTTGCGGTTTGGCTAGCATTCACACGACACGGACCGTTCGAGAGAGCGGGATCGTGACCGATCGGACACGCGCGGCGTCGAGGGCGAACTATCGAACGGAGGCGGCGAAAAGCGACGTGTCCGGCGGAGACGGACGGCTACAGCGGCGGGAGACGACCGACGTCCGACAGCACCGCTGTCGCCGTCTCCGGACCGCCCGCGCCGCGGCCGCTCGAGTGGAGCGAGCCCGCGTTGCGCGTCTCGATCTGGACGATGTTGCGCGTGCCCGTGACCGCGAGCGCGCCGTTCTCGGGGACGAGCCGCGGGCCGACGCGGACGCCGTCGCGGGTCGCCTCGCCGATCAGCCGGATCGTCCGGCCGTCCTCGGCGGCGAGATCGAGCGCGCTGCCGGGGATCGACTGGATACCCTCGACGGTCGCGTCCGCGAGCGAGAACCCGCCGTCGGCCAGCACGTTCGCGAGGATGACGAACTTCAGGGCGGCGTCGGTGCCGTCCACGTCGAAGGTGGGGTCGGCCTCCGCCACGCCGAGGTCCTGGGCCTCCGCGAGGACGTGTTCGTAATCGAGTCCCTCCGCGGCCATGCGCGTGAGGATGAAGTTGGCGGTGCCGTTCAGCACGCCCCGGACGGCCGTGACCGACTGCGGCGTGCAGTCCTCGATCGTCGAGAGGACCGGGATCGCGCCGCCGACGGTCGCCTCGAACCGGATCGAGCCCGCGCTGTCTGCCTCGAGCGCGCGCAGTTCCTCGTAGCGCTCGGCGACCGGGCCCTTGTTCGCCAGCACGGCGTGGCGGTCGGCCTCGAGCGCGCGCCGGACGTGCGAGAAGCCGGGTTCGGCGTCGTCCAGCGTCGTCGGCGTCGCCTCGACGAGCACGTCGTACTCGGTTTCGAGGACGGCTTCGGGGTCGCTCGTCCCGACGGCTTCGCCGCCGACCTTGCGCTCGAGGGCCGCCTCGACGGCGATCCCGTCGGGGTCGACCGCGGCGCTCGCGGAGTCGGCCAGCGCGACGACCTCGTGGCCGTACTCGCCGGCCAGATCGGCCACCGAGCGGCCGACGTCACCGGCGCCCAAGATGGCGAGCCGCATCAGGCCTCACCTCCGAGCAGCGGTTCGACGACGGTCAGCCCCTTGTCCGAGCCGATCGAGCGGATCGCCGCGAGCGCTTCCTCGGACCGACCGGAGTCGATCGCCAGCCGGGCGCGGGCGCTCGAGATGCCGTCGGTGCCCTCGGGCGCGGCCAGCGAGAGGTCCTGGACGACCGCGTCGGCCTCGTCCTCGATCCGCGAGAGGGTGTTCGAGAGATCGGTCTCGACGAGGTTGCCGACCAGCACGACGTTGACCTCCTCGCCGTAGTGTTCCTTGCCGGCCTGGATGACGTTGACGCCGGCGTCGCGCAGCGCCCCGACGATGTCGTCGAACCGGTCGGGCGGACACTCCAGATCGACCTCGACGGGGATGTGGCCCCGCGGCGTGATGTTGCCCCGCTGGTGGTGGATGCTCAACAGGTTGCCGCCGTTGTCGGCGATCGGGGCGAGCGCGCGAAGCAACTCGCCGGGTTCGTCGACTAGCTCGAGCCGGACGGTGTACGCGCGGACGCCGCCGTCGGTCTCGGCGTCGGGCTCGTCCGCGTCGGAATCGGGCGCGTCACCCATCGCCGACACCTCCTGCTTGCAGGCGTCTACTCGTCATGGTATCTGATGTCCGTAACGGGCGCGTAAAAGGATATAGGACTTGCCAAAACGGTCCGTCCGTGTCAACGGGGGGCACGCGCGGGCGGAGGGGAACCCCGACCCGCCGTTCGAGGCGTCGTACGGTCCGCTGTAACTGGTTACCGGAGCGACCGCGGCTCCTCCTGCGGTCGCTCCGGAACGGACGTACAGCGGTCCGTATCAGAGGTGGTCCTTCCCGGGGTTCGAGGAGCCCCAGTCGCCGCGGCCGCCTTCGGTCCGGTCGATGCCCATGATCGACTCGGGCTGGTCGGGGCCGCCGAGGCTGTCCCGGGCGTCCGGCACTCGAACGGTCACTTCGTCGATCTCCGGCCACGTGATGAGTTCGGCCTCGATGTTGCCGGTCGTCACGTCGCTGACCGAACATCCCTTGCAGCCGCCGCCGAGTTCGACGATCACTTCGCCCGTCTCGGGGTCGGCCGACCGCACCGCGCTGGTCCCGCCGTGCATCTGGATGATCGGCATCTCCTTGGCCATCCACTGCTCGACGCGCTCCTTCAGGGACGGCTCGTCCTCGGAGTCGGTCATGCGCCGTGCTAGGTACTCGAGCGGGGTATACCTTCGGTCACGACGCCGAAAACAGCCGCATTAATCCTGAACGTTTCCGTTCCCGCGCCGGCGGAGCCACTCGAGGCCGGCCGCGCCCCCGGCGAGGGCGGCGAGCCCGGTGAAGCCGGGAATCGAATCGTCGCTCGCGGCGTTTTTCCGATCGCCGGGGTCGATCGGGAAGACGTAGAGCGCCCCGTCGAGGTCCGTGTCCGGGATCGCTTCCGTACTCGAGGCGACGAACGTCTCGCCGGGGTCGGCGACGCGGGCCGTCCAGAACGCGGTCTCGTCGGGGTCGCGCCACCGGGCGAGGCGCTCGGGCTCGCTCGGATCGGAGACGTCGTGGATCTTCACGCCGCCGCGGTACCACGACGAATAGAGTCGATCGTTCCGAAGGTCGAAGTTGTGCGAAGTGGTCCACTGGCCGCCCCCGTAGCTCTCGTCGTCGACCCGCGGCGGATCGATCGAGCCCCTGTGGACCGGCTCGGCGGGATCGCTCACGTCGTAGAGGTCGATCCCGCCCGGCCGATCGGGCGCGTCGCCGCCGGTCGCCCAGGCCTCCCGGCCGACCGCCAGGAGATCGCCCGTCTCGTCGACGGCGGCGTAGTGATCGTTTCCCGGCAGCCCGTAGACCGCGTCGTCGTAACCGAGCCCGCGCTGGGCCTCGAGAGTAGTGTCCGCGACGTGAGAGACGTACTCGGGGGCGGTGGGATCGCTGACGTCGACCAGATAGGTGCCGGCGTTCCAGTAGGGGAGGGAGGCGACGTCGTTCTGGACGGTGACGTCGTGGAGATATCGCCCGAGGAACGGCCGGTCGCGCCAGCCCGGCTCACGATCCAGGAGCGACCACGAGCCGACCCGCGTGATCTCGCCGTCGACGTCGAAGATCGCGAGCGCGTTCGTTCCCGCGTCGAAATCGTTCTCGGCGACGAACAGCAGGTCGCCCTCGAGATAGCAGTTGTGGATGTGGAAGTCGGTCTCGTACTCGTCGACGGGCGTCGGCTCGGCGGGGTCGCGCACGTCGTAGCAGCGAACCCCGTTGGCCGCGTAGCCGGGGTTGCCCGCGCCCGCGACGACCAGCCGATCGCCGTCGACGCTCACGTCGAGGATGTTGCGCAGTGACTCACCGCCGATCTCGGCGTCGCGTTCGGCGAGGACCGTCGGTTCGGCTGGGTCGCTCACGTCGACCGTCGCGAACCCGGTCGTGGTCGCGAGATACGCCGTTTCGCCGTCGTCGCCGACGACGGCCTCGGCGGCGGCCTCGACGTCGACCCGGCCGAGCGGTTCGTACGACGCCTGTCGCGCGGCCGCCGGCCCCGCTCGGGTCGCCATGACCGCGACCGAACCCGCCAGCGACACCCCGGCGGCACTGGTCCGGAGGAAGGCTCGTCGCTCCATACGACTCCCCTCTCGTCCAGCCACATAGAAGGTCCCACTCGATCGTCGGAGGTCACGGAACGCGGCTCCGCGATCGGCCGCCGGCGGACGACCGAGCGGTCACTCCCGCAGTCGCCGTCGGTCGCCGGTACCCTCGGTCAGGGCGCTGGCGAGCGCGCCCTCGACGACGACGTCGTCGCCCTGATCGGTGACGCGGATCTCGGGGACGTTGGTCATCACCATCTCCGAGACGCGCTCGCGGATCGGGTCGACGACCAACTCCTCGTTGTGCAGGGCGACCGCGCCGCCGAAGGAGACGACGAGCGGGGCGAAGGCGTGGATCACGTTGGTCACGCCGATCGCGTTCCAGTGGGCCAGTTGCTCGACGACGTAGTCGGCCAGTTCGTCCTCGCCCGCGAGGTCGAAGACGTCCTTCGCGGTGAAGTCGGGCCCCTCGAGGGGCAGATCGGTCGATATCGTCGGGTCGTCCTCGGCCAGCAGGCGGGCGTAGTCGGGGATGGCGTTGCCCGAGCAGTAGGCCTCCCAGTGGCCCTCGCGGCCGCAGCCACAGGTCAGTCGGCCCCGCGGGTCGACGACGTAGTGGCCGACCTCGCCGGCGTTGCCGTCCCAGCCGCCCAGGACCTCGCCGTCACAGCAGACGCCGGCCCCGATCCCCGAGGAGATGGTCACGTAGACCATGTCGTCGGGGTTGCGGTCGGCGTGATAGCGCTCGCCGATGACGCCGGCGGCGGTGTCGTTGTGGAGGAAGACGTCGTCGCTGCCGATCAGTTTCGAGATCGGCCCGGTCAGCGGGATCCGATCGATCGAATCGGGGAGGTTCGCGGGGTCGATCACCGCCCCCTCGGCGAGATCGAACGGTCCGATCGACCCGATTCCGGCCGCGGCGATCCGCCCGGGGTCGATCCCCGCGTCCGCACACGCCCCCCGGAGCGTTCGCAGCACGCCCTCCGTCACGTCGATACCAGTCGGCCCGCGCGGCGTCGATCGGCGGTTCGCGCCGATCCTCGTCCCGTCGGCCTCGGCGACGACCGCCCGGACGTTGGTCGCGCCGAGATCGACGCCCGCATAGTAGACCATGCTGTCCTAGGGGACGACCGCGGCCCTACTTAACTACCCAGATTATACTCGCAGACGAGTTGCGATCTCGATACGTCGCGGCCGGACCCGTCGCCGCCCGGGGACGTGATCGGAGGGTGAACGCCGCTGCCGATAGACGGATGTCACGCCGGTAGTACGGCCGCCGACGGCGTCGGTCGCCGGGAGCCGGAATCGGTGGCGACGCGGGACGAAGGGGAAGCCGCGGTCTACTCCATCACGTCGAGGTCGCGGAAGTAGGTGACCGGACAGGGCGCCTGCAGGATGATCTCCTGCGAGACGGAGCCGAGGACGGCTTTCTCGGCGGGCGAGCGCCGTCGGCCGCCGACGACCATGCGGTCGGCGTCGACGTCGATCGCCATGTCGACGACCTTGGTGCTGACCTCGCCGAGCGCGCCCTTGATCTCGTACTCGACGCCGGCCTCCTCGAACCGCTCGGCGAGTTCGGGGACCGGCGCGCGCTCGGCGGCGACCGCGTCGGGATCGACGTCGTCGACGCGAGCGGTAAAGCCCAGTTCCTCGTGGACGTCCTCGTACTCGTCTTCGGTGAAGGCGTGGCCGATCACGACTTTCGCGCCGAGAGGTTCGGCGATCTCGAGGACGGTTTCGGCGAGTTCCGGCGCGCGTACTGTGTCCATCGGTCCGACCGCGAGGAGTACCGTATCGATTGCCATACCGTCACAGTGGTGGGGCCACCCGCTTAAGTATTCTCGTCGTTGCAGTATTCCAGAAATACCGGACGGGACTCGGACGTCCCCGGACTACTCGTCGAACCCGTCGCTCCGGACGAAGGTGACGGGACAGGGGGCCGACAGCATCACTTCCTGGGCCGTCGAGCCGAAGATCGCCTTCCCCGTCGGCGACCGGCGGCGACCCCCGACGATGACCCGATCGGCGCCGGCGCTCTCGGCCAGGTCGACGATCGACGGGCCGTGTTCGCCGACCGCGCCCCTGATCTCGTAGTCGACGCCGTGTTCCTCGAGCACGTCCCGGATGTCGTGGATCGTCGCGTGGCGCGAGGCCACCTCGTCGGGGTCGATCTCGTCGACGGTGGGATCGAACTCGAGGCGGTCGAGGACGTCGTCGTACTCGCTGCTCGTGAACACGTGCGCGAGGACGACCGTCGCGTCGGCGGGTTTCGCGACTTCGAGGGCCGCTTCGGCCAGCAGTCCGCTGCGGTCGGCGTCGCCGGGACCGACAGCAAGCAATACTGTCTCTAGCATGGACGGAAGTTGCGCGCGCAGTGACGTAAATCCGGGGGTCACGGCAGCCGCCGGTTCCGACCCCCGTTCCGGACGATTTTTCCACGTCGTCGCCGACGGCCGAGACATGGACGGACCCGACCTCACGGGGCGGACGGTGCTCGTCACCGGCGCCGGGCGCGGCGTCGGCCGCGAACTCCTGCTGGCGACCGCTGCCCGCGGCGCGAAGACGGCGGTCCACTACCACACGAGCGCCGACGCCGCCCGCGAGACGGCCGCCGACGCCCGCGAGCGCGGCGCCGAGGCGGCGGCGACGGTTCAGGCCGACGTGACCGATCCCGACAGCGTCGACGGACTCTTCGGAGCCGTCGAGGCCGAACTCGGGGGCGTCGACGTACTGGTGAACAACGTCGGCGACTTCGCGCCCGACCACTGGGCCGACCTCGAGTTCGAGACCTGGAACCGCGTCCTCGAGACGAACCTCAACGGGACCTACCTCTGCTCGAAGCGCGCCCTCCCCGGGATGCGCGAACGCGGCTACGGCCGGATCGTCAACGTCGGCTACGCCTCGAGCGAGCGAGCCATGGTCGGCCCGAAGAACTTCCCCTACTTCGTCGCGAAGACGGGAGTTCTGATGTTCACGCGGATGCTCGCGGCCGACACGCAGGACGACGGGATCACGGTCAATGCGATCTCGCCGTACGTCGTGGAGAACTCCGACGAGTTCCCCGAGAACCTCCCGCGGGACCGGCCCGCGAGCTACGCGGACCTGATCGCGCCGCTGTACTTCTTCCTCGACCCGGACAGCGAGTACGTCAGCGGCGAGAACATCGAGGTCGACGGCGGCTGGTTGCCCGAGGACGTGTGACTCGATCGAACCGCGGCGCGTCGCGCCGCGGGTGGTTTTTGGTCCAGATTTTTGCAAGGAGCGGGTCTCGAACGGAGTGAGAGATCCCGACGCAGCAAAAAGGTGGGTGTAGAACATCGAGGTCGACGGCGGCTGGTTGCCCGAGGACGTGTGACTCGATCGAACCGCGGCGACCTCGAGGTCGAGACCGGCGACGGCCGGACGTGGCTTCCGGTCGTACCTCAATCGACATCGCGTCCTCGCGGAACCGGCGCTGAAAATGAGTCGGGCGCGCCGGAACGGAGCGATCGATATACCTGTCTCGTGTCCGTCCACCGAGCCATGACCGGGACGATTCGGGCGATTCACGTCGCCCCGGCACAGGGCGCACCGATGGAGCGAGTCGACCGCGTCGAGGCGATCGCCGAACGGGGACTCGAGGGCGATCGCTACTACGCTACCGAGGGGACGTTCGCGGACCGCGAGGGCAGCGACCTGACGCTAATCGAAGCGGAAGCCCTCGAGGCGGTCGAACGTGACTACGACGTCTCGCTCGAGCCGGGGGTTCACCGCCGCAACATCACGACCGCGGACGTCGCACTGAACCACCTCGTCGACGCGCGGTTCCGAATCGGCGAGGCGGTCTGTGAGGGGATCGAACTCTGCGAGCCGTGTTCGTACCTCGAGAGCCACCTCGAACGGCAGGGCGTTCGCGAGGCGCTCGTTCATCGCGGCGGGCTCCGGGCGCGGATCGTCGAGGGCGGCGTGGTGTGCGTCGGCGACGGACTCGAGCCGCGGTAGTTACCGGCCGATCGGAAAGAGCGGAACCTACATGTTCGTGAGCCCGAAGGGGCACGTACGATGAACGAACCTGGCATCCAGTCGCTGATGGACCAGGAGACGCTCGATCGGCGCGTTCGCACCGGCGCGGCTCCGGAGTGGGTCGCCGATCACTGGCACTCGTTTCGCGAGGGGCTACTCGGCGAGCGAAACGGGACGTCGTTTCCCTGCTTTTTCGGGGCCGAATCGGTCCGGGACGGCGATCCGATCTACACCGCGGTGCCGTCGATGAGCGACGCCGACGCGCTGTTGACGCTTCGCGACCGGATCCTCGACTACCTCGCGGTCTACGAGGACCACTCCGACCGGGCCTCGCTGGTCACCTTCTTCAAACCGCCCGAGGAGGCGCTGTCCGAGCGACAGTATCACGGGACGCTGTGGCACATCCTGCAGACGCTGCACCTCCACGATCCGGAGCCGTGGCCAGCGGACATCCCGACCGATCCCGACGACCCCTACTGGGAGTTCTGTCTCGGCGGCGAGCCCATGTTCCCGACCTGTCGGGCCCCCTTCTACGACGAGCGCAAGAGCCGGTACTGCCCGGTCGGCCTCGAGATCACGTTCCAGCCCCGCTCGCTGTTCGAGTCCCTCGACGTGACCGCCGACACCGAGGCCGGCCAGCGCGCCCGCGACGTGATTCAGGACCGCCTCGAGGAGTACGACGGCGTCTGTCCCCACGCCGACCTCGGCGACTGGGGCGTCGAGGGCGACCGGGAGTGGCCCCAGTACATGCTCTCGGCGGACGAGGAACAGGCCCCGTCGACGTGCCCGATCACGATCACACGGACGCACCCGAAGCCCGCGGCCCGACTGCCATGACCGGCGAGGGGGAGATCCCCGGGGAGCGGCTTCGAAACGCCGCCCTCGTTCTCGTCGACTTCCAACGGGGGTTCGACGACCCCGCGTGGGGCGAGCGGAACAACCCCGACGCCGAAGCTAACGCGACGCGCCTGCTCGAGCGCTGGCGCGAGCGGGGCCGGCCGATCGTCCACGTACGACACGACTCGACGGAGTCCGACTCGCCGCTGCGCAGCGACCGCGAGGGCTTCGCGTTCAAGCCGGAGCTGGCACCGACCGAAGACGAGCCGACGGTCGTCAAATCGGTCAACGGCGCGTTCGTCGGGACGCCCCTCGAGGAACTGCTCCGCGACCGGGACGTCGAAACGCTCGTCCTCGTCGGACTCACGACCGACCACTGCGTCTCGACGACGGCGCGGATGGCCGAGAACCGCGGCTTCGAGCCGATCGTCGTCGCCGACGCGACCGCGACCTTCGGGCGGACGTTCGACGGCGAGGCGTTCGACCCCGAAACGGTCCATCGGACCGCGCTGGCCCACCTCGAGGGTGAGTTCGCCGATATCGTCCGTACCGAGGAACTGCTCGCCGCCGATTCCTGAGCGGTCGATCGGCCCGGGCGGCGACCGGGAAGTGACACCACAGTTATAGGCGGCCCCGCCCTCGAGTCGGATATGCGAGTCGCAGTCGCCGGCACGTTCGGGCCGCTCCACGACGGTCACCGAACCCTGTTCGAACACGCGCTCCGGTTCGGCGATGACGGCGTCGTCGTCGCGGTGACGGGCGGCGGTCTGGCGGTCGAGACGCGCCACGAGCCCCGGCCGATCCCGTCGCTCGAGGATCGGACGGCTGCCGTGACCGAAGCGATCGCCGATCTCAACCGGTGGGACCGCGAGGTCGAGATCCGCACGCTCGAGGGCGAGTACGGCATCGCGACCGACGAGTCCGCGATCGACGCGCTGGTCGTCTCCCCCGAGACGGCGCCCGAACTCGAGGCGATCAACGACCGCCGCCGAGAGCGGGGGTTCGAGCCGCTGTCGGGGATCGTCGCGCCCTACGTGCTGGCCGACGACGGCGAACGGATCTCTTCGACCCGGATCGTCAGGGGGGAGATCGACGAACGCGGGCGGGTACTGGACTGAGACGGGTCGTCCGCGGCGGTCGACGAGCGTACCGATGACAAAACAGTAATAGAACGGGGGAGAGTCAGGGAAACCAATGAGTGACGATCGGCGACCGTTCGTGGTCGTGTTACTGGGGAGTGCGCTGGCCGTGGCGGGGGTCGTTCACCTCTGGCTGCTCCCGCGATACCTCCCGAACGAACCGGTGTCGGCCGGACTGGCGCTGATCGCCGGCTGGGCGAGCGTGACGCTGCTGTGTTACGCGGTCGGCCGGCTCCGGTCTGCACCCCGGGAGTTGCCGAACATGCGCTTTGCCGACGTCGGCATCGCGCTCCTGTTGGTCTCGCTGGTAGTCGCGCTGGCGCTCGACGCCGTCGGACTCGCCACCGAGGCGACCGCGACGGTCTACGCCGCGCCCGCGCTCGGCGTCTACGCCGGACTCGCGCTGATCGGCTGGTCGATCGGCCGCCGGACGGAAGCGATCAACGAGATCGTCCGTTAGGTGCTACGACCGGCCGTTCACCCCGGTCTCGATCGGCTCACTCGACGCTCGATTCGGAGTCGGCGACGAAGACCGGTACGTCGCCGAACCGGACGACGTGGTCCGTGACGCTGCCCATCGCCATCCGGTGGACGCCGCCCCGACCGCGGGTCCCCATGACGACGAGGTCGGCGTCGACGTCGCGGGCGTACTCGTTGATCGCCTCCGCCGGCGGCCCGTCGAGGACCGTCCCGGTAGTCTCGAGGCCGGCGTCCTCGGCGGCCGCGACGACCGCGTCGACGGACTCCCGGGCTCGACTCCGCATCGCGTCTTCGGCGCTGGCGGCCTCGCCCGGGAGGCGGAGATCGCCGAGCGGCCCGGTATCGGCGACGCAGACGACGTGTACCGCCGCGTCGTGGGCGGTCGCGAGCTCGATACCGGTCTCGGCGGCGGCTTCGGCGTGGTCGCTGCCGTCCGTCGGCAGCACGATCGTGTCGAACATTTAATCGGAGTACGACGGGCGCGGTGAAATTCCTACCGGAACGGGAACTTCGATCGGGCCCCGACGAGATCAAACGAACGCCAGCGGTACCATCACGGCCACGCCGACGGCGATCCCGATCGCGAGCTCCGGCTTGCCGCCCCGCGGGAGGTCGTCGCCCACCTCGAGCGCCTCGGGGACGAACTCCGTGAGGACGAGGTAGATCATCGCGCCCGCGGCGAAGCCGAAGCCGTAGGGCAGGAACTCCCGGGCGTAACGGACGAAGCCGAACGCCAGCACCGCCCCGATCGGCTGCGGGAGACTCGAGAAGACGGCCCACCAGACCATCTTCGGCTCGGAGACGCCCATCGAGCGCAGCGGGATCGAGATCGCGGTCCCCTCGGGCACGTTGTGGATCGAGATCGCGACCGTCATGAAGATCGCCAGGACGGGGACGGTAAACCCGAGGACCTGCGCGCCGCCCTCGAGGCCGAGGTCCGCGAAGGAGACGCCGACGGCGACCCCTTCGGGGAAGCTGTGGACCGTCAGGATCCCGAGGATGAGGACGAGTTTCTTGAAGTCGGCCTGTTCGTACTCCCGCGGGTCGATCTCGGTGTCCATCAACACGTCGTGGGCGACGACGACCAGCGCGACGCCGGCGGCCATCCCGATCCCGATCTCCAGCGGCGTCCCCTCGGCCAACCCCTCGCCGAGCAGGCCGAACAGTGACGCCGAAACCATGATCCCCGAGGACAGCCCCCAGAGGACGACGTTTCGCCGGTCGCTGATCCCGTCGAAGAAGAAAAACGGGAGCGCACCGAGGCCGGTCGCTAGCGCCGTGACGAGGCCGGCGACGAACACCAACACGAGGTTCTCGAGGGCGACCATCCGCTGAATATCGGTACCGAACGCATAAATCGGCGGCGAAAGCGGCGTCAGTAGCCGTATCGCCGGCAGTTCGCCCCCTCATACGACGGCGAGTCGAGGGTCCGACCGGGTCGCCGACCGATACCGTCAACAGCCACCCGTCGAATGAGACGGGTATGTCACTGTGGCGCTCACGTCGGGTCGGTTCCTACCTCGCGCTGGTGGTCGGGACCACCGTCGCCGCCACGCTGCTGTACAACTACGGGATGGCGACCTGGGAGAACGACCCCCAGCCGCTCTACCGGTCGCTCGAGATCGTCTTCCAGACTTTCACGACGACCGGCTACGGGGAGGACGCGGGGTGGGCGACGCCGCAGATGAACTTCCTGATGATCGGGCTCCAGCTGACGGGGATCGGGCTGATCCTCACGGGCGTCGACATCTTCGCCGTCCCGTGGCTCCGGAGCGCGCTCGCGACGACGGCCCCGACGGCAGCGCCCGACCTCGAGGACCACGTCGTCGTCTGCGAGTACTCGCCCCGCGGCGAGGCGTTCATCGAGGAACTCGAGTCCCGCGGGCAGGCCTACGTCGTCGTCGAGTCCGACGAGGAAACGGCGCGGGAACTCCACGAGGCCGACCGGCGGGTGGTCCGGGGCGATCCCGAATCCATCGACGTCCTCGAGGACGCGGGGATCGAACGGGCCCGGGCGGTCGTGGCCGACGCGGCCGACGACGCGAACGCGAGCATCGTCCTCTCGGCGCGGGAGGTCAACCCCGACGTCCGGATCGTGACGCTGGTCGAGGACCGCCGGCTCGGCGAGTACCACCGGATCGCGGGGGCGGACGAGGTCCTCTCGCCGCGGCAGTTGCTCGGCGAGAGCGTCGCCCATCGGGTGCCGACGGCCGTCACGACCGCGGTCGACGACGGCGTCGAGATCGGCGACCGAGAGCTCGACGAGTTCCAGGT
>SDGW01000718.1_pt1 | contig 13843 bp, 17 predicted proteins | sample 2873831 | NCBI WGS metagenome assembly SDGW01 (sample SAMN08132700, study PRJNA421101) | hypersaline lake metagenome | isolation source: celular fraction 0.22 microns magnesium sulfate-rich crust from ephemeral... | place: Spain: Penahueca Lagoon, Toledo | collected 2011-07
GCGGGGAAGACGTCGACGAACTCCTGGTACTCGCGGAGGGTCTTCGTGTCGTACTCGTCGTAGAGCCGGTAGACGAGATCGTACCGTTCCATGTGGCCTACAGGCACCGGCAGGCGGATAACCGTTTCCGGTCTCGGTCGGCGCGGGCGCGGCTCGGTGCCGTTCGAGTAAGCGTCAGCGATCGAGTATCCGACGTGGCACGTATTTACTCGATTAGGAATAAATATTTATCCTCGCGGCCCCTACCGGATTCACATGAAAGCCATCGCAGTCCAGCCCGGAGCGGGCGTCCCGGCGGTCGTTTCCCGGCCCGTTCCCGAACCGGCCCCCGGCGAGGCCCTCGTCCGAATCCACCGCGTGGGCGTCGACGGCACCGATTACGAGGTCATCGAGGGAACCCACGGCGGCGTCCCGGCCGGCGACGACCGACTCGTCCTCGGCCACGAGGCCGTCGGCGTCGTCGAGGACCCGAACGGCACCGCGCTCGAGGCGGGCCAGTACGTGGTCCCGACGGTCCGGCGGCCGCCCGCCGGCGTCGAGACCAACGACTACTTCGAGCGCGGCGAACCGGACATGGCCCCCGACGGCGAGTACGTCGAACGGGGCATCGTCGGCGCCCACGGCTTCATGGCCGAGTACGTCACGAGCCCGGCGGACTGTCTCGTCCCGGTCCCCGACGACCTCGCGCCGTGGGGGTTCCTCGTCGAGCCGATCAGCATCACCGAGAAGGCGATCGAACACGCCCGCGCGACCCGCTCGGCGTTCGACTGGCGGCCCGAGTCGGCGCTCGTGTTGGGCACCGGCTCGCTGGGGCTGTTGACCGCCGCGATGTTCACCGAGACCCTCGGCTACGAGCGGGTCTACTGTCTCGGTCGCAAAGACCGCCCGCACCCGACGATCGATATCGTCGAACGGCTGGGCGCGACCTATATCGACTCCCGCGAGACGCCGGTCGACGAGATCGCCGCCGCCTACGAGCCGATGGACGTCGTCTACGAGGCGACCGGCCACGCCAGACACGCCTTCGAGTCGATCGACGCGCTGGCCCCCAACGGCGTCGCCGCCCTGCTGGGCGTCCCCGACGACTGGTCGTTCGAGGTCGACGGCGGTCGGCTCCACCGCGAGCTCGTCCTCTCGAACAAGGCCCTCGTCGGCAGCGTCAACTCCAATCGCGGCCACTTCGAGTCGGCCATCGACACCCTCGCGGCGCTGCCCGACTGGCTGCTCGAGTCGATCGTGACCGGGATCTACGGGCTCGACGAGGTCGAGCGCGCGTTCCCGGCGGCGACGGCCCCTCTCGCGGCGACCGACGGCGGGCCGAACGCGGACCCGGATGACGATACGACTATAAAAACGGCGGTCGAATTCACGGGCATATGAAAAACGTCGACGACCTGATCGAGAGCGCGGCCGAGCTCGCGTCCCGCGGCCTCTCGAAGGGCGAGATCGCCGACGAGCTGAACGTCTCGCGGGAGACCGCGAGCTGGCTCGTCGAGCGCAGCGGGACGACGCCCCAGCCGGCCGACCAGCAGACGGCCCAGCCCGACAACGGGGCGGGCGGGCCACAGGACATCCACGTCGACTGGTCGGCGATCGGCCGGGACAGCAAGCGCATGAGCGCCATCGCCGAGGCGATGGCCGACATGCTCGCCAAACACGGCGAGGACGTCGATCTCACGATCGGCATCGAGAAGGCCGGCGGCCCCATCGCGACGCTGGTCGCCCGCGAACTCGAGACCGATCTGGGAACCTACACCCCCGCGAAACACCAGTGGGAGGAAGGCGACATCGACGAACTCGGCGGCACCTTCTCCCGGAACTTCGCCGGCATTCGCGACCGCGAGTGTTACGTCGTCGACGACACCATCACCAGCGGGACCACCATGCGCGAGACCATCGAGGCGATCCGCGCCGAGGGCGGCACGCCCCTCGCCTGCATCGTCCTCGCGGACAAACAGGGCCTCGAGGAGATCGAGGGCGTCCCCGTCTACTCGCTGTTGCAGGTCATCAGCGTCGGGAAAGACGAGTAAGCACCGACGGTCGCGCGCTCATCGACCCGTTCGTTTTCACCGCCCGACGGGCTCGAGCGGCGGCTCGGCCCAGCGAGTCCGTGTCCGCCTGCGAGCGTCGCGACGCCGGACCGGCTGACCGGTCGCTATCGATCCGGTGGCGCAAAAAAGGCGAGTCGGAGACGGCGGACCCCTAGCCGTGAATGCCCATCGCTTCGATCTGTTCCTGGTACCGGTTGCGGATCGTCACCTCGGTCACCTGGGCGACGTCGGCGACTTCGCGCTGGGTCTTCTTCTCGTTACAGAGCAGCGAGGCGGCGTAGATCGCGGCCGCGGCGTAGCCCGTCGGTGACTTGCCCGAGAGCAGCCCTTCCTCGGCGGTCTTCTCGATGATCTCGTTGGCCTTGGTCTGGACTTCCTCCGAGAGTTCGAGTTCGGAACAGAACCGCGGGACGTACTTCTTCGGGTCGACGGGACGCATCTCGAGGCCGAGTTCCTGCGAGATGTATCGATACGTGCGACCGATCTCCTTGCGTTCGACGCGGGAGACTTCCGAGATTTCCTCGAGAGAACGCGGGATGCCCTCCTTTCGACAGGCGGCGTACAGCGCCGAGGTCGCGACGCCCTCGATCGAGCGCCCGCGGATGAGGTCCTCTTTGAGCGCGCGCCGGTAGATTACTGACGCGACCTCCCGAACCGACCGCGGGACGCCGAGCGCCGAGGCCATCCGGTCGATCTCGCTGAGCGCGAACTGCAGATTGCGCTCGCCGGCGTCTTTGGTGCGGATGCGCTCCTGCCACTTGCGTAGACGGTGCATCTGACTGCGTTTCTTCGAGGAAATAGAGCGGCCGTAGGCGTCCTTGTCCTTCCAGTCGATCGTCGTCGTCAGCCCCTTGTCGTGCATCGTCTGGGTCGTCGGCGCGCCGACCCGGGACTTCTCCTGTCGTTCCTGGTGGTTGAACGCCCGCCACTCCGGGCCAGGATCGATCTGTTCTTCCTCCACGACGAGCCCACAGTCTTCACAGATGAGCTCACCCCGGTCGGAGTCCTTAACGAGATTGTCCGATTCACACTCGGGGCAGGCACGTACCCCCTCCTGATCCTCGGTCTCGTCCGTCTCGCGCGTTCGCTCCCGCTGGCGGGTGGACCGTGTCATCGCACTTTTATAGTAGTATCACGATGGTATATAAATATTTGGTAGACGTTTTCGGACGACGACTCGAAAAGCCCGTTAGTGGACGATACAGGCGCCGAGGAACCGAGTTTACGGTTCGGAACCGGAAACTCTTTATCCGGCTCCGCCCCACCTCGGGGACGAATGCCGGTCATCGAGTGCGACGTCGAGACGGCCCGCGAACGGCTCGAGGACGCGGGGGTACCCGTCGAGTCGGGCAACACCGATCACGAGCGCTGGCGGGCGAGCCGCGGGTCCGCGACCGCCGTCGCCTACGACGACAAGGTCGTGATTCAGGGGTCGGACCCCCGCGAGATCGAGGCGCTGCTCCGGGAGGGCGGCGGCCGCGCGCACGTCTACTTCGACGGCGGCTCCCGTGGCAACCCCGGCCCGGCCGCGATCGGCTGGGTGATCGTCACCGGCGACGGCATCGTCGCCGAAGACGGCGAAACCATCGGCACGACCACCAACAACCAAGCCGAGTACGAGGCGCTGATCGCGGGCCTCGAGGCCGCCCGCGACTACGGCTACGACGAGGTTCACGTCCGCGGCGACTCCGAACTCATCGTCAAACAGGTCCGCGGCGAGTACGACACCAACGACCCCGACCTCCGCGAGAAACGCGTCACCGTCCACGAACTCCTCCGATCGTTCGACGAGTGGAGCCTCGAGTACGTCCCCCGCGAGGTCAACGACCGCGCGGACGGGCTGGTCAACGAGGCGCTGGATCGGGCCTGAACCTGCCCGATACGGACGACTCGTACTGATTCGACCGAGCGATCTGCGGTGGCGCGCGCTGTCGGCCGACCGAACGATAGTGAGGACGGCCGATGATACTGCGCGAGGGATGAGCGAGCGTAGCGAGCGAATCGGCTGGGGAGGGCGTGGCAACTCCGTGTTGCCACGATAGCAGAACGCTTTCCTCGAGATTTTCGTCGTAGCGGCTCGTTCTGGATACGGTTTCAACCCGTGGACTATCGGTCAGAACGACCCGTCGAAGCGGATCGGCAAGCGGAAAACCGCCCGGCTCCATACACTCCCCTATGACCGATCCGAACGCGATCGACGGTGCGACCGGCGAGTCGGACGACGACGCCACCGACGACCCGATCGACGGGGACCTCCCGCGCGGCGTCGTCGACGAAGTCGAACGGCTGACTCGCCTCGAGCGCACCGCGGTCGACGACAACGAGATCGAGGCCTACGAACGGCGTCGCGAGGAACTGCTCGCGGACCACGACTTCACGTCGCGGATTCGCGACGACGACGGCGACGACGTCCTCGTCTGTCACCCCGCTGAGTGGCACGACGAGGACGCCGGCGTCATCAGGACCGACCGCATCGAGGACATCGATCGCGCGGTCGAGATCCCGCTCGAGGGCACCGCAGACCCCGACGACTGGGACGCCGTCGACGAGCGCAACCGCGAACTCGTCGCCGCGGTCAGGGAGGCCCACGGCGACGTTCACGGGGAGAACGCGGCGCTGCTCGCCGATTTCGCGGGCAACCACTACGCGAAGCCGATCGAGTCGCTGACGGCCGACGAACTCGCGGAGTTCCGGGCGGAGTACCTCGTCAGGAACGCCTGGCCGTCCGAAAAACAACTGGAAGTGATCGCGGAGTCGATCGAACTTGTCTTCGAGGCCGCCGGTGAATCGGCCCCGACCGTCGGCTCTCAGTAGCTCTCGTCGACGATCTCTCGGATCTCGTCGGCGCGGTCGTCGCCGGTGACGACCTTCGAGAGGGTCCACTGGATGCCGTCGAGGACGGCGTCGTAGCCGTCGTCGGTCAGCGAGTACTGGTTGGTTCGCTTGTCGAGTTCGCTCTTCTCGACCAGCCCCAGATCGACCAGTTCGTCGAGGTTGGGGTAGAGTCGGCCGTGGTTGACTTCCGTCCCGTAGTAGTCCTCGAGTTCGCGTTTGATCGCCAGGCCGTACATCGGCTCCTTGGCGAGGATCACGAGGATGTTGTTCTGGAAAGCGGTGAGCTCGCGCGCAACACTCTGCTCGTCGGTGATTGATTGTGCCTCTGACATGGCTATGTAAATGTCACCAGACTATTTAAGACTTGTCAACCTTTCCGCGTGTCAGCGGATCGGATGGGCCGCTGCCGGCCGCGAGGCGGCCGGGCGCCGGTGGTACGGGCCCGTTCGTCGTCTGTTCCATAGCTGGCAACCGTCAACCGACTAGTGACACTCGATTACGAAAGTACTTTTTGATCGACCGTCGATTTCCAGGTACATGGTCAACCTCTGGGAAGACCTCGAGACCGGACCGAATCCGCCAGAAGAGATCTACGCCGTCGTGGAGTGTCTCAAGGGCGAGCGAAACAAGTACGAGTACGACAAGGACGTCCCCGGCGTCGTCCTCGATCGCGTCCTTCACAGCAACGTCCACTACCCGAGCGACTACGGCTTCATCCCGCAGTCGTACTACGACGACGAGGACCCCTTCGACGTCCTCGTCCTCGTCGAGGACCAGACGTTCCCCGGCTGCGTCATCGAGGCCCGTCCCGTCGCGCTGATGAAGATGGACGACGACGGCGAACAGGACGACAAAGTCATTGCCGTCCCGAACGAGGACCCGCGCTACGACCACATCCAGGACCTGGAAGACATCCCCCAGCAGGAACTCGACGAGATCGACGAGTTCTTCGCGACCTACAAGAACTTAGAGGAGGGCAAGGAAGTCGAGACGCAGGGCTGGGAGGACAAGCAGGCCGCCTACGACGCGATCGAGCACGCCCAGGACCTCTACGACGAGAACTTCTAGGCGGACTCTGCGAACCTCGGCTCGGCTCCCTTTCTATCGCCGCCGCGAACGGATACCCGAGAGTTATCCGCTACCGCCCGCCCGATTCGTTATGAGCATGGGTAATTTTATCCCCGTTCCGGTCGTAGTCGATCCCGTATGGCAGCATCCGACTCCGCCCCGAGACCGTCTCCGTCGTCCGAGGACGCGGTCGAGTCCGCCGCCGGGATGGCCCACCTCACGGTCGTTCCGGCGAACTTCGATCCCGACGACTCGAGGTCGACCGAGAAGTAGCGGCCGAGTTCCGGGAGCCGGTCCCCGCGGCGATCGCCGGTCCGCGGCTCCGAGACCGGCGCTCGAGTGTCAGCCGTTCACAAAACAATGTAGCGAAACGAACCTTCTTGTATGCGGTCGGACTACGTCCGTCCATGGGTCTGTTCGACCGATTACGGGGCGACGGCGATCCCCGGGTCGCGTTTATCGGGGTCGACGGCGTGCCGTATAGTCTCCTCTCGGAGAACGAGGAACTGTTTCCCAACTTCGCTGCGATCGCCGACGAGGGAACCGCCGGCGAGATTTCGAGCATCGTGCCGCCGGAGTCCAGCGCCTGCTGGCCGTCGCTGACGACCGGGATGAACCCCGGCGAAACCGGCGTCTACGGCTTTCAGGACCGCGAGGTCGGCACCTACGACACCTACGTCCCGATGGGCCGCGACGTCCAGGCCGACCGCGTCTGGGACCGCGTTCAGGAGAGCGGCCGCAAGGCCACCGTGATGAACGTCCCCGTCACCTTCCCGCCCCAGCGGGACGTCCAGCGGATGGTCTCGGGCTTTCTCTCGCCCGGCCTCGACAAGGCCGCCTACCCCGACGACGTCCGCGACTACCTCGAGACGCTCGATTACCGGATCGACGTCAATCCGAAGCTCGGCCACCAGGACGACAAGTCCGCGTTCATCGAGGACGCCCACGCGACCGTCGACGCCCAGTACGAGGCCTTCCAGCACTACATCGAGGAGGACGACTGGGACCTGTTCTTCGGCGTCTTCATGACGACCGACCGGGTCAACCACTTCCTGTTCAAAGACTACGAGCGCGACGGCGAGTACAAAGAGGAGTTCCTCGAGTTCTACAAGAAGGTCGACGACTACATCGGCCGGCTGCGGGAGTCGCTGCCCGAGGACGTCACGCTGATCGTCGCCTCCGACCACGGCTTCACCAGCCTCGACTACGAGGTCCACTTCAACGAGTGGCTCCGGGAGGAGGGCTGGCTCTCCTTCGGGACGGACGACCCCGAAGAACTGGGCGACATCTCCGACGATACCAAGGCCTACTCGTTCATCCCGGGCCGGTTCTACATCAACCTCGAGGGCCGCGAGCCCCGCGGTGCCGTTCCCGAAGACGAGTACGACGCGGTCCGTGACGAACTCAAGGCCGACCTCGAGGCGCTCGAGGGCCCCGACGGGAACGAGGTCGTCGACCGCGTCGTCGAGAAGGAGGAGGCCTTCCGCGGCGATCACGCCGACATCGCGCCGGACCTGGTCGCGATCCCGAACAAGGGCTTCGACCTCAAGTCCGGCTTCACGGGCGAGGCGGACGTCTTCGACACCGGCCCGCGAAACGGGATGCACAGCTTCGACGACACGTCGCTGTACATCGACTCGCCGGACGCGACGATCGAGGACGCCGACCTCTTCGATATCACGCCGACGATCCTCGACCTGCTGGACCTCGAGTACAGCCGCGGTGAGCTCGACGGCGCGAGCCTCGTCTAACGACCGGCTCGACGCCGTCGATCGGCTCGGAGGAAGGCATACGCCGCCCCTATTCAACGGTTTGATGTGAAGGACGCTCGCCTCGTCTGCTGGTGCCTTCTCAGCGCGTTCCTGCTCGCCGGCATCGTCACCGTCGTTACCCAGAGTCCGGCCGTACTCGGCGTCACGCCGCTCGGGGTCGCGATCTACCTGACCGTCGGCGTCGCGCTCCCCCAGTACCTGCTGTTCCGTCGTCGTGGTTCGACGCTGCGACTCGGCCTGGACAGCCTCACGGTCGCCGGCGCGGCGTTCGTTCTTATCGCGGGCGTCGCGACGGGGTCCCCGAACGCCGTTCGGGGCGGCGGACTCGTCGGGATCCTGTTCGTCCTCGTCCTCGGGAACGTCGTCGGCGCGGGCGTCCAGGCGTTTCGCGACGGGTATCGGTCGTCGACGGCCGCCGAGTGAGTCGCCTCGTCCGCGGCCGGAATCCGATCCCGTTTTCCCGCCGGCAACGAACCGCCCTCCATGGAAGAGGTCATCCGCGCTCGCGGCCACGAGAACGTCAGCGCCGACCACGCCAGCACGTTCGAGGTGACGACCGACGACTACCTCACCCCCGCGGGCGACTGCATCCTCGCGATCGAGGCCGACCGCGCGCCGGCCGACTTCGATCCCGACTTCGTCGCGGCCTGCCGGGACGCCGACGCGACGATCACCGTCACGATCGAGGCCGGCGGCCACCGCGACGCCGTGACCGGCCGCGGCGATCCCGACCTCGAGTTCACGAACGAACGCAGCGCAGTCGGGCGCACGAGCGACTACGTCGACGACCGAACGATCGTGAACGACGCCGCGTTCGCGGCCGAGGGGTTCGACCGCGACCTCGTCGCGGCGCTGGCCGACGGCGCCGAGGCGACGGTGACGATTTCCGTCGAGTAGTCGTCCGTGGATCGACATCCGTCGCGGTTTTGGGGTCGAGGTCCCAACGGGTCAGTATGAGCGACGACTCGGAGCCGGCGGTCAATATCAGCGGCGGGACGGCCGGCGGCGGACGGGCCGCCGAGTTCGATCCGGCGACGGCCGACACCCGCGCCGAGGAAGTCGTCGATCGACTGGGCGAACTGTTCTGGCAGAAGGAGTACGGCGGGCGGGACGCCTTCACCTGTCTCGTCCGGACGATCCTGAGCCAGAACACCAGCGACAAGGCCAGCCAGCCGGCCCACGATGCGTTGATCGACCGGTACGGGGGTGAAGACGTGGATCTCGCCGAGTCGCTCGCGGCCGCCGAGCAGTCGACGCTCGCCGAGACGATCAGCGGCGCCGGCCTCTACAACCAGAAGTCCGAGGTCATCATCGACGCCGCCGAGTGGGTCCTCGAGGCCTTCGGCTCCGCCGCGGCGTTCGACGCGTTCGTCAAGGACGAGGAGCCGTCGGTCGTTCGCGAGACGCTGCTCGAGGTCCGGGGCGTCGGCCCCAAGACGGCCGACTGCGTCCTGCTGTTCGCCGGCGGCCGCGGCGGCGTCTTCCCCGTCGACACCCACGTCCACCGGATCTACCGGCGCACGGGGATCGCGGCCCCCGACGCGGACCACGAGGCCGTGCGCGCGGTCCTTGAGCGCGACGTGCCCGCGTCGAAATGCGGGTTCGGGCACACGGCGACGATCCAGTTCGGCCGCGAGTACTGTCGGGCGCGCAAACCGGCCTGTCTCGAGGACCCCGACGCCTGTCCGATGGCGGATCTCTGCGAGCAGGTCGGCGTCTACCCCGAGACCGGCGAGGTCGTCGACCCGGCCGACGCGCCGGAATCGAGCGGGTGACCGCGACGGCACGCGTCGGGGCTCTCGCATGGCGGATGCGGTCGTCGCTTCGGGTGAGACGCTTTCGGAGACGGGGGTGCGACCCGCGACGGTCGTCGCCCGCGAGAAGAACGGTATCGAGACCGTCGTCGGTTTCGCCACCGCTGTAGTCGAGCCATCTTGAATGATTTCTTATGATTTGCCCAGTCTTCACAACGGTTAAATGTGGGTAGGTGGGTAGACCCGGGGTACCAATGCCTGCAGACCCAGATCGGGTTGCAGAGACGAGCAAGTGCGAGTCGGAGTCATCGACCGAACGCGTAGTGTCGTCTCCCTCCCGCCGACGCGTGTTGTCGGCGACGGCGGCCGGATCGGTGACTGCCCTCGCGGGCTGTACCGAACTGCTCTCGAGCGGGAGCAGCGACGCGCTCCGTATCAGCGTCTGGAGCGGTAACTACGCCGATCGGTTCGAGGAGGCGGTCGTCCCGAAATACGAGGAGGAGTTCGACGCGGAACTCCAGATCGAACGCGGCTGGGGCGACATCCTCACCAACATCCAGACGGCACCGGACGACGACCCGCCGTACGACGTCACGATTACGGAGGGGAACTTCTACTACTACGGTCGCCAGGACGACCTCTTCCACGAGATCAGGCAGGAGAACGTTCCGAACGCGGACGAACTCATCGATTACTACTCGGAGTTCCGGTCGACGGAGTACGGGATGCCGGTCGACGGCGCACCCTGTACCATCGTCTACCGGGAGGACATGGACTTCGAGCCGGACTCCTGGGCCGACCTCTCGTCGTCGGCCGTCCAGGACAGCAACGGCGTGGGCGTCGACACCGGCTTCTGGTGGTATCCGATGTACGCCGCCGCCGTCGGCATGGACGAGAAGGAACTCGGCGAGGAGATGCACGACGCCGACCTCCACGACGACGTCCTCGAGACGATCCGCGAGTGGCCGATCACCAGCTGGGCGAGCTCCGGCGAGGACATCTGGCAGGCCTTCCAGAACGACGTCATCGACGTCGCGCAGTGGTACTACGAGCAGACGGAGTACGACATCGACAATTACGACGGCCTGACCCACACGATGCCGGAGAAGACGACCGGCTACCTGAACCACTGGTGCGTCGTCAAGGGCACCGACAAGCGCGACCGCGCCGAGGAGTTCATTAACTTCCTCATGGACTCGGAGGTCCAGACGGCGTGGTCCGAGGAGATGCCGACCCTGTTCTGTAACGAGAACACCGAGTACGCCGGCGACTTAGCCGAGGACCTGCCGAGCAACAGCGAGGAGGCGGCGAACATCGCCTTCCCGGACTGGGAGTTCCTCGCCGATCACAGCGGTGATCTCTCCAACGAGTTCACCGAGATACAGGAGTCCTAACGCGTCTCCACGCCACTCATGTCTGAAATCACGCTTTCCGGACTCGGGAAACGGTACGGTGACGAACTCGCCGTCGAGGACGTTTCGGTGACGATCGAAGACGGCGAACTGCTCTGCCTGCTCGGGCCCAGCGGGAGCGGCAAGTCCACGACGCTACGGATGCTCGCCGGCCTCGAGACGCCGACCGACGGCGAGATCCACATCGACGACGAGAACGTGACCGACCGGCCGGCCTACGAACGCACCACCGCGACGGTGTTCCAGGACTGGGCGCTGTTCCCCCACAAGACGGTCGTCGAGAACGTCGCCTTCGGCCTGAAGATGCAGGGCGTCGGGAAGTCGGAACGGCGCGAGCGCGCCCTCGAGACGCTCGAGCGCGTTCGGATGGACGAGTACGCCGACGACGACCCGATGAACTTGAGCGGCGGCCAGAAACAGCGAGTCGCGCTCGCGCGCGCCCTCGCGGTCAATCCCGACGTGTTACTGCTGGACGAGCCGCTGTCGAACCTCGACAAGCGGCTCAGCGAGGACATGCAGATCGAACTCCGCGAGATCCACGCGGAGCTCGAGGAGACGTTCGTCCACGTGACCCACGACCAGGACGAGGCGTTCACCCTCGCCGATCGGATCGGCATCATGGCCGACGGGAACCTCGTGCAAGTCGGCGAACCGAACGAGGTCTACGAGAATCCGAAGAACCGGTTCATCGAAGGGTTCCTCGGCGACACGAACTTCGTCGAGGGCGAGGTCGCGCGGACGACGGCGGACGCGGTCCACGTCGACACGGAACTGGACCAGACCGTCGTCCTTCCGACGACGGACCCCGACGCGCTCGCCGACGGCGAGTCGGTGACGCTGTCGCTACGTCCCGAGGTCCTCTCGATCGAACCGGCGGACGCGGACGACCGAGCACAGACGCAGACGCAGACGGTTCGCGCCGACGGCAGCACGACTAACGCCGTCGTCGGGCCGATCGAAAACGTGCTCTACCGCGGGTCGACGATCCGCTACTCCGTCGACGTCGACGGGACCTCGGTGGTCGTCGAACGAACCGTCTCCGACTCCGGCGCGTTCGACGCCGGCGACGAGATTCGGATCAGCTGGGACGGCGCGGACGTGCTCGCGTTCCGCGACGACGGCTCGAGGGTCGACCTGTAACGATGTCCGGGACACACTCGTCGCTGCCGGTTCCGGTCGCCCGTCTGTGGGAGTCGCTCCGGGAGCGGTCGCGTTCGAAGCGGGCGCTGCTGTTGATGCTACCGCTGCTGGCGTTCGAGTTGCTGCTCTTCGTCGCCCCGTTCCTGATCCTGCTCCGGATCAGTCTCATGGAGGGATCGTCGGACCTCCGGTACGCCGACGGGACGTGGGCGGTGGAGGGGTACACCGAGGTGTTCACGACCGACGTGTTACTGAGCCCCATCGTCTACTCGTTCAAACTGGGGCTGGCGGCCACGGCGATCACGGTCGCGACCGCGACGTTCTACGCCTACGCGACTTGGCGAGCCGAGGGTGCGGTCAAATCGGCGCTGCTGTTCTCGGTGATCCTCCCCCTCCTGACGACGCTCGTCGTCAAGACCTACGCGTTCTGGCCGCTGCTCTCGCCGAACGGCACGGTCAACGACGTCCTCACGTCGCTGAACCTCGTCTCGGAGCCGATCCAGTTCGTTCCCGGGACGATCGGCGTGATCGTCGGCCAGGTCTACATCGTGTTGCCCTACGCCGTGCTGGCGATCTACAGCGTCCTGTCGACGATGGACTGGGGGCTCGTCGAGGCCGCCCGCGACCTCGGGGCGAGCCGTCCGCGATCGGTCCTCGAGGTGGTCGTTCCCCAGGCGATGCCGGGAATCATCGTCGCGACGGTGATCTCCTTCGCCTGGAGCGTCGGCGCCTACGCCGCGCCCGGCCTGCTCGGCAGCGGCGGCGATCGGACGTTCGCGATCGAAGTCGAGAAGCGCCTGCTGTCGAACCTCCAGTGGGAGGTCGCGACCGCGTACGCGGTCGTCATGCTCGCGTTGATGCTCGTGAGCGTCGGCCTCATCACCGTCACGCTCGACCGCTTCGGAGGTGAGTTCGACTATGCGTAGGGAGACGCTCGAGGACGCCCTGTTCCGGGCGGGGTACCTGGCGATCCTGACGTTCATGCTGTTGCCGCTGGCGGTCGTCGTCGGGACGTCCTTCGCGGAGTCGGGCAACCTCGTCTTCCCGCCCGAGAACTACTCGCTGGTTCACTACCGCGCGTTCTTCGCGGAAACGCGCTGGCTGTCGGCGTTCGACAACAGTCTCCTCGTCGGCACCGGGACGACGCTGATCGCGACGACGCTCGGCGTGACGGCCGCCTTCGGACACGAACTGGACGACGGTCGCGCCGGGCAGGTGATCGCGCCGCTCGTCCTCGTGCCGCTGTTGATCCCGCCGATCATCCTCGGCATCTCGATGCGCGTCTACTTCGTCAAGGTCGGACTGGACGCCTCCTACCTGAGCATCGTCCTCGCGCACACGCTGTGGGCGACGCCGCTCGTCTACTTCGTGATGCGGTCGGTGTTCAGCCGCTACGACTGGCAGTTGCTCGACGCCGCGAAAGACCTCGGTGCCGGGCCGATCCAGTCGTTCGTCTACGCCGTCCTCCCCAACGTCAAACACGGGATCTTCGTCGGCGCCGTGCTCGCGTTCATCGTCAGCCTCCAGGAGTTCGTCATGGCGCTGTTCCTCTCGAGCCACAGCACGGAGACCATTCCGGTCGTCGCGTGGACGACGCTGCGACAGTCGCTCGATCCGATGGTGAGCGTCGTCTCGACGTTCCTCATCCTCATCTCGCTTTTCGCCATCGTGATCGCGACGATCGCGACGAACATCGAGTGGCTCTCGAAACAGCTCGGCTGATCGGTCCCCACCGATCACGATTCTCGCGGTGCGACGACGACGCGATGAGATACCACGGAACCCGATCAACCGCACACTCCCCCTCTCGA
>SDGW01000719.1_pt1 | contig 13843 bp, 10 predicted proteins | sample 2873831 | NCBI WGS metagenome assembly SDGW01 (sample SAMN08132700, study PRJNA421101) | hypersaline lake metagenome | isolation source: celular fraction 0.22 microns magnesium sulfate-rich crust from ephemeral... | place: Spain: Penahueca Lagoon, Toledo | collected 2011-07
CAAGGTTGGGGATTACTCATCGTAATGCTTATCGCTGCACTTACTGGTTGGGGATTACGTTTCGAAGGTAAAAATGGTGAAGAAGTAAAGAAATAAGTTACGTTAAAGAAAAGGGCTCCTTTATGGGAGCCCTTTTCTTTATTCTTTAACAGTTTTTTATCATTTCTTTATAACCTTAAACTACATATACAAATAAACAGTCAGATCATAAATGTTATCCACAAGTTTGTACACAATCTCTATATTCACACGTTATTAACGTAAGTAAACAACTTATACACAAAGTTATCCACATATACACAATCCACAGATCCTTATTTGGTAGAAGAACCAGTGTTCGCTACCATATATGCTGCGTTATCCTCACAATATTCACAGTCTGTGGATATGTCTGCTTCTTCAAATGCAGGAAATGTTCCATATTCATCTACGACTACATCCAGTGCTTTATCCACATGTTGAGAACATACATACATTTTCATCTTTTCACCTCTTTCACGTAGAAAAAGCAGGGACACATAAAGCCCCCGCTTTTTTTTGATTAATAACTTGAAGATGACAGTTCCATTGTAATGGTTTGTTCTTCTCCCTCACGATACAAGGTAACTTCCATTTGTTCTCCAACTTCTTTTTCTTGATACAAATGCTTTCTTAATTCAACGATATCTTTAATCGGTTTACCATCTAATTGAGTTATCACATCGTATTTTTTAAGACCAGCAGCATCAGCTGGCGAAGCTGGTTCTACTCTGCGTAAGAATACACCTTGTGTTATCTCCTCAGGCAGTTTAAGTGTTCGCTCCCATTCAGCTCTAGGAACATCGGCTAAAGAGTATGCTTCAACACCCATATAAGGACGTGTTACCTCACCATCTTCTTCGATATCCTGAATGATTGGTTTTGCGATGTCAATTGGGATAGCAAATCCGATCCCTTCCACTGCTGATTTAGCAATTTTCATGGAGTTAATTCCAATTAACTGTCCTTTAATATTGATTAAGGCCCCTCCACTATTACCTGGATTAATCGCAGCATCTGTTTGAACTACTTCCGCATTCCAATCAACTCGACCATCTCCATTTAAATCTTGGGGAATTGCTCTTTCTTTCCCACTAATAATTCCTTTTGTAACGGATCCAGCGAATTTAAGACCTAATGGGTTCCCAATTGCTAAAGCTGGTTCACCCACTTTTAGATCCTCTGATGATCCAAGTTCTATAGCTTTTTCCACCTTCTCAGCACTCATTTCTAAGACAGCTAAATCCATATAAGGATCTGTACCAAGTAGCGTAGCTTCAATACGAGTACCATCAATCAATTCAACTTCGATTTCATCCGCTCCTTGGATCACATGGTTATTCGTTACAACGTAAGCTTTACCATCCGCTTTTTTATAAATAACTCCTGATCCTGTACCTTGTTGGGCAGACTGACTTTCAAAAAAGTTGGATGAACCCCGACGTATATTGACAACACCTACAACTGTTTCTTGAACATCACTTACCACTTTTGTCACTTGCGTGGTTATATCTACATTTACATCTTGTGTTTCTGTTGTAGAATCACTATCATTTTGGTTTTCATCCTCATTTTCATCAGCTTGCACCTGATCATTTGTTTCGTCAGGGGTTGTAATATCATAAGGTAATATGTTGGATTGAATTAATGCTGGCAATGCCAAAATAATAAGTACAGCTCCTAGAATAAGACCTACAACCGTCGGCATGACCCAGCCCGGACGTTTATGTCGGTTTCGACTAGAAACATGATCATCATAATAACCCATTCCCTCACCAATCCTCTCTTTTTTCATTGGATTTTCTCATTCTTTTCTAAATGATTCCTCCATCAAAAATTGGTTAAACATCACTCAGCGTATAGATCGGGGTCGCTGATTTTGGATCTGTGTCATATAAATCAATGGAGTCTCCAAGAGGTATGCCTCGTTCATTCAAAATATTGGTCACAGACATACGTGCAAGGTCTTTCATATTGTTATCTTGACTTAAATGGGCTAAATAAATACGCTTGGTTTGATTTCCAATTATATCTGTTAAAGCAATAGCCGAATCTTCATTCGATACGTGTCCTTTATCTCCAAGAATTCTCCGCTTCACATTCCATGGATATCGTCCCATACGTAACATTTCAACATCATGATTAGACTCAAAAATATAAGCATCTGCATCTTCAATTGTTTTCTTGATACGGTCAGAAACATACCCCATATCTGTAGCTAGGGCTACTTTCTTCCCCCCACTACGAAACACAAAAAACATCGGCTCTGCTGCGTCATGTGAAACGCCAAAGGATTCAACTTCAATATCTCCAAAATCTTTGACAGAAGCCATCGGAAATTCGAATTTTTGATCCGTTGACACCTTTCCGATGTGATCCTCCATTGCCATCCATGTTTTCTCATTTGCATAGATTGGTAATTGATAACGTCTGGCCATGATACCAAGTCCTTTAATATGGTCACTGTGCTCATGAGTCACTAAAATTCCATCAAGCTCATTTGGATCAATATTTACCTCATTCATGAGACGTTCCATTTGCTTGCCACTCAACCCTGCATCTACAAGCAATTTTTGATTGTCCGTTCCTATATAAAAAGCATTTCCTGTACTTCCTGATGCCAATACACTAAAGTGCAAACTCATATCGTTCCCCACTCCAACTTTATTGTTCAATCTGATCTAGAAGATTTTGAATTGTATCTTCTACAAACGTACTTTCATCCATAGAGATTAATTGTCCTTCCATGGCATTAACATAATATTGACGTTCCCCATTCACAAGAATCTTCCATGTTGGTGCAAAAACCTGTAATCCATTTGAAAGTGGAACAAGTGTATAATATCCTAAATTCATATCTGATACATTATCACCATTATATAACTCATTACGAGAGAACAACGTAATTGCTGCTTGTTTAGGCTTAATAAGCTCTTGTTTCTCACCTGTTTTATTGAAATCATCAAGCATCGTTTGAACATAACGAGTCATTTCCTGGTCTTCATTCAGAAATACAATCACAACGCCACTTTCATTAAAGAAAATAGGGTTATTTTTATAGGACTGGAAGAATAAAAGCTTATTCGATTCTTTATTGTGTCCCCAATATTCATAGTTGTCCCCATATAAAATCTGATTCTTTACCTTGGTTGTTATATCCTCATCAGATGCTTCAACATCTATAGGCACAGACTCTTCAAGCTCAGATAATAATATCGTTCCATCATTAAAAAGCTCGTAAGACTGATTTTCTGATTCATCAAGCTTCTTTTGGTCCTCATCATTAAAGACATAGCGTCGAGCCGAAATATAGGTCTCTTTTATACTTTCTTTAGGTAAATCCCCCAGCGTAATTTTTTCTGCTTCCAACTGTTCTTCAATGGTTGAATCAGGTAGTAACCCTATCTGTGCTTGCTCTCTTTTCTCAAAGAATTGTTGAACGAGAAAGACATCTAGAATCAGAAAGCAAATAATAAATAGTGTTTTAATTTGTCCCCATTGCACTATCTACCGCCCCCTTGATTCATAAGTCCTTCATCAAACTCGATTTTTTGCCAATCATTCAATTTAATAAACCAGCCAGGCTCCAATGTAAACACCTCAGCTGATGATCCTGTTCTTTTCATTTCGTACCCAATTGCGATATCTTTTATTAGATATGGAGGGTACTTCTTCCAAGCTTCTTCAAGATAAGAAAGAACGGCACCACCTGAACGTAATGTAATTTCCTGAGTACCAAATGGTGGTTGAAGTTGGATGATCGCACGTTGGTATTCAAATATCTCTTGGTTCTTCCATGTCTGTTCAATTATACTACGGTTTTCATCATCAAATACTGGATATCCTTCTTTGATTAAACGATAACGGATATAGTTCTGATTCTGGCTAAGATGATAAATGTTGTAATTATCCGTCCAGCCATTATGGTCATTGACAAATTCTAAGCTTTGTCGAATCAATTCCGAGCGATCCATAAGTGTATATTCCGTTTCTGCTGGATTTATAAATTCCATCATGGATTCGCCTTCATAAATACGTAACCTTGTAGTTCCATCTGAATAATATTCTTCTCCTATATTCGATGAATTTTGACGGACCAGATTTGGGTTATTAAAGAGAACATTAATGAACGTATTTCGGTTGATTGATCTAGTAGGATACGTGTTCATCGGAAGGGTAACTTGCCCCTCAGGTAAATAAATAGGTGATTTTCTATTTTTCTCATAGGATACATAATTTACTTGACCGTACGGATTCACAATATAGTCTTCCACATTACTATACACATCAAGGTTTTGAATTTCAGCTTTAATATTTTCTTCACTATCACTTGATACAAAGTAAACAAGGCTAGAGGATTGCTGCTGAGACATCTGTATTAAAACACGGTCAACAGTGAACTCAGGTAAGTCCTCCCTCTCTTTCTCCTTCACAGTAAAAGTATTAGCTAATGTTTGAATCGGAACAGGAGTTGGAAATACGATCTCGATTGTAGAATCTCTTTCATATGTTCCCTTAGAACGATATTGAAAGTCCGTTAGTGGCCACGTTCTAATCTCCTGATATAGCTCATTTTCTTGAGATAACTGTGCTAAAGAAAAGATACGATTGTTTTGATGAAATATAATGTGTTTAGGTTCTATGATACTTTGAACAGATTCCTTACTACCACTACTTATTTTCGTTGAATCATCAATTATATTTTCTTTATCCAATACATCATATTGAGGCTGGTAATTCCAAATCGCGAGTGTCAGTAGTAGACTTGTACCTACTAAAACAGCTAATAAAGCTGATTTGACATATTCCCATGTCATTCTTCATCACCTCGCGATTGAGTCATGAGCGGTAGTGTGAAGAGAACTGTTGTCCCTTCCCCTTCTTTACTATCAGCCCAGATGTTACCTCCATGTGCTTCGATCATTTCCCTGGAAATAGCTAAACCTAAGCCTGTTCCTCCAAGCTTTCTCGAACGTGCTTTATCTACGCGATAGAAGCGTTCAAAAATCTTATTAAGCTTTTCATCCGGAATACCTACACCTTCATCTGATATTTTTACAACAAGCTTCTGCTGTTGCTTCTTAACATCTACGCTAAACGTAATCTTTCCTCCCTCTGGAGAATACTTAATGGCGTTAGAAATAATATTATCGAGCACTTGAGTCATTTTATCTTTATCAATCCAGACCCAAACTTCCTCCTCAGGTAAATAACGCACAAACTCTATTTGCTCAGTCTTATTGAACTCAAACCGTTCAATTGTATGTTGAAACAAGCTAGTAAAATCTACTTGCTCTTTATACATCTTGTAATCTTTGTTATCCATCTTAGACAGTTGAAGCAAATCATTTACAAGACGAATCATACGTTCCGTTTCAGTTTGAGTAACACCTAGAAAGCGTGGAGCAATTTCTTTATCTTCCCAGGCACCTTCAGTTAAAGCTTCTAAATAGCTTCTCATTGTTGTAAGAGGCGTCCTTAACTCATGCGATACATTGGCCACAAACTCTCTACGTTCTCTCTCAATCTTTTCTTGCTCCGTGACATCACTAAGTACCGTAATAAAACCGTTCATTTCTTCACTTTCGAATTGAACCCTAGAAAAGCTAGCTTTCAATAATAACTGTTGATCTTCTTCACTGAAGTCAATAATAATGGAGCCCGTATCTTGTATTTCATTAATGTCATCAAGACGATCATGTATATTGAGTACATCTAATAACGGTTCGCCCTCCACATCATCAATTCGCTTACCTATAAGTCTTGCAGCTGGCTCATTCATTAATATAATTGATCCAGTTTGATCTGTAGCAATAACACCTTCAGTCATATTTGAAAGTACCGAGCTCAATTTCCTTCTTTCGCTCTCTGTAGTTGCTTGGGCAACTTTTAATTTATCATTTAATTCATTAAAAGAAAGAGCTAATTGGCCAATCTCATCTCGCCCATACACATTTACTTTTTGGGAAAAGTCTCCGTCTCCCATTAACTTAGCCTGTTTTCTCATTTCAGTAATCGGTTTTGTAATGGTACGTGCAATAACTATACCGAGTAGTACAGATATCGATACACCTAAAAACGTTCCATTGGCGAAAATTCGGTTGATTTCCTGGAGCTGAGCATACACACCTTCAAGACTTGCTTCTAAAAAAATAACCCCTGCTACATTCTCCTGATTTTCACTCCCATTTGATCGATAAATAGGAACGGTCATGACAAGTGTTCGATCGCCAGTGGTTTCATTTAAAAGTACATCTTCATTACTTTGTCCCAACACTAATGTCCGGTTAACTCGATAATCTGTCGTACGCTTCCCAACAATACTTTGATTTAATTGGTTGGTCGTACCCATCACACGACTTTTATTATTAATAACTTGGAGTTCTGAGATGGATTCCGCATCAAAATCAGAAAGAATCGATTGGACTTCCTTTTGTAAAGAAGGGTCTTCCTCTGACCGTTCCTTCGCAAAAGCTTGTTCAAGCTGGTAATTTAACAGCTCGACATTATCGACAATCGATTCTTTAAAATTTTGTAGCAGTTGGGTTTCTAATTGCTGTGCAAAGTATGCTCCTATTACCTGGATAGGAAACAATAGGAGCAATATAATGACAATAATGAACTTTAAACGAATGGACTGAAAGAATCCAACCTTCTTCATACCAACTACTCCTGCTCAGGATTTCTTAAATAGTAACCGACTCCTCTTCTTGTAACGATCCACATTGGTGTACTTGGGTTCTCTTCAATCTTCTCACGAAGTCGACGTACAGTTACGTCTACTGTACGTACATCTCCGTAATAATCATATCCCCAAACCGTTTCAAGAAGATGTTCACGCGTCATTACTTGTCCAATATTTCTAGCTAAATAATGCAGCAATTCAAATTCACGATGAGTAAGCTCAATCTGTTCTCCATCGCGCGTTACGGTATATGCATCTGGGTGAATAACCAGTTTCCCAATTTTTATATCATTATTGGTCTTCGTTGCATCTTCAGGTTGCTGTTGATGGCGTCTTAAATTCGCTTTAACACGTGCGATTAACTCACGATTGTTAAACGGCTTCGTAACGTAATCATCAGCTCCTAATTCAAGTCCCAATACTTTATCAATTTCAGAATCCTTTGCTGTTAGCATGATAATCGGCATATTGTGGTTTTTTCGAATTTCTCGACAAACCTCCATACCATCTTTACTAGGCAACATAATATCTAATAAAACTAAGTTCGGGTTTTCTTGGTTAGCGAGTTCAATGGCCTCGTCACCATCATAGGCACATACAACTTGATACCCTTCTTTTTCAAGGTTAAATTTCAAAATATCTGCAATAGGTTTTTCATCATCGACTACTAGAACTTTAAAACTCATTTTTATCCCTTCCTTCTATAAGGACATATATCTCTTTAATTCTTTATTTTAACGTATTATATCCGAAATGTCTTTCAGATCAAAATGTGTTGGTTCTACTTTCTTAACTTGTCCCATATATTAAATAAGAAAACCCCTAGTTTTGTTTCACTAGAGGTTTTACACATATTTTTATCGACTTATATATTTTAATGGGTTTTGGACGCTTCCATTTTTATAAAGTTCAAAATGCAAGTGAACACCAGTTGAATGTCCAGTTGTTCCCATCATGCCAATCGCTTGGCCTTTTCTCACTGTCTGACCAGCTTTCACTTTAATGGATGACATGTGTGCATATACAGTTTTATACCCATTGTTATGATCAATAACAACTTTATTTCCGTATCCACCTTCCAAGCCAGCGGATTTAACCACACCATTATCAGCAGCTTTAAGTGTACGATCACTTACGCCTGCAATATCAATGCCTTTGTGGTAAGAACCCCATCTCATACCAAGCTTACTAGTAATGACACCGCCAACTGCAGGCCAGCTAAAGTTTCCAGTTCCACGTGATGGAATAACTTTTGTACCTTTAATTACAATTTTCTTAACAGGTTCTTTTAGAACTTTTTCTTTGAGTAATTCTTCCTTAACAATTTCATCATTCTTTTTGGTGACTTTAATATGCGTTTCTTTAGAACCTTCTTGCCCTTGTTGTTCTACTTTCTTTTGGCCTTTATATAGATCATCAGATTCTTTTATTTCAGTCTCATAATCAATTGTTTCTTTCTTTCGGATCTCTTCTGTTACCTTAACATCTAGTAAAGAGTCAGGAGCAGTCACTTTAACTTTTTGACCTACATGTAAAATGGAATTTTGGTTCATTTCAGGGTTTAAGTCCAACACTTCTTGGGTAGATAAATTATAGTTACTCGCTACCTTACCTAATACATCTCCAGATTTAACTGTGTGAACTTTTTCTTTTAACGACCCTTTTTCTAAAAGCTTTACTAATTGTTTAACTGAAAAAATCTCTTGAGGTACTACTTTTTCCTCTGAAAATGAAACCTTTTGAGATAGTGAAACGTCTAATACAGTAGAATCACCAATTTCCAAATCAATAGCACTCGCATCAAAGTTTGATTTAGAAACTTTATCTAAAACAGCTTTTGATACATACTTTCGCTTAATTTGCTCAATTGCTTGATCTGCATCCTTGCGATCCTCTACATAACCAAGCAGTTCACCGTCGATTTCGACCTTTGTAGCTTCTACTTTAATTGATAAGTCTTCTTTTAAACTATTTAATACCTTTTCATTGTTATAAGATGGTCTGAACATCTTTTCAGGTATGTAGGTTACATTTTCTCCAACAGTTAAGTCTAGATCTTTGAATTGTTGTTCAGCTTGGCCTACACGTTCACCAATATAAGATTTTACAACTTCACGGTCATCTACCGTGCCGATATGCTCACCATCCACATAAACATGATATACCGTCGGAATTGAACTTTCGAAACTCTCAGCATATACTGACCCTGCTGTAATACCTAAACCTAAACAGGTTGTTAGAATTACTTTCTTCCAGATCGGGGCTGAATCTTGTTTTGTGGCATTCATTTGATTGCCTTTTTTCGCATTGCTCTTCTTCGGCCACACGGTATAAACCTCCTCCCCACAAATCACCAGTCGTTTTTCATCTATAAAATCGTCTTTATTTTAAACATTTATATCTCTGTTTTTGTTTACACTTAAATAATTTATCATACTTCCTAATTAGTATGAAATAGATTAGGAGATGATGTAACAAACTTGTATTATAATTTCCACAATACTACCAAATGACCAATTTCTTTTCACTTTTTTTGTGTATAATCACACTTTTTTGGAAGCGTTTTTTTCAAAATTCTTGCCCTAATGTTACAAAAACATTACATTAATAAACTTTCGAATTATGTCTTAAGTCCCACATTATTCCTCTTTTGGATTCGACATTATTCTTCTATACATCTGTTTTTGTACAGAAATAAAAAGAGAGGATAAACCATAGTGGTTTATCCTCTCTTAATTGGATGGCTCGGGACGGAATCGAACCGCCGACACACGGATTTTCAGTCCGTTGCTCTACCGACTGAGCTACCGAGCCATAGTTAATTAGGGTGCCGCTTCTTTTATGCGGTATTTAAGATGTTCATTCAGTGACGTTCATTCTTGCTGTGCTCGTCACGACCCAAGCTTATTCTGCTAGGTGATGGGCTGTTCCTCGCAGATCCTACGGTGATGATGTACATTGATGTTTACGGATCCTCTACCGACTGAGCTACCGAGCCGTAGATAATAGGGTGCCGCTTCTTTTGTTATGAAAATGGCGGTCCGGACGGGACTCGAACCCGCGACCTCCTGCGTGACAGGCAGGCATTCTAACCAACTGAACTACCGGACCTCATATTACTACTATATGTATTAGTGGTGACCCGTACGGGATTCGAACCCGTGTTACCGCCGTGAAAGGGCGGTGTCTTAACCACTTGACCAACGGGCCACTTGTTTAATCTCGATTAAGTGACAGCGATAATAATATTAGCATGATCTATTGTAATTTACAATACATTTTTGAAATTTTTATCGAAAAAGGTAAAAGTTTTGTATCTACTGACACTCATAGCAGTAATGTTCGCTATTTCTTTATATATCAAGCGCATTCCCTATTCTTTTTAAAACATTTCTCATATAAGAAGTTTCATGTGGAACAAAATCTTTCAATCCCACCTCGTTAAGTATGGGCTTACTTAAGTAGTCCAAACCTTCAACTGAAATCTTCTCGGTTACTCCTGACCAAAGATCAATGAAATCATGTAAATCAGCTTTAACAATACCAAATACCTCATCTTCTTGTACCTTAAAATCTTTGATATCGCCATTCCACATTAACAAAAATACATTCGTTAGCTCATAGTCTTGTATGTCATCCGTTATAAGACAATCTTTAATGACTCCTAGTGATATTAAATCTTTAAAGTCTACACTGATCCCTAATTCCTCTTCCACCTCTCTTACACCTTCGTTAACAGTCTCATTTTCTAGCAAATGACCTGCTGCGGTTATATCAAGTAAGTTTGGAAAATCCTTTTTGGTCTTGCTTCTTATTTGTAAATAAATATAAGTTGAATCCCTATATTGACTAACCAACCAACAATGAAATGTTTCATGCCAAAGACCTTTCTTATGTACTTCATCTCGTGATTTTACACCTTGCTCATGGTACTCTCCATTAAACACTTTAAGCATCTCTTTTTGCATTGAAACTTCCCTCCCGCCTCTTACTATTACAGTCCTTTTTCACTATCCCGTCAATGTTTTTACCTATGCTGAGAAAAAAGCGTGCAGAACGAAACGAGTTCGTCTTACACGCCTAAATTACTATTTATAAACATCGATTAAAACGTTCGTCTGTGCTCGATCAGGACCTACTGAAAATACAGCAATCGGTATGCCAGTTAATTCAGAAATGCGATTCACATAGTTCTGTGCATTTTCAGGGAGGTCTTCAAAGCGACGAACTTCAGTGATATCTTCTTTCCATCCTGGCATTTCCTCATATACCGGTTCACACTCAGCCAATACATTTAAATTAGCCGGATATTCATCCAACACATGTCCCTTATACTGATAACCTGTGCAAATTTTTAATGTTTCAATTCCTGTTAATACATCAATGGAATTTAGAGACAATGCTGTTATTCCGCTCACACGACGCGCATGACGCACAACTACAGTATCGAACCATCCAACACGTCTTGGACGGCCAGTTGTCGTTCCATATTCACGACCTACTTCTCGAATTTGATCTCCTGTTTCATCATGTAATTCGGTTGGAAAAGGACCATCACCAACACGTGTTGTATAGGCTTTTGATACACCCACAACTTGTTTTATTTGAGTAGGTCCTACACCTGCACCTACCGTAACGCCACCAGCAGATGGATTAGAAGACGTAACAAATGGGTATGTTCCATGATCTATGTCCAACATAACCCCTTGTGCCCCTTCAAAAAGAACAGGCAGGTCTTCATCAATTGCGTTATTAAGAAGTTTAGATGTATCACATACATAAGCAGAGAATTGCTCTGCATATTCATAATATTCATCTAAAATATCTTCTACCTTATAAGGTTCTACTCCATATACATGTTCTAACACAGCATTCTTTTCTTTCAAATTCGTTTCTAATTTCTCACGGAACGTATTTTTATCCAATAAATCAGCAATTCGAATGCCGTTTCGTCCAACTTTATCCATGTATGCTGGGCCAATACCTTTTTTCGTTGTACCGATTTTATTTGTTCCTTTATGTTGTTCCTGCATCTCATCTAGTTTGATATGATACGGTAAAATAACATGCGCACGATTACTTATTCTGAGATTATCTGTAGATATACCTCGATCATGTAAATATTTAAGTTCTTTTACCAATGCCTTTGGGTTAATAACCATTCCATTCCCCATTACACAATCCTTATCTTTGTAAAAGATACCAGACGGAATTAAGTGAAGCTTATAGGTTTCCCCTTCAAATTGAATGGTGTGACCCGCATTGTCACCACCTTGGTAACGAGCTACGACCTTTGCTTGTTCAGATAAAAAGTCTGTAATCTTACCCTTACCTTCATCTCCCCATTGTGTACCGACAACCACTACTGACGACATATATAAATGGCACCTCCGCCTATATAATTTCCGTTTTATTAACAACGTATGTAGCGTATCAATTCATATCACAAAAGTCAATCCAAAATACGAACGATAATGACGTGTTATATATTTTCGTTCGTTAAAATATCATGAGAGTTATTCAGTTATACCAGTAATATGGAATAACTGTTTTCGTGAGAGAGGCGATTCCGTGCTTTTGTGGAGTGCGGTGGGCTGTGGAACGGGTTGCTTTCCCCGGAAGACCGATCGAGCTTCCACAGGAGTATCGACGTTTCACTAACCCCCTACCTCTCAAAAAAGCAACGGACTCCTCAGCACTTTATCTCGATTCCAAGTCTTCCACAAACGGGGGCTTTACTGAAATAACGCCACAATAAGATTAAAACATTAAAAAAGCCCAGTGATTTCTATTCACTGGGCTTGCTTACGCAGGTGGGATATCACTCTGATCATAGCGATGATCCAAGTCTACGAATTTGTTATATTCTTTTACGAAGGCTAATTCAACTGTCCCAACCGGACCGTTACGTTGCTTTGCCAAGATGATCTCAATAATGTTCTGTTTCTCTGACTCTTGATCATAGTAATCATCACGATATAGGAACCCTACAATATCGGCGTCCTGCTCGATACTTCCTGATTCACGGATATCGGACATCATTGGACGCTTATCCTGACGTCCCTCAACGCCACGAGATAGCTGAGATAGTGCAATTAGTGGAACATTAAGTTCACGAGCTAAACCTTTTAAGGCACGTGAGATTTCAGAAACCTCTTGTTGACGGTTTTCTTTAGAATTACCGTTACCTTGTATTAACTGAAGGTAGTCAATTAGGATCATTCCAAGACCGTGCTCTTGTTTAAGTCGGCGACACTTGGAACGAATCTCATTAACCTTAATACCAGGTGTATCATCGATAAACACTCCTGCGTTTGAAAGGCTTCCCATAGCCATTGTGAGTTTACCCCAGTCTTCCTCTTCAAGGCTTCCTGTACGGAGTTTCTGAGCGTTGATATTTCCTTCTGCACATAACATACGCATTACAAGCTGGTCTGCACCCATCTCAAGCGAGAAGATCGCAACATTTTCTTGTGCAGTAACAGCTACGTTTTGCGCGATATTTAGCGCAAAAGCTGTCTTACCAACTGAAGGACGAGCTGCAACGATGATGAGGTCGTTCTTTTGGAACCCTGAAGTGATATTATCTAAGTCACGGAAACCAGTAGGAACGCCTGTCACCTCTTCATCATTATTATGAAGTTGCTCGATATTATCATAAACATCAATTAAAACGTCTTTGATATTTTTAAAACGCCCTGAATCTTTACTTTGGGCTACTTCTAAAATACTTTTCTCTGCTTCATTTAAAACACTCTCAACTTCACCTTCATCAGAATACCCACTTGTTACGATATTTGTAGCTGTTTTAATCAGTCGTCGTAATATCGACTTTTCTTCTACAATCTTTGTGTAGTATTCAATATTGGCTGCTGTTGGTACAGAGTTTGCTAGATCACTAAGGTAGGATACCCCACCTACTTCATCTAGTACGTTTTGATTGGAAAGTGCAGTCGTTACGGTTACAAGGTCAATTGGCTCTCCCTTTTCAGAAAGGTTCGTCATAACCTCATAGATGCGTTGGTGACTAGCACGATAAAAATCCTCTGGTAAAAGAACTTCTGAAGCTGTTGCTATGGCCTGAGGCTCTAAGAAAATGGCACCCAACACAGCTTGTTCAGCTTCAATATTATGGGGCGG
>SDGW01000720.1_pt1 | contig 13827 bp, 19 predicted proteins | sample 2873831 | NCBI WGS metagenome assembly SDGW01 (sample SAMN08132700, study PRJNA421101) | hypersaline lake metagenome | isolation source: celular fraction 0.22 microns magnesium sulfate-rich crust from ephemeral... | place: Spain: Penahueca Lagoon, Toledo | collected 2011-07
GGTTTAATTTGTGAGAGATTTGGAGCTGGAAATTAAAAAACGTAAAATTTTACATTTGTCCAAAACTCTCGCAAAATCAGAAATGCAATATCTTACACTTCTTCGAAATAAGGTTTAATAGTTTTCAATTTAGCTATCTACATATTTTCCCCACTTTTCTGCAATAACTACACCACTTGCAATACTTAGAATTGCTATCCCAATTCCATTATATCCTACAATGTCTAAATTTGCACTATTCACTATTAACGTTCTAATTCCAATTGCGCTAAGTAATCCACCTAATAACGCAATTTTCACTTTTTCAAAGATTACTTTATCTGCATAGTAAAGAATTACAGTTGGTGCCAACTTGAACATTAACAAACCAACAATATTTCCATCATTATACATTTCATCCGCTAATGGATTTGCTTCGATTAATGCAGGTTCCGAAATTCCTACAAATGTAGTTGCTAAGTCTACAACTACAAATGTAACAATAGCTAATTGCCATGTTCGTTTGAATACAATGTTCATACTATCTCCTCCTTTGCTTTTTCGATAAATAGGTTTTTGAAGTTATTCCATACCAAATCCACTACTAACTGATTAATTTCAGCATTTAGTTCTGGTAAGAACATCATTGTTGCAACGTATGCAATTGCAGCATACGCAATTGGCTTTCCAAAACTACTTGCTACACTTCCAAGAATCCACCAAACCATTATATTTCACCTTCCATTTTTAGAGCTTCTTCTTTTACTTCTTCAATTATTTGCCCGATACGTTGCGGTGTTAGATCGTATTTCGCTGCCAATGTTTCATATGTTTCATCGTCATTATTGAGGTATTTCTTTGCAATTTCGATATTTCGTTTTCCAATATCTTCTTTGTTATCACCAATTTCTTTTCCGGTTTGCTTCTTTTCTTCCTTTGTTGCCAAACCCCAATCCCACGATGTTATTTCAGTAGTTTCGTAACTATTCCAATTCGTTTTTGGAACTTGTTCAATTGTCATTATTTCACCTCTACCTTCTGCATCTTTAACATCTTCGTAATAAACAACTTTCTTTTTCTGTGCTTTATGCACACATTCAGCTAAACGCCTAATATCCGGATGAACGTCTTTTCCGGTATGGCCTATAATAATCATCTTTCCACCAACTTTTCGAATCTTCTTTGTAAGTGTGCCCAACTTACTTTGTGTTTCGTGTGCATCTTGTGCATAACCACTTGCATGACTACTTGCTTCGTCAAAGATGAAAAGTTTATTTCCTACATCTATTTCACGATCCACAATTTCATCTACTGATTCGACTTCTTGACCGTTTGCAAGCCATTTTAGTAAATCACCATACGAATGTATATATTCGTCTTTTTCTTTGAAGGTTTTGATATTCGAACCTATTTCTGCACCATTTTCCTTTTTGTCAATTTCCCCTTCTAAGATTGCAAAGTCAGTTTTCCCTTTGCCCATATGTCCAAAAAGATATTGAATATATGCATCTTGATCCAATCTTTCACGCATTTGTCTTACAACGTGAATCGAATTGGCGTTTTGGTTATACGTTTGTTTCCCGGTAATGTATTTCATTTGCGAAACATTACCTTCTTGCACTGCAGTAGTAGCTTTGTGGGTATTTGAAATGCTGGTAAGCATTTGCCCCACATTTGTTTCTTGAAATTCCGCAGGCATATACGATGTTGAGTTATCGTAAGCAATTTCACACATATTCAAGAAAGACATTAACTCCCTATCTTCAACTTTCCCTGCGTGGGGAAATACGTCATCTACTGGTTCTTTTAATTTTCCATCAATACCAGCTCTAAGTTCCCCTGCTGTGGAAAACTCCCTTTTTCTTTGTTCATTTTCTTCTTTCATAGATTACCCCGTGTTTCGATATATGCCCAAATAACGATTGCAAGTCCAATAATCAGGTGAATTTCCTGAGGATTCACTTCTACTAACCTTCTAAAGAAGAAATAAACACTAATTGCCATAACTGTAGAAGCAAGCAGTGGACTTTGGTTAGTCAACCAGTTAATTAGTGTATTCTTTCCCATTGTTACATTTCACCCTGTTCGATCTGCTCTTTAATATCTTGAAGTTCTCCTTCTTCGTATTTCATTGTTTTACCTTCTTCGTCCGTTCGTTGACCGAATGCACGATTTTCGACTTCTTCGTTAAACGTTACATTCATTTCGTCGTGGTTGTGAATCGTGTGTTTTTCGAATCCTTGCACAACTTCGTTAAGTGCTTGTGAATACATTTGGTGTTTAATATGTGGCTCGTTCCTTTTCCACATATGTCCATACTGTGCAAGTGGGTATAGATTTTCTTCAATATGAGACAATTTGTTAATGTGAGTTTTAATCACACTTCCCGGCAATTGTCCAAGAATCGTTCCTTTTGCAAGAACGTGTTCTTTTCCTTTTTCTCCTTGTACAGTTTCGAATTTCGTACATTCATAACCCATTCCTTGAATTGTGTCTATTTGGTGTAGTTCTCCTTCGTATACTTCCACATCCGACACTCTTTGATCCGGAACTTTGTAAAGTTGAAAATCGCTTGGGTCATAAGGATTGTCAACTTTGAACGGTTTTCGATTATCCGGAACAAATTTCTTTGCCAAATCGGAAGCAAAGAAACTTGCAACTCCACAACCGAAAACGAACATTGTTGCAATAACCCAAAATTTTTCAGGAATGCTTACATTTAGCCAAATGTAAATACCTACGATTGCAACACCAATACCGATTAACGGTTTTTGATGTTTTCCAAGAAAATACTCCAATTGGTTTAGAGTATTTGGATCATTTTCGCTTGCAGACTCTTTTACTTCTTCAAAGTCATTCTGCAATTCGTCAAGAGTTTCTTTTATTTCTTTCTCTTTTTCGGAAATACCCATTGTTAGTATTCCCTCTCTATTTCAGTAACGACATTAAGCCGACGTTTGTAAGCAAATGCCCCAACTACACCAACACCGCCTAACATGGAAAGAATTCCATAAATAATCATTTCTGTTGATGTAAACGTTGCAGCAAAGCTAAACATTCCACCACCGCTTTCTTTAACACCAACAATTCCATCCGGAGACGCAAGTGTGAAACCGTTCGAACCTTGCGTATCGAATTCAATTGTTGTGCGTTTGTTTGCCGATACGTGTACTTCCTTTTGATTTAGTTTCTTTGCACCTTTTTGAGTCATCATTTCCGTAAATACCAGCATTTGGTATTTGTCGGATTCAACTGTAACTGTAGCAATTCCATTTTCGAAACTGTAATCAACAATACGCAATTGGTCACTTACAGCCAATTCGTATTCTTCGGAATTAACATCCGAAGTTGTGGAAGTGTTGTTTTCTTGCGCACTTGCGTATGGCATAGTTACCCCCGTAATTATTACACACGCAAGTGCGAAGATTGCAATTTTCCGTCTCATTGTTTTAGTTTCTTCTCTTATTTGCCACACTAACACCGACAATTGCCACAAGTGCAATTATGGCATTTGGAATTCCGAATGTGTTACCTTTAAACCATTGCAGAATTCTGTTATTACTGCTACTGGTTCCGGAACCACCTACACTTGCAGAACGATCTTCAAGTTCTTGCGTAAGTGCAAGAAGTGAATCCATTTGACTTTTCAATTCCGATGAATTTGCAGTTTTGTAATTATACTCTTTTGTAACTACAGTATCTTGTTCATTGCCTTCCTTATCTGTTGCCTCTGTTAGAGTGAATTCACCATTTAATTCCTCTAATTTACCTGTGGTAGAAGCAAACATTACGGTATTATTGAAGTTGGAAGTGTTATAAGTAGTTCCAACATCCCATGTGCCATTTGGAGCATTACCAAACAGCATTCCATTCATGGTGTTGCCTTCATATTTGATAGTCATACTTCCGGTACTATTTAGCTCCGGTGTTGCAATTCCCATGCCTGCAGTAGCACCTATAATATCGTAATAACTACCATTTTCACTTGCTGCAGTCCCGTATTCGAACATTTGGGTATTTCGAGAGATAAGTTCGGTACTATCAATTTCACCATTTTCTAATGAGGTCCACACTTGTTCAATGAATTGATCCGATTCATTTTGCAATTCATTATTTTGAGTTTCGATCTTATTCCATTGAGACTTGTATTTCTCAAAGTTAAGATACGACATATCATCATAATTGCTATTCGGTGCCCAAATCTCTACCTCATAGAATCTTTGACCATATGTACCATCGAAGTCACCTTTTCCACCTTGACCGTTAGCATTCCATGTTACGTTACCATCGTTCACTTTTATGTGATGGAAGTCGTGGGAATTACTATGACCACTCCAATCTGCATGAAGATACAAAGTTTGGGATGGTGCATTCGAGCCATTCACTAATTGAACATCTTGGCTATTTAGTTTCAATTCATAGTGGTAATCCCCACTTTCATAATCTTGATAGCCGTAATCGTCGTAATTAGTGAATGATACGTGCGTGTATGCACCTGAAATAGTTCCTTCTTGCTTCGACCTATTAGTAAGGTATTTTGCGGATGTAGTAGAACTATTCCATGATTTTATGAGGTTTAGCTGTTTTTGTGAGTAATATTTTGCTATTGCCTCTTTCGCAGCTACTTTTGTTTGAGTTTTTGAACTACCATTCTTATATGCCTCTGCCATTGCCACTTCCGCTTTCATCCAAGCAACGGATTCCGTATCTTGAAGGTAGTTATCTGTAATCGTTTGCTGCAATTCTTCACTATCCTTTTGCGCACCTGCAGCACTGTAAATATCTACCTTTGTTTTTTCACCTTCTGCTTCCCTTACTTCTTCTACTGCGTGTTCAACGTGATTATTCCCACACTTATCGTTATTTACGTAAGTGAAGGAAAATGCGTATACTGCGGCGTCGGATGTATCGCAGTTATGACTTGCACTAACTGTATCGGTCATTGTAAGTGGGGGTATCACCGTAAATGAACCGATAAGTAACGGTACTAACACCAATACACGGAGCTGTTTTTTGTTCATTTTTTAACAAAGAATCGTTTTTATTCGCTAATTAGTTCTGTCGTTCGTTGGCAACATACGCAATTGCAATCAGTGCAATTGCAATAAGCCAATACGGAATTCCGAAAACCGTAGAAGTAACCAGATTCATAATCTGATTACTTCCGTCCGAAGTTCCGGAACCCCCCGATGACATTCCAATTAGTTCGACGTTATCCGCAGTCGTGTAGTTGTAATCATTCGGGTTTTGGAACGCAACACCGCTTGAAGTGTTACTTCCGTCAATTGTAACATTTCCACTTTCTGCTTCGAAGTACAGGTTGTTTGTGGAAAGATTAACCGAAGTGTTGTACGTTCCTTCTTGAATCACGATGTGATTGTATTCGCTTGCGTTATCGACTGCACCTTGAATCGTAGTATAGTCGTATTCCGTACTGTTATCACCGACAGTTACGTTTGTAGTGGTATCATGGCCTTCGTGTGCCATTCCACCCATTGCAGCGATTGAAACGATTGTAAACAGTGCCACAAGTCCGATGAGTCCGCTTTTGATGTATTTGCCTTTCATTGTTTTACGTTTCCATGAGAACGTACACACTTCCCGCGCTAAGTCCAATTAGTGCAACTTGCGAAATTGGTTCGTTGTTCACAATTATGTCATTAATTGCACCAACTTGATTCATTCCGACCATTGCAAAAATCGGAATGCCAATAGTCGCAAGTTCGATATTGGACATTCGCCCGACTTGTCTTTCACTAACTAAATACGCTCCACCCATTAGAGTCGGAAAGAGCCAAATCATCTTTCCGGAGTGTTGCGTAATACTATTCGCAATTTCGTTTGGATTTCCAAATGCAACTATTGCACAAGCAGTAATTGCAATTGCAAATCCAATACCGATTGGATTGTCTTTTAGTGCCATTGTTTCATTTGTTCTCCGTAAGGTTGTAGAATGCATGAACGACCATAGCCACTAACACGTATGCGGAAAGTGGCTGGTAGTTCATAATTACATTCTGAACACTTGAGATTTGAGTCATTCCAACAACAAGCAGTGTTGGAAGACCGAACGATACTTGCTCGAATGTGTTCATTTCACCTGCGATTTTGTCACTAATGAGGTAAGTGGCAATAATCGCAAGTGGCATGATTTTCATTCCTTCCGTTTGGTAATCAACCGGATTGAAACCAGCAATGGAGTAGTCAACTCCAAACGCTGCAATTGCACTTAGCACAGTTACGATACCAAGTGCAAGCAGTAGGTTTGAATCCGGAAGGTAATCACTATCGAAGTTTACCATTGTTTCATTTAGCGCACGTGCGCCATACTATCATACGTAGCCCATCACCATAAAGTCACCGAACGTTGAATTATTCTCCGTCTTACATCATTTCTGTTTTGTTCCAAGTAACTTCTTTGCACGTTCTATCACTTCCAAACGGCATAACTACACAAACGCAAAACTCAACTTCTACATTACTTTCTCCATTAACTACAAAGGTAACTATTCCGATATTTAAAACAACTAAACCATGTCTACATAGTCGATTTTCCTTGCAATTCTTTACCTGTTGGTACAGATTTTATACATCGAATCAATCACTAATCCGACATTTCATTAATGCACTTGCAGAACTTACGAACAAAACAACCGATCCAACACAAAGTGAATTTGACTACATAACCGAAGGTATTAAGTGGATAGCGAATAGATGGTAAGAAGGCAAACGTCGAACCCAAAGCTATATATGTATCTTTTAATTTTTGAAGCATGGCCCAATCCCCGTATTTCGAAAGAATCGCTTAGAACGCAAATGCGCGGATTCTGAAGCAAAGCACACTCCGGAGTTGTCTACATTACGTTTCCCATCAACTCCATATTACGCGCACGTGCGCAACGTGTGCGGGCACATTGATGAGTTGCCAACGTTCGTATCCAAATGAACACTCAACAAGTATACTTGTTGACTACAAAAGTCCACTTTCATTGTGTGACTACTTCTCGTGGTTTGACTACATTGTAGACAAAAATCGGTACTTTTAAGTATATACGGCGTATTGTAGTAGTCACGGGGTTGCCCCACTGGGGCAATTCCGAGCGAAAAGTGAGCTTTCAACCAGTGCGGGAGTATCCCGTTTGCTACGGAAAATCCTCTCCGTGGTCAAAAACACATCGTGCAATTTCGCACGTGTGGCCGCCCGGTCTGCTGTGGCCGCCCGGCTTTCCCACGTGACGGTTCCGGACGCAACGATCACTTGCGTAATCATTGAAAGTGATGTAAGCCCTACGTTGCGATAGGTTAACCTCTAAGATACCTTGCGCAACTTAACCCGTGAAACGGTGTATTGAACAGAAAAACGATTTGAGTGAAGTACCTGATTACGGATAATCAGGCAAACCTTCATAGTTCATTTCCGGTTGCAATTCCGGAAGTTGCCCATTTCTGTGTTATGTCACGAAGGCACACCACCAACACAATAGGGCAAAATCCCGAAGTGTAGTAAATTGCTTCGAGACATCCGTTCGAATCCCGCCAATTGCCATTCAAAACCCCTACTCAAAGCTTCGATCAAAAAGCACAGAAAGGCAACTTCCGGAACAACTTACGGAAATGAACTATGATGGTAAGACAAAGGGAGACACATCATATGCCCTACGATCCAAACGACCTAAACGAAAGCGCGGAAAGTTCGGAAACCGAAGACCCTACGGAAACGGTCGAAATTACGTCCATTACCGAAACTACTGCAGGTGCGGTTTATCCGGACCATGTAGATGTGGACGATCCGACGAAACCAATGATCCGAGTTGAAGCAAAAACTTCGGACGGTGTGCCTGTTGAGGAAACTTTCGCACTTCCGCAAAGTGACCTTGCATGGCACAATCCGAATTTCCAACTCGGGCAATTCCGCGACACTTACGGAAAGGTTCCGGAAGAAGGCATGGAAGTTGAAGTTGCAATGGACGAAGAAAGCGGTCTTCTGTCCATTAAGTATTAAATCACACTACGTTTGTTAGTGTGGAAAATACGCGGGCACACTTAGAAAGCATATCCGCGTAAGTGTGCCTAAACAACTCGAAACCTCAATTACAACAATGGACGCAAACGACCTTAGCGAAGAAGACCTTGAACGACTGCTTGACAACCCCGAAGTTCAGAAGACCCTCAAATACGGAGAAGTGGGTCTTGAAGAAGTTGCGGAACTTCTCGAAGACTTCGAAAGTGACGATGAGGAAAGCGACACTTTCGACCTATTCACGCAGGGAGTTGCGGACCGCAGTGGACGGGTTACGCAGGCAACCGTTCAGAAGGTCATTAGCGGAATGATCGAAGAAGTGAACGACGTTACTTCAAACGACTAATCCGCAGTAGAATCAACTTCTAAAAAGATCGGTTGTTCACTTTCTCCGGTGAATAGACTTGTGCAAGAAGGGAGACAACTTGCGCAAGTCTCACACGGAGAAAGTGAACTTATCGCAATAGTATGGAAAAATTCGCAATTGAAACAGAAGATAGTTACACAGTATCGTCAATTAATGAATTCGAAGCAATACGTGGATGCCCTGATAATTGTCCGGAATGTGGCTATGACAGATTAGTAGTTTCCGGGCATAAACCTGCAGGTGTTTGGGGCGCAAGTTGTAACAATCCATCGTGTGATTGGAATACGGAACTATGAGAACAGATATGCAAATTCGAAAGCAAGCACTGCGCGAAAACAATCCCGATTACATTCGGGAAAATGACGAATGCCATTTTCGCATTCATTGTCCTTGTGGATATGTTGGGCAACCGCAAGCAGAAATTTACGATCCGGAAGAAGATAGATGGTATACACAATGCCCGAAGTGTGGTGATATGTGAATGGTTACTATTCACACAAAAGTTAACTGTCGTTACGATTGTCCGGAATGGTCGGATGGAACAGTCGAAATGAATCCGGAAACTGGTTGGTGTAGAATTACGTGCGATTCGTGCGGAAATACATGGACGGTTAGCTCACACAATGAACGATAAACCAATTCGGTTTGTTGACTGGCAGAACTACAAAGAGAAACGGAAAAATGAAAACATGGAAAGAGGGAAGCAGTAGTTTCCTCTTTTGTCGAAAGTGCGGGAGTGATACAAAACACACAGTCAACATTAAAGCTCAAAAATCACGTTGTATCGTGTGCGGTCACAAAGACGATTTGTGACCGCTAAAAAATTTTAGAGGAATTAATTTCATTACCGACTTACCGAATGAAAAAGAGTAATGACGAAGTGCCCGACAGAATGTATTGCAGTAGGTGCAATACAGAACGTGACGTAAGAGAATTCGATTACAAAGCGATATGCTGTGAATGTGATACAATACTGCTGGTATTGTAAAGCCGAAAAGAAAACGAACGTGCATAGTGACGTAATCGAATGCAGTGATTGCAACAGAATAATAGACATACAATGTTAGAAGAACCAAAACAGTACGAATATTACAAAAAGATAAAGCACAACATTATGACTCACTACTTTCTGTGGGAAAGACGTTATTGTGATAGGTGCGACAAAGATACCATTGTCGTTCTAAGCACGTTAACAGAAAGCTCACACTGGTTCGTAGAATCGTGCGGTGAATGTACTACGATAGAGCGGAAAGTCCATGAGAGGCAAACAATGCCCTTCTGCGAAGAATGCAATAGTGCATATAAGATAGAAGGCAACGAAGTGTTGATGGACGTATTCGATACAACAGGGAAACGGGTATGCAAAGATTGCTTACCTGAATTCCTGCAGAAAGTGAAAATGAAGGTAGATACATAACATGGTTAACCAGAACGATATTGCACTGAAATGTCCTTACTGTGATTACTATTGGGAATACAGTGGAGACATGGATCGTGCAACTTGCCCGAGTTGTAGCAACAAAGTACCAGTGGAAGAAAACAAAATAGAGGAATGAAAGAAGAAAAGCCGCCAATTGACCTTAGCGGTATAGGAATGCGAAACATCCGATATGCACTATCTGGTTTCGTTGCAGGTGTGCTTATTGCAACAATGAGTTATCCCAAAGAGGCAAGTTCAATTCCTACAATTCAAAGACGGGGAATTGAAGAACTTGCGTTTTTGCCGATAACAAGCGGAATGTTGTTACTTCTTTTTGCGGCGCTAATTGGTATCTTTCTCACATTTCATTGGCGGGATGGAAAACAGTCACGAATTGAAGACTATTCGAACGAACAAAGTAGCGACTAAGCGGTTTGGGAATGGCAAGAAGGGAGACGTATTTTAGTACGTCTGCCAAGACCTTAAAGGTGTTCATTTATGGCAGAAAACGATAGAGAAACCGAAGTAACGGACAAAGTTCGTTTACCGGACGGAACGATAGTCAAGGAATTTACCAATCCTGAAACCGGAAACGTAACATACCGGAGAAATGGGCAATTCATTTCTCCGGATGTTGCAGAAGGATTGAAGCAAACAACAGAACTTGGCGGTGCTATTGAAGTAGATGAAGAATTAACACAATCGGAATTAAACGAATATGGTGCAGGAATTACAGCAGAAGAATTGCGTGAAAGAAGAATAGAAAACAAATACACGCAATGGGATGATGTAACGGGAATTGATACACGTCGGATTCCGGGCGGGGAATCAGGTAGAAAGCAAAGATGGATACAAGGATGGATGGACAATAACGAAGTTAGACAACAAGTTCGCAATGATCCACTTTTAGAAAGTAAACAAGAACAAAGACGTGCAGAAGAAGCATTAGCACGTGAAATTGTAAATCGGCTTGAAGGTGTAAGGTCACAAAATGAAGCAATTGAGGTTTTGCGGGATTACGGTATTTACTAATTGAGGTTTCGGAATGGCAAGAGACACTAAGGGAGACATATGGCAAAAAGCGACTGTAAGTTAGAAGAAATAAATGTTGAACCGGCATATCAACAGAATTCGGCAAAGTGGGCAAATGGCAAACAAGTTAACGCATTCGATACAGAAACATACAATGGTAGTGTGTTTATGTTATCGTATGCAATTGGTAGTGACTTCACCGGAGTTGTAGATAATGAAGATATTGAGCCTTTGTCTGGTAAAGCAATATTCGATAAAATAACTCATAGAAGTTGTAGAAGTGCAATCAATGTCTGGTATAATTTGGACTTTGACGCTAATGCTATTCTATCGGGATTGTTGAACAAACGTGAATTGTCTCGCCTTGCAATTGAAAATGAGGTAACGACTGAAATTAGTGACGTAGAATACACAATTACATATGTTAAGGGGAAGTTCCTTAGCATTCAAGATTCACATAGAAATAGATACGATCATTTCGATATTTCGCAATTCTTCTATTCAAGTCTAAATGAGGCTTCCGAAGAATGGCTTGGGGAAACTAAAGTTGAAGAAGTGGACACAAGCCAATTTGGTGATAAAGAATATATCAAAGAAAACTATGAAACTATCTACGAATATGCAGAAAAAGACGCAATTCTAACTCAAAGGCTTGGATACGAACTTATCCAAGAAGCAGAAAAACTTGATATTCCTATGGGAAGGCCCTTTAGCACTGGTTACATTTCTGCAGAATATCAAAGGGCAAATACAGAATCTAAACCCGGCTTTGGTAAACGTGAATATCAAAGTATGTTTTGGGATTCTTATTATGGTGGAAGATTCGAAGTATTCGAACGTGGGAACGTCGGTGAAATTGTAGCACCTGATATTAATAGTGCGTATCCTGCAGTAATGCGAAACCTTCCGGACCCTACTACCTTAGATTGGGAACATAGAGCTAATGAATTTGTATATCCTAATGATTATCGCATAGAACCAGAAACGTTTGATTTTGACGATGTGGAGAACGCGGATTATGGTGTTGTACGTGTTAAAGTTTCTACTGATAAAAACGCACGTATTCAACCATTCGCGTATAAGATGGACGGTAAAGTAAAATATCCCGTATTGGAAGATACGGAGATAACGGTAATTAAACCCATATTCGAATTTGCAGTAAATCGTGGTTTAGTTACTGATTACGAATTGAAGCAAGCATGGTTAGGTTACGAAATAGACGAAACTGAATATCCGTTTAGATGGATTGATAGTCAATATGCAGATAGGAAAGATTTTGCTAAGTTAGAAAAGTTCAAGAAAGAACTTCTAATTAAGATCATTCTAAATTCTGCATATGGAAAGACTTGCCAAACCACAGAAAGCAAGTATATGATCGAATTAGGTGATGGAGAAGAATACGAACTTGAAGATAATGAAAAAGTGTATCCTTCTGTATTTCTCTCAAAAGAACAAAGAAAACATCTTAGTGATGATGAAGTAGTGATTAGTAAACAAAAATGTGGAAAGCGATTTAACCCGTTTGTAGCTTCTTACATTACCGGCATGACAAGGCTAAAACTGCACAAGTCGGTAATGGATTACGGGTTAGTTGACGATACGTATATGTTTGCCACTGATTGTATAATGGTGGATAAAGAAGCATATTACAATTCTGACTTTGGGGAACTAATCAAACAACCGAATTTTGACTTGGAAGGTGGAGAATTTCGGGAGTCTGCTATCGAATCTTTAGGATGGTGGGATTTTGATTATGAAGGCAGTGCCTTCATTGTTGGAAGTGGTGTTTACGAAGTGGAAATGGACGATGGTTCAACTAAAACAAAAACACGTGGCTTTACCGAAAAGTCATTAGGCAAGAAACTGAAGGAATTGGCAAAAGAAAATCCGGAAGGTATTCCGATAGAAAACGAACGACCATTAACCATACCGGAGGTATTGATTCAGCCATACGACAAAGAAACAGGTGAAAAACGAAAAGTATCGGAATTTGTTGAGGAAAGTAAAAAGCTCAATCCCGATTTTGACAACAAAAGAAATTGGGAGATAGAATCACCAAACTTTCTTGACTTGCTAAATATGCAAGAAGAAAGTGATCCGTTGGTGTTGAAAGAAGAAGCAATAACGAAGTACGATCCACAACAAACCAAACTAACAGGTGCGGAAGAAGAAATAACGGAGATACTAACACAATGAACAAGAAAGACATAATGCTGCAGCAAACGATACAAACGAAATCCGTTCGTATTGTACTTCAAAACAATTGTAATGCTATTGAAGCAGTTTCGATAGCTTGTGAAGATACACACGAACCAATACCATTAGACATTCGCGGAAAAGCAGAAAAGCAAGTAAAGAGCTTTACCGAAGAAGGTGTTGAAAATGAAGATAATTGAAAGATATGAATATCACATTGAAGAACGATTAAGTATAGAACATTTAGTTGATGGTTTGGTAGGTGGTGATGATAAAGAAGTGTGGTATGTTGATTGTGGTATTGAGCTAAAAATACACGATACAGAAAACGAATGAGAGACATTACGCAAATTAATGACGGCCATGCACAATTTGATAAACACCAAATCATTGAGAATGAAGTAACAAATGAGAAATTGGAGATACAATCAATAATGTTCGATCCTACGTTACAAGATATAGTTTACAAATGTTCTCATTTCAGATTCAAATTTGATATGGTAACAATACCAGAAGCAGTATTGGAAAAGAATACAGATAATGGCAAAATGAAGGTAATAGACAAATGACTTTTGGAGAGGAACTTATCGTATTGTACGGATGTATAGTTATTACGTTTTTATGGATTCTAATGATTCATGCACTAATTGGGTATAAACGGAGAGGGTATTAATGATTGATACAATAGTAAATACTTGGAGTGATTTTACTGCAGTTACTCAAATTGTTTTATTGATTCCTGTAATGGTTTTCATTTGTATTCATTTTGGTGTGTCTGATTACGTTATTGTGATTCTTGGAGCTATACAGTTT
>SDGW01000721.1_pt1 | contig 13826 bp, 26 predicted proteins | sample 2873831 | NCBI WGS metagenome assembly SDGW01 (sample SAMN08132700, study PRJNA421101) | hypersaline lake metagenome | isolation source: celular fraction 0.22 microns magnesium sulfate-rich crust from ephemeral... | place: Spain: Penahueca Lagoon, Toledo | collected 2011-07
GTCTGAGGGACATCTAAATGATATTTTCTTAATTCATTTAAATCATTAAATATTTCGGCTGGAGTTCCTGTTAAAACAATTTCACCTTGTTCCATTACTATTATTTTATCTGCCTTAATGGCTTCATTCATAAAATGTGTGATATACATAACTGTCATATTTAAATTAGAATTTAGTTGTTGAACAGTCGATAAAACTTTTTTTCTACCCACAGGATCTAACATCGCTGTTGGTTCATCTAATACAAGACAATCCGGTTTCATAGCTAAAATACCAGCAATAGCTACTCGCTGTTTTTGGCCTCCTGACAAATTATGAGGAGCATAACGTTTAAATTCTTCCATCCCCACAGTAGATAAGGCCTCATCAACTCTTTTAGTTATTTCTGATGCTTCTAAACCAAGATTTTCCGGGCCAAATGCTACGTCTTCTTCTACTATATTAGCTACTAATTGATTATCAGGATTCTGAAAAACCATGCCAACTTTTCGTCTAATATCCCAAATTTGATCTTGGTTATTAGTTAACTGACCAGCAACTTCAACACAACCTCTGTCAGGAGTCAATAAGCCATTTAACATTTTAGCTAAAGTTGACTTGCCAGAACCATTATGACCTACAATCGCTACAAAATCTCCGGCTTCAATGTTTAAATTAATATCTTTTAGAATCCATTCTTGTTCTTGATCATATTTATGACATAAATCTTCAATTCTAATTAGCGGCATACTTTCACCAACCTAATACAAAAAAACAGCCACTTATACTAGACGATTCCCGTCTAGTATTATTTTCTAAAATGGCTGTTTAAAAATAGATGATCTTATTGTTTGAAATTATTCAACTAATTCTAAAATTGCCATTGCTGCTCCATCGCCTCTTCGCTGTCCAGTCTTAAGAATTCTAGTATATCCACCTGGACGATCAGCATATTTAGGTGCAATTTCATCAAATAGAATATCAACTGTCTCAGAATCCTGTAATTTACTCATAACCTGACGACGAGCATGATCAGTTCCTTTTTTAGCTTTAGTAATTATCTTTTCTGCATAACTTCTCACTTCTTTAGCTTTAGGTTCAGTTGTTTCGATTCTTTCATTCTTAAACAACTGATTAGATAAGTTAACAAATAAAGCTTTTCGAGGTGAGCTTTCTCTACCTAACTTTCTACGGGCCATGACTATCCCCCCTTTTCAACTTCAATATCTAGTTTACAATTCCGGTTGCTTTAAAGTTAAATCTAATTCTGCTAATTTAGCTTTTATTTCCTGTAATGACTTTTTCCCTAAATTCCTAATCTGCATTAATTCTTCTTCAGTTGTATTAACAAGCTCCTCTACTGTATCGAGCCCAGCTCGTTTTAAACAATTAGAAGATCTAACAGATAAGTCTAATTCTTCAATTGTAGTATCTAAGATTTCATTCTTCTCTTCTTCTTCTTTTTCAATCATGATATCTACTTCGTTAATCTCTTCATTCAGATTTACAAATAAATCTAAATGCTCTTCTAATACTCGAGCAGCTAAACTGATAGAATTTTCTGGAGTAATACTTCCATCAGTAGTAACCTTAAATGTTAATTCATCTAAATCACTTCTCTCGCCAACTCTAGTATCTGCAACATCAAAATTAACTTTTTCAATTGGAGAAAAAGAAGAATCAATAGGGATTGTACCAATTACACTTTCTTCTTCATTCTTATTATCTTCGGCAACTACATAACCGCGTCCGCGTTCTACTGTAGCTTCTAAATGGAAATCAGCTTCTTCAGATAAAGTAGCAATATACAAATCAGGGTTCAAAATTTCAACATTACCACTAACTGTAAAATCATCAGCAGTAACTTTCTGTTCCCCACTAGTATCAATTCTGATTTTCTGTGCTTCTGAACCTTCTTCCATTTTTATAACTAACTCTTTCAAATTTAAAATTATATCAGCTACATCTTCTACCACACCTGGAATAGTATCAAATTCATGCTTAACACCATCTACTTTAATATCAGTAATAGCTGCACCAGGCAAAGAAGATAACATAATCCGGCGTAAAGAGTTACCTAATGTCGTCCCATATCCTCTCTCTAACGGACTAATTACAAATTTCCCATAAGTATCATCCGCTTCGATACGTTCAATTTGTGGCTTTTCAATCTCTATCATATATTCTTAGTCCTCCTTTTAATGAGGCAAATATTAACCAAACTAAATAAGGATAACTCAAAAAACAACCATTTATTATCTAGAATAGAATTCTACAATTAGCTGTTCTTGCATTGGAAGATCAATATCATCTCTTACAGGATCTCCTAATACTTTACCTTCTAATTGATCAAGATTAGTTTCTAACCAAGATGGTGCTTCTTGACCTTCATTAAACTCAACAACTTCAGTCATTCTCTTCATATCCTTACTACTATCTTTAACTTCAATTTTATCACCAGTATCAACTTGATAAGATGGAATATCAACTCTTCTACCATTAACTTTAATATGTCCATGTCTCACAAATTGTCTAGCTTCATTTCTAGATGTAGCAAAACCTAATCTATAAACAACGTTATCCAATCTACTTTCTAAAATTTGCAAGAAATTATCTCCTGTAACACCAGGTTGATGTTCAGCTTTTTCAAAGTATCCACTGAATTGACTTTCTAAAATACCATAAATTCTTTTTACCTTCTGCTTTTCTCGCAATTGAACTCCAAATTCAGATAACTTTCTTCCTCTACTCTGTCCATGTTCTCCGGGCGCATAAGGACGACGTTCCATAGCACATTTATCAGTATAACATCTTTCGCCTTTTAAAAATAATTTTTCTCCTTCTCGTCGACATAATCGACAAACAGGTCCGTTATATCTTGCCATATCTTTAATTACACCTCCATGTATTAATTAACAAATTTAATTATACTCTACGACGCTTAGGTGGGCGACAACCATTATGAGGGATAGGAGTTACATCTTGAATAGATGTTACTTCTAATCCAGCAGCCTGTAAAGCTCTAATAGCTGATTCTCGTCCTGATCCTGGTCCTTTAACAAAAACTTCAATTTCTTTCAAACCATAATTCTTTGCTGTTTGAGCTACATCATCTGCAGCAACTTGTGCCGCATATGGAGTTCCTTTTCTAGAACCCTTAAATCCTTGCTTTCCTGCACTAGCCCAAGCAAGAGTATTACCTTTTCTATCAGTTATTGTAACAATCGTATTATTAAAAGTAGATTTAATATGAGCTTGCCCAGTTTGTACTCTTATTTTCTTCTTCTTTTTTGCCATAATGCCCCTCCTTCATTTCTTAAATTATTTTCTATACGGAACTTTTTGGTCCTTTTCTAGTTCGGGCATTACTTCTAGTGTTTTGCCCTCGAACAGGTAATCCATCTTTATGACGTCTTCCACGATAACAACCAATATCTTTTAAACGCTTAATATTAGATTGAACTTCACGTCTAAGTTCACCTTCTACAAGATGATTTTCATCAATCACCTTTCTTAATTCAGCTACTTCACCTTCAGTCAAATCCTTAACTCTAGTACTAGTATCAATATCAGCCTCTTCTACAATATCTTGTGCAGAAGAATGACCAATCCCATAAATATAAGTTAGTCCTATCTCAACTCGCTTATTTTTAGGTAAATCAACACCTTCAATACGTGCCATTTATTCCACCTCCTATAATAATTTCCAATTGACAATGGATAATGGATAATTAACTGCCAAAAATCAGCACCAAGTATTAAAATCTAAAATTGGATAATAATAATTATATCTTAGAATTAATTTCAATCTTTTAATTGCCAATTTTCAATTGTACATTATCAATTGTTTCTTATCCTTGTCGTTGCTTATGCTTTGGATTCTCACAAATAACATATACTCTTCCCTTACGGCGTACAACTTTACATTTATCACAAATCGGCTTCACAGATGGGCGAACTTTCATACTAACCCTCCTTTTTATTGTTACAATTACGAATCATGGCGATAAGTAATTCTTCCACGACTCAAATCATAAGGAGACATTTCAACAGTTACCTTATCTCCTGGTAAAATCTTAATAAAATTCATTCTCATTTTTCCAGAAACATGAGCTAATACCTCATGACCATTTTCTAATTCAACCTGAAACTTCGCATTAGGCAAAGTTTCAACAACAGTTCCTTCCGCTTCTATAGGCTCTTCTTTTGCCATAATTTACCTCAACCCCCTTTAAAAAACTTCGGAGTTCCTAACTTAAGACCTCAGTACATCATTTTATCACAAATAATCTATTTTATACAATTAAATTTGAGTTAAAATTAGTTTTCCGCGCAATAATTTAGCTAATCTGCTCTAAACCATCTTTAATGGAAGTAAAGACTTCATCCAAATCAGCTTCACCATCAATTGTTAGCACTAGGTCTTGCTTCTTGTAGTAATCAACTACCTCTTTAGTCTGATCATAATAGACCTCAAGTCGTTCTTTAATAGTAGCTGGAGCATCATCATCACGTTGATATAACCGGCCGCCACATTCATCACAAATACCTTCTTGCTGGGGCGGATTAAAATCAAGATGATAAGTAGTTCCACAATCGCTACAAATTCTTCTACCAGATAGTCTATCCACTACTTCTTCATCACTAACTTTAATATTTATTGCAGCATCTAGTGTATAATTCAAATTATCTATAATTTGGCTTAAGGCTTCAGCCTGATTTACTGTTCGTGGGAATCCATCTAAAATAAAACCTGATTCACAATCAGACTCAGCTAATCTTTCTTTTACAATTCCATTAGTTACTTCATCAGGAACTAATTTACCTTGATCCATATATTCTTGTGCTTTGGTTCCTAATTCAGTTTCTTCTTTAATTGCTTTTCTAAATATATCTCCAGTAGATATATGAGGCAGGTCATAAGCTGCTTCTAATCGAGCAGCCTGTGTTCCTTTACCTGCTCCAGGCGGTCCAAGCAATACTAATTTCATCTAAATCACTCCTTATTCTAATCCATAAATCCTTCATAATGGCGAGATAATAAGTAGGTTTCAACCTGTTGCATTGTTTTCAGGGCAACCCCAATTACAATCAATAACGCCGTTCCACCAAATCTTGCCTCAATACCAGTTAATCCGATTACAAAGTTCGGTAATACTGCTACTGCAGCTAAGAATATAGCTCCTGCTAAAGTAATCCTAGTTAAAATCTTATCTAGATACTCAGCAGTTGGTCGGCCAGGTCTACGTCCTGGAACAAAACCACCATTTTTCTTCATATTATCTGCAATCTCAATTGGATTAAATTGAATAGCAGTATAAAAATAAGTAAAGAAGACAATCATTAAAGCAAACAAAATGATATATAATGGTGTTCCTGGACTTAAAGCATTAGATACTGCTTGAGCCCAATCATGTTGAATAAACCGCGCAATAGTTGCCGGAAATAATAATACTGATGAAGCAAAAATTACGGGAATCACACCAGCTTGATTAACTTTCATTGGAATATGAGTCGATCGTCCCCCATATACTTTTCTACCAACAACTCGTTTTGAATATTGAACTGGAACTTTTCGTTGTCCTTGTTGAATATAAATTACTACACCAATAACTACTACAGCAATTATAGCAAAGATTAACACATTAAAGAAATTTATAGCTCCTGCTTGTAATTTTTCAAATGTGTTCATTAAAGCCGTTGGAAAACGAGAAATAATTGAAGCAAAAATAATGATTGAGATACCGTTACCAATTCCTTTATCAGTAATTTGTTCCCCCAGCCACATTAAAAAGATTGTTCCAGCAGTTAAAGTGATAACAATTGTAGCTAAATTAAAGAAATTATCATTTGCAATTGCACCAGTATTCTTAATCATCAATGTAATACCAGTTCCTTGAATTAATCCTAATACAACTGTAGCATACCGAGTATATTTAGTAATTATTTTCTTACCTTCTTGCCCTTGGTTAGATAATTCTTCTAATTTAGGTACAACTACCGTTAATAACTGCATTACAATAGATGCAGTTATGTATGGACTAATACTCATTGCAAAAATAGTAAATCTTCTTAAAGCTCCACCAGAAAACATATTTAAGAACCCTAAAACCCCATCACCTTGAAAAAATCTTTGTAAAGCTTGAGGGTCGATTCCAGGAACTGGAATATGTGCTCCAATTCTATAAACTGCAATCATTGCTAAAACAAACAAAATTTTATTTCTTAATTCCTCTACCTTCCAAGCATTCTTTAGTGCTGATAACATTTTATTAAATCACCTCTGCTTCCCCTCCGGCAGCTTCGATTTTTTGCACTGCAGATTGGCTATATTGATGAGCTTTAACATGTAAAGATTTTTCTAATTCACCACTACCTAAAATCTTAAGACCATCTTTTACTTTTTTGATCATACCTGTTTCTTTTAAGTCAGCAATAGTTACTTCAGATCCATCTTCAAAACGATTTAAATCTTCAACATTAACAACAGAATGTTCTGTTTTGAACTTAGCATTAGAAAAGCCTCGTTTTGGAAAACGCTTAAAGAAAGGTGTCTGACCTCCTTCAAAACCAGGTCTTGTTCCACCACCAGATCGAGAATTCTGTCCTTTATGTCCTCGGCCAGCTGTTTTACCAGATCCAGAGCCAATACCACGCCCTTTACGTTTTCTCTTTTTCTTAGCTCCTTTAGCAGGTTGTAAATCATGTAATTCCATTTAAATTCACCTCCTAAAAATATATTACTTACGGATTAACCTAATAATTCTTCAACTGTTTTACCTCTTAGTTCAGCAACTTTTTCAGCATTTTTAAGACTATCTAATCCTTGAATAGCTGCTTTTACTACATTCAATGGATTATCTGTTCCTAAAGATTTAGTTAGAATATCGCTAATTCCAGCTAATTCAACAACTGCACGAACTGGGCCACCAGCAATTACTCCAGTACCTTCTGAAGCAGGTTTTAAAAGTACTCGCCCAGCTCCAAAAACACCAGTAATTTCATGCGGTATTGTAGTAGATTCCAATGGGAATTTAACTAAATTCTTTTTAGCAGCTGCAATAGCTTTATTAATAGAGGCAGCAACCTCATTAGCTTTTCCAATTGCTGTTCCTACATGACCATTCTTATCTCCAACTACTACTAAAGTACTAAAACTGAATCGACGTCCACCTTTAACTACTTTAGCAACTCGACTAATATCAACAACCCGTTCTTCTAAGTCTAGATCACTGGGATCAATAATATTTCTTGGCATTTCTTCCCCTCCTTATAATTAAAATTCTAAACCATTTTCTCGCGCGGCTTCTGCTAAAGCTTTAATTCGTCCGTGATAATCATATCCACCACGATCGAATACAACTTCTGTAACACCATTCTCCAAAGCTCGCTCAGCAATATATTTCCCTACTATTTTAGCTGAATCAGTATTACTTCCTACTTCTATTTCATCTTTTATCTCTGTATCTACAGTAGAAGCAGAAGCTAAAGTCTTTTCAGAAAAATCATCTATAACTTGAGCATAAATGTGTTTATTACTTCGATCAACACTTAGGCGAGGTCTATCAGGTTTACCTACTACTTTATTCCGAAGTCGTTGATGTCTTCTTTTTCTTGCTTCCCTCTTACTTAACTCGCTCATTATTGTAGTCCCTCCTTTATCAATTAACTAGTTTTTCCTTCTTTACGTCTGATATGCTCATCAATATATTTAATACCTTTACCATTATATGGTTCTGGCTTTCTAATCTCTCTAATATTAGCAGCAACTTGACCTACAAGTTGTTTACTAATTCCTTTAACAACAATTTTACCATCGTCTCCTACTTCAAATTCAATATCTGCTTCTGGGTCAACTACTACCGGATGTGAATATCCAGCCTCTATTTCTAACTTATTTCCTTTTTTCTTTGCTCTATATCCAACACCATTAATTTCTAATTCTTTTTTAAATCCAGTTGTTACTCCTTCAATCATATTAATAACTAAAGTTCTTGTTAATCCATGTGTAGATTTATCTTTTTTAGAATCAGTAGGACGAGCTACAACAACTTCATCCTCATCTAATTTAATATTCATTCGTGGTGATAAATCTTCAGTCAAGCTTCCCTTTGGTCCTTCAACTGTTAACACATTATCTTCAGTGATTGAAATATCAACTTTTTCTGGAATTTCAACTGGCAAATGACCAATTCGCGACATAAAAAGTCACCCCCTTCTATTTTTACCTACCATACGTAGCAAAGAACTTCTCCGCCAATTCCATTTTTTCTTGCTTCTTTATCTGTCATTACACCCTGTGATGTAGAAATAACAGCAACTCCTAAACCACCTAATACTTTAGGTAATTCATCTTTACCTGCATAAACTCTTAAACCAGGCTTACTAATTCGTTTCAACCCAGTAATTACTTTTTCATCATTTTCACCATACTTTAAGAATACTTCTAAAGTACCTTGGTCATTATTAGCATACTTCTTATATCCTTTAACAAAACCCTCTTCAGATAAAAGATTAGCAATTGCTTCCTTCACGTTAGAAGCAGGTATTCTTACTCTATCTTTAGAAAGTTGAGTAGCATTTCTAATTCTTGTTAACAGATCAGCTATTGGATCAGTCATTAAATCTTACCTCCTCTCAAATTATACCGATATTTATTACCAGCTAGCTTTTTTAACTCCCGGTAATTTTCCTGCATGAGCTAATTCTCTAAAACAAATTCTACATAATTCAAATCTTCTCAAGACACCATTTGGTCTTCCACATCGACGACATCTTTTTTCTTCTCTTGTTGAATACTTAGGTTCACGCTTGGACTTCTCAACTTTAGATGTTTTAGCCACTTTGCCACCTCCTCAGTTACTTTTTAAATGGCATATTCATTAAAGATAATAACTCTTTAGCTTCTTCGTCTGTTTCAGCAGATGTAACAATTACAATATCCATCCCTAAAATTTGACTAACTTCCTCTACATCAATCTCAGGAAATACAGTATAATTAGTCAAACCTAAAGAGTAATTTCCTCTTCCATCAAAAGATTTAGTAGGTAGTCCTCTAAAATCACGAACTCGAGGTAAAGCAATATTAATTAATCTATATAAGAACTCATACATTTTATTCTTTCTTAATGTTACTTTACATCCTACTGGCATACCTTTTCTTATTTTGAAGTTTGCAACAGATTTGTCCGCTCTAGTAATTACAGGATCCTGTCCAGTAATTGCTCGCAAACTTTCTACAGCTTCATCCAAAATACTTGCGTTTTCTGGAGCTTCTCCCAGACCCATATTAATAACTACCTTATCTAATGCTGGAACTTCCATTACATTATCATACTCAAATTTTTCCATTAATGCTGGAATCATTTCATCTTTATATTCTTCTTTTAATACACTCATTCAATTATCCTCCCTTCTAGTCTACAATTTCGTTACACTTCTTACAGTATCTAGCTTTTTCACCATTATCTAAAATCTTCTTTCCAGTTCGAGAGGCTTCATTACAATGCTTACAAATTAACATAACATTCGAAATGTGAATCGGTGCCTCTTGTTCTTGAATTCCACCCTGAGGATTATCTTGAGTTGGTTGTTGATGTTTCTTAACTATATTAACACCTTCTACAACAACTCTATCTCGATCAGGAAAAGCTTTCAAGATTTCACCTTCTCTTCCTTTATCTTTACCAGCAATAACTTCAACTTGATCACCTTTTTTTACATGCAAGTTACCTTTAGACATAATTTGACCTCCCTTCTATTACAACAGAAAAACTATAATACTTCTGGTGCTAAAGAGATAATTCTATTAAAGCTTTTACCTCTAAGTTCACGAGCAATTGGACCAAAAATTCTTGTTCCAACTGGCTCATTGTTATTCTCTATAATTACAGCAGCATTTTCATCGAAGCCAATATAAGAACCATCATCTCTACCAACTTCTTTTTTAGTTCTGACAATTACTGCTTTTACAACGTCACCTTTACTTACCATACCATCAGGGATCGCTTCTTTAACTGTAGCAACAATTACTTCTCCAACAGAAGCAAATCTCTTGCCTGATCCTCCTAGAACCTTAACACATAATAACTCTCTAGCACCTGAGTTATCAGCTACCTTCAATCTTGATTCTGCTTGAATCATTCTAATTCCTCCTTTCGAATAAAACTAATTATCTATTTAGCTGCACGAACAATTTCTTCTAATTTCCAATTCTTTGTTTTACTAATTGGCTTAGTTTCAACTATTCTAACTTTATCGCCAACCTTAGACTCATTTTCTTCATCATGAACCTTAAATCTAGAAGTACGATTAACAACTCGCTTATATAAATCATGCTGCACTTTCCGTTCCACTGCAACTACAACGGTTTTGTCCATCTTATCACTAACAACTTCTCCTAATTTCTCTTTACGATTAGGGGCCATTTTATACCTCCTCTTAATTAACCTTGATTAATACCTAAATTCCGCTCGTTTAAAATTGTCTTTACTCGTGCAATAGTCTTTTTAACTTCCCGAATTCTAATTGGATTTTCTAATTGAACAGTAGCATTCTGAAAACGCAAATTAAATAATTGGTCTTTTAATTCACTTAACTCATGTTCTAATTCTTCCGATGTCATTTTTCTTAATTCATTAGCTTTCATCTGTGTCACCACCCATATCTTCCCGCATTACAAATTTAGTATCAATAGGCAATTTGTGAGAAGCTAATCTCATTGCTTCACGGGCAATTTCTTCTTTAACACCTGAAATCTCAAACATCACACGACCTGGCTTAACAACAGCAACCCATTTTTCAGTTTCACCTTTACCACTACCCATTCTTGTTTCTGCAGGCTTAGCAGTTACAGGCTTATCAGGGAAAACATTAACCCAAACTTTTCCTCCCCGCTTAATATATCTAGTAAGAGCAATTCTAGCTGCTTCAATCTGTCGATTAGTAATCCAAACTGGTTCTAAAGCTTGTAGGCCGAATTCTCCAAAACTAACTTCTGTTCCGTTTGTGGCTCTACCTTTAAGGCGTCCACGATGTTGTTTCCTGTGTTTAACTCTTTTTGGAATTAACATTTAGTTGGCCTCCTTTCTGTTATTCTTCATCATCAATTTCTGGTAATACTTCCCCTTTATAGATCCAAACTTTAACTCCGATTTTACCATAAGTAGTATAAGCTTCTGTAAAGCCATAATCAATATCAGCTCTTAACGTATGAAGCGGAACACTACCCTCATCATATCCTTCAGTACGAGCCATATCAGCTCCACCTAGTCGACCTGCACATTCAATTTTGAATCCTTCTACAGAACGTTGACGCATAGCACGATTCATAGCCTGCTTCATAGCTCGGCGGAAAGAAACTCTATTTTCTAATTGTTGTGCAATATTTTCAGCAACTAACTGTGCATTCTGGTCAGGATTTTTAACCTCTACTACGTTAACCTGTACAGTTTTATCAGTTATTTCTTCTAAATCTGCCCGAAGCTTATTAACTTCAGAACCACCTTTACCAATTACCATTCCTGGGCGTGCTGTATGAATGTCTAACTTAATTCTATCAGCTGCTCGCTCAATAACTATTCTTGCAATCCCAGCTTCATACATTGCTTCTTTAACATGTTCTCTAACTTCTAAATCTTCATGTAACAAATCAGCATATTCGTCTGGTTCAGCATACCATTTAGCATCCCAATCTTTGATAACTCCAACTCTTAAACCATGTGGATTTATTTTTTGTCCCATTCATTATCCCTCCTTTTCGGCTACTTTAATAGTAATATGACTAGTTCTTTTATTAATCGGACTTGCTTGCCCCATTGCTCGCGGCTTATATCGTTTCATTGTTGGCCCTTGGTCTACATACGCTTCAGAAACCTTAAGTTCATCAACAATCATTCCATGATTGTTTTCAGCATTAGCGATAGCTGAATTAAGAACTTTTTCTATAATATCTGACGCTTTTTTCGGCGTATTTCTTAAAATACCAATTGCCTTTGCAACATCCTTACCCCTTACTAAATCAATAACTAACCTAGCTTTTCTTGGGGAAATTCTAACTTCTTTAGCAATAGATTTTGCTTCCATAGTCTTACCCCCTTTATATTAAAACTATTTAAGTGCTGTAGATGTTTCTGTGTGTTTTCCGTGTCCGGTAAACTTTCTAGTTGGTGCAAATTCTCCTAATTTATGACCTACCATTTCTTCAGTAACATAAACCGGAACATGTTCTTTACCATCATGAACTGCAATTGTATGCCCTACCATTTGCGGATAAACAGTTGAACTTCGTGACCAAGTTTTAATTACTTGCTTATCACCAGATTCATTCATCTCTTGGACCTTAGCTAATAACTTTTCTTCCACAAAAGGTCGATTATTTGTTTTAGCCACACATATACCTCCTTAGAAATAATTATTTTCTGTTGTTTTTAGATTCATGACGTCCTTTAACAATATATTTATCTGATTCTTTTCGTTTTCTTGTTTTCTTACCCATAGTTGATTGTCCCCAAGGTGTAACTGGATGTCTACCTGCAGCTTTTTTACCTTCTCCACCACCATGCGGATGATCGTGTGGGTTCATCGCTGTACCACGGACGCTAGGTTTCTTACCTAACCAACGATTTCTTCCTGCTTTACCAATAGTAATATTCTCATGGTCTACATTACTAACCTGACCAATTGTAGCTCTACATTTTTGTTCTACTAATCTTACTTCACTAGATGGTAATTTAATATGAGCATATTGTCCCTCTTTAGCCATCAACTGTGCTTGCGTACCAGCCGATCTAGCTAATTGCCCACCTTTGCCAGGTTTTAATTCTACATTATGAATTACAGTACCTACTGGAATTTCTGATAACGGCAAAGCATTACCGTCTTCTATTTCAGCATCTGGACCCGAAAGAACATTATCTCCAACTTCTAAATCTCTTGGTGCAATAATATATCTTTTTTCGCCATCAGCATAATTTAATAATGCAATTCTAGCAGATCTATTAGGATCATACTCAATTGTAGCAACTTTTGCTGGAACTCCATCTTTATCTCGCTTAAAATCAATCACTCGATATCTTCTCTTATGTCCTCCACCTTGATGTCTAACAGTAACTCGACCGTTAGAATTACGACCACCAGTTCTTTTCAATGGTTCAAGTAAAGACTTTTCTGGCTGATCAGTAGTAACATCATCAAAAGAATCAACAGTCATATATCTTTTAGATGGAGTTGTTGGTTTGAATTTTTTAATTGCCATTTGTATACCCTCCTTCTTCTAAAAATTAAACTCCTTCAAAAATTTCTATATTATCATCTTCAGATAACTTAACTCGAGCTTTCTTCCATTCTGAAGTTCTTCCTTCATTATATCTAACTCTTCTCTTCTTACCAGGCATGCGGCAAGTAGTAACATTCTTTACGTCTACATCAAAAATACTTTCAACTGCTTTTTTAACTTGTGTCTTATTAGCCTTAACAGCCACTTTGAATGTATACCAATTATCTGCTTCCATATCCATCATTGTTTTCTCAGAAATATGAGGTTCAATAATAACATCTCGTAAATTCATTATACTACTAGCACCTCCTCAACCTGGCTAACTGCATCTTCTTGCATAATAACTTTATCACTATTTATAACATCATAAACTGTTACTTGATTAGGACTAACAATTCTAATTCCAGGAATATTACTAGCAGATTTATATACGTTATCAGTAATATCATCTAGAACAATTAATACTTTCTGATCTTTGGCATCTAAATTATCTAAAACAGATACCATCTTTTTAGTTTTTGGCTGTTCAAAAGTAAGAGCATCAATTACAATTAAGTCATTATCTCTAACT
>SDGW01000722.1_pt1 | contig 13826 bp, 11 predicted proteins | sample 2873831 | NCBI WGS metagenome assembly SDGW01 (sample SAMN08132700, study PRJNA421101) | hypersaline lake metagenome | isolation source: celular fraction 0.22 microns magnesium sulfate-rich crust from ephemeral... | place: Spain: Penahueca Lagoon, Toledo | collected 2011-07
CGGGCGACGTTGACGACGAAAGAGATCAACGACAATCAGTACCTCTACTGGCAGTGGTCGGAGGACGGCAAGACGAAAAGCGAGTACGTGGCTCCCGTCAACCCAAAGCGCTAGGGACGCAGCACCTAATCGTTCGTTAATCCCTTTTGCAGAATCTCTGCGGTCTAATAACCGGAGAATAGATATGAGTAGTGTCCAGTAGCTTCGCCAAATACCAATGGGACTGATGCGACAACGCGGCCCGTGTCTGCTAATTATACCCTGATACTCAATCAGCGGCGTCCAGAATCGTGAGATCCCGTTCCAACTCGGGTTTGATCTTCGGACTCCGACAATCAATATCTAGCTGCTCATCCAACCAATGACGCCCGTCTTTCCCCTCCCAAACTCCATAGACCGTCACTTTCGGTAAGGTGAGGACTCCAAACAGGACTGCCAGGTAGTACAGTAACTCAGCTGTCTGAGTCCAGGAACCCTCCGTTTTCCGAGGCACATCGACGGGGAACTCGACGTGCTGTGCAGGCACACCGGCGTCGATACTCCGATCAATGAATCCATGATCATTGCTGAGGAGGATCACAGATTTCCTGCTGTCCTGGTGGAACTGTTGATACCCGTCGACGATCGCTTCGTCACCAGTCTCACATTCGATGATGTCTACCGCCCGATTCATCGGCAGCCGTCGATATTCGTACAATCCGAGGAGGCCCTCTCGATTGTCGCCGGCCGGTTGCTCATCAAGTCGCTCGAACTCGGGGCCAAATGCGTCAGTCAGCTCGTGAGTATTGTACTGCTTATAGTGCCAATCGAGTTCCTCTTTGACGCCAGTGGCTAGCGCATAACCATTCGTGGGCTGGCGCCCACGATCATCCGCTGAACCAGTTTCACTGTCAATATCGAACACCGTCGGCAGCTGCCAGGGCATGATGTTTGCATCGAGCCCGATGACGACGGGTTCGTTTCCAGTCTCCAGGTCAGCATACCCATACCGCTCGACAAATTCAGAGATCTCCGACGGGTTATTCGGCTCAACAAGCCCGCTTGCCACGATCGATCGCGTGTACGTGGATGCATCAGGCAAATCTTCGTACGCCGGCTCCCCGTATTGCGTCTGGATCGTTTCGCGCCGATCGCGATACGTGATCGCTCCCTGTGTGAATCGAACAGTGGCCCGCCCGTTATCTCCCAGTTCAATTCGAACGAGCTCACCGATGTCCGTACACGGGTGCTTAATCGGAATCGATTCCACCCCCTGATCGTAGAGTGCGTTCAGGAGAACGACCAACTGCTTCCGTCTGATTTCCATTAGAGCACCTCCGTAAAGTCTATCAGATCAGTCGCTGTCCGCGGGATTTCTGGGTAAAACTGACCGTAGTAGCTTCCGGCCTTTCGATGAAAGTAGAAGACGTGATCGGCGCCGAAGCGAAAGCCAGCCTGAAACCCGATTGCAGACATAAACTTCCGTCCCGGTGTCACATCGACGGCAATCGGATCGCCATTCTCTTCTGCGGTCTCAATTGTCGCCCGGTGGAAGTTGACGATTTCGCGAAAGTCCGTTTCGTGTTCGAGTTCGTATGCCTCCACATCGGGGTCACCGCCATAGGCGTCGATAATCACATCCAACTTCTCAGACGCTTTTGCCACCGAATCAGCGACGCCAGGGTTCGACAGAATATGGACCTCATCAGGGACGAACCCTCGGTCACACGCAGCCATCAACGGGTTCAGTATTCCCGGAATGGTTGGGGTCCCATTCGTGATCCAGATACGTGTCATTATGGGATAGAAACTTCCAGCCTCCAATAGTGTTCCGGCAACAGATAGTTGATTGCAACTCAAGGATGCTGATGAGAGTATCTCGAGAGTCTTCCAGCGAGATTCGTTCATCGCCACAGCAGTCATCGAAGATGCCGAACCAAGCCAGGCGTTGTTCCATTACGGCGATCGCATCGACTTGGCCACTATCTCAGCCAGTTTCATCATCGTCGGGCGGTCGTTCGGCAAGCCGATCAAACCGTGACTGGGCCTGTTCTTTCCGATCCGCACTCTCGGCGGGTTCGTACTCGAGGTCCGTTAGCTCTCCTTCGTCAGTGAGCGTGACGGCAAGGACTGCATCGGTATGTGCCGCATCAGCAGGCAGTTCCGCTCGATCAAGCACGATCTCGTCGACGACCTGGCCAGCGGCTTCAATCAGTATAACGGCTAAATCCTCCTCGAAGCGATCGATCACGCCAGTGAATGTATGGGTGGACATTGTCAGTAGGTCTCCTCGAGTACGATTGTTCCCGTCTCATCGCGAAGGATGACGGTGTCTCCGGCATTGTTCCATACCGGGGCTGACTCACCCCAATACAGTTCACTCTCGGTGTCTGTCCCACTCCCAGTGTAGATCGTAATCTGGTCACCGGGATCCAGAACGACTCCATCCGGGACCGTGTACGTGTGATCGGCTGCATCAGCAAGCGTCCACCCAGAGAGATCGACCGACGTTGAACCCGTATTCTCGAAGACGACGTACTCGTCATTCAGGTTCTCGCCATCATCTCCTTCAGCGTCCGCATGGACGTCGACGAGCTCGAGGGCAGTACCACCATCTGTGGCTGTTGGCGTCGCCGTCGAGTCAGTCGTCGTCTCCGCTGGATCCGTAATCGGCGCCGTGCCGGCGCCATCGGCGTCGATAACGAGCCGTTTCGTCACCGTCCCCTCAGTCCCAGGTTCAATCGGATCGCCTGAACGGAGTTGTGTCGCCGTCGTCGGCGCCGTCTGCTGGGTGGCGACCGTCACCGCCGATCCATTACTGGTGAACACGACTCGCCCATGGGTTGCCGTCCAGTAGGTCGGAATCGAGTTGGCTTCCAAGCGAGTGAGGACCTCTTCGTGGGGGTGTCCATACTGTGAATCATACGCGCTCGAGATGACGGCTGCTTGCGGTGATGCCGCGTCGAGGAACGCCTCGCTCGTACTGGATCGACTGCCGTGATGGCCAACAGCGAGCACGGTCGCATTGAGACTGTTCCCGTAGGTCTCGACGAGGTACTCCTCGCTTGCCGTCTCCCCATCACCAGGGAGGAGGAAACTCGACGAACCATACTGAAGATAGAGTACGATACTGTTCTCGTTCGAATCCTCATCTGCAACATACCCTTCCGGCGGTGCGAGAACCTGGACGTCGACGCCATCCATTTGGATCGAGTCGCCAGCCTGGGTCTGATAGAGCGTCACGTCGTGGCGCTCGATCGCGTCGAGGTACTCGTCATACGTGGCCGAACTCGACGCAATCCCGGGGTCGTACACGGCGCCGACGCCGTCGAGTTCAGTCTCAAAGTGGTCGATCACCGCTTCGTGACCGCCGATATGGTCCGCATCAGGGTGGGTCGTCACCAGATGATCGATCCGCGTCACGCCCTGGGACTCGAGATACGCAATTATCTCCTCACCGTCATCTCGCCAATCGCCGGTATCAATGAGGATCGTCTCTCCACCTGGCCCGATCACGAGCGTACTCGACCCCTGCCCGACGTTCAGCTGGTGCACAGCTAACTCACCCTCCGGCGTTGCCGTCTCCGTCGTTGCAGACGCTGTCGTCGATGGGTCGTCCGTCGTGGTTGTCGAAGCTGGGCCTGCGTCAGTGGTACTAATCCCACCAGCACACCCCGCCAGAACGACCACCCCAACAATCGCTAAGGTTGCGAGAAGGCGGCGATTAGACATACCCGTATATCGTGTACTCAGCGGTTAGTAGTTCCGGCCCCTGACTTCACTCGTACAGCCAGAACCGGAACTCCTCCTCGAGCAGTCCGTAGAGCCATTCGTCCCATTCGTGACTGAATCGATTGGGCGCATCTTGCAGTTGATCGCGAACGACCGACTTATTCACCTCGATGAATCGCCGTAGCGCACGTCGCTCGTCGCCGTGGAGGTAGTAGACCTTCGTCACGCGGTCACTATCGCGATGACTAGCCCCTCCAACACCCGTCACATCCAACCGCTTGACGAACATCCGCTGTTGATCAGTGAGCACGGCCACGCCTCTCCCATCACCAAGCTCCTCCCCAACGCGTGGTTTGTCACGGAGTGTCTGCAGCCACTTTGACCCGAACAACCGCTGTTCGTTATCGTATGAACTGGGTTGGTCGTCGAACTGTTTCTCTGCCTCCCGAATTTCGTCTAGCGTGAGGTCATCGGGGATTGCATCGTGCATGGCCTCACGTAGATCCTCCCTTGGGGTGGTATCACCACGCTCCCAGTTGCCAACTGTGTTTGTGGTTACCCCGAATACGTCGGCGAACTCCTCTCGAGACTCCTCTCGTGTTTCACGGATTAAGCGGATGCCTGCTGGCGGAATCTCGAAGTCGGCCATTTTCCAAACACATCCACGGTCGGGCAAAAAAGGGTTACTGCCTCCCGTGAGACAAGTCGGCGGGACTTGAAAGCAATCTAATTAAAGAGGCGTCTGAGGTCTTCAGTGGAATAGTGGTCAACTATCTCGGTTGTATCGGTGGCCGTTGGCACTCCGTCGGTAAACAGCGTCCCCTTGACTGCATCCTCAGGCAACCGATCCCCAAACAGGAACTCATCGTCGTCACTGTCTTTCAGCTGCATGAGGTAAATATACTCACTCAATTCCCGAAGCCCGGTCGAGAACGTCGCTCGGGAGCGCGTGAATTTGATTTCACCGAGGCGAATTGAACTGAGCTCCTCGGCCCCATCTGACTTGGTATATTCTAAGACGACAAGGTCTGGTCGTCCTTGATAGTAGCTGTGCTGTCTCCCCTCTTCGAGAAAGGTCCCAATGAGATTCTCGTGTTTCTGCAATGCCTCCGAGTGGCGAACAATTGGCTTTGGAACATCCCAGCAGTCCCTGAGTTCCGTGGGGTCGAACAACGCTGTAAAGAAGCTCAGGGGTCCCCCCTGGTCATAAAATATCGATACCCGCCGGTCCTGACTATCCAGCAATGCAATTTCGTCCATCCCTCGTTCGACCCGCTGTAACGTTAACTCCGGATAGGTATCTCGCAAGCGTTTGAGCTCCCCAAACACGCAGAACAGTTCAAAGAGTACAGCATCATCAGTCGGTGTGACAATCGTTTCACGAAGTAACTCTCTGACATCGTCTTGCTCGTATCGATCGTTCAGGAGGTCGTCATATAGCTGATAAAGTTCTGCTGCCTGCGAATATAGTCGATGGCGAGAGCGTCTTGCCTTTACGAGATCCCGGTCCGTTACACTGATCTCACGGGCGTCAGGTAGTTGGTCGAGATAGACATTATGTTCGAGTGTCTGCTTGAGATCGACAATATCAGTGTCGTCCCACATTGCACGCCAGTCCTGATTTCGCCCTTCAATATCTCTCGTGAGGGGCTCAGCGATTATCGCGATCAATTTCTTGACCACGCGATTCTCAGGGATGTCGAATTCGATTTCGGGGTTATTAATGACGAACAGCGTTAGATCGCCGGTTTTCGGCCGTTGTTGATGCGTCTGTGGCCAGTTCACTGGGCCACGGACTTCCCCATGGGTCGTCTCAGTTACACGCTGGTGTTCCGTTTTGACGCGTCGGAGCCTAGTTTCGAGTTTATCGACGAAGCCCACGACGTCATCTGATAATGCAAAGTGCAATTGCTTGAGCTGGTCGAAGTTATCGATGCGTACTCCTGAGTAGTCGAGAGCGTTGGCCAATCGATCAGCATTGAGCTGCCCGGCCCCAAGATACGTGGCCAACTCCGGGGTGATGAGTTTGCTCAGCTCATCAGGGTCAGTCTTGCTCATTGAACCACTCACTCGTCGGGATCGAGGCCGAACATGTCGTATGCTTTCCGTCGGAGGTAGTCGAAGTCAATCCTGAGATTGACAGTAATCGGCTCACCCTCGGTTGCACTCTCGATCGGTCTCCCTGATTCGAGTGCGTCGAGTAGAGCCAGTTGATCGGACTCTCGAAGCCCCTCCATCTGAGGTAGTACGAGGCTGATGAGGGCAGAGGTGAGCGGTGCCTTCTCGTCACCACCTTGGTGGGCCTGGAGGTGGGTTAATATGTCAAAGACAATCGCCGGCCCTATCGGACGATATTCGTTGACGATGGCCCAAATGACTGCCAGTTCTTCATGATACTCGGTAATAATGCCCTCGAGCTCGGGTTTCTCCTGGAGCCAGGTCGTCGCATAGTTCTGCCCGCTAGCATTCGGGTCGAGCAACTGCCGTGAAATGACGCTTACACCGTCGCTACTATCGTCGACTGTCAGCTCCGGGACACCGACATGAATGAAGCTAAACCGGCGCATGAAGGCAAAGGAGAGATCGTACAATGAGGTCTTATCGACGGTATTCATTGTTCCAATGAGCGTCCATGCTGGAGTCATGGGGAATCGATCATCGTCACTCGCGATCTCGATTAGTTCGTTGTCGTCGGTCGCTTTGTCTACCCAGTCAATCTGGACACGTCGATCGCGTTCAAAGGGGAGCTGGACGGAGTCCTGGGCTAAGACAGAAAACAACGGTCCCAATGCCTTATCGATATTCGCCCTGTTGAGTTCGTCAACAACAAGCCACTGGTTCTGGATATTACCGTCATCTCGGAAGCAGCGTAAAAACAATCGCGGGTCGAACTCCAGAGCGTCCCCACCTTCGTCAGGCACGTACCCCCCAATTGTATCGAACGTTGTCCATTCTGCTGTTGCAGTGGTGAAGAGGTATCCGTCAATTCCCTCATTGTCACTCGCGAGGTGTGCGACGTGTTTTGCGAGTTTACTCTTGCCAGTGCCGGGTGGCCCAGTGAAAATAATGTGCTTCCCAGCGTTCAGCGAGGCATTGATTTGTTGTCGGAGACGGGATTCTTCGCGCTCATGAAAGTAAAGCTCGTCCGGAAATCCAACCGAGAAATCTGGCCGCGATAGTCGATCCTTCAGACGCTGATATTGCGTGTCCTTCTGAATATCCGTGGTTTTAGCCTGAGACAAAATGTAATTCCCAGCAGCTTCTGAGAGGTTGTATAGATACCCCTGTTTCACTCCAAGGTCACCGACAGGGCCGTAGTTTTCATCTGTCTCAGGGTCTTGGCGCAGATAGTCAGCAATACTCCCAGCCGGCAAGGGTTCCTCGAACGCGGTGTAGCTGGCATCGACTCGGTAGTGCCTTTCACCGTCAACATTAGCGATCTCTGGAGCTGCAGTGACACTCGAGACACCAACGATCTCGCCAGCGTCATGATGGAATATCTTATCCTCTGTCTCTAAGCGATTGATCGCCTTGTCGAAGTCGCCATTAGCAACTGCCTCAAGTTGTACTGAGTCATCCTGTGGGGCCGGTTCATTCACCCAATAGTATGGTGCAGTCTGGCTGGGGGAACCACCGTCAACCCAGTCGGATAGGTTGAAGTCGTGGTCTTCGCTCGAGTGACGATAGAACAGGTGGTCAGCGACTTGCAGATCTGTCGCCCAGTCTGCAACGACAATATTGGGAACATCGTGTGCCACCGCTACTAATTCGTACTTTTGAATTGCGTCTTCAATCGCCGAAGTAAATCGTACGTAGTCCTCCGGGGACGCAGTTCCTGGGTTTGGAACCTCATATCCGAGCGCACGCATCCCTTCGACGGATCGACTATTCATAATCGGGAACTGTGTGGGTGCTACCGCTCTGAGCACCTCGGAAGCTACCGCGATCCCGAAAAAGCCGATCCCGGTAGCTATACTGATGTCATTTTGCTCGATCGCGTCCTGGATGAGAGTAGCCACTTCAGCCGGCGTGTGTCCGTCCAGAATATGATTCTCAAGAATATAATCGACACTTGGTGCGGCACGAAGCGTCCAAAAATCAGTCAAGAAGTCACGGAGCGTCTGCTCAGTGGGATTGTCGAGAAATGCTTGGCCCCTACTGTGCTTCTTCTGGACAAATTGCCAATATTCACTGTCTAGGCCGTTTATCGGCGTCGTTACTTTTTCACTGATTGCACGTTCGAAAAACGCAGCTCGGCTCTCGTATTGGTCAAAAAAGGTCGATCCTGCTCTATCGAACCGAACTCGACTGAAGGTGTCTTGGGGAAATCCGTTGTATCCGAGCGGCTGCCACAGGTCCTCCGTGGGGAGGTCTAGCTCATAGACATCGTCCAACAGAAAGACATGGGTATAGCTCCCTTCGCCCTCCCAACCGACGGAATCGGCGAACTCACTTGCGTCAGCCTCCGACAGGTGTGCTTCATCTACGACTCGGGCCAGGACCCGATACTCATCACTGGAACGATCCCCAAAGAGAACGGCACTATCGCCCAGATCACTACTACTACTATTCCCCCAGAGATGTACCCGCTCAGTGTCAACGTCTGTTTCGAACACATCTGGTACTTCCGAACGAGACACACCCTCGAGAACGGTCCGCTGGAAGTTGCTACGCATAGCATTTTCGCCGCTGCTAAGCGGAATTTGGTAAATCGCCGTCTCTTCAGTAATTGAGAGAGAAGGCTGTTCTGACATATGAATCATATCCACAGAGTAGGGGTTTCAATTTTCGGTTGAATAGACACTCGAGCATAGTCGTCAATTAGTGGAGTGAATAGTCTACACTTCTCCACCAATTCTATAGAGCGACCGTTTGGGATTGTCGAACCCAATCATCGAGAGATCGAGGATGATCCACTGAGATAACTTGTGCAGGTACTGTGCGAGGACCTATGACCTTGCATTGTGGCCGTAATTACTGCTCTATCGGCGGGCGAAGGTCACGCGATCGGACGTCGACTGTGTCCCCCTCATCTGTATGGATGCGGTAGATGGCAGAGTCAAGATCTTCGCCTGTCTCTTTTCCTGCGTCGTCTTCGATGATGGCCTCAACCCGACCATGCATACCGTGTAGCCGGTAATCGGGATCTGTTTCGTCAGGGATGTCAATTCTGACGCGGTCGCCTTTTGTTGGCGTAAAGCAGGTCATCTCTTTCGATAATAGTCGTTGTTGTCCCTTGAGTATGGCGTAAATTCGCCGGTACGAGATTATCACTGAGAGACTGCGAACACGCTCGAAGCATCGATAAGAAATCTCCTGGGCAATATTTGAGCCGGGTGTGTCCCAAGCTTCTCGACACAGCCAACCCCGAGCTTTTCGACCAGGAACCGACTCCGCCAGTGATGAGGCAAATTCAGTTCTAATCAAAGGGGCAGACATAGTAGTAGCAGGCTCCCTAACGGATTGAGGAAATCCATACCTTAATCTGGCAGCTCGGGGTCACCTCGCAACATTTCTGTATCGATGATCGAAATCTCTTCGTTAGAGGGTTGATTGAAGTTGACTGAGTCTACGACCAGAACGCCACGAAGGGTATTCATCTGATCCTGTAAATACCCGTTGGCATCAGCGTCCTCACGGGCGTACTTTAGATACTCAAGTAATTCTTTGAGACCGTTAGAAAAGGTCTGAGTACTGTTGGTGTACTTCATCTCACCGATAAGCAGTTCCTCCAGAGGCTCTTCCTCACGACTTGTATCATAGACCTCGACAAGCAGATCTGGTCGACCGTCGAAGAGGTTCCGCCCAACATCCTGGTCAATACTCTCTTTGGCGGCCTGTACATGTTCATCGAGAACCTCCCGATACCGGCGCAGATACTCCGGTAGCGGCGCCTCTACATTATCCATCGACTCAGTGAACGCAAGGTTCCCTTTTGTATCGTGAAAGACCTCTACCCGTTTTGTCTCTGACTCCATCCTGGCCATAGCCTCATTCTTGTCTTGGATGGGCCGCAACTGAACATCGAAGGCCCGCCGAATGACGCCGATGAGCTTGAATACGCCAAATAATTCGAATAGCGTATGAATATCATTGGGTTCGACCAGCGTGTCCGATAGGAGTGAGCTGACATCCTCCTGATCAAACTCGTCGTCCATGAGCTGCTGGTATGTGCTGAATAGATCGTGAGCCCGCGTATAGAGTCTATCTCGAGAAGTTCGAGCTGCGTTCAGGTTTCGTTGAGTAACCCTGATCTCGTCGTGGTCCTTGATTCGGCTGAGGTGGATGTTACGTTCGAAGATACGTTCCATATCCCGAACCAAATCGTCATCCCATCGATCCATCCGCCAGTCATAATCGATCCCCTTGATGTCCTCGGTAACAGTCTCATAGATGATTGCGAGAAGCTTCTTCAGGACGAGATTCTCGGGGATGTCGTATTCCGAATACGGAGTGTTACAGACAAAGAGCGTCTTGTTGCCGTAGCTCTGGGTAGTGCGTAGCTTCGTCGTCGCCCCCCAGTCGATACGGCCTTCGATTTCTCCCCGGGTGATATTCTGTGAGCGCTGTGTCTCCTTGTTGATCTGTCGGATCCGCTGCGGGAGTTGTTGTACGAACTTGATTACTGGCTCCGAGAGGACGAAGTGAACCCGTTTGAGGCGTCGGAAGTCGTCGATCGCTAGATCATCGAAATCCAGCTTCTCTGTGAGCTGCCGCTGATTAATCACTCCCCGACTAAGGAAGGTAACGAACTCCGAGGCGGTCTCCGAGACCAATTCTTCTGGGGGCGTCTTACTTGGCATCGTCACTCAGGTCGATGTCGAAAAAGTCCTCGGCGTGAGCTCTGAGATCCTCCTCACTCACGCTTGGTGCGACTGTTTCTCCAGTGTCGACGGTCTCCCCCTCAGTGAGCGAGAGAATGAGGCTCTCCAGTTCACGCGGCGGCATCCCCTCGAGCTGAGGGAAGACCATCGAAACAACGGCGTCCGTCAGCGCTTCTGACCGATAGGATGCTCCATAGGCTTCGATATACTCGAGCATATCCATCACAATCGACGGGCCGACCTTCCGATGCTGGTTGAGTTTGTACCACAGGACCGCCATTTCCTTCGCCAGATCGCCGGTTCTGAGGAGGTCTTCAAGGTCCCAGACAGTAGCGAAGTTGTGCTCACCATCCGGGTCAAGGAGGTCTGTCCGAATGCCGGCTTCTGTTGAGAGGTCCGGAACCGGAATTCGGATGAACGTAAATCGGCGCATAAAGGCGTAGGACATCTCATAGAGGGAGGCCTTGTCGTAGGTGTTCATCGTCCCAATGAGACGCCATGCAGGTGTCACCGGGAAGATGTCGGGATTGGGTTCAATGGCGTTCATCTCCTCTTTGTCGTCGACCCATCGGATCTCCACTTGGTTGTCTCGCCTGTAGGGTAATTCAACCGAATCGCCCGAAAGTACTGAGAACAACTGGCCAAATGCTTTATCGATGTCTGAGCGGTTCAACTCATCAATAACAAGCCACTCATTCACTACTGCACCGGGATCTCCCTCTGCAAGACCCTCCTCACGGAAGCAATTGAGAAAGATCCGAGGTTGGAACTCGATCCCGCTGCCATTATCTGCCGGCACATGGCCGCCGATAGTGTCGAAACTAGTCCAGTCGGCGGTCGCAGTGGTGAATACGTAGTCGTTGACTTCCCGGTGCTGAGTCTCCGCTGTTTCACCGACGGCAGTCGCAAGTTCGGTTTTGCCAGTCCCAGGAGGACCTGTGAAGATGATGTTTTTTCCCGAATTGAGTGCCGCCTCAATCTGCCGGCATATCCGCTCTGGGTCGTCGAAGTAGAGATCTCCAGGGATAGTAAAGGAAAACTCGTCGAGACCGGTTGTTGTCGCTTGCGGGTTGTACTTTGAAGACGGAGATCCTGTCTCTGGGTTCTTATTCGTTTCAATCGGCAACCCTTCACCGAGTTCTTCGTCCAACACTTCGTCAATGAGGGAAGCAAACTCGTCTGGAACCTCTGTACAGTATGCGCCCTGGTTCAGATTGAGATTCTTGTTGAAGACAACATTGTATTCATCACTGTCCTGCAGGGGAAGCAACCGATGTTCATACTTTGGGTGGAGAACGGAATCCACATCAACTGGAGTTGAGAATTCATGGTAGTCTTCAAGGGGTATTTTATATGCAGGGCGTTCCCCCCGGTCGAGATCCATCTCGTTGATTCCGTCAATGTCCCATTTTGTGCCCTCTGGACAGGTTGTTTCTTCAAAACTGTCCGCAGCTCTGGCGTACCCGGTAAAGACGCGGTCGCCCTGATCAAGGAGAATAATTATATCTCCTTGTTCAATCTCGGTGAGGTTCTTATAAGCTACAATCTGACCACCTCCGGTATCTGTTTGTGGACACCAAAGAGCGTCACCGACGCCCCACCCGTCCCAACTTCTGTCATCGCGATGGTGTTTGCTTTTTTCAATCCATACGTTCGGTCCCCCAGAATCTGATTCACGCCGATCACGAGGCGATGTGTCCGTATTCAATTCACCAGTAGAAGAAAGAGAACTTTGAGCCCCTTCGCGTTTAGACATGTATCGCAATCTAAAGACCCAACCTAATTAATGTGGCTAGGACTCAGTTGAAAAGCAACAACCACGGTAATCGACCCAGTCCAATTACTCACGACGACTATAGCCAGAACAGTAGAGGGCCAGGATTAAAATATTCAATTTTATCGGGTCTGTTGAAATCCTCAGGGAGTTACAGGTACCTCCGGTATTCTTACCGGATGGAAACCCTCCTGAAATTGAAGAAAATTAGTATTCAACTTCATTATAGAAATTTCAGGGCCTTGATTTGCGCACGTCCTAGATGCAGACGGAGTGAAAACCCGAATATACCGCCCCTTTGATGATGTCGGTAGAGGTTGAGTTGATCTCCCACAACTCAGTCGATGTTTTTATTTTGTATATATCTGTCAAATGCTACAATTTCAAAAGTAGTCAAATTACCTAATGCTAACGTGTTTACTGTCCAGAATTACTTCTCCGGTCTCAAGGGGACGTGGTATTGATGCTTCACCTTCCAGGATGATCTCTAAATTTGCTGAGGAATCACCACCTGTACTCATTTCCCACCCCTCAGTATGCTCAATCCTCTCATCCGATTGCTCTTCTGAATGCATTTCAATATTTATCTGATCAATTTTTACAGTTGTATAAGTATCTAGCCTTTCGGCAACGATTTCGACGTCAACCTCGTACGGTTCTTGCAATGAAGTTCCTTGTGTGTAAAAAAATCCGCCGGGGTCTACTTCGAAATTCTCCAGATCGGTACGCCCAACGAAATCCGGTGGATCACTTTCTTCAGGGGAGCTCTCTGAGTCGCCATTATTGTTCAACGAACAACCAGACAGAACTGGAGTAACCAGTAATAGTCCCCTACGAATCAAACCTCGTCTTTCCATGGTTCTCATTGTCCCCATGTATTTTTGTTGTGATATTTAACAGTTCCTAACAGCCTCCAGAGATCATCTGGAGTGGTGATGTGGTAATCATATAAATTGGTGTCTGTAAACATTTATGGCTGGAACATCACTCGAACGATTTGTAATTATTATCATACATTTGCATATTAACATAACTCGCTTGTTGAGCAATGCCGCTTCGAATATTAGCAGGCCCCCACACGAATTCTGCAAGTTTATTTAATTCATCCGAAGTTCTCACAATTAGTTCGTAATTGTCATTAAGCGTTTGTGCCGCCTCCGTGAATTTTTCCTCATTCAGTAAATCCAATAATTCTCCGTTATTGAATATTTCCACTAGAACTTGATTATATGAGCTTAGTATATACGATTCTAACGCGACCAGAGGTAGCCAGCTATATTCGATTTCTCGAAGGCTTCCTCCCTCTACATCCTGCGGAATTATTGGGTATCCCGATGTTCGACGACCAAATGGTATGATAAATTCAGTATCTCGATAGACACCGTGCTCTGACTTTCGATACATCTCAGCATCTTCGGCCAACTTTCTTAGACTCTCTATTTCAGAAAATTTATTTACCAGTTCCATGCTTCTCCTTGCCATATTTTCCCTATTATTATAGTAATCTAGTACCGATG
>SDGW01000723.1_pt1 | contig 13824 bp, 11 predicted proteins | sample 2873831 | NCBI WGS metagenome assembly SDGW01 (sample SAMN08132700, study PRJNA421101) | hypersaline lake metagenome | isolation source: celular fraction 0.22 microns magnesium sulfate-rich crust from ephemeral... | place: Spain: Penahueca Lagoon, Toledo | collected 2011-07
CTCGCGCTCGCGCTCTCGGCGGGCGGGACGTTCATCGCCCAGTCGTTCGCCTCCGACGCCCAGCGCCACGCGGAGCTGGTCCAGGAGGCCATCGAGCACGACGGCTTCGGCTTCGTCAACGTGTTCTCGCCGTGTGTCACGTTCAACGACACGGACACGTACGACTACTTCCGCGACAACCTCACGGATCTCGCGGAGACCGACCACGACCCCTCGGACTTCGACGAGGCGAAGGACCGCATCATGGACGGCAGCAGCGAGTACCAGGGGATCCTCTACCAGGACGAGGACTCCGTCCCCTACCACGAGGCCCACGGCGTCACCGAGGATATGACCGAGATCCCCGACGGCGCCCCGGAGGACGCGACGGACCTCGTCCGCGAGTTCTACTGAGCCGGCCGTCCCGTTTCCACGCGTTCTACGTTCTTTCAGGTTTCAGTAGTTTTAACTCTCTTCTGGAGCGGAACTCGACCACTCACTCCGTGTGGGTAGCTCACAATGACTGACGACACGACAGGCCCATCACTCGGTCGGCGACAGTTCGCGAAACTGAGCGGCGCGGCGCTGGGGCTCTCGGGGTTCGGCGGCGTCGTCGCCGCAGCGTCCACGGAGCGGTTCATCGTGAACCGGCGCGGCGAGAGCTCCATCGACGCCGAGGTGCTCCACGACCTCCCCGAGATCGGCTACGCGGTCGTGCGGGGCAGCGAAGCGGAACTGGAGGAGGACGGTGAGGTACAGTCGTTCGCGCCCGACGTGGAACTGGAGTTCGTCGATCCGGTCGAGGAGGTCGACCGGGACGACGCGGAGGCAGTCGACGACACCTACTACCCGTTCCAGTGGGACAAGCAGGACCTCGACGTGCCGACCGCCCACGAGACGACGAAAGGCGAAGGGACCCGAATCGCGATCATCGACAGCGGCGTCGACGCCAGCCACCCCGACCTCGAGGTGAACGTCGAGGACTCGGTGAACTTCACCGGCGACGGGCTCGGGCCGGGCGTCCCGGGCGGTGGCGACCACGGCACTCACGTCGCGGGCATCGCTGCAGCGACTACCGCAGGCACCGAAGGGGTCGCGGGAACCGCCCCCGAAGCGGAGCTACTCGACTTCCGGGTGTTCTCGAACTTCGGCGGCACCAACGGCGCGTTCTCCATCGTCGTCGCCGCGGTGGTCGAGGCGGCACGGAAAGACTGCGACGTGGCGAACCTCTCCCTCGGCGCCTACCCAATTCCGCGTGAAGGACTGGGGAGCTTCTACGGGGGCCTGTTGAACGCGACGATGACCTACGCGAAGAAGGAGGGGACGCTGGTTGTCGCCTCGGCCGGCAACGACGCCAGCGACCTCCAGCACGACGGGGGCGTCATCAGCCTCCCCAACGAGTCAGCCGGTGTGATGTCCATCGCCGCGACCGGCCCGATCGGGTTCGCCAACGAACTCCTCGGCGGTTCGGTCAGCGAACCGGCGGAGACGCCGGCCGGCTACACGAACTACGGCACCAACGCCGTCGACCTCGCGGCGCCGGGCGGCAACTACGACCCCACCCTGACCGATCCGGTCGGCGACGTCCCCGCGTTCGCCTACGACTTCGTGTTCAGCACGGTGACGGAAATCGATTCCGTCGAAGAAGGCGAAGTCAAGACTGAGCCCGGCTACGGCTGGAAAGCCGGCACCTCGATGGCCGCACCGCAGGTCGCCGGCGCCGCGGCGCTGGTCAAGAGCGCGAACCCCGACTACAACGCGAACCAGATCCGTTCCGCACTGGAGGACGCCGCCGACGTGCCCGAGGAGTACGGGAAGACGTACTACGGCAGCGGCTACCTGAACGTCGTCGACGCGCTCTGAGCTCCGGAGCGTAATCCGACCCCGGCGATCCGACGGAAACCGGGCGGTTGCGCCACTGGCTCGGCCACTCCGGAGTTAGCAACACTCATTACGCACACGCCGCTTCGTCTCTTCATGTCCGAGCGTTTTGACGTGGTCATCGCGGGGGCGGGCCCGGCGGGCGCGCAGTGCGCTCGCGACCTCGCCCAGCGAGGCTACGAGGTCGTCCTCCTGGAACTGGAGTCGGAGGACGAGTTCCCGCGTCAGAGCAACAAGTCGACCGCCGGCACCTTCCCGTCGATGATGGCGTCCTTCGGCGTCCCTGACGACGTGGTGATGAACTACACCGACGACGTCGTGCTCGAGTCGCCGAGCCACCACTACGTCCAGAACCAGCCCGGCGCCGTGCTGGAGTTCGCCGAGTTCAAACAGTGGCTCGTCGCCGACGCCCGCGAGAAGGGCGCCGAGGTGTGGTTCGACGCCCGCGTCTCCCGGCCGATCACCGAGGACGGCAAGCCGGTCGGCGTCCGCTACAACGGCGACGAGGAGGTGTACGGCGACATCATCGTCGACGCCACCGGCCCCGCGGCGCCGCTGGCGAAGGATCTCGGCGTCAGCGACCTCGAACGCGAGAAGCAGGCCATCGGCGTCGAGTACGAGATGGCGGGGATCGACATCGACCACCCCGACTACGCCGACCTGACGGACTCGATGATGCTCCGACTGGATCACGACCTCGCACCCGGCGGCTACTCGTGGATCTTCCACACCGGCGGCGACGAGGCGAAGGTCGGGCTCTGCTACATCCAGAACGACAGCCACCGCCGCCACGGGAAGGAGGGGATGAGCATCGACGACTACCTCCAGTACTGGCTCGACACCGACCCCCGCTTCGAGGACGCCGAGCGGCTGGAGGGGAAAGTCCACCGCGGCTCGGCGCACATCCAGACGCCGGGCGACCTGAGCACTGACAGCTTCATGGCGATCGGCGACACCGTCCCCACCATCGACCCGCTCTGGGGCGAGGGGATCCACAAGGGGATGCAGTCCGGCCGCGTGGCGGCGACGACGGCCGACCGCTGTCTCACGCCCGAGGAGCCGGACACCTCGGCGTCGGCGATGGCGGTGTACAACAAGCTCTGGCACAGCGAGGTCGCCCCGCGGATGCGCGAGCGCCTGCTGATGACGGAGCTGCTGTACCTCGCGCCCAACTCCCGCTACGACAAGCTGATGGCCGACCTCAACGACACCGAGGAGGAGACGCTGGCGAAGGTCAACGCCGGCAACCTCGGCGCGATGCGGAAGCTCCTGCGGCTGAGCGACGTGCCGCTGCTCGCGAAGTTCGCCCGCGAGCGCCTGTCGGAGTAACCCGATCACGGCGCGCGACCAGCAGCGACCGACGGGTCGCTACAGGAGCCCCTTGCCGTGATCGTGTGACCCCCAACACGGCGCGGGACCGACGGCTCGCTCGTCGCAGCCACAACCCCTTTTCGACCCGAGGGCCTCCGTCCCAACACCATGAGCGAGAAGCCACCAGGCGAGCCCACGCCGACCGCCGACGACTGCCCGCGAGCCGACGGCATGCCGATGCTCGGCATGGGGACGTGGGAGCTCACCGACGAGGAGACCTGTCCCGAGGCGGTCGCGACCGCCCTCGAGACGGGGTACCGCCACGTCGACACCGCGCAGGCGTACGGCAACGAACAGCTGGTCGGCGAGGGGATCGAGCGCAGCGCCGTCGACCGCGACGACGTGTTCCTCGCGACGAAGATCTGGAACGATGACCTGGGGTACGACGACGCGATCGACGCCGCCTACGACGCCGTCGACAACCTCGGCGTCGACCACGTCGACCTGCTGTACGTCCACTGGCCGGCGGCGGCGTACGACCCCGTCGAGACGTTCCGCGCGTTCGACGAACTGGTCGAGGAAGGCGTCACCGAGCGCATCGGCATCTCCAACTTCGAGCCAGAGCAGATCGAGACGGCTGTCGCCCACGCCGACCACGAGATCTTCGCCCACCAGTTCGAGTGTCACCCGATGCTCCAGCAGGAGGCCGTCCGCGAGGCGACCGAGGCCCACGGGATCGAACCCGTCGCCTACTCGCCGCTGGCCCGCGGCGAAGTGTTCGGTCAGGAACCGATCAGCGAGGTCGCGGCCGCCCACGACGTCAGCGAGGCGCAGGTGAGCCTGGCGTGGCTGCGCGAACGCGGGGTGACGGCGATCCCGAAGGCGTCCAGCGAGGCCCACCTCCGCGACAACTGGGCGTCGCTCTCGCTGGCGCTCGACGACGCCGAACTCGAGCGCATCGACGCGCTCGAAACGGGCCGGCGGATGGTCGACCCCGACTTCGGCCCCTGGAACCGGTGACGGTGTCTGACGGGCGTCATTAGTTAGGCGTTCGCCGCACCGCAACTTTCACTTCGGCGGGACTGCTCTACTCGCTCAATGCAAGGGCAAAGAACCGGCCTGATCGACGCGATCCGAATCGACGTCGCGCGCCTCCACGCGACGTGGATGGAGCTGGCGTTCCCCAGACAGCTCGACCCCAGCAGCGTGCTCGGCCGCTGGGCGCCCGAGACCGGCCCCCAGAAGGCGGCGTACTACGCGTGGGCCGCCGTCGGGATCCCGCTGGTCGTGATCGGCTACCCCCTCCTCCTGCTCGGCTTCGCGACGCGGTACTACGCGACCAAGCTCGACTCCGCGACGACGCGGCTGGGGATCGTCGGCGTCGTCGGCCTCGCCGCGGTCACGTGGGGGCTGCTGACCGTCGGCGCCTGGGTCAGACAGTTCTCGACGAACGGGCTGATCGCCGTCGGCGCCGCCGGTGGCGTCGCGACGGTCTCGGCCGGGCTCGCGTTCGTGCTCTCCCGTCGCGGCGGCCGGCTGACCAGCGTGCTGCTCGCCTATCCCGCGGCGATGACCGCGCTGTTCCTCCCGCCGGTCGTGGCTGCGCTGTACTCCCCCGCGCTGGCTGGCGTGCTCACGGGCTCGACCAACCTCGCGATCTGGATCCTCGACAACGTGCTGACGGTCGGCGGGCTGAACCAGCTCATCCGCGACCGGTTCGCCCTGGAGGGGCCGGCGTACGTCGCGATGTGGTTCGGGATCGCGGTCCCGCTCGGCTGGCTGCTCGGCGGCGTCGTGACGCTGGCCGACGTGATCCGCCCGCAGGAGAGTAGCTCGACCGCCTCGAGCTCCGGCCAGTTCTAGGACTGCTCGGGGTCGCCGTCGGACTCCTCGCCCGCGACGCCCTCCTCTTCGACGTCCTCGGTGACCTGTGACGCGACGCGGACGCCCACCAGCGAGACGACGATCCCCGCGACGATGAACCCGAGCAGGCGCTGGCCCGGCTGGAACGTGATCTCGACGCTCAGCAGCGAGAGCGTCAGGTGGGGGATGTCCGCCTGCTGTTCGAGGAAGTAGCCCGCGAACCCGCGGATCACCAGCCCGACGGCGACGACGCCGAACGGGAGGTTCAACACGGGCGAGGTGAGTCGCTCGTCGCGGAGCCGTTCGTCGACCACCCGGCCGGCGGAGGCCGTCAGGGCCGCCAGCGCCAGCCACGGCACCGCGTCGTAGACGAACAGGACGAACCGGATCACCGCGGGGTCGGCGGCCGCCTCGGTCGCCGAGAGCCCGCCGAGGAACGCGCCGACGAGCGCCAGCCCGACGCCCACGGCGTACGTGACGACGGACACCTGCCCGGAGTACAGCGCCTCGCGCACCTGCTCGGGGGTGTTCTCCAGGCGGTCGTCGATGGCGAGCCCCTTGAACAGCAGCACGGCGCCCAGCAGCGACGCGAGCCCGGCCATCGCGATCTCCGGCGAGAACTGGATCGCCAGCGCCGGCAGCACGAGGAGGGCGACGCCGAGGGGGACGAGCACCGTCTTCCGCATCTCCTCGTCGCCGAGGAACTGCTTCAGCAGGTAGTACGTCGACTCGATGTCCCGCGCCTGCCGGACGACGACGCGGTCGACGCCGTCGACGCCGACGCGGGACTCGACGATGGGGACGACGCGCTCGTCCTCGGCGCTGTCGACGACGACGATCGCCGAGTCCGGCGAGTAGCGCTCCAGCAGGTCGTCGATCTGGCGGGCGATCGCGCGGTCGGCGTTGACGCGGGAGTCGGCGCCGCCGGAGACCACCGCGACGGTGGCGTCGTCGCCGCTGTCGGTCAGATCCCGGGTGACCCGGAGCGCCTCGAGCAGGCAGTTCACGCTCGCGTCCTCGGGGTCGGCGAGCCCCACGTCCGTGACGAGCGATCGAACCGCCTCCCAGCCGGCCACCGGCATCGACGCGCCCGTCTTGGCGCCGACGTCGTTCGAGCGGTCCACACAGAGGACCAGCGTGCTCACGCGCGGAGGGACGGGCCCCGGGACGTTAAGCTTCTGGTCAGGTCCCGGCGGCCGGCCGCGGCTCCCGGCGAGTCAGTCACAGTTACGCCCGGAACTGGAACCCCAGCCCGTCGGCGTCGACGCGGCTGGCGATCCCGGCGCCGAAGGCGTAGGCGACCGCGCGGGCGCCCATGCCCACGCGAGCCAGCGGGCCGCGCTGGGGCTCGAACTCGCGGACGCTCACCTCCTCGCCGAGCTCGTCCTCGAGGCGGTCGGTCACGTCCTCCCGGCTGCCGATCTCGTCGACGAGGCCGATCTCCGCGGCCTCGTCGCCGAGGTAGATCCGAGCCTCGGTGTCGCGGATCTCGCTCTCCTCCAGCGCGCGGCCCTCGGCGACGCGGTCGACGAAGCGGTCGTACAGCCCGTCGATGATCCCCTGGAGGTACTCGCGTTCGTCCTCCTCGATCTCCTTCAGGGGGGTGCCGGCGTCCTTGTACTCGCCGGCGGTGAACTGCTCGTAGCTCACCCCGAGCCGGTCCGCGAGGTCGGCGACGTTCGGGCGGGAGCCGATCACGCCGATCGAGCCGACGACGGAGGGTTCGCGGGCCCAGATCTCGTCACAGCCGGCGGCGATCCAGTAGCCGCCGCTCGCACACACGTCGGTCGCGTAGGCGATCGTCGGGCCGTCGAACGACTCCGCGGCGTTGCGGATGTCCTCGCTGGGGACGACTTCGCCGCCGGGCGTGTTGAGCTTGACCAGCAGCGCGTCGACGGCGGGGTCCTCGTCGGCCTGGTCGATCTGGTCGGCGATCTCGTCGGCGGTCGCGCCGACGGGGCCGGTCGGGACGGGGTTGCTGCCGCCGCCGTCGCGGGTGATCGGCCCCTCGACGCCGACCTCGGCGACGTTGTACGTCGGGAACTGGCTCGCCGCCAGCCCGGAGGCGAAGCGGACGGCGGCGGCGCCGAGGAGCAACACGAGGAGGATGCCGAGCAGGTCCGCGAGATCCGCGGCGAACTCCACGAACAGCAGCCAGCCCGCGAGCAGCGCGAACAACGTCACGCCCGCGATCACGAGCAGCTGTCCCAGTCGGTCGGAGCTGTTGGACATGGGCGCTACTGCGACGGCGTGGTACAAAAAATGGTGGCCGCCGGCGTCGACGGCGCCGGGGCTATCGCGGCGGCGTCACGGAAAAACGAAGTACGATCCGTCGCGTCGGAAGTTACAGCAGGCCGGTCTTCTGCAGCTTCATCAGGTCCTCGGTGTCGAGGGTCTCGCCCTCCTTGAACTTCTGGTAGATCTCCTCGGCCTCCTCCTTCTCCTCTTCCATCTTCTGCTCGCGCTCGTCCTTGCGCTCCTCCTCTTCCTCCTTGTCGAGTTCGCGCAGGCGCTTCTGGACGCGCACGAAGTCCTCGTGGTGGCGGTCGGCGGCCTCCTGGGCCTCGACGAACAGCTCGTGCATCTCGTCGGCCTCGTCGCGGATCTCGTCGGCCTCGCGGTAGGCCTCGATCATCTCGTTGTGGTGCTCCTGGGCCTTGTCCGCCAGCTCCGTCACCTTCTGGTGGTGCTGGCTGGCCTCCGAGCGGACCTCCTCGGCCTTCTCGATCTTCTCCTCGAGCTCGTCGCTCTGATCGACCTTCTCCTCGCGCTCGGCGAGCTGCTCGCGCTTCTCCTCGATCTTCTCGATGAGTTCGCGCTCGTCCTCGGCGGAGAGCACCTCGGTCTGCTGGCGGAACTCGAGATCCTCGATCTCCTCGCGGAGCTCCTCGGCGTCCTTGCCGTCGTCGAGCTCGAGGTCCTCCTTCATCTCCTCGACCTCGTCGAACAGCTCGTTCGCGTCGGCGTTGAGCTCGTTCCGCTTCTCCTTGTGCTCCTGGACCTGCTCGTTGAGCTCGTCGCGCTGCTCGCGGTGCTCCTGGGCCTCGTCGACCTTCTCTCGGGTCTTGGCGTTCAGGTCGTCCCGCTTGGACGCGCGCTCGGAGGCGATCTGGTTCAGGTCGTTCCGCCGGTCGCGCAGCTGGCCGGCGAGTTTGATCAGTTCGCCCTTAGAACCGTCCTCCAGTTTATCGTCGGGGAGGTCGACGTTGTCGGATTCGTTCAGTGCTTCGATGTCGTACTTCTCGAGTACGTCCTGTTTCGTTACCATGCTAATCGAACCTCTGTACCATCCGCCCTCCGGACACAGCGGACGCTCGTGAAACCGCAGTAAATCGTGGATAAGAGTTCCCGATCATTCTGCGTGCGGTGCCACCAGCGCCGGAGGCGTTCTGGTACCTGAACGTATGCTACTGGCGTAGTTAAATTCTTCGGTGGATCGTGGGTGTAATTGCGTCACACGGTCTCTATCGGCCGTCACGGACCCACACACCGCCCGGAGGGTCGTTCGAGTTCGGCAGGCACTTCCGGCGGCGTCGCCGACCGGCGGGTATGAGCGACGCCGACGCGGCCCCCGGCGCGGGCGACGACGGGACTGCCGACGACCGCGACGAGACCGCCGTCGTCGAACGGATCCACGCCCGCGGCCACGAGCACGTCGCGGGCACACACGAGAGCACCGTCGAACTGACAAGCGACGACTGGCTCACCCCCGCGGGGGACTGCATCGTCGGCGTCGAGGCCGACACGACGCCCGCCGAGTTCGACGAGGCGTTCGTCGACGCCTGCCAGTCCGCGGCGGCGACGATCACCGCCGAGTTCGCGGCCCGACTCGACGGCGAGACCGTCTCGGACACCATCACCGCCCGCGGCGACCCGGAGCTCACCTTCGAGGGCGACCGCAGCCTCGTCGGCCGGACCAGCGAGTACGTCGACGACCGGACCGTGTTCGTCGGCGCCGACGGCGCCGCCGCCGACCTGGATCGCGAGCTGATCGACGCGCTCGCCGACGGGGCGACGCTGACGCTGACGCTGACCGTCGAGCCGTAACGGTCGCCGCTGCCGGGCGCTTTTTGCGGCCGCCGCGCCAACACCGGCGCATGCGCGACGACGCGGACGACCGACCCGACGAGCCGTCGAGAAACATCAGCGGCGGTCCCGAGGGTGGCGGCGAGGCGGTCGTCTACGGCGACGGCGAGCCCGAGACGCGCGCCGAGGCGGTCGTCGACGAACTCGGCGCGATGTACTGGCAGAAAGCCTACGGCGGCCAGGACGGGTTCGAGTGTCTCGTGCGGACGATCCTGAGTCAGAACACGAGCGACAAGGCGAGCCAGCCGGCGCACGACAGCCTGATGAATCGGTACGGGGGGCGTGGGGATCTCGCCGAGTCGCTCGCGAACGCCGCGCAGGACGACCTGGCCGAGACGATCGCCTCCGCGGGGCTGTACAACCAGAAGTCGGAGACGATCATCCGGCTCGCGAACCGCGTCGTCGACGAGTACGGCGGCGAGGAGGGCTTCGACGAGTTCGTGAAGTCCGGCGACCCCGACGAGGTCCGGGACGCGCTCCTCGAGATGAAGGGCGTCGGCCCGAAAACCGCCGACTGCGTGCTGCTGTTCTCGGGCGGCCGCGGCGGCGTCTTCCCCGTCGACACGCACGTCCACCGCATCGCGCGCCGGATGGGGCTCGCGCCCGCGGACGCCAACCACGAGCAGGTCCGGCAGGCGATCGAGGCCGCGGTTCCGCCGGAGAAATGTGGCTTCGGCCACACGGCGATGATCCAGTTCGGCCGGGAGTACTGTACCGCGCGGGAGCCAGCGTGTCTCGACGGCCCGGAGGCGTGCCCGCTGGTGGAACACTGCGACCAGGTGGGCATCGACGAACTCTCGGGCGCGGTCGTCGACCCGGCAGAGGTCGTCGCCGAGGACTAACTGCGGAAGGAGTGTCTGCGGCGGTTACTTGAACCGGAACGTCTCGAGGTTCTTCGGCGCGAACGTGCGCATGTTGAACTCGTGGTACAGCGCCGAGGAGAAGTCCTGCACGGAGCTCTCGTCGCCGTGGACACAGAGCACCTTCTCCGGGCGCGGGCTCATGTTCCGGACGAAGTTCATCAGCCCCTCGCGGTCGGCGTGGCCGGAGAACCCGTCGACGGTTTCGACGTCCATCTTCAGCGTCAGCTTCGACCCGCGGCCGTCGCGGCCCGAGCCGAAGTCCGAAACCGGGATCTCGTCCCAGCCGTTCTGGATACGTCGCCCGAGCGTCCCCTGGGCCTGGTAGCCGACGAAGGTGAGCGTGGAGTCCTCGTCGCTGCCGAGGTGGCGCAGCCAGGACATGATCGGGCCGCCGGTGACCATCCCGGACGTCGAGAGGATGATCGACGGCCCCTCGTCGACGACCTCCTGTCGCTCCTCCTCGCCGCCGTCGATGTGGTTGAACTGCTCGGCGAGGAACGGGTTCTCGTCCTCGTGGAAGATACGATCCTGCAGGTCGTCACGCAGGTACTCGGGGTAGGTGGTGTGGATCGCCGTCGCCTCCCAGATCATCCCGTCGAGGTGGACGGGCATCTCCGGGATCTTCCCCGTCCGCATCGCCTCCTCGATGACGAGCATGATCTCCTGTGACCGACCGACGGCGAAGGCGGGGACCAGCACCTTCCCGCCCTTCTCGTGGGCCTCGTTGATCACGTCGATCAGCGCCTCCTCGGAGTCCTCCTGGTCGGTCTGGTAGTCGTTTCTGCCCCCGTAGGTGGACTCCATCACCAGCGCCTCGACGCGGGGGAAGTCGTTGACGGCGCCGTTGAACAGGCGGGTGTCGTCGTAGTGGATGTCGCCCGAGAACGCGACGTTGTACAGCCCGTCGCCGACGTGGAAGTGGCTCACGGCGGAGCCGAGGATGTGGCCCGCGTTGTGGAACGTGAGCTTCAGGTCCGGCGCGATGTCGGTCACGTCGCCGTACTCCAGCGGGATGCAGTGCTTGATGGCCTCGCGGACCTGTGCGGACTCGTACGGCGGCGTTCGGCCCTCTTTCGACGCCACGTCGAGGTAGTCGAGCGTGAGCAGGCCCATCAGGTCACGCGTCGGCTCCGTGCAGTAGATCGGGCCGTCGTAGCCGTACTTGAACAGCAGCGGGATCAGCGCGGAGTGGTCCAGGTGGGCGTGGGTCAGCACGACCGCGTCGAGGTTCTGTGCCCCCGCACCGAGCGCCTCGGGGATCTGGAGGTACGGCACCTCGCCCTCGGCGCCGGGCTTGTCGCCGCAGTCGACGAGCACGCGCGTCTCCGCGGTGTTGAGGATGAACGCGGCGCGGCCGACCTCGCGACAGCAGCCGAGCGTGGTGATCCGGACCCACTGCTCGTCCTGCATCTCCTCGCGGTGGATCTGCCGCCCCACGCGTTCGAGGATATCCCGGCGCTCCTGGCGCTCCTGTTTCAGGAAGTTCCGGACGTTCGACACCGTCGACGACTCGATCGGCGGCGTCCGGACGACTTCGGGCGTCCAGCCCACTTCCCGGGTGATCTCCCGGAGCGTGGAGCCGTGGCGGCCGATCACCATGCCGGGCTTCTCGGCCTCGATGACGACCTCGCCGGTGTCCTCGTGGAAATCCAGATCCTGGACGCCGGCCTCCTCCGGGATCACGTCCATGACCTTCTCGCGTGCCTCCGCGGGGCGGGAGAGCACGTCCGGGTCGGGACGGACCGTGATGCGCTTGCGAAGCTTGGAGGCCAGCTGGCGGACCAGGTTGCCGTCGCCGGCGAACTCCTTGGGGTCCCGGGTGTAGACGACCAGCTCCGGTCCCTCGTACTTCACGTCGGTGATGGAGATCGTGCTGGGGATCTCGGCCTCGATCTCACTTTTCAACTCCTCGAGTTGCGTATCTACTTGACTCATGTGTCGAAGACGCTCGCGTCGGCGGCGTTGCCCGACGCGAGGGTAGCGGTGATCGCTTCGGTGGTGCCGCGCGGGAAAGTACAGCGAGAACCCGCTTACCCGGAAATATTCCCGCGCGGTGGTAAAAACCTTCCCAAAGCGGGTGCGCTCCGTCGGCCGACACGCTTTTCTCGGCACCGACGAACCGCCGACCGTGTTCGCGGACGACCCCGTCGACGAGCTGCCCGCGGCGACGCTCTGCCACCTCGTCGTCGACGGTGCGGCCGGCAACGACCAGCCGGGCGCCGACGACGGTGCGGCCGGCAACGACCAGCCGGACGCAGCCGAACGCCGTGAAGCCGCCGAAACTCTGCTGATCCACAAGAAACGCGGCGTCGGCAGCGGCCAGTGGATCGGCCCCGGCGGGAAAGTCGAGCCCGGCGAGACGGTCCGGGAGTGCGTGGTCCGCGAGGTGCGCGAGGAGGTCGGGATCGACGTGCTGGACCCGGAGAAGGCGGGCGTGTTCGTCTACCGCTCGGACGGCTGGGACGCCGTCGTCCACGTGTTCCGCGCGACCGAGTACGCGGGCACGCCCGAGGAGACCGCGGAGGCCGACCCGCGGTGGTTCCCCGTCGACGACCTCCCCTTCGCGGAGATGTGGCAGACCGACCGCGAGTGGCTCCCCCACGTCCTGGACGGCGGCACGTTCCGCGGACGGTTCGTCTACAGCGACGGCGAGCCCCAGGCGGTACGCATTGAGACCGGCGTGACGCCTTCCCTGTGACTCGCGCCCCGTACCGCGACGCCACGTGAGCGCGGAGCAGGGGCACACACCTTCGGACGTTTTAAGCCGCGACCACCACTTCGTCGGCCTATGAGCGACGACGACCAGACGCTCGGGATCACCGAGTCCAAGGAGTACGCCACCGGCGATTGGTACGCCGAAGTCTGTCAGAAGGCGGGCCTCACCAACTACGGCCCGGAGGGGATGTCCGGGTTCATCGTCGCCCGCCCGCGCGCCTACGGGCTCTGGGAGCGCGTGCAGGGCGAACTCGACGCCCGGTTCAAGGACACCGGCGTCCAGAACGCCTACTTCCCTCTGTTCATCCCCGAGTCCTACCTCGAACGCGAGAAGGACATCGTCGAGGGGTTCGACCCCGAGGTCGCGTGGGTCACCCACGGCGGCCACGAGGAGCTGGAGGAGCGACTCGCGGTCCGGCCCACCTCCGAGTCGATCATCGCCCCCTACATGTCCCAGTGGATCCGCAGCCACCGTGACCTGCCCCTGCGCGTGAACCAGTGGGCCTCCGTGGTTCGCTGGGAGGCGACCGAGACGAAGCCGTTCTTCCGCACCAAGGAGTTCCTCTGGCAGGAGGGCCACACCGCCCACGAGACCGACGAGGACGCGTGGGAGGAGACGCTCACCCGCCTCGACCAGTACGAGGAGGTGTACGAAGACGTGCTCGCGATCCCCGTGATGCGCGGCCAGAAGCCCGACCACGACAAGTTCCCCGGCGCCGACACGACCACGACTGTCGAAGCGCTGATGCCCGACGGGAAGTCCGTGCAGGGCGCGACCTCCCACCACCTCGGCCAGTCGTTCGCGGAGGCGTTCGACATCACCTACAGCGACGAGGACGAGGAGGAGCGCGTCGCCCATACGACCTCCTGGGGGTTCTCGTGGCGCTCGCTGGGCGCGCTGATCATGACCCACTCCGACGAGCAGGGGCTCGTGCTGCCCCCCACGCTCGCGCCCGAGCAGGTCGTGATCGTCCCCATCTGGCAGTCCGAGACGAAGGAGGAGGTGATCGACTACGCCGAGGAGGTCGCCGACGACCTCGAGGACGCCGGCGTCCGCGTCGAACTCGACGACCGCGACGAGCGCAACCCCGGGTTCAAGTTCAACGAGTGGGAGCTGAAGGGCGTC
>SDGW01000724.1_pt1 | contig 13823 bp, 15 predicted proteins | sample 2873831 | NCBI WGS metagenome assembly SDGW01 (sample SAMN08132700, study PRJNA421101) | hypersaline lake metagenome | isolation source: celular fraction 0.22 microns magnesium sulfate-rich crust from ephemeral... | place: Spain: Penahueca Lagoon, Toledo | collected 2011-07
GCTAAAGGGTGGGTGGGAGCGGCCGACGAAGCTCGGGAGGAAGCGTCCCGAGAATGTCAGAAGACCCGGTAGGCGACGAACCCGCCGGCGACGATAGCGGCGAGGCCGCCGAACAGCGGAATCGCCGGGAACGCGGGCATCGAGTTGCTCTCGGCCGAGGCCTGCTGGCCGACGCCACCGGTCGCGGTTCCGCTACTGGCCGCCGACCCGGTCGTGGCCGGGAGTTCGACGCGAATCGTGTCGTCCTGTGCGAGGGTCTCGGCGTTCGTCAGGAGCGGAATCGGCGAGTCGCCGACTTCGAGGTTCGCCGAGTGACTCACGTTCTCGGGTTGGTACCCGCGGAACACGACCGCCACGGAGTCGGTGTCGCGGCCGAACCGCTTTTCGAGCGTTTGGCCACCGAGGTCCCACGCGACGCCGACGCGGGCCGTGGCGTTCGCTGGAATCGTGGCGTTGATTCGCACGCCGCGTCGGGTCTCTACGTACTCGGTCTGTCGGCCCTGGAACATCGCGCCGTAGGGGGTCGCGCCCTCGGGCGCGACGAGTGCGACCGACCCGACGAAGGGTCGGTCGCCGGTGTTCCGAAGCGTGAGCGTCTCGACCACGCCGACCTGCTGGGAGGCGTTCTGCGGCGCGAGGACCTGCACGACGTGGCTCGCCGGGTTTCCACCCGAGGCGTTCAGCACCGAGGAGTCGTCGGTCGGCGGCGGCGTCTCGACGGTCACCGAGCCGTCGCCGTCGGTCGTGACCGTCCGGACGTAGGGCACGCCGTCGGCCGTGACCTGCACGCGGTAGGTCGCGTTCGACTGGAGCGGGCCGAACCGGAAGGTGCCGTTCGCGTCCACTTTCGCCCTATCGACCGAGTAGCCCATCCGGCTCACGAGTTCGACCGCGGCGTCGGTTCGCGGTTCGCCCGAGGCGTTCAGGACTTGCCCCGAAAGCGACCGGTTCAGCGTCATCGAGACCGCGGTCTCGTTGCGGAGGACGCGGTAGTGGACCGCCCCGCCGTGGACGACTTGCACGAGATAGAGCGGGGCCTCCGGCGCGTCTACCGAGAACTGATTACCGTCGATTTGGGCTCTGACGGGCTTGGCCGACTGCTGGAAGCCCTGCGTCATCGGCGTGACGGTGACGTTCGCGCCGTCAGCGGTGCCGTTCTCGACGGTGACCGTCCCGGTGATGGGCGTGGCCGCCCCGACGACCGCGGCGAAGGCGATGCTAGCGAAGACGAGTGCGATTGCGAGTGTCGTTTTTCGTGCCATTGTCAGTTCTGTCGTCTCTCAGTCGTCTGCCGTCTCCACGTCCGTTCCGGTCGCACGGTCGGCGTCTCGCGCCCGCGTCCGCGACCTGACGCCGTGCGCCGGGTCGTAGAGCAGGACGAGGCTCATCCCCGCCAGTAGCATGAGGATGGCGAGTCGCATGAGCGTCATCAGCGGGATTCGCTTCACGGTTATCGAGGCGGTCCCGTCGCTGACGCCCACGATGACGTAGGTGTCCGAGACGAGGCCGCGGTCGATGAGCACGTCCCGGACCTGCATCCCGCCCTGCTGGACGTACCGGCGCTGGCCCGCGACGCCGCTCGTGACCTGCTGGCCGTCGCGGTAGACGCCGAGCGAGACGCCTTTCGCCTCGACGCGGGTCGGGACGACCGCGTCGGGCGGCGAACGCACCGACCCGACCATCGACGGGTTAGCGAGCACTATCGCGTCGGCGTTCGGCACGAAGTTCCACATGAGTCGCCCCTTGGCGACGATGCGCTGGCCCTTCTGGACCGCGCCGCCGCCGCCGCCCGAGCCGTTGGCCTGCGTGACGCCGACCCAGACGCTCGACCCGTCGAGTTGGACGACGGTCGCTCTCGACCCCTGTCGGATCTTCGTCACCTCCCCGGAGACCGTCTGGACCGTGCCGTTGAGTGACTCGCCGCGAGTGATCACCTGCCGAGGAGAGAGCGCGTACGAATCGACGGGCGGGTTCCGCGGGAACTCCGAGTTCGTGTGGCCGAACACCCGGACCGAGTAGTCGGTCCCCGCGATGGGTTTCTCGGAGGAATCGACTGCGCCGCTGGCGAGGCCGGTGGCCATCACCGACGCCTGTCCGGCGAAGAGGTACATGAAGGGGAGCGAGAGGACCAGCAGCGCGACCCCGACGTGGATGGTGGCGATGCCGGTCTCCTTGAGTTTCGCGTGTCGCCCGGCGGCCCCCGGAATCCGGACCGACGCGCGCTTGAGCATGGCGAGACAGACGTAGCCGACCGGCGGCAGTATCGACAGCGCGCTAACGTTTCCGACGAGTTCGTAGAAGAACGACCCGTTGGCGGGGTCGGGCGCGAGCTTCCACGTCTCGGCGGGCGCGACGAACGCCCCGATAACTGTCGCAGTTCCGAAGACGCCCAACCCGACGAGGCTCCGGCGCTTGCCCTCCACGTCGAAGTCCATGTAGAAGCCTAGCAACAGCATCGCTGTGAGGACGAGCGGGTAGCTCCAGAGATTGTAGTACTGGGCCTCGACCGACACCTCGATGCCCGACACCGCGTCCCGGAGGACCGGGAACGTCAGCCCCCACAGCGAGACGAACGTCAACAGTCCGAGGAGCAACACCGCGCCGTGGAGCAGGGTCGAGCGCGTGAGCCAGTCGCCGTCGGCGCGCCGCTCCTCGCCGTCCCGGAGCAACCAGTAGCCGAAGGGCACCGCGACCCCGAGGACCGCGGTGATGCCCATCAGCACGAGCAGGGAGACCCCGATGCCGCCCGAGGCGAACGAGTGGATACTTCGGAAGACGCCGCTCCGGACGACCGACGTGGTGTAGACCGCCAGCGCGAACGTCGAGGCGGTCATCGCGGGCGCGAGAATCGTGTACTCGCCGTCGGGTCGGTAGCGCGTCACCGCGTGGAGCGTCGCGGTCAGGAAGAGCCACGGGACGAGGATGGCGGTCTCGACGGGGTCCCACGCCCAGATGCCGCCCCAGCCAAGTACCGTGTACGACCAGAGGCCGCCGAGCGCGACCGCACCGGTCAGGAACAGCCAACTCAGGCGGAGCCAGCGCGTGACGCTCCCGATCCACGACGAAAAGAGGCCGCCGTTTCCGCGCAACAGCGAGACGAAGTGGGCCGCGCCGATGGCGAACGGCATCGTGAGCAGTGCGTAGGCGGTGAACATGACCGGCGGGTGGATGGCCATGTACGGGTCCACCAGGAGGGGGTTGAGTCCTTGCCCGCTGGTCGGGACGTAGCCCACGGGCGAGTTGGGGAACTCGCCGCCGACCGGGGCGAACGGACTCCGGAGGAGCAACATCCCGGTGAAGTAGGCGACGACGCCGACCGTCAGCGCCTGGACCAACTTCGCGTCCCGGTCGTCGAGGCTCCGCCAGAGCGAGACCCCGAACGCGACGAACGCGACGATGGTCGCCCACAGCAGGATAGAGCCCTCGTTGCCCGCGTAGACGCCCGTGACCCGATAGAGCACCGGGAGGTAGTCGGCGGTGTTCTTCCAGACGTAGGCGTTCGAGTAGTCGGTCGTGACGAACTGGTAGGTCAACTGGACGAGCGCGCTGGCCAGCAGGACGGTCGCGCCACCGAGGAGCAACTTCACGTGCTCGACGTACTGCTGGTCGTCGGCCGCGTAGGCGCGCGCGAGGATTCCCGTCGCCGAGACCAGCGCGAGAAACGCTAGCGCCAGCAAGATGGTGCCGGGGGTCACTGGCTCTCACCCGCGTTCGCTTTCTGCTCCGCGCGTTCGAGGTACGCGAGGAAGTCCTGCTTGGGCGCGTACCCCGAGATGCGGGTCAGGACTTCGCCGCCGGGCGTGACGATGACGTGCTGCGGCGGGTAGTTGACGTTGTACTTGCGCTGGAGACGCGAGGCCTCCTCGCCGTCGTTGTCGAGGTTGACCGCGACTCTGGTGAACTCGTCCAGTTTCGACTGGACGGTCTGGTCGGCGTAGACCTTGCGGTTGTAGTCTTCGCAGTAGGTGCACCACGTCGTCCAGAAGTAGACCACGATGGGTTCGTTCTGTTCGGCGGCCACCTGCTTGGCTTCGGAGAAATCGGTTCGCCACGCGGTGTCGCCGTGATAGGAGTACTGCTCGTCGCTCATCACGGGTGCCGCGTGCATCGAGAGATACCCGATTCCCAGAATCAGCGCGAGGAACGCTAAGGTGGACGCCTTCCGGGGGGTTATCGGCATGACTTGCAGTATATCCCCAGTACCGCAAAAATGTACTGTCTCTCCACTACTTGTGAAGTCTGGTGTGTTCGAACGACATCGCCGAACCGACCGTCGGAGAGTTCACGAGTCACTCGCCCTCAACCGAGCGAACTTCAGTCGTATCCCACGACCCCTATTTTCAAATAAGTATCGGCTGGATACTCGCGGACGGTGGGAAATCTTTAACACAGTAGTGGGTATATTGGCCACTATCGCTCGCGGAGCGGACGCGAACAATCGGTATTCGGAACGACGGAATTGCACGAACGAGACATGAGCCAACGAGATTCGACGCTGCTACTCAAACCGGCGCTGCTCGTCATCGGCGTCGCCGTCATGGCCGTGGTGCTCACGCTGGCCGTCAACGGGTTGCTCGCCTTCACGGGCGGGGACTTCGTCGGCGGAGAGGCGTCACCAGCGGCCGGTCCCGCTGGCGGCGGGGGCGGCGGTGACGACGGTTCGATACAGTTGCCAGGAACGTGGGGCGGCTACAAGTGGTATAGCGAGGAGTTGCGCGAAGACGGATTCGCGTACAAGAACGCGACTGCTGGCGAGGAGGTACACTTCGAGCCCAAGAAAATGAACAACTCGACGCTGCCGGAGAAAGAACAGCGTCGAGAACTCGTCAAGTACGGACGGGAACTGTTCGCCAACACGTCGAACGAGATGCCCGAGTACACGGGCAGTACGCGCATGTCGTGTGCGCACTGCCACGGCGGCGGTGACGCACCGACGACGACCGGGATGGTCGGTCAGGACATCGACATGATTCCGCTGGTCGGCACCGCGGCGGGCTACCCCGAGTGGACCGGCCGCACCCAGCGGATGCGCGACATGCGCCAGCGCATCATGGGGTGTTTCCTCCGGAGCATGGACGCCGCGAACTCCGAGAAGGGCGTCCCGGCCTACGATAGCCGGGAGATTCAGGCCATGGAGTCGTACATGGTCTGGCTGAACAAGGGGACCCCGAGCCAGCGGGTTCCCTACTGGCGACACATAGAGAAGCCGGAGGGCGACGAGAAGGTGTCCGTGCCGGAGGTCAACCCGGTCCGCGGGGCCGAACTCTACCTCCAGAACTGCGCGTCCTGTCACGGGAAGGACGGGCAGGGGACGACCGGCCAGTACCCGCCGCTGTGGGGTGAAAACTCCTTCAACGACGGGGCCGGGATGGGTCGACTCTACACCTCCGCCGGGTTCATCCGGGAGGCGATGCCCTACGGTGCCGGGCACTCGTTCGAGAACTGGGAGGACGTCCAAGACGTCGCCGGGTTCATGAACGCCCACAAGCGTCCGCACCTGCCCCGCCAGCCCAAGGACTGGGCCGAGGCGGGCGTCAAGAAGGAAGGCGTCTACTACCAGCGGGCACAGGAGTACTGGGGCTACGACATGAACCCCATGACGAAGAAGCTGATGATGGCCGGTATCCCCATCGGAAGCCAGCCCATCAACGAGAGCGTCATTCCGCAGAACGTCGGGAAGTACGACCAGCCCATGAAGAACGCTTCCGTGGACGGGTCGTGGAAGACGACGTGGGTGAACCAGTCGAACACCTACGCCAATTGGGAGTTCGCGCCCGAGAACTCAACGCTCCCGAACGAATCGGCGAGTTCCGGCAACTCGTCGCAGACGAACAGTTCGGCGTCGGTGAGCGTGCAGGGCGCGCTCACCGACGCGATGGCCGCCGACTCGACGAACGCGGCCCGAGCCGACGAAGCGAGCTGAGACCCCCTCCTTTCAGGACACGTGATAGACGTACCGACGACGACCGCGGTGTTTTTCGCCGGCGTAGTCACGATACTGACCCCGTGTTGTCTGCCGATGATTCCGGTTCTCGTCGTCGGCGGGACGGGCCACCGACTCCGGCCGGTCGCCGTCGTCACGGGGAGCACGCTCACCTTCACGGCGCTCGGGGTCGCCACGGGTGCGATAAGCTCGCTCACCCCCGACGACGTTCGGCTCCCGTTCGCGGTCGCTATGCTCGCGTTCGGCGCGGTGATGGCCGACGACGACCTCAACGAACTCTACTCGCGCTACGCCTCGCGGTTCGCGGGGCGGGCGAACGCCGCGACCCGCGCGCTGGACGAGGAGCGCCACCCGCTGGCCAACGCCTTCGTCGTCGGCCTGCTGTTGGGCGTCATCTGGCTCCCCTGCGTCGGCCCGGTCCTCGGCGGCGTCCTCGCGTACGTCGGGACAACGGGCGACGTGGCCCGGAGCGCGTGGCTCCTGTTCTCGTACGGCGTCGGCTTCTCGATACCGTTGCTCGGGGTCGCCTACGCGACCAAGCGGGGCGGACGGCGACTCCTCGACTCGGTGACCGACCGGTCGTTCGCCGGGAGCCTCCAGACGGTGACGGGGTACAGCTTCGTGGCGCTGGGCGTGGCGATGCTGTTCGGACTCGACAAACTCGCGCTCGCCGCGCTCGTGGAATTAGTGTAAGTATGACAGCAACCAGAATCGACACGGCAATCGTTCGCATCGACGCGGAAACAGCGAGCATCGACTCGAAGACGACATGACGGGATTCAGCAACCTCCTCGGCCGACTCACGGGCATGCTCCAGTGGCTCGTCGAGAGCAGGGGCGTCAAGTGGGGCACGCTGGTCTCGGGCGTCGCCTCGATGGCGCTCGTGTTCGGGGTCGCCTCCGACACGATGTACGGCATCGAACACGGCGGCAACCTGCTGGCCTACTGGCACATCGCGCTAGCGTGGGTCGCGGCGGCCGCACTCGGGACGACGTTCGTCGGGAGCGCGCTGTATCTGCGGTATCGGGGTCGCTTCTGGAACCGCCTCGCGCACAGCGCCGGGGAGATCGGTTTCCTGTTCGCCACGCTCACGCTCCTGCTCGGGAGCATGTGGGGGAAGATAATCTGGAACTCGTGGTGGGAGTGGACCGACGTGCGACTCGTGACGTTCCTCGTCGTCTGGTTCATCTACGCGGGCTATCTGGTGGTCTACTCGGCGACCGAGCGGGGCAGCGACGAACTGTACGCCGCGGTGTACGGCGTCGTCGGCTTCCTGACGGTGCCCATCTCCTATCTCTCGACGCGGCTCTGGACGCCGACGTTCCACGAGACGACCGTCGGCAACCCGCAGGTGAACGCCAACATCGACCCGCTCGCACTCGTCGTCTCACTCGTCGCGGCGACGTTCCTCTATCTCTACCTCGTCGGGATTCGCATCGAACTCCACCAACTAGAGGACAACGTTCTTCGGCTTCACGCGCCGAGGAGGAAATGACCATGGAACCACTACTGCTCGCCGGATACACGACGCTGTTCGTCGCGTTCTTCGGCTACGTCGCCTACCTCCACCGCCGGATGAACCGATTGGAGCGTCGCCTGACCGACGTGCGAGACTGACCCGTAGTTGTATAGTTTTATCACAACCGAACAATTTAGTCGCCAGTATGCACCGCACAACCGAGACCGATTCGACCACGCGACGCTCGTTCCTCCGCGAGACCGCGGCCGTCGCCGGAGCGACGGCCGCGACGGGCGCGGTGGACGCCTCGGGCACGGCGGCGGCCCAGAGCGGTCCCGACTACGGCGACTGGTTCGGCGACACGAGCAACTTCGACGGCACCTACGACTTCACCGGGAAGAGCGAGGTCACGGTGCAGGTCGGCGCGCAGGGCAACGGTGGCAACCTCGCCTTCTCGCCCGCCGCGATTCGCGTGGACCCCGGCACGACGGTCGTGTGGGAGTGGACCGGCAAGGGGAGCACCCACAACGTGGTCGCCGACGACGGCTCGTTCGAGAGCGACATGTACTCGGCGGCCGGAAAGACGTTCAGCCACGAGTTCGGCTCCGAGGGGACGTACAAGTACTTCTGCCAGCCTCACAAGATGATGGGGATGAAGGGCGCGGTCGTCGTCGGCGGGTCGGGCGGAAAGGACCCGAGCCAACTCGACGCCGCGTCGAGCGGGTCGGGTGGGTCGGGCGGAACCGAGGAGTCGGGCGCGAGTCACGGGTCGGAGGGCTTCTCGCTCTCGTTCGACCTCGCCACGCTCGTCACCGGAATCGTGATCGCGTTCCTCTCGCCGCTCCTGTTCGGGGTGCTCCTCGCGCTGAAGCGACCCGACGACCCCGACGAGTAACGAGTCGAGCTTCGAACTCCCTCTCGCCCGCGCTCTCAGCCGCGCTCGCAATCGAATTTATATCCTCGGCCGTCGTATAGGTGTGTATGGCTACAGTAGACAAAACCATCCAGGGCGGTGCGCGACCCCTCGTACGACGGGGACTCGTCACGGTCGTCCTGTCGGTGCTGGCGAACGCCGTGGTGCTCTCGGCCGCGCTCGCGCTCGATCTGGCACCCGACTTTCAGGCGCTGGCGTGGCCGCCCGTCCTGTTCCTGACGTTGGTCGGGGCGGTCGGCGCTGTCGGCGCGTACTGGGCGGTGTCGCGGTTCTCCGAGACGCCGGACCGTCACTTCACGCTCCTCGCGGCGGCCGTCCTCGGGCTCTCGTTCGTCCCCGACGTGGCGCTCCTGTCGGTGGACCCTGCGGCGACGGTCCCCGGCGTCGTGGCGCTGATGGTCATGCACGTCACGGTCGCCGCGGCCGCCGTGGGCGTCCTGGCGCGCCGGACGACGGTGCCGGTCGAAGCCGACGCAGAGTCGGTCGGGACCGACGGCGAATCGGCCGAGGTCGACGAAGAGTAGACTAATTTTGCGGAGGCTGTTACGCGTTCCGACCGAGGAGATGCACGTAGTCGTCCAGCGACAGCGCGAAGTCCCGCGTCGCCGGGAGGTCTACCCACGAGAACTCGAACTCCAGTCCGTTCTCCTCGCCGTCGCCGGTGACGACGTGGGTCCAGCGGTCGCGCGGTTCGTGGACGCTCGCGTGGAAGAAGTGGCGGACGTACCGCTTGGGCGGCGATCGGCGGCGCGTCCACACGTCGGTCGTCAGGTGGCGAGTCGGACCGACCGCGCCGAGGCCGCTCTCCTCGGCTATCTCCCGGAACACCGCCGTCCGAGGCTTCTCGTCGTCTTCGACGGTCCCCTTCGGTATCTGCAACCCGTCGTGTTCCGGTCCCTCGAAGACGAGGAGTTCGCGGTCGTCGCGCGTGATGTAGGCGCACGCTTTTTGGACGTACGTCACACGGTTCGAATCCATTCCCGACGAACAACGACGATACCGCGTAAAAAGGTTCCGTGAAAGGGAATTTAAGGTATATCGAAGCACGAGCGTCCAGAACGCCGTTCCCTCGTCGTTCGGCGTCCTCGACTGTTCTCCGACCGACTGCGGCCGCTCGTACGCCCTTATACGATACGGACACTGCAAACTCCGTTCGAATCGACTGTTCGTACGAAACCTTTATTTGATTGCTAATAGTTGCCACAGAACATGGAAGGCGAACGTCGAGCAAATAATCCGAAAATCGAGGTAGAAGGAACTTATCGAGGTATATAGACAGCAAACGACCACGTTAGTAGCGAAAATACAGACGAACGTCAAATAAGTAACTGCGTACGAACCCACTGCATCCCAGACCCACCGATGAACGACGAAGTTACACCAGACGCCGACTCCCACGCCCCGCCCGACGGAAGATACGCCCGCCTCGACCTCGACGCGTCCACCGTCGTCGTCTACGACCGGGACCGAACCGACGCGTGGATTCAATCCGACCGGACCGTCTCGACCGAGGAGGCCGCCGAGACCGACGCGGACCGCGAGCGCCGACTCGTCGCGCGACACGCCGAGCGACCCCGAGCCGAGTCCGACGCCGAGTAGCGGGTCGGTCGGACCGGACTCAGATGCGGTAGAGTCGCGTCGTCCAGAACTCGTGGAAGGCGTCGTCCAGCGCCTCGTCGGGCGCTCCGGTGGCGTCCACCGCGCTCGTCGCGTCCGCCCGCTCCTCGAACTCCCCGAGGAGGGTGCGCTGGCCGACCACGAACAGGCGGTCGGCTGACGACTCGGCCAGCACCTCGTCGATGGCCGCCTCGCACTTTTCGAGATGCTCGTCGATTTGGGCGTCACGGCGGCGCTCGAAGCGACCCTGCGAGAATCCGCCCTTCGAGTGGTCGCTCTTCACGTCGCTCTCGAAGCCCGAGAAATCGACGCGCTCGCGGTCCTCGTAGGTGCCGACCGCGAACACGTCCGAGCGAACCAGCGCCAGCGCGAACTCGCCAGTGGGCTGGAACCACTCGCGGTCGATTCGGAACCCCTCGCCCCACTCGGCGAACGGGTCGGGCGCGACCGGCGGGACCAGCGCCGCGCTCACCAGTCCGGCGTCGTCGGTGACCGCGAGACAGGGCCGCGCGCGGCCGACCAGCGAGGCGTGGTCGCCGAAGGCCTCCTCGACCTCGCGGGGGAGGCCCCGGTCGCCGTCGCCGACCATCGCGGTCAGCGCCCCCTCGGCGTCGGTCTCGACCGATTCGAGCCGTGAGAGGAGTTCCCCGAGGCGGTCTCCTCGGACCGTCTCGACCCCCCGGAAGTCGAGGTCCGGGTCGTCGGAGCCGGTGCGCTCGACTCTGTCCTCCAACTCGGTGATGCGGTCTTCCAGCCGGTTGACCCGCTGTTCGGCCTCCTGACGCGCGGTCGCGGCCTCCGAGCGGCGCTCCTGTTCGGCCTCCAACTGGCGTTCGAGGTGACGTTTGTCGTCTTCGAGGTCGGCGATGCGGTCTTTCAGCTCCGCACGCCCGAGCAACTCGTCGAGCATTCGCCGTGAACAGTGACCGGAGGCGTCTTGTAGCTTCTGTTTGGGGGTCGTGCGCTGGTGTTCGGCCAGAGTATTCGTGTCTATCTATTGCTATAGATTTCTTTTAGAACGATATATCGTTTCGGAACGCGTTCCGACATCGGTTCGTCCGCTTTCGCCTCGCTCGAAACCCGGTCGTATCGGACGAATCGACCGGCGCGAGCGCGGCGTGCGGCCGTCCCGTCGTCCACTCCCCGCCACGATTCTATATAGTCTAGGGTGTCAAATATATACTTTCTGCGCTACGTTTATCAGGCTCAGGCCGGTAGTCCCGAGCAATGACAGAGGGAAGTGGGGTTCAACGCCGCCGACTCGCCTCAGTCGAACCGACCGGTACGGACGCCAGCGACGCCGAGTGGGCCGACCTGAGCGCCCGCGCGACGCCGACCACGCTCGCGCGCTTCGCCGCGCCGCGCACGCCCGACCGCACCACCTTCGCGGTGTTCTCCGACCCGCACCTCTCGACCGCGAAGGAAGGGACGTGGAAGGTCTTCCACCGGACCGAGGCCCGCCTCCGGGCGGCCGTCGCCGACGCGAACGACCGAGGAGTCGACGGCGTTCTCGTCGCGGGCGACCTGACCGAGGACGGCCGCCCCGAGGACTTCGACGCCGCCGCCGAGGTGCTGGCGGACCTCGACGCGCCGTTCGTCGCCGTGCCGGGCAACCACGACGTGCCCAAGTCCTTCGACGGCCACGACACCCCGTCGCTCGGCGAGTTCGAGGAGCGCTTCGCGCCCGCGTCGTTCCCCTTCCGGACCGAAATCGGCGGCGTGGACGTGCTGGGGCTGAACTCGGCCTCGACGCCCGACGGCGAACTCGACGCGACCCACGACGGCGCGATTTCCGACGCCCAACTCGCGTGGCTCGAAGACACGCTCCCCGAGACCGACGCCGCGCTCGTGGTCTCCCATCACAACCTGCCGGGTCTCGAATCGCACTTGGACGAGACCCACTACGCGCCCCACCCGCCGGTCGGCGACGCGCCCGCGTTCGTGGACGCCCTCGCGGGCAGTGGCGCGCTCCACCTCTCGGGTCACGTCCACCTCCCCGCCGCCATCTCGGGGGACATCCGAGGACTCATCTGTCCCGCGCTCTCGTCGTTCCCGCAGGCGTATCTCCTCGCGGAGGTCGGCCCCGAGGGGACCACGCTCCGGTTGGTCCCGGTCGCCGACCCCGAGGGCGTCGCGGAGTCCCACGACCTCGCGACCGGCCACTCCGACCGGAGCGCCGACATCGCCGCGATGGTCGAAGACCAACTCGCGGACGCGCCGCTGGTAGACGAGCGGTAAGCGAGCGTCGCCGGTAGCGAGCGTCGGCGTGTCCCGACTCCTATTCACCGCGGCCAGATACGTCACTGGCTCTCGGCACGTCGTCGGTCCGATTCTCGTCGTCTCGGTTCCGTGCGTCTCGACTCTCGGTCCTTCGTCCCTCGCGGCCGTCGGTTCCCGGTGTCTCACCGTCGTCCGGCGGCGACGACCCGTCGGACTCGAACCGACCGTCGTACCGTTCCCGGCCGAAGAACCCTCTGAGCGCCATCGTCGTCCCGACGTAGGAGGCCGCGACGAGAACGAGGAACCCGAACAGCAGTTCGAGGAGCATCGTCTCGCCCCTCCACCTCCGCGAATGTAAATTCGACGGACGGCGGCCGCGAGACGAACGTCGGAGCGCCTTTGGCGACGCGGGCCGTCGCTGTTGGCATGGGGGAGACAGATTCGTTCGCCGACCGTATCGACCGCGTGCTAGTCGCTGGCGCGACCGGGGGTACCGGCCGGGAGATTCTGCGCGTGCTGGAGGCGACCGACCTCGACGTCGTCGGTCTCACGCGCTCGCTGGACAGTCGCGGGGAGGTACTCGCTCGCGGGGCCGACGAGGCGGTCGTCGGCGACCTGCTGGACGCCCGCGACGCCGCTCGCGCGGTTCGGGGCTGTGACGCCGTGCTGTGTGCGGTCGGAACCGGACCGTCGCTCGACCCGTTGCTAGGCAAACCGCTCGTGGACGGCGAGGGCGTCCGGAACCTCGTCAACGCCGCCGTCGCGGCCGACTGCGAGGCGTTCGTCTTCGAGAGTTCCATCGGCGTCGGGGACTCGGCGTCGGGGATGCCCACACCGTTTCGGTTCGCGATAGCGCCGATTCTGCGCGCGAAGAATAGAGCCGAGGCCGCGCTCCGGTCGTCGGGCCTGCGCTACACTATCGTGCGCCCCGGCGGGCTGACCGACGGACCGGCGACCGGCGACGTGCTGGTCGGCGAGGGCGGCGCGACCGTCGGCGGGTCGATTCCCCGCGCCGACGTGGCCCGGTTGATGGTCGCGGCGCTCTCGACGCCCGACGCCGCGAACCGGACCTTCGAGGTCGTCGCGCGCTCGGGCCTGCGTGGAACACCCCGCGGACTGGTCGAACTCGACTGGGCGTATCCCGAAGACCTCGAACCCGTGACCATAGACCTCGAGGACGAGGGCCGAAACGAGGGGTAGCAGTCGCGGAGACGGAGAGCAATCGAAGCCGGACGAGCGCCGAGCCGTCCGCCTCAGATGGCGTTCGAGGCGTGGAAGCGGTCTACCGACCAGCCGGTGACGCCGTTGTCGTACTCTATCTTCCACCACGTGTAGCCGTCTTCCGTGACGTAGCCGTCCTGCACGTAGCCGACTTCGCCGACCGAGTTGGTGTGGACGACGTTGTCGCCGATAGCGGGATCGCTCCGGACGTTGACGCTCGCGGTCGTGACGACGCCCTCGCCGATGCCGAAGCGCGTGCCGAGCGTGGTGCCCTGCACGTAGTTCATGTAGGTGGTCCAGTCCCACGTCGAACCGGGGTCGGTGTGGCTGTTCCAGCCGCAGTCGTCGGGGTCGGGCACCTGATGGTGACCGATGATGCCGCCGGTACCGTCGTAGGGGTCGCAGGGCGCGACGCCCGACGGGCGAGT
>SDGW01000725.1_pt1 | contig 13821 bp, 7 predicted proteins | sample 2873831 | NCBI WGS metagenome assembly SDGW01 (sample SAMN08132700, study PRJNA421101) | hypersaline lake metagenome | isolation source: celular fraction 0.22 microns magnesium sulfate-rich crust from ephemeral... | place: Spain: Penahueca Lagoon, Toledo | collected 2011-07
AGTCAGGATCCTCTATGGACTCCACTCTTCCTCTGACGTCGTCCACTGTCCCAGCAAGTATATCGTCGTAGTCAGCCTCCATCTTCTGCGTGATCTCTATCTCTATGGGTTCCTCGCTAGGAAGGGTTATCATATCCCTGTGGAAGTCAAACATACCTGTCCCGACTTTTCCGTCGCTCTCCGCACGGCTGACCGTGTAGAGCGTGGCGGCAGCCAGAGTCTTTGCGGTCTCCTCGTAGACGCTTTTGGCCTCTCCGACATCCAGGAAACGATCGATGGTCTCCATAGTGTCCACACCCCAGTCGCCGAACCTGACGGACTCTTTCTGAGGTCGGAACGCGGCCCAGCTATCTCCTTCAGCCGTTCTCTGCTTCACGTCTTCACCGCTGCCGTAGACCATATCAGGCCTCTCTGTGTACTCTTTCAGGTTTTGGTTGTAGAAGTTCACCAGTTCTCCTGCTGTTTCGAACTCCAGGCCCATCATCATGAGGTAAGTATCCTCTTCCTCACTGGTCTCGGTCTTCACCTCGACACCGTCGCGGCCGGCCAGGCGTTCGAGATCGTCTTCGAAAATGTTATCCACCTCTAATCCCTGTAGGGTTCGCCGCGAGTTAACAGGATTCTCGCAGAGGAACATATCCAAAGAAGGAAACCTGTGTCCAAAGGGAAACCTGTTTTAAGACGGAACATAAATTCTAGGACGATGGCCGAGGAAATATACGAATGCCCGGAATGCGGAAAGGTCTTTGGGGAAGAGGAAACGCTCGAGGAACACATAAGGCTCGAGCACGAGGAAACTGCTGGAGACGGCCTTGAAACTCCGAAACTGGGGAGATACCTCGACTCATCATTCCTGACAGGCATGGTGTTCGGCATCCTGCTTGCCTCGGCGGCTTTCTCAAGCTACATGTACTGGGACTCGATGGACCACAGAACGGAGGTCCCTATAACGGTCGTTACATGTGACACGTGTGAATGGGAAAGCTTCAGAGAGTCCACGGACAGGATGTTCCGCACCGACTACAGAGAGGTCGACTACAGTAGCGAGGAGGGACAGAAGATAGTGGAGAAGTACAACCTGAAGTACGTACCCGGCTTCGTCTTCGATAAAGAGAAGCTGAGAGAGTCAGGAAACTTCACAGTCGTTGAGCCTTCACTCGTCGAGTTCGAAGACGCCTACGTCATACCGGATGAAGGAGTCAGAACGGCGCAGAGGCTTTCCGAGGGCAAGTCTCTCGACAATTGAACTTTACAATACACGTAGATTTAATTCGCCCTCTCTAAACACGGTTTCATGTCCCGTATAGAGAAGGACTTTTTTGAAAGATCTGCGGACACCGTAGCCAGAGACCTTATCGGGAGAAAGGTCCGGACAGGCCTAGATGGTGGCCGCGGACTGGAAGTGGTTGAAACAGGCGCCTACGAAGGCGAAACCCGTACTACAGGAGAAGGTTTCTACCATGAACCGGGAAATATCTACATCCATAACCTGCCGGGCGGCTACAACACTCTCGCGGTCTCGACAGAAAGCAGCGAAAAACCCTCGGTAGTGGCCTTCAGAGCAGGGCTTGAAGAGGAAGCCGGGCTCGGAGACTTCAGGACCTTGCTGGACGGTCCTGGAAACTTCAGCGAATACCTCGGAGTAACCAAAGAATACGACGGAGTCTGTACAGACAGCGACAGACTATGGATTGAAGGAGAACCTGTCGAAGACGATTTGGTAGATTTTACCTCTCCGGAAGATGAAAACATGGCGGAAAACTGTATAGGATGCTACCAACTATGTTTCAAATAATAAAACTGTATTTCCGCTGTTTAAGATGGTAAAAATGTCTTCTGAGGACTTTGAAAGAACTTCTAAAATGATCGAAGTCGAGAAGGAGATAGAAGAAGATCCTTTAGAACTTATTGAAAGAGCCAGGGCGAAAGGAGAAAGCTATGCAAAAATAGGAGAATCTCTGAATATTTCCGGAGGTACAGTAAGAAACTGGGATAAGAAATACATAGATTCCACAAAGTTTGGAACAGAGAAATACTGGGAAGAAATAGAGAATGTTGAAAACGAACTTAACCAGCTTATGGAAGAAAGAGAAAAAGTTCCACCTATCTCAAAACTTCCTCCGCAACTTAAGTACGGCGTAATTCATGTCCGAGAAATGAATTCTTCGGATTACATGGCGCTAGCCGACAATCTAGGTTATTCCATAGATCACCTTTCTGAAAGCAAACCTAACGATTACTGGACCGATATTGACAATCTGAAAGATGAAGTAGAAAGAGAATTAGAAGCCGAAAACTTAGAAGAACCTCCTCCTCTCAACCAAATGTCTAAACCCGTTCAAAGAGCATTTGAAATGCACCACAATGGCTTGAAAGGATACACAGAAGTATTAATCAAACTAGATTTCGATGTAAGAAGAGAAGACTTTCGCTTACCTGACGGACACTGGGATAAAGAAGAAAATACGATTAATGCCCTTGAACCCGTTATAAGAGAATATGTGGAAAAAGAGAATGAATTACCTGGATGGAAATATATTAGAGAACACTCTCCTAAAGGATCCGTCAAAGGAATAAGAAACATCGGAGGTCTGAAACCTATTTTTAGCAAAATCTTCGATACTTCTGAATATAACTCTAAGGAGAAAATAAACGTCGAAAGAAAGTTAGAAACAGACCTAAAGGATCATATGGAGAACCATATGTGTAGAGGATATAGTAAATCTGATTTATCCGATATCTACGGCGTCAGTGTACACACCGTCAGGGGCTGGGAAAGAGACTTCGGAATTAATATAGAAAAAATAGAGTTCGAAAACGAGGAAGACCTTAAAGACTTTATCGAAAACGAAGAAACCGTCCAAGATATACTTGAAGTCTTTGGAGGTAACGAAGCAGATTTCGCAGATATAATGTCTGTCTTTTATGGCGAAAGAGTTTCCAGAGATGAATTACAGAATATAATGATTTCTCCTGCTATGAGCGAATATCTCGGCCAACGTGTTGATCCTGACCCTTCACTATGGAAACTCGTAGATACGACAGCTGCGGTACTTCCTATGGATGAAACAGGACTTGTAAGAGAAATCTTCGAGTCCAAAGCTCTAGACTATGCAAGAGATGAACTCGGACCCAAACCCTCTGTAGATGAAATGAGGGAATTCATAGACGATATCGAAAGAAAAATTGACGAAGCTGAAACAGAAGCGATGGAGGCGGAAAAATGACGGATAACGAACTGAAAGCCGAGCTTTACCGTACAGTTTCAGACTACGTATCGGACTACAGGGAACTTGTTGAAGAAGGGATACCCGGGATCGCGGAGACTCTTGAAGACCCTCTAACAGGAGAAGAGGTGGGTTTTCCCTCACCCTACCAGATCGAGGAGGCTAAGTTTCTCCGGGATAACGGACGAGTTCTCATAGCGGACGATATGGGTACGGGGAAGACCGCAGCCCCCGTTCTGGGACATTACCTCATCGACGATATAGACAGCTCCCTGATCGTTGCCCCAGGTTATCTACGAGACCACTGGTCGGAAAGCATACAGGAGTTCACATCCGACGAACCTTCGGTACATACAGTAGAAAACTACGATGGTTCCGAACTCAAGAGAATAGGCGACACCGATTTCACAGTCATGAACTACTCGATCTTCGGAAGAGACAGAGAGGATATAATCGACGCAGTCCTTGACGCAGAGTTCGATCTTGTAGCTCTGGACGAGGCCCACAACATCAAGAACACGGATTCTAAAACTTCCCAGAACGTGACGGAGATATCCGAAGACCCGGAATACCTGTGCATGCTCTCCGGCACACCGGTTCCGAACGACCTCAACGACACCTACGCACTTGTCTACCTGCTGGAACACGAGAACTACGAGGACAGCGGAGAAGTTAGACGAAAGCATTTCAACCAGCCGAGAACCGTCAGGTCTGTGATGAACAGAAGGAGGATCAGCTGGGACCTGGAGGATATAGTGGATATGCCTGAACTGCGGGACCATCAGGAGGGAACAGAAGGAGAGATCCTGCTAGAAGGACTGCATAGAGATGTTTACGAGGCCATACTGGAGAACGATACTATGGAGGGTAAGAAAAAGATGAACGAGCTTCTCAAAGCAACCCTGGACCCATCCCTTGTGGACCCGGATACGGTCTACAGCCCCGAGCTTTCGGAGAAGCTTGAGACAGTCCCCTCCACCAAGTACGGAGAGCTTGGATCACTGGTCGAAGAGATGGAGGAATCAGGGGAAAAAGCGGTCGTCTACACCCCGCACTTCGTTGACGGCGTCACGGACAGACTCGTGGACGAGTTCGATGAGTTCAACCCGTTCAGGATAGATGGAGATGTACCCCAGGCGGAAAGACCCGGTATCGTCGACAGCTTCGAACAGTCCGACTCCAGCCTGCTGATAGCTACGACCAGGACCGCCGGTGAAGGACTTGACGTTACGGAAGCCAGCAACGTAGTCTTCCTGCATGAACCCTGGACACCGGCCGAAAGAGAACAGGCCATAAAGAGAGTCTGGAGACGCGGACAGGAGAACGACGTCGATGTCTACAGCCTGACCGCCGGAAACACGGTCGACGAGGGCATACTCGAGCTTCTTGAACAGAAAGAGGAAGCTATAGAGTTCGTGGAAAAAGGACTTGAGATGTCGGACGAACAGCTGGAACTGCTTCTAAACAACTCAAAGCAACCGGTCAGAGAGAAGATTTATACGCCGCAGCAGAAGGCTCTATGGTACTACTCACGTCTCTCGGGAGAAGACGTGGGGACGGTCTGGGAGAACATGTCCAGGAACGACTTCGAGATCGCCAGGGATATAGCTGAAAACCACTCCACCGACTGGGAGGAATCATACTCCGCCAACTCCGCAAGGATGTACTCAAAGATAGTTGAGCAAGCAGCAGACGACGGCAGAGTGGTCGACCTCGGCTCGGGACACGGAGCGCTCTCGGAGTTCCTCGACACAGAAACAACCAACGTCGATATCAACAGGTTCAACTTCCTGAACGACCGAAGCGACCCTGAAGACGACAACGTAGCCGCATCCATCCACCAGCTGCCGTTTACTGAGAACTCGTTCGACATCGCCGTATCCTCCCTGTCCCTCCACTACACCTCGCCCGAAGGATCTCTGTCGGAGAGGGAACAGGCGGTCATGGAGGCCAACAGGGTTCTGAAAGAGGACGGGAAGTACATCGTGACGCTTCCAGCCAGCCTGATGGATGAGGACAGTATCCACGTCTTCCAGGAGGAACTCCAACAGTACGGCTTCGAGGTAGATGAAAAGCTGTCCGGTATCGTGAGATCGGGCGATGAGGACGTACATTTCGAGACCTCCATGGTAACCGCCACGAAGAGAGGACAGCCCGAAAAAGGCGGAGAAGACGTCCTGGACTTCGAAGACAGGTCCAAAGACGGATCTCAACCAGGCATGAAAAACAGGGGAAGGGTCGACGAGTTCGTGATAGACTCTCTGGAAGGCGAAATCAGCCTGGAAAAAGCCGTTGAACAAACTATCTAGCCGGTTTTTGCGGCATAGATAAAAGACTTTAACGATGCGGTTTAGATGATGGACATCTCCATAATAAGCGACACCCACTTCGGATACAAATGGGGTGAAGAGAGAGGCGGAGACCCTTTCGAGAACGCTGAGGAGGCTTTCCGGAAAGCGCTTGACTCTGACGTGATCATACTACCCGGCGACATATTCGACAGGAAGATACCGAAACAGGAAGTTCTTGACAGGGCCTCAGAAGTTCTATCGGTGGCGATGGAGGGCGAGAGAACAGTTGAAACAGATAAAGACCTCGGTATGCACGGAGACGGAATACCGGTGGTCGCGATACACGGAACACATGAGAGACGTCCGAGGAGCTACACAAACCCCATCGAGCTTATGGACAGGACGGGACATCTCCACCACCTGGACGACGAGAAGATCGTCTTCGAGAAGGACGGAGAGAAGGTCGCCATACACGGAATGAGCGGCGTACCTGAGAGACAGGCCCCCGAAGCACTTGAAGAGTTCGACCCGGAACCCGTCGAGGACGCGTTCAACATACTGGTCCTGCACCAGTCCATAGAAGGCTTAGTTTATACAGACGATGACCACGACGTGCTCAGTCCCGAAGATCTTCCCGAAGGCTTCGACATCATCATCAACGGCCATATACACTGGTACGACCTGAAGAGATTTCCTGAAGGGGAGAAACCACTCGTTCTTCCCGGCTCGACGGTTACAACACAGATGAGGAAGATCGAAGCAGAGAAAGACAAAGGCTTCCTGAAGCTGGACACGGAAGAGGAGGAGCTGGGTTTCGTAAGGCTGGACTCCGCCAGAGACGTAAATTATATCGAGCTCGAGGTAGAAGACGAAAACTGGCTCTCCATAAAGGAGGATGCTGTGGAGAGACTGGAAAACGTGAAAGGCGAGAAACCGCTTGTAAACCTGAAAATCACGGGAGAAACATCTTCACGTATCAATCCGAGAGAGCTGAAACAGATGTTCAGAGAAGACATGTTCCTCAACGTCAACTCCTCTGTTTCAAGACCTGAGACAAGTGAAAGAGTAGAGATGGAGGAACAGGAAAACCCCTGGGACGAGGGAAAGAAGATACTGAAAAAAGAAGTCGACGCAGATCTCGAAGTCGATCAAGATGAGTTCCTGCAGCTTCTGGAAGACGGAAAACCGGAGGAAGCCGCCGAGATGCTGAAAGACGTGGGAGAAAGATGATAAACAAGGTCAGACTGGAGAACTGGAAATCCCACAGGGAGACGGAGCTGGAGTTTTCGGAAGGCGTAAACGCGTTGATAGGAACCATGGGATCGGGAAAGTCATCGGTGCTTGAAGCGGTTGTATTCGGTCTGTTCGGGACGACCCCTTCGCTCAATTCGAGGGATATACAGCTCAACGACCTCATAAGGAGGAATCCTTCGGAAGCGGAGGAAGCCTCGGTAGAGATAGAGTTCAGTATTGACGGAGAAGATTATAGCGTGAAGAGAGAGCTGAAGAGAGATAAGGGCACCGAGAGAAGTGAACTCAGGAAGAACAGGGAAGTGGTCGAGGCACCTTCAACACGCGAGGTAACGGAACAAGTGGAGAGAATCCTCAGCCTCGACTTCAAGTCCTTCGCGAGAGCTATCTACTCCGAACAGAACAACCTTGACCTCTTCCTCAAGATGAGACCTGGAAACAGGAAGGAAAGGGTAGACGAGCTTCTCAAGATCGACCGTTTCGAGAACGCACGAAAGACTGTCGTGAAGGTCGAGAACAGTCTGAAGAAAGAACTGGAACGTAAACAGGAAGAACTGGGAGAACTGGAGGAAGAGTTCGACTCAGAGGAGCTGGAAGAGCTGGAAGAAGATATCGAAAAGAGGAGAGAAGATCTCGAAGACACCGACGAAGATATAGAGGAACTGAACAAAGAAATCGAAGAGAGACAGGAGCTGAAGGAAGAACTGGAGGAAAAAAAGAAATTCTATCGGAAGCTCGAGAAACGGATAACAAAGCTTGAGACACGCAAGGAATCGCTGGAAGAAGAGTTCGGAAAAGTCGAGGAAAGACTGGAGAAGTACGAGAAACCGGAAGAAAAACTGGAAGAACATCTCGAGGAAAAGAAGGAGTTGGAAGAGAAAGAGAAAGAAATATCCGGTCTCGAAAAAGACCTGAAATACCTGAAAAAAGAAAAGAAGAAACTTGAAGAGGATATCGAGAAGCTTGAAGAGAAAGCGGAGAATTTTAAGGAAATCGGGGAAATAGAAGAAGAGATAGAGAGGCTTGAAAAGATAGTAGAGAAGATCAAGCAGAAAGGTAACGCCAAGCATACAGAGAGGACCAACCTCGAGGAAAGCCTCGAGGAACTTCAGAACAGCGACGGAGAATGCCCCACCTGCGGCAAGGAACTCAGCGAGGAACACCGTGGAGAAGTGGTCGGAGAACGAGAAGAAGAGATAAAGAAGCTCAAAGAACAGGAAAACAGGCTGAGAAAGAAATTCGAGGAGAAGAATGAGAGGAAAGAGAAACTGGAGAGCAGAAGGGACGAACTCCTCGAATACAGGTCCGCGGAAGAAAAACTTGAGTTGAAACAGGAAAAACTCGAAGAGAAAGTAGAGGAAATCAAAGAGACAGAAGAAAGGCTTCGAGAGATGAGACAAGACTTCTCGGAGGACAGGATCAATAAGTTAGAAGAGGATATCGCCGACCTGAAGAAGGTCGAGAAAAGAGATGAGCTGGAAGAGAGACTTGAAAACGTAGAGGAAAAACTCGAAGAGGTAGAGGCAGAGCTTGAAGAACTCGAGTTCGATGAAGACGAACTGGAGGAACTCAAGAAAGAGACATCCAGACTCAAGGAGGAGAGGTCTGTCAAGACCAAGGAGCTGGAATCCGAAAAAGAACTGATACAGGAGAAAGAGAAAAGACTGGAGCAGATGCAGAAACAGGATGAAAGGAAGAAAAATCTGGAGGACGATATAGAACGTCTTGATCATGCGCTTGACTTTTCTCACGAATACAGAGAAGGACTGGTGAAGACACAGGTCTCGCTGCGTGAAATGTTCGTCAAACGGCTCAACACCAAGATGGAAGATATATGGAACCAGCTCTACCCATATGACGATTACTATTCTATACGTCTGAACGCCGAGAAGGACTACCTACTTGAACTGCTCGACTCCGAGAACCAGTGGGTCTCCGCAGAGGCAGAAGTATCGGGCGGTGAGAGACATTTGGCCGCACTGGTCATGCGTCTGAGCCTCACCTTCACACTTTCACCGGAGCTTGAAGTACTGATGCTCGACGAACCTACACACAACATGGATTCTTCTGCAGTGGAGGAACTTGCGGAAACATTAAGAGAAAACTCCAACGACCTCATCAAACAGCTTCTTATCGTGACACATGACTCTTCCCTGGAGTCAGCGGCAACAGGAGATCTCTACAGGTTCGAAAAGAAAAATACCGAAGAAGGTCTGACAGAGACCGAGAAAGTAGAATAAAAAGAAAGAACAGTTTTGGGCATTCAGCTCTGGAAGAAGAACATCACTGACGCCATCATCACGAGAGCGAGTAACTGGACCGCACCGACCCCAGGAACACTCTCCGGCTCCGACCCGTTTCCTATACCGGTCATGTTTGTATCCGTCACGTTGACCGTAAGTGTATCGTAACCGCCGACATCAGAGTTTATGCCTTCAACTTCCAGCTCCAAATTGTCCTTGTCAGCGCCTTCAGATTTATCGCCATCTATCTCCGTTGTACCTCCTCTAATCCTTACGCCGTACTCTCTGCTCTCGCCCCCTCCAAGCGTTACTCTGAAAGAGTCTCCCTGTTTCTCTTTGAAGCTGGAGAGCTGATAGACAGACAGTTCATCGATCAGAGGATCAACCATCGAGACCTCATAAGTCGCCTCCTGATCCCTGACATTGATAACCCGGAAACTTGCGTCCACTTCTTCATTCAATGGGACATCAAGTTCCTCCCTGCTGAACGAGATAGGAGTCTTCTCATGCCAGGAACCTCCGAAACATACTATACTTCTCTGGCTGTTGAGATCCACCGTGATGTTTTCACCAGGCTCGTAGATTGTTCTCTCGGAGACAGGCACATCGATACTGTTACCGCTTACAGGATACTTGCTTTGGCTTCCATCGAAGACACAGCTGCCAGGAGTCTTTGCCACTCCTTGCACCCTTCTCTTCGTATCACATAGAGACGTATCACACTCCTGCGTTACAAGGTACTCTCCTCCGTCGTCCCCTCCGCAGAACCCTAAGCTTGCGGTCTTGGAACGGTTAGTACCTGTAGGGACAGGAGTCTCTGTGCCGAAGTCCCATCCTCCGCCTTTATTCGGAAGCGAATCCCAGTCATCATAGTTCTTCTGGCCCATGTAATCGCTCCAGGAATCGTCTATACCTCCTGTGACGGCGTGAGGATGGTCCTGAATATAACCCTCGTCAAACCATCTGACGCCTTCGGAGCCGTAAAGGCTGTTCCCCCTGCAAATATCCGACCGGAAATCCTGGTCCCACCAAACACCTATATCCTCGGGCGTGGTTCCACAGTACTCTTCATCCTGCTTGTATCTACCAACGTCCTCAGTAGGTTCATCCGTCTGCTGGTAAGAACCGACCTGTGTGAAATCATCTATGTTGCTGCTGTAACATATATCCTGTCGGGTTGCGCAGCCATACTTTCCTGTGTACTGCTCCGAGTTACGTGACTCTCCCATCTCCTCGATGAGGTACTCGTATCTGTCGTCCCCGCACAAAGGAGTCTGGAGCTCTTCACGTGTATCCCCTGCATCGTTCTCCTCCCATGTGATGTCCGTAAAAATGACATTCCCCCCTTCACGGGTTTCCTTAGTTCCACTGTAATCCCATCCAAGACCGGAGTCCGGACCGGTAAGATCCATCTTGAAACTTACAAAGTTCTTCCATCCGTCCGCACTGCCTGAGCCATCATCTATCAGGCCGTCGTTGAAATGCTCCCTGATATTATCCGGGTCGATCCAGAAACCTTCACCCGGATTAATATTCGAACCTATGGTCTGTTGAGCCACAACACCCAGGGAGTTACCAAAGGCTCTCGAAGTCTTCTGAACAGTATCATCAGTAGGATTCTGTCTCGTGAATCCGCTGTACCCTTCGCGGTAATGAACTCCTTCGGAGCCGGAAGCGTAACCTGTCCCTGACTCTCCCCATGGAGGGTAAGGAACACCTGTCGAATCCACAACCCAGCTTTTGTCCTCAACGTAAGCGTACTGGACCGCCTGATCCTCTCCTGTTTGTGTATCTCTGTACCAGTTAGGATCGTAAACATCGTAGTCGTAGTGAGGAGGATTCAACTGATTGTTCTGAGAGTGTTTCTTTATCTTAGTCAAGACGCCTTCAAAAACAGGTTCTATAAGCGCCGAGGTGTCCTCTCCCTGAGGATGGAAGTCCTCATCCCTGGTATAATCCCTGAAGAACGAGAAGAAAGTACCATCTTCCGCGTTTATACCGCCTCTGGTATCACCTGCCTCGTTCCCGCACTCTATGCCCGGTCCACAGTCCGCTATCAACGAAGTACCTTTTCTACCCCCCTTCGGGTTGTAAGTGCTATGCTGCGGGTTAGGGTTCTCACCGTAGTAATAATCGATGTAATGTTCGCTGCCGGTCTCGAAGCTTGTTGAAAGCCCTAGACGGCCTTCATTGTTTCTGAGGTACTGGTTAACCCGTTCATCGTCGAGATTATACCACTGTCCTCCGTAACCATTGTTGCTTGTATCGTCGTGCCTGTGGTTGTAAGACTTCTCGGTGTTGCTGTGGTCGATATTCAGGCAGACCTCCCAGTCCGGCGAGTCCTGACCTTTCTCGTAACCAGGCTCCGTCGAGGACGAGTAGACGGGTGCGACAGTCCCCTCCGCGTAAACCTTGCCTTTATTGACACATGCGTTTTCATCGACACCGTTAGGGACACTTATAGCGGCGGTGTCCTCTGCCCAGTCAACACATTTCTGCTCATGGAACAGGTACTTCTCAACCGTATCATGGTTGACCTCAGGGCCCTCCATCAGCATAAGGTGCTCGCTAGGCTCATCCCCGCATGCCTCTGGAAGAGGTGAAATCGGCTCCCCCTCTCCGTCACTGTCATCATCCCTTGTGTAGTCGCAGTCGACAAGGTCGTCCCCGCGACTGTCGCCGTTCTTCTCGTTTATCCTGTTTATAGCCTTGCAGACGGAGTAAGACTGATCCGGCGTACCGGTATATACAACCTGGGACTGTACAGCGTCATCGACGCTTTCCCATTCCGGACTTCCCTCAGTCCCCGAACCAGATTTCGTGTAGAAGTCAACGTATTTTATACAGACCTCCTTGTCCCCAGAACAGGAGAGATCCACCTGATCTATGTAATCGGTGCTCTCTACAGAACTAGCATTACCATCCGTACCAGTATGAACGTTTCTGCCAACGCTGGCCGAGCCATCAGGGCTTTCCCTCGCCACGACCCTGTCAATATCGTTGGAACTTGATCCTGCATTCTCATCGATAACTATGAAACCGTCCCCGTTGCCCTGAGGACCGTCCGCGTTGACGGTTAGGGCGTAATCGTAACCGCACCAGACGGTACCGTCCTGTGTCTCACCGTCCTGGTTAACTCCCGCACCGTTGTCCGTGTCCCAGGAGTTGTCCGCGTGAGCAGTAAACCTTGTATAAGTGCCTGCAGGATCGTTGTCGGCCCTGTCAGAGTTCTTATCGCCTCCCCCATCCGTCCGACTGTGCTGGTCATAACAGTTGTAGCTATCTATCTGCTTCATCTTCCTTTCTCTACCCAACTCAGAGTAGCTGGAGTCGCTGTCACTAGCCCCTTCAGCAGTACAGGACGAATCTGTATCGCAGCTGCCGCTAGGAGATTTATAATCACAGGTCTTTGAGGAAACACTGCATTCGCTTTCAGTTATCTCGCAGTTCGCGGAGTCAACAGGCCCTCCATCGTCCTGACACGAATGAGTCGTTATAGTATCGTCATTTATAAGGTAGTAAGTGTTTGACTCGTCGTCGCTGTTGTTCCCCGTACCTGTAAATTCACAGCTTGTCTCACACGTAGCGTCCGCACTGCCATCCTCCGCAGGACATGAACAGGACTCGCTGCCACAGCTTGCTTTGGTGGTTTCGCATGTCTCAGTGTCAACTTCGCAGGTGACCTCGTCGTCCGCACAGTCCAGACCGTCCCTTTCATAAGGTGAGTGTATGTAGAACTTCTCAAGGATAGCTCCGATATCCTTCTTACAGTCTATAGTGGTGCTTGCCGTACCGGTCTCATCGCCCTCCGGCCCGTTGAAGTTCTCTTCCTCAAAACCGTTCCCACACACTTCGGATAAGTCGTGAGGTGCATCTATCACCCTGCCGTTCTGAATAACGACATCCTGACCGCTGTAACTGGAGAAATCGCTCTGATCGAAAGTCTTACTCTGGTTAAAACCGAAACCGTAACCGTTGTCCGAACCCTCGCCTCTGATAGCATCGACCCAGTGAATAGTCACCGAAGAACCATCGTCGCTGTCGCTGAAAGTCCGGCCGTCGAACTCGTTCCCTCTCTTAACAAAACTCTGGAAGAAGACCGCCTCGGTCGTGGAAGCAGAGGGAGAATAACTTGCCTCCTGTGTCTCATCGGATGGAGAATCAAAACCTTCCATCTCGGCGAGGAGATGAGGATCCCATATCATGCCTTCTATCTCATCATTCCAGCCCGGTTCAACGCAGCCAGGGTCATTTACATCGGTCTTGCTGTCGTTGTCGTCGTCGGCCTCGTTCCAACAACTAAAACTATCTTCCGGATCGGGCGAAGGAGTTCCAGGATCACTCGTACTGCTTGGATCACCAGGATAAGAGACATCGCCTCCGATAGAAGACTCATAACCCGCTGAAAGACCAAAAATTAGAACAGTAGCCAGAAACAACACAACAAGTCTTCGAAAGTCCATACCTAAACAAATGTAACACGGCAAATAAATAACCCACGAAAAAGCCTCCGCCTCAAAAAACCAGAACATAAACCACACAAAAAACCCTGAGAAAAACACCGAAGACCTCTGTAACGACGGTAAAACAACCAGTCGAAAAACCTGCGACCTTATCTCAAACCAACAAACCGATATTGACCCAAAATATCAAAAACTTTAAATAAAAACATGAGTAATTCTTTATTACTCGGCGGTGAACAAAAACGATGCCCGACTCAAACAATCCGGAAGATATAAGCAGAAGAAACGTAATCAGAAACGCACTAATCGGTTCAACGATGATAGGAGGAATAGCTTACGGTTACAG
>SDGW01000726.1_pt1 | contig 13817 bp, 13 predicted proteins | sample 2873831 | NCBI WGS metagenome assembly SDGW01 (sample SAMN08132700, study PRJNA421101) | hypersaline lake metagenome | isolation source: celular fraction 0.22 microns magnesium sulfate-rich crust from ephemeral... | place: Spain: Penahueca Lagoon, Toledo | collected 2011-07
AGGGCGACGACCCGACCGCCAACCAGTACCGCGAAGCCGCCGAGAAGTGGGGCGAAGTTGCCAAGCTCGTCATCGACGGCACCGACCCCACCGACCAGCTCCAGTCGAGCACCGGCGGCCCGAACGCCGGCTCAGAAGCCGGCGGGGACATCGCCGACGATATCAAGCAGTTCCACGAGGGAGTTCCCGAAACCTCCTTCGACGACGTCGGCGGCTACCGTGACGTGAAGTCGTACCTGCGCGAACAGGGTATCAAGCTGATCGAGCACCGTGAGTTCCTGCAGGCGGAACTCAACCAGAGTGTGCTCAACGGGCTCATCCTGACGGGCCCGCCTGGCACCGGCAAGACGCTGATGGCGAAAGCCTTCGCGGGGGAACTCGACGCCGAACTCGATGCCGACATCTCGGTGTTCAAAGTCAAGCCCGGCGAACTGAAGCGTGGGGTTCGTGGCGAGTCGGGGAGTCTGCTGCGTGGGCTGTTCGCCGCAGCCAAGCAGGCCCAGCCGGCGGTCGTCATCTTCGAGGAGATTGACTCGCTCATCCAGGACCGGTCGGACACGTCTGTCCAGATGATGCGGTCGGATCGGGACCTGGTCAACGCGTTCCTGGAAGAAGTCAACGAAATCGACACGGAAGACGTCATAGTCATGGGGACGACAAACCGCGCCGACGCCCTGGACGAGGCTTCGATCCGAGACAAGCGTCTCGACACCATGGAGATGGGTCTCCCCGGTATAAGTACCCGGGTGCAGATCTTCCGGATCCATCTGAACAAAATCGACGAGAAATACGTCAACTGGAAAGGTATCGACATCAGCCAGCTCGCGAGGGAAACCAGGGGGATGAGCGGGGCGACCATCGCGACGATCGTGGACAACGCGATCCTCTCGATGGGGCTGGAATACAAGGAAGGCGAGCGCAACCAGCCGGTACTGACGAGAGACGACCTGCTGCGGGCGGTCGAGAACAAACGGGATGACTGAAGCCCCGACGTACCGGGCAAGGGACTCGACAGTCGAGGTGAGCACAAGTTCTATCCAGCCGTCGAGGCAACCAGACAGCTTCTGGCCGCAGTCCGCGTGGGGACTTCTACGTGGAAATCAACGATTTTCATCCCCTCTTCTTCCGAGGGACCTCGCCACTCCGGTTATTGTCTGGGAAGTGGAAATTTGTGCTAGGGGACAGTAATTTCACCTGCCCCATAGTTCTCCGATTCTACGTAAGCGGTCCAAATTGGATGCCCAAACGTCCCTCAATCTGTTCGATAACGGCTGCTTCGACCGCCTCGATGTCCGTCGAATTTACTTTTGCAACACCAGCAGTGGCGTGGCCTCCACCGTCGCCACCCAGTGTCGTCGCGAGTGGCTCCAGCACATCCTCTGGGAGCGATAGCTCGGTTTGGGCTGTGGTGCTTGCGACGACTCGTATGTGATCATCCCGCTCCGACAGGACGACACCGATGTCTGCGGCCCCGTCTAAGAGCATATCGGCAGCAGTACGTTCGTGTCCACCTACTCGGGTGACGAGCAGGATGCGACGTCCGGCTTTGTATCCGTTGGCTCGAACCACGGCTTTTGCTGTCGCCACCTGCTCACTCCACGGCGCCTCATCTTCCCAAAGCGACGAGAGAGTAGTATCCGTAGCCGTAGCGGTCCCCAGTAACTCACAGACCAGCGGCTGTATGTCCGGCATCACAACGGCGCGGAACTCGGTATCATCGAGAATACCAGCAACCAATGCCTGCGCTCCAAGCGGTGGAATGTCGAGATCGTGAGCCTGGAGCAAATTCGCGACAAGTACGGCAGTCGCCGGCGCCGAAGTATCTACTCGATGATACGTGGCGTTGGCGTGCAGGTCGTCGCGCTCGTGGTGATCAATGACGAGAAGAGGGGTGTCTGATGTGGTTGGATCAATCGGTGCGATACGCTGCTGAGACGGCGCATCAACCACAATCGAGAGGTCGTAACCTGCCAGTTCCGGGTCGGTGACGACTGACTGACCATCTAATAAGCAGTCAGCTGAGCCGGCGACTGAGCCGGGCGTTGCGATATCGACGTGGCCCTCTAACGTGGTCGCTAAGCCAACGGCTGCCCCAACCGAGTCCAAGTCAGCGTGGTTGTGGACGATGACCACCGTTCGCTCGCTCTCAACCAACGCGGGGAGCGGTGCTTCCATATGTATCCTGGTAGGACTGACAATGTTGAAATATTTGTGTGTGACTGAGACAGACACTCACTGTCCATAGACATTTGATGTTTCGGAGGATAATACAATATAATGACAGGTACCGACAACCCCGTCAATCGATTCAAAGAGTTCTTTTGCCTGTTTGACCCGGTGCCACCAGGGGCAGATGACGAGCCCCTGCAGGAGCGATCACTCGTCATAGATTGGGAGTCCCTCGCTGAGTTTGATGCTGATTTAGCCGAGAGATTGCTACACCAACCCGACGCCACCATTGGATACGCCCGTGAGGCGCTGATGACGATGAGCATTGAAGATACTTCTACCGGCGAACTACCACAACTTCGGATTCGCAATCTGCCCACGGATACTCAGCCAGATGAGTTGGCAACTGTACAGTTGGGCCAGATAGTTTCAATCTCCGGTATGGTGGTGGCAACGACCGATGTACGGCCGGAACTTACGACACTGGCGGTCGAGTGTCAGCAGTGCGGAACAATCACGCAGGGACGCTATTTCGGTCTGAAAACACCTCAAATAGAGCGTTGTTGGTCGTGTGGTCAGGACGAATACGCAGCGATAACGACGGATTCCGATTGCGTCGATACCCAGTATGCCCGGCTTCTAATCGATCCGGGAAGTGATACAGATGTGCAGACGGTTCACGTGCGCATCGAAGGGGATCTCCTACCGGTCACTCCCGGGACACAAGTGGAAGTAACTGGGATCGTTCGCCCGTGCCAGCAGACGGAACTCAACCAACAGCCCACGGTTTACAGACGGTTTATACACTGTTCTGATATTGTCCGGCAAGATGGGACTCCCGAACCGACCCCAACTGAAACAACGTGGACACTGGGAGACCTCGCGGCACAGGCCACGTACCTCACTGCCCTTGCCGATGCAGTGGCCCCCTCTGTCCCTGGGTTCTGGCGGGCAAAACTCGCCCTCGCGCTCTTGTACGTTGAACCCACCCCATTCGGTTTACAGTCGGCTGAGAGTGGCCTGAATATCCTGCTCTTAGCTCCGGATACTGGTCACCGACGCCGAGTACTGGGTGCATTCGCAGCACTCGCTCCCGGTGCACAGTACCAGTCTCTAACCGAGACAGACAGTCAACCAATGGTAGCCGAAGTGCAAAAAAGAGCGTCGCGCTGGTGGGTCGAAACCGGGCCGCTTGTGCAAGCTGCCGGTAGCGTTGCGGCCGTTGATGGGCTTGAAAACATCGCCGAAACCCAGCAGCCACTCTTACTCCCAGCACTCACAGAGACACAGATTCGGCTTGCGAAGGCTGGTATAGAACTGTCATTGGATACCTGTGATCAACTCGTCGCTACCGCAACCCCACCGACAGAACAGCGTGACAATCTTCGGAGTGCTACCCCGCTTGACCGTGACGTGGTCGAGATATTCGACCTGCATCTGTCTGACAGTGCGGCTGCGACGACGAGCCCCGCTGAATTCACACGAGCCTGGGCCAAGAATACGGATACTGTTTCGACCGCGGGAGACAGAAGCGACGAATGTCCAGACGTCAAGACGTGTCGGTCAGCTCTGACGCAGGCGCGATTACTGGCACAACCCGAGATCGGCGATGCCGCCCAGCAGCGACTTCACGAATCGGATTGTGACCCCGCTGTGGTAGCCTGGGTGGCAACGGCGCTTACTCGACTCTGTGGCCAGCAGTGTGTGCGGCCTATAGATGTTGACCGGGCTTGCCGTGTTGCGGACATAGTATCCTCAGTACCGTGAGTGGGAACGTTCTCTTAATGAATCGGAGTCCAACTGATTTTGGAATAAGATATATTTCAGTCGCTGTATGAGTGGATCTCAGGCATCTGAACCAGGGAATAGCTATGTTGAGCCAAAATGAAGAAGAATTCGTCGAATTTGTGCTGGAAGTTGGTAGCAGAGTGCTGGACCAAGACACGTTCGAGTTCATGAACGAAGAAGGGGTCCCCGTTGACGAGCTCGTCGGCTTGTGTAGCGGGTATGATTTGGATGCAGTCGTGCGGAGTTTAGAAGAGAAGGGATTGGCGTATACTGAGTCTCAGAAAGAGATAATCCGTACCACTACTCTTGCAGATAAAGACATTGAAAAGGTGAATTGGGAACATACAGAGTTCGAAACAGTCAATCGCCGCTACATCTACTTCACAGAGGAACTTGAATCTCTATGCAAGGAGTAGCACTTTGAGCCGATTAAGTGGGAAATATGGGTTCCAAATGGTGGGCAGCCAGTACACCTATTTCACAACAGACTGAAAAATACGCACTGAAAAATAGAACTCAATTGCCAGCAATACTATCACAAATAACTGCGCTATCGAATTGACAACAGAACCGGGAATACGCTTGGCAATCATGAGCAAAAACCGAGAGACAGTAATCGAAGAGTACGATCAAGGCTGTCAGATTCTACACGAGGAGCGGAACTATCCTGACCAGTATCATTTTGATGGGCCCAAGGGTCGGATGAGAACGTTCGAGAACCCCCACGAGGCACGGCTGTATGCTGACCTATACACGATCACGGGTGGATTTAACGAGGAGCAAACCGGAAAGCGGGGCGTCCCGCCGGCCATCGCCGGCGCTAGCGAAGAGATACGGATGACATACCTCGCAGTCGAGATGTCAGTTACGTATGCTGCAAGAGCGTTTGACGTCGATGAGTCCGTGATTAAAGATGCCGTCAACTGTGTCCATGCAAGGGCGGACCAACAGCGCTCGTGAACTCAGTCGTCTGTTGTCATTCCGAGTGGGGACTCGTTCGTTTTGAGGAACTCAATTACACTCGTGGAATCGTAGCGAACTGAGTGATGGACACACTCTTTCGTCGTAGTATCCACAATCACGTACTCGGCAATTCCAGTCGGCTCATCGCCACTGCAATCCGTACGAAACGGGAGCCCGACCGCGCCGGGGTTACAAACGAGCGTCTCCTGATCCGGTGAGCCTACTATCTCGCTGTGTTGGTGGTGCGTGTGTCCGAGCAGTATGATCTCTGTTTCATTACCCACGGTACGAGCGGTCTCTTCGAACGATTGGGGATAGACTCCGGGGTCGGTACCAACTCCGACAGCGTGGTCAGCTGTGGGCCGACAGTGAGCGAGGATGATACGATCGTCGATAGTGTCAATTGCAGGTTGTTTCTGCAACCAGGTATCGTTCCGTTCAGACAGTCGGTCAGTGATAAGTTCGTACTCGAACACGTCCACATCCCGTTGTGGCAGGAACGCCCGGTCGTCGAACGCTCTCGAATCATGGTTGCCATACACCGCATAGTCGGCGTGACGACGGACGAGAGAGACACAGGTGTCTGGCGAGCCAAGGATGCCCACGATATCCCCGAGACACGCAATCGCATCAACACCGTCTAGTGAGTCAAGCACTGCTTCAAGCGCCGGAGCGTTTCCGTGGATATCCGCGAACACACCGAGTTTCATCAAGCGATGTCTCCTTATGCGCTCTCGACCGCACGTGCAACAGCGTCCTGGTCTGAGAACGCTCGACCACAAGCGAGGGAGTCGACAAGCCATTCGGTCGACAGTGGCCGATACGCTAGTAAGACCAGATAGTTCATAGTCCTCAGTGCACCGTCAACGAACTCAAAGCTTCTGTCGTGGGAACCCGACGAGAGGAACGTTACTGCGAGCGCTCAGTCCGATATCAGCGAAACCCGTGGCGATCCTCGCTCTCTGAATCGGTCCGTAATCGTTTCACAGCCCTTTGCACATCCGCCTGTGTCACTGCCAGCGTGTCTCGGTCACCACTGTCATACTCGGTAACGGCGAATTCCAATGCTTTCCGACAGATAGCCGAAATATCGGCTCCTGAAAGGTCCGGGAGGTCGAGAGAAACGAACCAGTCGGCTGTAACTGGGTCAGCGAGGGGTAAATCGTCGGCGTGAATATCGAAGATAGCCCGTCTATCGGCTGTATCGGGCTGTGGAACTTCAATGAATGTATCGAACCGGCCAGAGCGGAGTACAGCGGTATCAAGCCGATCTAATCGATTTGTGGCTGCCAGCACAAGCACGTCAGCAAGTGGCTCAAGCCCATCAAGTTCTGACAGCAGCGTGTTCACCATGTCGTCTTTGAATTCGTAGCTATCACTGGTGCGACTGGGGGCCAACGAGTCAAATTCATCGAAGAATACGACACTCGGGGCGTGGTCACGGGCAGCCCCGAACAGTTCCCGAAGTTCCCGCTCGGATTCGCCCACAAGGGGTTGTTCCAGTTCTGGACCTTTCACCGAGAGGAAGTGGTAGTCCAACTCGTTGGCGACTGCCTTCGCCAACATCGTCTTCCCATTCCCCGGCGGACCGTGAAGAAGGATACCCTGCCCGATGGAGTAGCCGGCATCACGGAACGTCTCACGGTACTCAACGGGAATCGTGACAGCTTCACGGAGTCGCTGTTTCTCTGATGCAAGTCCACCGATATCCTGAAACGAAGTGTCGGGGACGTCAGGCTCAAACTGATCGTCTGTACTGCTAAATCCGAAGAAACCAGTATCGGCCGACTCATCCAAGCGTTCTGCGTTAATCTCATCGAGCGCAGTCTGGATGTCTGTCGGTCTGATTGTTACAGGCAGGTCGGAACGTGCCCTACGACGGTTCAGGATAGCCCGCTTGACCGCTGTGTGCAGATCTCGCATCGCCACGTCATGCGTATCCAGATCCTCGATGCGGCAATCCCCGTGCGTGTCCAGCCTTGCGATGCCAACTTCTTCGGCATCCGATACAGCACTCTTGATTTCGCTATGGCGGTACTGATCGGTCGGTTCTGGGACGTCAACCACGAACTCGAAAAGTGCGTTGTTGCGGGTTAGGTCGGAATCATCATCTGTCGCCGTGGCAATGACGAGTACCTGCGAGTGGGTCGTACGGACCGTGTCAAGGTGGTTTCGGAGATGCTCGTACTCTTCCTCGTCGAATCCAAAGTCGTCGAGACACTCGAGCACCACAACGCTTGGTTCACGTTCACGAGCGGCTTGGAGCGTCGCTTTGATATTGGTCCCGTCATCGCTGAATCCGCCAGTGACAGAGCCGACAGTAAAGAATGTGTAGTCGTCGTCCAACTCCCCAGTGAGGGCTCTTGCTAACTTCGTAGTTGGGGACTGGTCGGATTTCCCGAACAAAAGGACTGAAGAGGTCATAAATGTCTCATAGCCAACAGAGTCAGTAACAGTCCGCTGGAGGCGCTCCTTGACCTCGTCAAAGTTTTCGATACCATCGAAATAGCCGAGCGGTTCAGCCGATACCGTCACACTTTCAGCAAAGACTGCCTCGACGGGCTCTTGATCCGGCGTGTCAGTCATAAAGACCACCAGCGTACGCAAGAGCGACAGGCCAAATCATGGTCTGTCGATAGACTGTCGACAGGGACTATTCAATCTGTTCATGTAACCGCTAAAACACCATCTGACTCAGTTGTCACGTAGAAGACATCATCCGCATACGCTGGGACAGTATTGAGTATGTCACGTGGAGTCGAACGTGACTGCACTGCGGTATTCGGAGTAAGTTAGTACACTATGAGTCCCTGTTGAGACGGAACCGTACAGTCGCCGCTCACTCTCGTCGCCACCGAGCAGTGGATCGTGGACTCGCGCATCAAGTGGGTAGTAGTTCGGTAGCCACCCGTCGGCGGCGTCTAGTTTGAAGAGTAACAATCTACTGCTGGTAGCGGAGTATCCGATGCTTGCACTGGCTCCTCGTAAGTCTCGCCCCGAAAAGATGCCTACGGGGGAACCCACTTCAGACACCATACCCACAATAGCCTCATGGCTGCTACTGATGGGGCAACAACAGAGCCACCGCGATCGTGGGTCAAGCAATTCTATGATAGTGAGGCCGAAGTGCGCGGGGTTCTTGATGAAATACGTGAAGCACACTTGCTCGGCGAGTACGAGGTAGTACGCGAGAAACTCCGCGCCTTTGCACAAGCCGAGAACGGCCTCTTCCGTGCGATTGCGCTGATCGTGCTTGATATCGAATCGTTCTACACCGATTTAGCGGCCCAATATCAGGACGCGGAACCACCTATTGAGGAGTTGAAGACACTGGGGGCTGAGTACGACCGTCTTGCTGACGATCTTGAACTGGTCCTCTCCGAACGCATGAACGAGTTCCAGAATCCCAGGCCGGGGCTTCGTCGTGGATTCCGCTATTCAGACGACACGGAATTGCCACGGTTGGATTATGACCTCTACTCTGGCGATGTCGAACTGTGCCAGTTTATTCACCCACCTTCACAAGCCCTCGTGCTTGCACAGAGCATTGTCAACTCAACCCACGCGTTACTGGAGCGGGTCGACGCGAACCAAAACCCAATCGCTCCAGCAGAGCGTGAGCGCATTGCAACTATGCATGAACATCTCACAGAAGAACTCACGGAGATGGCAGCGTATATTGAGGCGCCACCGGAGAGTGAGACAGAAACTGATCTTGAGCCAACCGAGGACTGGTCATTTTACTGAGTTTTACACAAAACTTATATCATCTGCTGGAGACTTTTTTGATATGGGTCTCCCCGGTCCCGGTTTGGGGTTCAATGACCAGAACGACACCGCCCCGTGAGACAGGGGTGCCGTCTTTCAGTCAGTGACTCCAGTTTGGAGAGCTGACTGAGATGGCATCTTGAAGGTCTTGCGGGCGTTGCCGGCGCACCTGCGCCGATGGGTGTCTGTTCTGGTCACTGACACCCAAGCATGACTGCACGAACGTCTCACTACAGTCGAGAATCGAACCCACAGACCACATCGGAAGCTGTCTCGGAGTTCTGGCAGGAGTGTGACCGCTATCACGACCTGGCAGAACAGTTCGCCCAAGACATTGCAATTACACATCCGGATGGTATGTCAGGCCGGCATCCGAGCTGTCCTGGGGACACCGAGTGCTGCGGATGGTGTCGTACCGGTGTCAGCTACTACGAACACATCCCAAAATCACGGCACAGTGATAGTATGTGGCTCTGACAGCGCTGGCGACAGTACATACAAAAATCACGGGGACAAAATTAGAGTGGCGGGAGGAACGACAGGCATCGGATGATGCAGAGGTAACACATGAGCCGTTAGAAACACTTTGGTGTGGTGTCACACAATATTTAGAGATGAGCGAAGTACCTGAGATACCCGAAATCCCGGAAGAATTCGAATCAGAAGCAGAGATCAAACAATACATCGAACAGCTCCAACGGCGTATCGATTTCCTCGAAAAAGAACAGTCGGACTTTGAGAAGGAGAAACAGGAATTGGAGGCGGAGTTGAAGAAGATTGAAGACTACCTCTCAGCCAGCAATCAAGAGCTAGAGTCCAGCCACACAGACTTAGAAGCGGTCATCCAGAGGATAGAAAGTATCGAACTCCACGGCAAGCCCAGCGACGTAGGTCTTCAAGAAAATCTCCGCAACCCTAACTTCGGAGGGAACTGAACTATAGATTCTCGCCTTCGTTCGCGGTGCGGCGGATATTATGTATCATCCTTTCTGTGGAGCAACGAAGCGTCGGACACATTGGCCCCAGCGAGATTGGCGTCGGAAACATCAGCAGCAGGGCACAAAGCACCGGAGAGGTCGGCATCTGAGAGATCAGCAGCAACGAGATTCGCTTTTGTCAAATTAACATCCGAAAGATCAGCGTTCTGAAGAACAGCATTACGGAGGACAGCAGTGGTGAGATCCGCACCGGAAAGGTCTGCTTTTGATAGATTGGCTCCACGAAGTGACGCACGAGTGAGATCTGCGTCAGAGAGGTTAGCGTCCGAGAGGTCGGCATCGACAAGAAGAGCCTGGGAGAGATCTGCTCCAGAGAGGTTAGCGCCGCGAAGATTAGCTTCAGAGAGGTCCGCTTTGGAGAGTTTCGCGTTGGACTGTATCTCGTCACTTGAAACTGTATCGTCATTTGGAATATTGTATCGGTTATTATCCATATCGGCATCTCTGCTAGAAAGATTGTAAAGTCCACTGAAACCCTTAGTCCGACAACGGTAGCAACACCAGGTGACACCAAGACGGCACACAGTATCTTGAGACACATCGATAGAGGTGTGTCCTTGTCTGTTGTTTTCGAACTCAGAAGAGAATCAATCTGTGAAATGACTACCCGGGGAGTATTTCAATAGGAGATTAATGTGCTATTTTCAGCCTTCAGAAGGATTCTATCTCTACATCACACTTCGATAGAGGAGAGTCTATTAGTCATGTTATAGTTCCGGCCACCATTCGTCTTTAGTTAAGACTCACACCTCGGTTGTGTAGCGGTAGCGAGCGTCTCTTGTAAGATCGGTCGTTGTTGGTGGATCTTCTGAGCATCCTCAATCAGCCGCTCCAGCAACGGCGGTGGCGAGTAGCCAAGGTACTCTCCGAGTTCGTGGAGGATGAGCTGGGCGTGCGACGGAAGGTCGCCGCCCAGCGTTCCGGCGGAAACACGATCTCATCGTCGGCCTGCTCGGTGACCAGATCCAACAACTCACGACTCACCAGCAGTGACAGCAACGCCGCGTACAGTAGAATCTTCACGACATCTGGGTTGCTCGTATCGAACTCGTCCAGTTCATACTGCGTCTTCAAATCACGGAACAGCGTTTCTACTTCCCATCGACACCGGTACAGCGTCGCTAGATCTGACGGCAGGAACTCCTCTCTCGGCAGATTCGTTATGTAGAGACGGTAGTCGTCGGCGTCCTCGTTGCGGACGCCGACGACGCGGAACCGCTTCGTATCCAGCGACCGCGTTCCCTCGTACTGCCCTCGCCTGAATTCCGCTTCGACCTCTACGTCGATGTACTTCCGCGAGAGGTCATCAACCACATCGTGGATCTGCTTGCCCTCCAAGGGAATGACGCGGCCGCGCCATTCCCGTAATTCCGCCGTTATCACCGGATTCGCGTTCTGCTTCAGCCGACTCACGAAGTAGCCGTCGTTCTCGTCGATCAACGCGAAACGGCGGTACTTAAAGTACGCTCGATCGAACAGAACAAGCCGTCCTTGTAGCCACGAACCTGTGTTGAACAGCGTGCTGTCGTGCGTTTTCTCGTCTGTTACGTCGATCCGTTCAATTGTCTGGTCGGTGGTGTTGTGGAGCAGGTGGAGCTTCGCTCCAGCCTGCTCCTCGTGACGGGATTGAAACTCATCAGAGAGGAACTCGTGCAACCGCAACACTGTTCGATCAGCGATCATCACGTCCCTGAATCGGTCGATATCAGCGTCAACAGCGTCGGTGTCAACCGGTGATAGAAGCCGCCAGAAGAGATCGGTTCGTCAGCTGTGGCGTTGTAGCAGCGCCTGAACCCAGCGAGTGTTCGGCTTCGCCGCAGGCGAGAGCCGAACACGAGCGCCCACACGAGGACAGGAATCTGAAGCTTGCCTTCTCGCACGACCACGCCGGGTTCCTCGGCGTGCTCTTCGAGGAACTCGGAGGGAAACAGTGTAGTGAGCCGACGCATGATTCTCGTTGAGGAGCGAGAGTTGTGCACAGACTTCTCCTCCTCCTCATTCCTCTCGAAAAATAGCCTCGATAAGCCGTCGCTGTCACGCGGTTCTCGTCTTAGCTAAAGACGGATGATCGGAACGCAGTATACGGTCGATGAATGCGTCGTACGTGCCGGGGAACGAGCCTGTCTCGTATCCAAATAGTTGTTCACAGGTTTCGTCCCACAGCAGCATCTCAGTGTCGAGATCCCACCCCAGAAACCCGTCTCTGTCGCATCGAGAACAAATCTGGTGTGTTCGTCCACGGTAGGCCTATCTCGGGTCATTGATCCATCGCTTGCAGTATCCGGGACGCGAGTTCACTCGTGCTTCTGTGGCCCCGCTTGTAGTCCTATCGACAGACGCAGGTAAGGCAACTATGTATCTCGTACGGCTACTATGACATCTCTTGGAATGGTACAAACGCCGCAGCCAGTACGGAAGAGCAACTGACTCGTCCTGCTAGATTTGAAATTAACTTGTGGGTACTGTCCTTTGTCTACCCATCTGCGTAGTCGGTTTCCGCTCGTGTGCCTCATGCACAACAGTTCTCGCTAAGAACAACAACTGGTCATGATTATCGCCACATGCTCAACCGAACTGTCCAACGATCAGGACAGTTGAAGAGCCTACCATGATCAGCAACTACTTATCAGAAGTCCAGTAGAAACGCGGTGCAAGATACAGAGGTTAGATTCAGCAATCGATTGGTCGCATCGCAAAGTCCTCTAGAGTTTGCCGCTGAGCGTCTCGACAGCACTTCGTACAACTGAAAATACTGCGTTAGAATGGCGTGCACCAAGTGTACGTGATTTGAGAGCGTTAGAGATAGCAGCCCGAGTAGTCTACGCAACCACCACTCGAAACTCTAGACCGCTTTGCGACGCGACCAAAAAAGTTGTTACAGTGACTTTTTGAGTGATAGATATGAGTCTCCTCAAAGAACTCGTAGCAGGCCTAAAAGGGTGGGCTATTATGGAGCTGAGTGGGTGGCTGGTCGTGCTCATTGCGGCGGTCGTTTTCGTCGTGACCCTGATCGCTGGCAGTGCGTTGTTCGGTGACGCGGCCGGATTGGCTATTGGAATCAGCTCCGCACTGCTCGTCGCGTTTGTTGTTGGACCACGTCTTCGAAACCGGTTCGGAGACGGTCAACAGTAGTGTGTGCGGCAGTCGACACACAGAAGACAATCCACCGGTGCAACACATCCCGACGATTAAAACTCGAAGTCAGCACGCCAGTCCAGTTGATTGGTCGTGTCGTTTGGCTACGTACATTATGTGGAGAGAGGATCGACTGAGAAGCTGTCGTGACCGACTTGCGCCCTGTATCTTGCACGGATATCAGAAAATCCCTCTGAACTGGTAGAAACTTCGATGGTCAATATGCATACCCACGGAACAGCTGATTCATCCCACCAGTGCAGAAATCAACTCTGTGAGAACTGTCCATTGACTCCGTCTCTGTGCATTCGATTTGTGATCGTGTGTCTCGCGCTATTCACTGTGCCGGCTCTCTCTAGGAACCTGGTCGTGCTTCTCGCAGCATTCTCGACCAAGCTATCTAACAAAACGAATTCGCGACCGGCCAGACCGGGCCAGGGAACCAGTCTGCTTGAGCGGTGTAATAAATAAATTTCGGCAGTCAATACACCGATTGGCTAGCCTGCGCAGTGACTACCAGATACTTCGTTAGCGGTCGTCCTGATGGGGTTCAGACCATGCTCTTTTTATGCCATAGTGGTGAAAGCCGGCCGTGACCCAGACAGAACTCGGAGCGGAGATTAAGGACGTGTTGGAGATTTCCCAACACGAGTTCCAAGCCCGAGTGGAGCAGGATGCCGAAGTCATTAAACACGAAGTTGCAGAGGGAACGTTCGATAATTCACAGGGACTGGTCGGACTAGAGTACGAATTCTACTCGACGACCGATGAAAGCACTGTCGGCCAAAATGGCGAAACGAGCGAGCTGCAAGAAGGGACACTCCAGCGGATTCCTCGCCAGACACTCTCGTTCATCGGCTTCGAGAAGGAACTGGGTCTGCATAACGCCGAGATGAGCACTACGCCCCAGCCGCTGAACGAGCATGGCATCGAAGCCCAGCAAGCCGAAGTCAAAGGGCGGTTGGCAGCGGCACGGGAACCGATTCATGCCAATAA
>SDGW01000727.1_pt1 | contig 13759 bp, 12 predicted proteins | sample 2873831 | NCBI WGS metagenome assembly SDGW01 (sample SAMN08132700, study PRJNA421101) | hypersaline lake metagenome | isolation source: celular fraction 0.22 microns magnesium sulfate-rich crust from ephemeral... | place: Spain: Penahueca Lagoon, Toledo | collected 2011-07
GAATGGCAAGCTACTCTGGTATGACGACGAATTCTACCGTTACGGCTTGTACATTAACGACACATAATTGGATTTCACTTGTAGTCGAGAGTATGTTCGATCTCAATCTGGAACACGAACAATCCGACCGCCAGAGAATTTTTTCGTGCCCCAAGGAGTGCGGGCACTCATCATGAGTGTCCAATCCCACAATGCCTCAAACCATACTTGAGAGACTCAGTCCAACGAATCGCGTCCTCAAACGAGCCCAGTACGAAGCACTCGCGTTCTCGCTGTACGACGGTGATGTCCTCGTTCGTAACGAGAGCCATCTCAATCCTACCGATCACGAATACCGTGTCACCATCGTCGACGGGATACCAACGACCTGCGAATGCCCTGCAGACAAGCGATTTGAAGGCCCGTGTAAGCACAGAACAGCAATCGCGGTCCGACCAACAATCCTGGATGTCGCCACGCAGATGCAGCTGGTCGCAGACGGTGGGGTAACCACTGAGTCGACACCACTTGAACCAGAGTATGACACTGAAATCCAAGAGTGTAACTACTACTGTTTTAATCGAGATTAGGTGCTAAGTCCCCTTCCTCAAGGAGCAACGAAGGGAGCGAAGCGGCCGAGTAGGCCCGTCCATCTGCAATCAGCTGCAAGACGTCACACGCACGACTCTCGGTTGGGACAGCTACTCTGGCTGTGTCGAGTGGCGGTGGGTTTTCGGCGGGCGGGTAGTATGTATCGGGCTGGTCGCTATTTCTCACTAGGAGCACGTGGTTATCAGAACAATATTTTGAAAATTCACCCAAACTATAAACAGCCGTGTATTGGTGCGTTCACTTATGGGAGAACACGCATCCTCTCGCGGAAGCGGGCGAGCCACGCTCGTGGTGAGCGATGACAGCGGCTATGTGGGCGACACTATCGAATTCCACGGCCGGAACCTGGCTCCGAACGAGCAGTTCAACCTCCAGTGGCACACGGTCGAGGGCGAATGGGGCATCCTCGAAGCCCACGAGATCGTCGGGCCGCAGTTCCGTCCGCGGACGGAGACGATAGCGACCGTCGAGACCGACACCGACGGCTCCTTCGACGAGGAGTGGACCATCCCCCAAGACTACGGGAGCGTCCACACGATCACGGTGACGAACCAAGCGGGCGATACCGTCGCCGACGCGGAGTTCGAGATCTCGCCGTGGTTCGAACTCGACCGGAAAAGTGCCCCCGTCGGGGAGTTCTTCACCGTCACCGGCTACGGAATCGGCCCGGGCGTGATGGTCAACAATTACCAGATCGCTTGGGACAACACCACCGTGGGCTTTATGACCGGCGTCCAGAACCGCGGGACTGCGACGGCGGAGATCCGCGCTGTCGGCCCGCCGGGTCAGAGCATCATCCAAGTGTGGCGGGGGTACCGCGGGATGCCGTTCCTCCAGAACAACACCCAGTCGCCGTACGGGGAGGTCGCGGACGGTCGCCAGACGGCCTGGACCGTCGAGGTGACGCCACCGGAATCGGACCCGCAGACGGCCTGGATCGACGCGATGCCGGAGGAGTCGCCGCTTGAACTCCACTACCCAGAAATCGACGAGGACACCGCAGCCAGTCTGTCTATCTCCCCCGAGTACGGACAGGCCGGAGACAGCGCGATAATTACGGGGCGAGACTTCCCGTCGCACACCGAGGTGGATCTGGTCTGGTACCACCACAGCGGGCACGAACCTCGCGGCCCCGACAAGCCGCCGCTGCCGACGATCACGGCCGAACCCTGGCCCGACGAACTCCCGACCGTCGAGACCGACGCAGAGGGGAGCTTCCAGACTGAGGTGACGATCCCGGTCGACATCGGATCGACCAGACCGATCACCGCGAGGGTCAATGGTCGGGAGGTCGCAGTCACTGGCTTCATGATGCAGCCCTCGATCGAGACCTACGCGCCACGCAGCGGGCCCGTCGGGACGGACATCGAGATCGAACTCAGCGGCGTCGGATGGACCCAGTATGAGATGTCACCGCTGTTCACCTACGACAACGGCCCACTCGGCTACGCTTGCGGACTGAGCGACAAGGAAGAGGGGACGACGATCAGGACGATCCTCCAAGCGTCCGGCCAACCGGGCTGGCACTTCATCGATGCCTACCCGACGCTCTTCAGAATGAAACAGGACGAACCGGAGTTCGAACTCCGACCACACCTCTCGTATCTGGACAACCACCCGATACGGCCGGTGCCCGCGTTCCACTTCGCCTTCGAAGTCACCGAGTGAGTACCGGGGTTGAGGAACGTCCGGGCGGTCGCTCTTTCCGTCAGGTTTCCGGCTCGAACACTTGGTCCCCGTATTTTGCTCTGAGTTCGGTCTCCAGTTCGGGGTCGATCTTCGTATCCTTCGGGAATTCGTCTTTCCAGTGGTAGGGGATCGTCGCGTCGATAATGGCTCGACTGATCGTCAGGTCGCCCTCAGCCTTCTGCTCCGGTGGGATTCGGGGGTTGATTTTCGATCCCACGCAGTCGGTGATGATCTGGAAATCCTCGGACGGTTCGACCCGAGAGGTCATCGCCCAGAGCACTTCGTCCTTGTCGAAGACGTCGATATCGTCGTCGACGACAACCGTGTATCGTCCCTCCCAAGAGCCTGCTGGCAAGGACATAGCCGCCGTAGCGACCTGGGTGCTGTGACCGGCGTACTGCTGGTCGATCGAGATGGCCTGGAACATGACGCCCGGGAGAATCGTGTTCACGCCCGTGATGCCTCCGATCCCCGCCTCCTCGAGTTGGTGCCAGAGTTTCGGTGCCGAGCGGACGGCTGACATCGCTCCGGCGGACATCGGGACGTTGTTGTATCCCGTCACGATCGGGGCGTCCCGGAAGTAGATCCGCTCGATGGTTAGCGGCCGCTGGTTCGTTTCGCCCTTGCCGTAGTACCCTGTGAACTCGGCGAAGGGGCCCTCCGTGATCCGCTCGGGATCGTCCGGGTGGATATGCCCCTCGATTACCAGTTCCGACCGGGCCGGAATCGGGAGATCGGTCGCCTCGCCGCGGACAACTTCGAGTGGTTCGTCGCGGCGAGCGCTGACGTACTCCAGTTCGTCGACATCCGCAGGGAGCCGCGCGTTCCCAGCCATGAAGATATCGGGATGATGACCCAGCGAGACGGCCACCGGGAACGGCTCGTCGCGCTCGAAGAAGGAGTTCTCGTGTACTCCCGCGTCCCGACCCGGTTCGATGTTGAGCGTCGCTGTCTTCGGGCCGTGGACCTGCACCCGGTAGGTCCCCACGTTCAGCGCTCCCGTCTCGGCGTGGCGCGTGATCACCGCATCAGCCGTCCCGATGTAACGACCGCCGTCGTGTTTCGTCCACAGCGGTGCCGGGAAGTCGGTCAGGTCGACGTCGTCGCCGCGCTGGACGTTCTCGAAGACGGGACCGTCGTCGACTACCTCGAAGGGCTGTGTCTCCGTCTCCGAAAGCTGGTCTTTGTGCGCGACGACCGCCTCACGGATGTCGGAAGTCGGCTCATAGCCCAGAGCGAGCGTCACCTGCGTCGGCGTGTCGAGCACGTTCGTCATCAGACGTGTCCCGGGCGCTGTGTCGTCGAACTCCTCGAACAACAGTGCGGTCGAAAGGTCGTCCCGTCGGACCATCTCAGAGAGACCACCGACCTCCAGTTCTAGGTTGACACCCGAGACGCGACGCAACTGGCCGCGTTCGTCTATCGCCGCAATAAAATCGCGCAAGTCACGCATCGTCAGGAATTTCACCGAGCGCTGACAAAAAGGTTACTTGGATACCCGCTCGCGCCCTCGCACTGGCGAACACCCGGAAATGGGGACGGACCACAAGTGGAGTGCTGGCCTACACCGCGACTGATAAGTCTCGGGCGCGTCCAATTGTTACTTAGAGACATATCGGCCATGCCAGATCCGATCCTAGAGACCGAGGGCCTGTCGAAGTCGTTTGGCGCTATCACCGCGAACGACGACATCACGCTCTCGTTCAACCGCGGCGAGTGCCACGGGATTATCGGCCCCAACGGGTCGGGAAAGACCACGTTCTTCAATCTCGTTACGGGCATCCACGAGCCCGACGTCGGGACCGTGCGCTTCGACAGTGCGGACGTGACAGGGGCAAACCTGGACTGGCTTGCTCGGCAGGGGCTCGTGCGCACCTTCCAGGTCGCCTCGCCGTTCGGGGATCTGAGCGTCCGCGAGAACCTGCTGGCGACGCACACGAGCGGGCTCCGGTCTGGGCTCGGAGTTCCCGAACGACAGCGCGAGCGCGCCGAGGCGGTGCTTGAGCGACTCGACCTCGCTCACGTCGCCGAGAACGCTGCCAGCGATATTTCTGGCGGACAGCAGCAGCTCCTCGAACTGGGACGGGTCCTCATGCTCGACCCGAAGTGTATCCTGCTCGACGAGCCGACTGCGGGTGTCAACCCGGCGATCCAGAGACAGGTGCTTGCGGTGATCCGCGAACTGACCGCGAGCGGGACCACAGTCGTTGTCATCGAACACGACATGGGCGTTGTGGAGGATGTTACCGATCAGATCACAGTTTTCGATGACGGAAGGGTCCTCACCCAGGGGAGTTTCGACGAGATCACCGACGATGACCGAGTGCAAGACGCCTACTTCGGTCCTGAGACCAACCGCAAGCACGAAATCCACACAGCGAGCGGCGGTGACGCGCGTTTCCCCCCGAACGACGGAGACAGCAGCTACGGGACCGCGAAAACAGGAGATAAGGATACAGACATCGGAACGACGTTCACCGAGGACACTGTCAATAACCGCCTCGTCGCCCAGAATGTGGTCGCTGGCTACGGTAACCAGATGGTCCTCGACGGCGTCTCGATCAGCAGTCGCAATGGTGTGACTTGTCTTTTTGGCCCCAACGGGTCCGGGAAGTCGACGCTGCTGAAAGCACTGGGCGGCGTCGTGCCGATCAAGTCAGGCACCGTCGAGTATGGTAACCGGTCGATCATCGATTTGGCGCCCCACGAGGTAGTCAAGCGAGGGATTACAACTGTTCCTCAAAGCGATCGAGTGCTTCGTGGGCTCTCAGTCCGCGAGAACCTACTACTGGGAACCACAACCGTCTCGGACGACGCCGTTGCCGAAAGGCGGATGGCAGAGGTGTTAGAGCTGTTTCCGCCGCTGGCGGCGTCATTGAGCGAACCCGCGGGGTTGCTATCAGGTGGCCAGCAGGTGATGCTCGGGGTTGCCCGTGGGATGATAACTGGTGCCGACGTCTACCTGCTCGACGAGCCGCTCAGCGGCCTCGACCCCGACAAAGTCGACAAGGTCCTCGATGTCGTCGAGACACTCGTTGACGCCGGCACACAGGTGATTATGGTTGAACAACAGGTCCGCGCCGCGCTTGGCATCGCCGACCACGTCTACGTGCTCTCCCAAGGCGAGATCCAGTTCGACGGCCCGCCTGCGGACCTCCGTGACGAGGACGAACTCCTCGAACATTACCTCGGGATCGCCTGAAACGGACCGTCTGTCCGGGAGGAACTACACGGGGACACGGATCGCTACCACCCTCGAAATCGATCGATCAGAGCCACCAAACGGCTGGGCCACGAGACCAGTCCACCTGGACTTTTGAGGACGACGACAAGGAGGACCAGGCCGCCGATGATGTCCTGGAGTTCCGGAATACCCACCGCCTGTCGACCGGCCTCGCTGATCAGCGTCAGGGCAAACGACCCCACAATCGGCCCGAAGACCGTCCCGATACCGCCAATTGCGGCTGGGAGTAGGATGTCGAGATTTACCGGGACTCCGAAGACCACCGCCGGCCGAATAGAGGTGAAGTACATCGCCCAGAACGTCCCCGGCCACGCGGTGAAAAAGGCACTCACGACGAGGGCGAACAGCTTGTACCGGAACCGTGGGATACCGACGGTGCTGGCGGCGGCCTCGTCGTCCCGAATGGCGTGGAGATAGAGCCCGACCCGTGACCGTCGTATCGACAGCGCGACGGCGGTGACGACGACGAGAAACGAGAGGATGATGTAGTAGTACGGTTCCGTCGACGAAAACTGGAAGGCTGCGAGGCCGAACTCGGTACCGTACGCGTCCGGGAGCGGTTTGACCAGTCCGCTTGCGCCCCCCAAGAAGTCGACGTTGGTGAACACGTAGAACAGCAGTTGGGAGAACGCGAGCGTGATAAGGACGAAGTAGCCGCCGCTGATTTCGTAGCGGAAGCTCAGGACGCCCAGACAGAGCGCATAGGCCGCGGCCGCCGTGGCGCCAGCGAGCAGACCGACCCAGGGGCTCACCCCGAACTCGCGGGCCAAAACGAGCGGGACGTATGCACCGAGTCCAAAGAAGGCGGCATGACCGAACGAGAACTGCCCGGCAAAACCAGAGACCACGTTCCAACTCTGTGCAGCGGTCGCCCACAGGAGCGTGACGACCAGGAGATTCAGCGAGAGGACCGACTCGGGAGTGACCCCCAAGACCCGCGTCTCCAGCGTGAGCGGCAGGGCGGCCAAGGCCGCGAACAGGCCGACGAGCAGGGCCGGCGTCGCGTACGGGTGTGTCCGGAGCCGACGGAGTCGCGCTGCGGCGGCGGCGGTCCGCTCTGTGAGCCCGCTGAAGCGGGAGTCGCGCTTACTCACTGGCCTCACCCCCGAACAGTCCGGTGGGCCGGAACAACAACACGGCGATGAACACGAGCAGGATGACGATCTGGTAGTACGACCCGGGGAGGTAAAACGAACCGAAGACGTGCAGCAGGCCGACGAGCACGCCGCCGAGCATCGTCCCCCTGATAGAGCCGAGCCCGCCGAGGACGACGACGACGAACGCGAGTGTGAGGTATTCGCCGCCGAGATACGGGTCGAACGGCTGGACGAACGTCACGAGGGCACCAGCGAGACCGGCCAGCCCGGCACCGAGACCGAACGTGATCATGTCGATCCGTTCGATGTCGACCCCGGCGTAGGCGGCACTCAGCCTGTTATCGGCCGTACCCCGGATCGCGCGGCCGGTGTGTGTCCGCTGGAGAAACACCCACACGGCAGCGAAGGTGACCCCAGCGATGCCGAGCGCGTACAGCTGTCCCCGGGGAACGTAGACGCCTGCCAGTCCAATCGAGCCAAGCTCAAGGTCGAGCTGGCGCGGGGTGGCATCGAACTGCACCTCGATACCGGCCACGATCACGATCGAAAGCGCGATGGTAACGAGCACCTTGTTCGCCTGCGGCGCATCCGTCAACGGCGCGAGCGTCACGCGCTGGATCAAGATACCAATGGCGAACATCAGTACCGCCGCGGCGGGGATACCTAGGAACGAGGAGGCCCCTAGGCTATTTGAGACAAACCAGACCGTGTACATACCGATCACGGTGAACGCGCCGTGGGCGATATTGACGACGTCCATCACCCCGAATATCACCGTGAGCCCGAGTGAGATGAACCCGTAGATACCGCCCAGCAGGAGCCCGAGGACGAGGAGCTGGCCGAATAGCGATGGATCGAGTAAGAGAAGGGGTTGGATAATGCGTGCCTCCGTTTTCGATGGTATCTCTATCTGCCATCGGGTTTCGGTTTCGGTTCGGCACCGAGTAACGGTCAGTTCGACACCAGCGTCTCGGTATCGAGCTCGGCGGTAGTGAACTGATCCGGATAAACGATCTGGTTTTGGAGGTCTTGGACCTGGTTGGTCGTCGCAAGCGCGTTCTCGTTTTCGCCGCGCTCGTTGAAGCTGATCGGCGGCATCGCCATGACGTGGTCCGAGACCGTGATCTGTTCGAGCGTCCGGTTTAGCACCTCCGGGTCAGTGCTCCCAGCCTGCTCAAGGGCCTTAATGATCACCTGCGCGGTCCCGAAGGCCATGGCTGCGCTGGTTCCGAGCGGATCTGTATCATAGGTGTCCATGTAACGCTCGTTCACCTCTTGTGCCCGCTGGTCAGTCCGGTTTATTTCGTAGCCTGTCGAGAGCATCCCATTGATATTGGATCCAATTTTTTCGTAGTTCTTCGGGCTCGTCCCGCTGCTGGCGGCCGCAGCGAAGATCGGCGGCCAGTAGTTCTGATCATTCATCGACCCAGTCAGCTCCAGGAACTGGTTCGTGAACACGGTCGGGAAGAGCACGTCGGGATCAGCCTGACGGAACGCAGTCACTTGCGTATCTGCGGTCTCCCCGTAGCCAATCGATTTTTCAGCGACGATCTCGATATCTCTCTCGTCGAGCGCGTTCCGGAGGCCATCACGGATCGACTGGCCGTAAGTCTCATCGAGGTAGAACACTGCCGCTGTTTCGATGTCGTATTCAGCTGCGTCAGCAGCGGTCAGTGTATTCTCGACGCAGTTCGTTGCCATGGTTTGTGAGTTCGGCATGGGGCGGTAGACGTAGTCGAACTTCCGCTCTTGGAGTACCGAGGCTGCGACGGCAACGTCGATCACAAACGGCACCTGCTGGGCCTCCGCGGCCGTCACCGCGGCGTTGGTCACCGACGAGGAGAAACAGCCGGTCACCACGTCCGCGCCCTTCTCGATCAGTTCTTTCGTCACCTCGCCGCCTAGGGACGGGTCGTTCTTGTGGTCGCCTTTGATAACCTGCACCTTCGCGCCGTCCATTGCCTCGATCCCACCGTTCTCGTTTTTGATCGCGGCGGCGAGTTTGACCGCGTTGTGCAGCCGCTGCCCTCGGTAGGACGTGCTTCCGGTGAATGGGTGATTGGATCCGATGACCACCTCGTTCGGGGAGTCGCCCGACCCGTTATCGGTGCTATTGCTGTCGGCGCCGGACCCACCGAGACACCCGACGAGAGAGAGGACCGACGCTGTTCCGCCCGTCGCAAGAAACGCCCGACGAGACGTCCCCCAGCCCCGCCGGTCGTCGACCGTTGACTCGCCTGTAGTCTCGCTGTTCACATCTGATACTGGCATACGCTTTGAATTACCTCGTCAATATACAACATATCACCAACTAATTTTAATTTTGGGGAAATAATTTACTAATGCTAACGTGATATAGGGGGCCGAGTTACAGAATAATAACGTGACCTGAGGGGTGCGGGGTGTGCAGAATGCACTTCGAGTGTTTAGGATGGCTACGAGAGAAATCTACGGACAAACCTTCGACGAGGATGTATCGAGTGACCGAACTGCGACCTGCGCTGAGTGCGGTGGTCAGGTACGCACAAACAGCATTGAAACCGCCTGTGAGGACTGTGGACTCATTATCGACGAACCCCAGATCGACTACGGTCCTGAGTGGCGGAGCTACAACGAGAAGACAGACTCACAAAGCCGAGTGGGGCCACCACGGACGGTGGCTCGTCACGATAACGGCTTGTCGACCGAGATTGGCCGATGGAGAGATGGAAACGGCAACCAGCTCGCTGGATCGAAGCGCGGCCGACTCTCCAGGATGCGACGTGAGCACAGTCGTGGCCGATTCGGCTCGAAAGCAGAGCGGAACCTTGCACACGGACTCGGTGAAGTCCGTCGAATCACGAGTGCCCTTGGGTTTTCTGAGTCGATCCGAAATCAAGCCTGTCAGCTCTTCCGAAGTGCTCAAAACGAGGATCTCCTTCGCGGCCGTTCAATCGAAGCGATAGCAGCTGCGAGTGTATACGGAGCGTGCCGGTGCAACGGCCTTGGACGAACAGTCGACGAGGTTACTGACCTCGCGCGGGTGAAACAACAGCGGGTGATGAAGGCCTACAAAACACTGAATAAGGAACTCGGACTGCCCACCCAACCCATTCGGCCGAGTGGGTTCATTCCACGGCTTGCATCGGAGCTTAACGTCTCAGATGAGGTTCGTCATCAAGCTCAGCGGTTGGCAGAACACTCAGAGATCGCAGAGATCACAACAGGCGTCAATCCTTCTGGTTTCGCAGCTGCGTGTCTGTACAAAGCAGGAATCGAATGTGGCCAGTGGGTCAAGCAGTCGGAAGTCGCTAATGCTGCAGGCGTCACACCGGTAACTGTCAGAACACACCGGAATACGATAGATGGACTTTCTGTCTAAATCGCTCTATGAAATCCTTCGAAGCCGGTGAACTACCTCGATGCTGTATAACGATTTAACACAGCTATTTGGCGTCATATATTCACTCGGTTTCATACTCCAATTATTGTAATAAACTATTTGTGCATTGACAATAATCATAGTTATTTGCAATGTCCGTTTCACGAAGGCTTGACAAACTACGACATCCGGAAGTAGAGGCGTATTTGGACAGCACAGAGACGCCGACTGCGCTAATCCCTGTTGGAACGACCGAGCAGCATGGGGCACACCTGCCGATGGGGACAGATTCAATGATACCGACCGAGATTTGCGAGCGTATCGCTGAAGATACGGATGCGCTCGTCGGGCCGCCGATTAACTACGGGGCCTCAGATATGCACGCCGGATATGATGGTATCACCTACCTCCCCTACCGAACACTCGCAACGGTTGTCCGAGACCTAGCTTACTCATTAGCCGAGAGTGGGTTCACCGATATCGTTTTCATTTCAGGACATCTGACGAACGACTGGGCGGCAAAAGTCGGAGCGAATCAAGTGTCACATGATCTGCCAGAAGAACACTACGCCTACGCATTCCCGTACTGGGACGCGTTAAGCAGCGACGACATGGAGGATTATCTCTCGTTCGACGCGGGCTGGCATGCAAACATCGGTGAAACAGCGGCAATTATGGCTATAGATGAAGGGCTGGTTGACCTGTCGGAAACGCCGTACGATGACCCGAATATGCCGGAAGACATTGAAAATCCCGGTGCGTTACTGGATCATCTCCTCATCGGAAAGGGTGCATTTTACCGGGTCAGTGACACGGGAGTATGGGGTGATCCAAGCGATGCAACTGCCGAACTCGGCGAGGAGTACTTCGAGACAATTACCCATGCAGTCGCGGAACTGATAAATACATTTCAGGAAGTCCGTGACGACATATACGTACGCGATCGCCCATCCCGAGCACAAGAACAGTGGGAATAATCAGGGGACTGTGTTGAATCGCCATACTGCGGTGGAATCCACTGTTTCGCAGCTCGATTGGGGCAGTGGGATCAGTCCTCACCGTCGCTGTCACACGGATAGTTTCCCAGCAGAGTGAACTCGTTGCGTGGTTTGACTCTGCTTGGGTTGCGGTCCTCATCTCCGTGGTCGACGGTCACATTGCTCGTGGCAATCTTTCCAGCCGACATCTACATGGCGACCCACGGGGTCGTCATCGAGGGAATGCCGGGTGGTGGCGATTCTTCTGAGTTCGTTCGCTGGGGTCGACTCCCTCTACAGGGTGTGTTGATCCTCTGGGCACTCTGGTATACTCGACCACTGGACAACGGTGATTGATCTGCTGGCTACTCTCTGTACAACCTCCGCAACTCTGAGTCTGAAGTATATACGTGAAGACGAACCAACTACTGTCAGACTACGTATGAAGGATCATCAATCTGATTTTGAGGAGCTTCGACCGCTTGGCGAAGCAACGTCGACTCTTGATGCTGAACTGTCTGAGCGTGTCGACAATGAGGTCGACGATTCTACCACCAAATACTCTCCAGGATATCCAGACGAGGTCGCTCCAACTAAGAGTGAATGTGCCTCCTGTGGAACCTCGATCCCCGCCACCCAAACGAAGTGCGAATTCTGTCTCACCAATCACCTCGATGGTTCCGAAGACGAGCAGAACCGCTCGAATAGTGAGTTGACACTCCTCCATGTGGTCCATTTTTTCGTCGAGGGCTCAACGTTCTATGCTGCGGTGGCAAAGGGATCAGCGGCAGCAACGCTGCTTTCGAAGCCCGACAAAGACCCCGCAGTCGACGAGTGCCTGATGATCTACGACCTCGATGAATCTCCTGCGGCGCAGCTGGCTGACCGGTGGCCCTCGCTTCCCGAGGCCGTGCGAGTCGCCTCTGTAGAGGGTCGACAGTTGCTCGCTGCTGCTCGTGATCGGACCATGTGGACAGACGAACCGCAGTCGCCCAGTGAAGGCCGACATGGGACGTTTCTGTACGATGAGGCCGGATATGCGATCACCGAGAGAAAGCAGCTCACGAGCCAGCTAGAGAATACAGACGATCTATGGTTGGTCCCCGCAATTGCACTTCAGGACTCGGTCGACGATGTCCACAAAGAAAGCCACCAACCGAGTGTGCCAACGAAACACCGTGTGGAGTGCTGGGAGTGTGATCGATTGACTGAACACCGCTTCGACGAGTTCGAGTCCCTCTCCTCTGAGGACTGGAGTGGCCAACCCATTTGGGAATGTCGAGTGTGTGGTAATCCTCGCTACGGACCACAGCCTGAATAGAACAGTCGACTGGTCAAACTTAACCAACAGTAGCTGTCAATCTCAATATTGTTGGTTAATCAGCTATGATTCGTTCTTGTGCGAGAATCCAGACAAAGTGCCACATGATCTGTGTAGTCTGATATACTTTGAACCGTCAAGGATGCAAAATTTGGTAGTTTCAGGAGATCGTGTTTCCCATGCTTAGCGGCTTGTTGTACAAATCGTCAAAGAGTGGCAGAGTTGTTCATAATTCGACATGGACGAAACAAGGGATACAATGCAACCAGTCTGTTATGTAAGACTGCGGTCACATCTATAGTATTTCATGTTAATTATCACACTGGTTTGTAACCTTCGAAATATTTTTTTTTAATCGTCCTCACAGATAATCTGGTGCCTGAGAGAGGCCCCCTGAAAGCCCCCACTCTCTCGGGCATATTAATCTTAGTTTTGGAAAATAAGATGAGGATAAACAAGCACGCTCCGCTATTTATTGTTATTATGATCTTAACTGCTATTGTCGCTATCCATTATGTATTTTATCAATATTTCCCTACACTGACTGCAATTTCTAATGCAATTAATTCAATACTTTTCCTTATATCAATTATAATCATTATCTCAGAGGTGTTTTCATACATATATATAAGATATCATTAGGTATGATTGTCAATCTCAAGGACTGATTTAAATCGTGTAACCTAAGCTCCGCTCGGTTACACTCCCCCATTTTCCCACTGCCCCTCAACGAATCTCCCGCCTCCCTTCCTCATTCTGTACTTTTATATCCCTCTGAGGGGTGCGAGGTCAATCAAAGAACCTCGTATAGATCGTATGTCCAACTCGAAACACCCAGCAACTGATGCAGAGGAATCGTCGACAACCCAATCCCTGCCAGCCCACACCGAGTACGTCGAGCGTAGCGACGTCGGTGTCTCGCTTACTGTACAACTTACTCGTGGGACGGGGACACGGGACCAGGATAAGATTACGGCGAAGGTGAAAGCGAAAACTCTGGAGGATGCTCGAACCGATATGGAGGCTCTTCGAGAATATATCGACGACCTTGCAGCGTCGACACGCCAGATCCAACCAGCAGAGGTACCCAAGTAGCGAGTCGACCAGATTTTTTCATCGCCTCACCAAGGGTGGAGGCGAATTCCATTGAGCAACTCAGCAGATCAACCCACACAACCGAGTGACCTCACCCCACAGCAGCGTCTCGAATCGTCGAATACACGGCTCGTTGACGCTGGGATTGCGACGATCAAGGATATGGAGACGCTGCGGGCGTGTGTCGCTTACGAAAATGCGAACCGACGTAGAGTTCAAATTCTCCACCGCCTCAAGCGACGAGCCGACGAGATCCGGGCCGAAGTCGAATAGAAGAGCACTCACTGATTCCTTCTGGTCCCATGTGTTGTTAACCAACAAACAGTGGTAAATACGAATACTGTTGGTTAAGTCTGCTCGCTCTTGTGTAGAGCTGTGGAAACA
>SDGW01000728.1_pt1 | contig 13758 bp, 23 predicted proteins | sample 2873831 | NCBI WGS metagenome assembly SDGW01 (sample SAMN08132700, study PRJNA421101) | hypersaline lake metagenome | isolation source: celular fraction 0.22 microns magnesium sulfate-rich crust from ephemeral... | place: Spain: Penahueca Lagoon, Toledo | collected 2011-07
TTCTCTCCAGTGGTCACTGAAAATCGTCTTTCTCCCTTGAGGCGTAAATTAGGGTGTCATAGAACTCTTGCCCTGGGGTTTGTTTCATGTTCTCATAAACGAATCATCCGTAAAATAGTGCCTGGGTATGCCACATAGGTATCAGATAAAACACGTCTTTCAAAATCGATAAGAACGCGAGCGGTAAACGCCAGATTTAGTGTATAAGTCCGTTTGTTACTACAGTCACAATCCGCGATATTGCTAGAGGGGAGGAACCCATGGTCTGGTTGAGCGCGAGGACGAGACAGAGGATCCCCAAGGAGAGTTTATCTCCCCTTGGAATTCCCCAGCACCCTTTCGAGTAATGGTCCTTAGTGACCCGTGCCGTACCGTGCATCTGATGTCGTCTTGTCGCACGTTCGGGGCAACGCTGGGGTCCGCACCCTGCCGTTACGATCTTCGCTCCTACTGTGGAATGGTTTACCCCCCGATTATCGCTCTCAGTTCGGAGTTACCCCCACTTCGCTCGTAGTGGCTGTATCCTATGATGTTTCTCTCGAAACGGAACTGGATGTCCTGCGAGACGTGAAGATATCGGATACTAGATTGGAACCGACCGAGGTCCGAGCACCGGGAGACCCTCTCGAAGGATTCGCCTCGAGGACTCGAGCCGTTCCTCCGGCCAAGAGGTGGCGCGAGCTTCGTACTTACCTAAACCTAGGCCGTCTTCTGATTTATACTTATTGCCGAGATTGCAGTTGTATTCGCAAGACGGCGTGTAGTTTGTACTATTGGGGGGAGAGTATAGTTGGCGAAAAGTGGCCAACTCCACGACAGAGATGCGCTACCCCTGACTACCTCTTGGCCGGAGGAACGTACTCATTACTACGGGCTGAACGGACTTATCGCGGCGGGGAAACCTACACGACCCTTGGATTTGAAGAGGGCGCTGAGAGCGCCGCGAGGCTACTATGAACGAGAACGCCCGTTACCCCATTGGCGAAGAGCAAGAGGTCTGTGCCATCTGTAACGAGCCGCTGTACGGGATTGCACTGCCGCTTACGGCTAACTACGTGAACGTCGTGTGTAAGGAGTGTGAACGTCGGGCAATGAATGAGGATGGTGAGGAGCCGAAGCGCGGAGCTGCATATCGCGCGAAATTGAAAGCCCAGAGTGACGACCCAGAGTCCGTGAACGTCTCCTCAGACGATGGTGAGAATCCCGTGTTTATTGACGGGCACAAGTGCTGGCGTCGGTACAAGTTCGGTGGCTACATCACACGGCTCGACGAGTTCGACTGCGACGACATCTGGGAGTTCCGGGAGAAGCACGGCTGCTGACTACTCCCCATCGAACAGACGTTCGCCTGTCTCGGAAGGCAGACCCTCGACTACGATTTCGTGGTGGACACGGTCGATATTGTAGTGTGCCCGGTGCAGCTCGACGTCGTTGGTCCCGGTGTCCAGAACTGCATACGCAGCATGCGGGTCACCATCTCGAGGCTGCCCGACGCTACCGGGATTGACGATGAGCCGATCGTCGACGTGCTCTTTGTGTTGAATGTGGGTGTGTCCAAGCACGAGTCCTGAGAAGTCGTCGAGAAAGGTTCGGAGCTGGTTGAAGTTCTCTGGGTAGACGTACTCGCCGCGAGTCCCCGGATGGGAGTGCACTAGGAGGTAGTCACCATCCCCAAACGTTGCTGTTGGTGGCAGGTCCTGGAGCCATTGGCGCTGAGAATCCGTGAGCTCGTTCCGAGTGTACTCGAGTCCCGCATACGCCATGTGGTTTGCCCTGTATCTATCTGGATTCTCGACTGTTCTGTCGTGGTTGCCCTGGACAGTGACGGATGCGACCTCCTGAACTCGCTCGACACAGGCACTTGGCATCGCGTTGTATCCAACGACATCGCCAGCACACACGATTTCGTCTACAGGCGGCATGTCGGCCAGAACAGCCTCTAATGCAGGGATATTGGCGTGGATATCTGAAATGAGACCGATCTTCATTGAAGCAGAGAGTACTACTGGTTAGTGACTATTCCCAGTGCACTTCCTCGAAGTGGTCGAGGACTCGTTTCGTAGTCAGTTCTTCTCGCGGGACCTCGATATCCGCCCCACACGTACTGCACTCCATACGTCTACCTTCTCTGATACCGATGTTAAACTGATGACTTCTAATCGGCGAGTCTCATTCATGTAGCTCGCGCTGGTGGTGGATTTTCTCACCTCGAAGCACGACAAGCTGAGTGGCACCCCTAGGTCCAGATATCTCAGCTGCTAAGACATTGTTCAAGGGGGAGATAGCCGTGAGATTGTCGACCGTATCCTTAGCTGATTTTCGAAGGAATTCCTTCGCGGCACCTTTGCTCTCGAATAGCCCGGAATGGTACCGGTGCTCATAGTCCTGTGCGATGTAGGCTTTCCATGCCCCGTTGTCTTCCCCAGTCCCGCCGGAGAGCGTCATTTGTTTTCCCCACCCAGATTAACTGACTCATTGAGGATTACGCGACCAGCCTGTTGCTCCCGCACTAGCGTGAGTTCGCCTAGTATGATGAGTTCCTTAATCGGAAGGGGTGACTCAAGCCCGGCCTCCTTTCGGATGAGTGCAGAGGACGTGATTTCCCCTTCTCGTCCCTCCATCACCGCAAGAATGGCGCTGAACGCCGCTTCGTCGTACTCCATAGATGAAAGACTCCTAGCAAACTCATATCATTAAGGGAGACGGACACGAGAGAATAGTTGATGGTCGAGGATTTGGAGGAAGAGTACCCAGAGGCTGCACCGTATATCCTCGACGCTGTAGAGGAACATGGGGAAGAATGGGTTCTTGAGAACTACTACCCGCAAGTCGCCGAGCTCAGGTTGGTAATGGATGTCCCCGAGAAAGAGGAGCTTCCGTTCTACGACGAGGATAAACACGAGACGATGAGTGAGGAAGAGAAAATCAAGATGGCTGAAGCCTGGAGTGAATACCGGGAAAATCTCCGGACAGGCACTAAACCCGGAGAGGAATAAGCGAGGGTGTACGGAGGTGTTTTCAACACTCATTCGCGTTGGGGAAGTGCATGGTTGAAGCCATGACCATTAAAGACAAACTCCAGGAGGTGGAGGAGGGCGACTACCTGTTGTGGAATGGCAGGTCAAGCCCCCAACTAGTCACATCTGTTGAGGAGGGCTCCTTCGAGGTGGAGGGCAGACAGGGTGGCCGGTACAGGTTTTACACGACGGGGTTCCCCCGGCTGACCAATCTCAACAGTGGGAACGATTTTGATGTCGACGAGCTGGCCGTGCTTCGCCCAATTTCCGCAATCAACGATTAAGCACGTCTACAGGGTGTTCACTCAGTACCGGAACTCTTGAGCCACTAATCCCCAGAGTGTACTCTCAGACTGCAGTAACGGATTTGAGATAAATCGAGAGTGTTCAAGCCATAGCTCGTCGAATGTAATTCGAGGAAGGTCGTACTGGGATGCCGCCTCGGCAAACCCGTCTTGGAGTTCTGCGTACCCAATTCTCTTTGTCGGGTTCGCGTCTGGATTCATGTTCACGACACGCTGGGGATTCTTGTTGCGGTCCTCTTCCCAGTCCTCACCTTCGAGGTCAATTGCCTCGGTTTTGACCAGTGCCTTCACGACGTGAGTGTCGAGGGGGACGTGGAGGTTGTCCTCCCAACTCTCGTTGATTCGGAGTACATGGACGGCCTTCCGGAGCAGTTCGTTGGCGATCTTCGGGCCCAAGTCGTCTATCTCGCGGATAGTGTCGAAGGCCTCCTCTCGGGAGTCGCAACTGAGGAATTCTTCCGGCTCGAAGTCGTCCGAGAGTGCGCGGTACTCTTCCGGAGAGAGTGACCACGCTCGATTCTGGATGGAGATATCGAACAGCGTCTGGATATGGTCTTCTGGGTTATCTGGGTCGATCCCATAGACCTCCGTGTAGAGAGACCGCTCTCGTTCGACATGGCGCTCCGTGACGCCTGCCTCCACGAACTTACCAGCAATCTCGTTGAGAGTGTCTTGGTCGAGTTTCATTTGGTTTTGGTGAAGACAACCGTCTCATTGTCAAGGTTCGGGTCGGCACTCCACCCGAGCTCTGCCCAGCCCTCCGCATGTGAGTGTCCGCTTGGATCCCACCAGACTTCGTATGTCCGAGCAGACTTCGGTAACGGTGCATCCAGAAGTTCTTCGATATCCTCGAACGAGAAATGTAGAGTATGTTCTTCGGTGTCCTCAAGATAGCCGTAGAGTGGCCTGTACTTGCCGTTTCTAGAGTACTGTCGTGATGTCTTCGACTCTTGTTGAGTGGTCTGCTGGTTTGAAACGGACGTAGTGCTTCCAGACTGGTTCTGGCTTGGAGTCGAAATGGAGCGGTGCACGAGTGCCCGTCGGGCTGACCCCGGACCACCCGGTGAGGTAGACGTAGATCCCGAGAGCCGTCATGAATATCGCGGTGAACGCCAGGACGTAGGTCATCACGCCGAACCCAGTGAGTGTGTTCCGGTACACGTTTGTGATATCCCTGCGAGGGATGGTTAGTTGTTCAGAGCCGTCGTAGATGATTGCATCGGCCGTAACGGATAGCTCGCCACCGTCTCCATCGATAATGTGCTCACCGAGTTGTGCAGTAGTTTCGAGTTGCATGAATCTACCCGGGAGTGAACCCACTTATGTTCACGAACATTAGTCCCGTGAGGCGATTGAGAGTAGTTGAAAATACTGTTTCTTTATTTACTGGGGGGGAGTCGAAACAGCCAGTCAGTAGGCTGTCGAACCTATCGATGTCTACTGATAGTGGCGAAGAAACACTTCTCCTCTTATTGATGGAACTACGCGAATGGGGGATTAAGGTTTTCATACGGGATGTCGTTACACCATTAACAATAAAGACTACAGCAGTTTATTACGCATAGTACGACGTATGATTACCCACGGCGGGCTTTCTATCAGTCCCATTGTCACCCAAGCGTCCAGTTCGAGTTCTTTCCTCGGAGGATTGGTCTCGAACCCGTGGTTCTATGCAGTGTTTTCGGCTGTTGCGCTGATTGCCGGAGCGGCAATCGGGGTCTGGGTTTCCCCTGAGCGGAAGTGGCAGGCGGCCCTGCTCGCAGTCGGCGGCGGGTCACTCGTGGTCTCGCTTGCGTTTGAACTGTATGACCCTGCGGTCAACAATATCGGCAAGTGGAGCGCATCGGCGTACTTCCTGTGCGGTGTGGCGACGTTCGGCGGGTTGGACATTCTCATCGACGGGATGGCGAGCGACGAGTCTGAGGAAAACGGCTTGGGGTTGTGGGCGAGCGTGACCACCGACGGTATTCCGGAGAACGTGGCGATGGGGTCACTGTTGGTTGGCAACGTCCAGGGGGCGCTCGCGTTCTTGTTTGCGCTCACCGTCACGAACGGGTCGCAATCGATGATGTCGGGAACCAATATGGGAGAGAACAGGGGTGAGTGGCTGACCATGGGGGCCTGGATTATGACCGCTATTGTGGTCGGCGGAGCAGTGCTGGTGGGCTACTGGTTCCTGCCACCGCTGCCGGACTACTGGCGCGGTGCTATCCGGGCGTTCGCCGGAGGTGCCATCCTCGCATCGCTCGCGGGAGAAATCTATCCTGACGCCTACGAGGAGGCTGGGCCGTACATCACCTTGGCGACCGCAGTTGGGTTCCTCGGAACATTCCTGCTGTAATTACTGGGTGCCATCGCGTAGCGGGGAAGGGTCAAAATTAGTTCGTTGCTCGGTTGCGAACTACAATTGCTCGATGTGTGTTCTGTATTGATCGATAGACTGGTCCTGGGGAGATCGAGCTGTACTAGTGGATACCAAGTGTGGGGCCGAACTCTCAACGGGACTTCGAGGAGAAGATGTTCAATCAACGCGGTTTCCAGCCTATAGGAACAGTGGTAGCAACAACCGTTGGCCGCTTTCGTGATTACTCGTTGCCGGTGGTGATGGTGGAGATGCGTGTGTTGAGGTAGTCCTGTAGTTGGTTGTCGCAGCAGTAGATGTAGCAGCCGTTCATCCCACGACTCAGCAGCGTTCGGTAGGTGTTTTTGATGAGTTCGTCGGCGAGTTCGGCAGCCTGTTCTGGCTGTTCGTCGAACATTCTCTTGATGCCGAACAGTGACCGGTCAGTCGTCGCGCGGGCTTCGTGGTCGACGATAATCTCGATGGCGTTCTCGGCGGGCGCGTCGAACGCCGCGAATGCCGTGGCACCCCTCGTCGGCGCAGGTGGCCCACTCTCGGTCAGTCAAGGGGTTCTAGTCGCGGTGTTTGCGTTCGGTCTGGGCGGTTTCACCATCGCCCGGCGGATGCTGGAGACGGTCGGCGATGAGATCACAGAGCTCCCGATTCTCGCGTCGCTGATCGTCTCGGTCGTCGGTGCGACAGTCATCACAGTCCTCTCTTACTTCGGCATCCCCGCGAGTCTCGCTGTCAGTACGACATCGGCGATCATCGGGCTCGGATGGGGGCGGGCGAGCCGTGCAGCGACACTGTCAGAGTCACTCACACCGACGTCCGAGCGTCCGGACTTCGAGGTGGCGACGGGGCGTTAGTCACCTGACGCACCGAAGAGGCGCCCGTCAGCCCGACGATCAGGGATATCGCCAGAACCGAAGCACCGCCAGAGCGGCCCGACGCAATCCCAGACGTCCCGGCTGTTGGCGCGGAGGGGCCAGCGGACCTCGACGAGAACAGTCTGTTCAATCCAGCGGCGGCAAAACGCATCGCGACGATGTGGGTTCTGACCCCATCGCTGGCGGTCGCCGCCTCCTATCCGGTGTTCGTGTTCCTCTGACTGCGCTGTTGAGTCCGCTGGGGACGCGGGGTACGATCGCTCTGAACGTGGACGCGAAGCGGAGCGCGGAAGGATGTCGGAGCACTGGCCGAGTGGGTGATATAGCGCCGTGGCTCCACTCAGTCGTTGGTTTCGACGGGGATGTCGACGGCGCTGTCTGGCTTGTCGCCGGACCCGTCCGTTTCGGCCGCTTCGGCGAGGTCGTCCAGTGCGAGCTCGACGTTGCGCTTGTTCGCCTTCCAGAGGGCGTCGAAGACAGTACCGACGTAGGGAATGGACCCACCGGTTACGTCGATGGTGATGTTGGCGAGCATCTTTACCAGCGTTGTGAAAGGGACGCCGAGGTACGCCGACTCGGCGACGATGTACAGGGAGAAGGCGGCACTCGCCAGGTCGCCAGCGACGGGGAGTGCGCCCAGAACCGGGTCGAGACCGATGCGGACGCCGATGCCGGGGACGCGCACGCTCTCGTCGAGGACGTACGCGACCGTCTCCATCCGCTTGAGCGCGGCCTCGTCGACGTTCTCCGGGAGTTCACCGTCGAGGTCGACGTCGAAGCGGGATTCGAAGTCCGCAGGCATGGGAGTGGAAGTTCGGGTGGGAGACGGAAAGTCTGTGTGGCGGGTGTCGCCAAGACGCGGGTCTCGCACCATTCGTTCGTTCTCGTCGAGTGACGAGCAATGGCAGCCATACTTCGGGTTTCTAAGCACTGGTGGGCTGATTTTCGGGTTTGGTCGTCGACGCCACTGTCCACGTGAATACGAGCTCGGGCGGTTGCGTACTGCTTGATTGACGAACATCTGGTTCGGGTCCATCGAGCTCGGTCTCCGCGTGGGGTTTCGCGATGTCGGGGTATTCTCTTGAAGCGTGGGTTGGGAATCTGGCCGCTCTGTAGTCACGGGTCACAGGGCCCTGTCGCTGGAGGCGCGGCGGGCCGGTTTATGCCGTGAGAGGACGCCGAGAGTGGCCGGTGTTTTGCAGGACGGCGGGGGTCTGGTGCTCGACTACCTTTTGTAGTGAACTGTTTACCAACAACAGACATTCAATTATAATTAATATTACAAATGTTTATTGTCTATAGCATAATATACTCCCTCATCGTTACATGAAGTTAACACGACGCACGCTGCTCAAAATCACGGGCAGTACGGTAGCGATCGGGAGTATTGGCACCGCGGCGGCACGGGGCAGCAAGCCGAAGAAGGGACGGATCAAGAAGCTCGGGCACTCCCTCCTCTCGGACCCGGCCGGTGGGTACTCCGAAGAGGACGTCCGGTCCGATGGACAGTACGCGTTGCTCGGCAGCTACACTGGCCCGGGCGGGTCATTCCTCGTAGACATCTCGGACCCGACAGAGGTACACGAATTTCCGACACCGTCTGATGCGGTCTGGCATGGCGACGTCCAGTTCGACCGGCGCGACGGCCTCTACTTCCGGAGCCGTGAGGGCGGCGGCGGCGATGACGCGCCACCGAACGGCGTCGACGTCATCGACTACGGATACCAGTTGTTGGTAATACGATTTCTTTATTCAGTCTGCACCGCGAATATTTGTCGGGCGATTCATCGTCGTTCATGGATTCACTCACGAGTGTAATCAGTCCTTTCCCTCTGATTTAGATCAACGGCCAGCGCCTCGGCCTGTTCTGCGGACAGATGCACCAGCGTCCCGACAGACTCGTTGTCGTCCGTGCTCACCTCGAAGCCGAGTGGAACGCCACCACGACCGACGCTGTATGTTTCGACGGTGCCACTCGGCTCTTCACACAGCGCGTCGAGTTCGGCGTTGACAAGCCCCGAGCGGACGTGTGCGAGATTCTGTGTCGTCTCGTACGCCCATCGCTCAGCATCGTCACGATCCGCCAGTTCCAGCAGACGGTTCTGCTGGTCGGCGATCTCGATGTCAGGGACGTCGCCGGCAGCTGCTCCGGCGACCGCCGCGGCCGCTTGCAGGAACTCGCGGCGCTGCATCAAGCGTCACCTCCACCGAGGTTGCCTTCGGCTGCATCGGCGGCGACCACCATCCGGGCGGCGAGGTCGCGGGCGTCGTCGGGTTCGAGGCCGGTGCCGACCTCGATGGGGCCGGACCTCCACCGGAGTCCGACGCCGCTCCAGCCGTTCTCTTCGTGAACGCCTTCGACTTCGAGCGGGCCGTCGTTCATGTCCGCTGTGACGTGGACGTTGTTCAGCCCGCCTGGAACGGAGCCACAGTCCGTGACCGAGTACGTCCCGTCGACGGTCACGCTCCGGTCTTCGACGATCTCCTCGGCGCGGCCCGTGTCAGCGGTCGCGGCCTGTGGGAGCGCGGCGAGCGCGGCGAGGAATCGACGACGCTGCATCACAGACCCTCCTGAACCGTGTCGCGCGCCTCGATCAGACGTGCTGTCCACGCACCGGCTTCCGCAGCACTGATGCCCGGCACGTCGCTCCAGTCGATGTTTTCGTGCTGCTCGATCAGTTCCGCAAGATCGAGGTCAGCTTCCACGTTTTTACCGTCCGATTCGGCTTCCGTGCCGGAATCCTGAAGTCCGGCGGATGTCTTCATTGACATGCTTCGTGTTCTCCACGAAGCGCGGTCGGGCGTGGTCCAAACACGCCCCGGCCAACTTCTGACCGGTGTCCCGCGCTTCTCAACAGGCACTCCCTTTGCCATCACCTTATACTTTACTGTTAGTCAATCCATTTAGTCCATACCATCCAAAAGGACTAACTAACCACTCGTAATACCTATGGCCATAGTCACACATGGATGCAACAATGATGGAGGCGGACGAGTTGATAGAGAGTGACCGAGAAATCCTCGATGAACTCCAGAAGGGGCGGTGTACGCCTGCTGTTCTCGTGGATTGGACGGGTCTGTCGAAGCAGACCATTCACAACCGTCTAAACGTTCTTGTCGCCGCTGGACACGTCGAAAAAGCCCACGAGAGTGGCCTCTACGAACTGGTTGACGATCCGCGCGACGACTGAGCGACAGTTCTTTGAGTACCACCCGCGTACCACGCATTATGAGCACGGACGCGGGCGAGAACGGCGACGGGGACATGGTGAAGTTGAACGTCAAAGTCCCGAAGCGGCTTCTGGAGGAGATCGACGAACTGGCCGAGGAACTGGAGTACACCAACCGGTCGGAGTTCATCCGTGAGGTGCTGCGTGACACCACGGAGCCGATTCTGACGCCCGGCGCGCAGGAGGGCGTCTCGGAGGGCTACGCGGACGTTGCAGCGGGGCGGACGATGTCCACGGACGAGGCCCGCGAACGCCTCGGTATCGACGACTGAGGACTGAACGGTGGCTCACGAGGTCGTTCTGACGGAGACGCTGGTCGAAACGCTGGAACAGTTCGAGACCGATGACGCCGAGCGGATCATCAACAAGCTGGAGGACATCGGCGACTTCCCGGACCATTTCCTTGACCGGTTGAAGAACCATCCCGGCTACAAGCTTCGCGTCGGCGACTTTCGCGTACTGATCGATTGGGACAAGGACAACGGGGTGATCTACGCCATCGACGCCTTCGAGCGGAAGAAGGAGTACCGCGAACTCGGCAAGTACCGAGAAGTGTGGGGGAGCTGGAGAGACGGCGAGTAGGAGGTGACACGACGTGGCAAAGGAGAAAGACGATGACGCCGAACGTGATCCAGAGTCGAAGGGTGAGATCCACGAGCGGTGGGAGAGGAAGGGAGAGATTTCAAGCCGGTACACCGAGGCCAAGAGCAAACTGCCAGACGACCCGCGGGATGATCCTTGGGCGTACACGGGTCTCTTGAGCCGGAATCCGGCAAAGAACATCACGCCGCCGCTGTGGGAAGCCATCAAATCAGAGGCCTACCGCGTCTACAATTGGTCCGAGAAACGAAATCGGTACGATGATCTGGAGACGCCTGAGCATCGGCTCGCAAAGGCACTCGGGAAAGTTCGTCTCCGCCCCTACTACTGGTCGAAACCGACTAATGAGAACCTCACCGAGAATCTGGACGGAGAGGACGCAACGCGGCTGTATCTGTTCTTCGACCTCTCGGCGCTCAACCAGTCGGGCGTAGCCCGCGCCATCAACGACTCTGACATCCGGGAGTCGTTGGGCATCGAGGACTCGGTGAGTCAACCGACACTGAATCGGATGCCGGGGCGGATGGACGACGAGACGCGGCACTACTACGCCAGCGAGACTGAAACGCTGGTTCGGCAGTTGCAGGACACGAAGCTCGAACACTGGTTCCGCGACCCGACGCCGGACACGATAGTCACGGACGGCGAAGGGTTCCCGCCGGTTCAGGTCATCGCTCGGGAGCTCCGCCCGAAGACGTTCAAGTACCTCCGCCTGAAGCGCGACAGCAGTACAGAGGTGACGAAGGACTCGTCCCTCCGGGTGCTCATCGCCGCCGCGAACGGCAACGGCTTCGTCAACGACGCCGCGAAGAACCTCAAGTACAAGCCGTTCTACGACGACGGCGACATACCGACGGGGCAGAACCTCACGCACCACCTTCGGAAGTCGTCACGAGAGTCCGTCCTGCGGATGTTCCGTGAGGCGAACGAGGAACTCTTCGAGATCGCCGCCCGGCACGACTACTTCCCCGACAGCGCGGAGGTAGCTATCGACATCACGGACTGGCCGTTCTACGGCGACAACGAAAGCAACGAGTTCATTCGCGGGACGAAGCCGGGACGGAACTACTCGTGGGCGTGGAAGTACATCACGCTGGCTCTCGTCGGGACTGACACGCCGCTGATCCTGGTCGTGCTCCCGGTCAAAGACAAGAGCAAGACGCCAGAGTACATCCGTCGGATGCTCCGGCTGGCCAGGCAACACCTGAGTATCGGCCGCGTCTACCTTGACGCGGGGACGGAGTTCTACAACTCGGACACGATTTCGACCATCACCGAGCAGGGGCTGGAACTGGTGATGCAGGGCCGCAAGTCGGGGAAGACGGTCAAACACTTCCTGAACGGAATGGCGCGTGCCGATTTGCGGTCGTCATACTATCCCTACGGCGTCGGCTCCCTCGACGAAGACAGCTACTACGCGGTCGGGCTGAAGTCGGACAAGACGGTAAAACTGCGGAAGTCAGACGCTGATGAGCCGATGGACGACTACACGTACTTCTACACGAACCTGCATCCCGAAGAGGTTCCACCGGAGGAGTTGGGTGAGACGTACCGGCGGCATCGAGACGGACTTCCGCGTGATCAAGGAGGAGTTCCTCGCCAAGTGTGGTTCTCGAAACCCGGCGCTTCGGGCGTTCTATTTCAACTTCGCGGCGCACCTCTTCAACATCTGGACGGTGGCGAACATCCTCCGCGCTGAGGAGACGGGTGAATCCCTGAGCGACGGGAAGCAACTGACCGCTGGTGAGCTGATGCAGGCCATCGAGGACGACCCGCGCGACCTTCGACTCCCGACCGAACCGCCAGAGACCAGGCAGGTATTTGGAGATATAGCCGATGCTGGGTGGACTACATCAGATTCCGCTTGAGTGAAAGGAGACGGATCTTACCGAAGACAGTAAAACACGAGTGAAGCCGTCCAGCTCCGGACGATTACTTCACGTCCGAACTGGAGGCCCGGGAGAGCAGGTAGACGGCGATCCCACCCAACAACAGATCAAGACCGACGAGGACAGCTACACCGGGAATCACGCCGTCGAGCGGACCGCCGAACCAAGAAACCTCGATGACCGTCATCACGTCCCGGTCGATCATGAGCGAACGCGCAGCATCGACGCCGTACGTGACCGGGTTGAGACGGGCGAAGGTCTGAATCCAGTCCGGGAGTGCCGCGAGCGGAAGGAACGCACTCGACAGGAACAACAGCGGGAACTGCAACAGGTTTGCACCGATGATGGTCGATTCCTGATCCCGCGTGAGAATTGCCAAGGCGTTCGAGAATGCGACGAACCAGAGCGAGAAGAGAACCCCGACGGCGACGATGCCGACGACGCCGACGATGCCGGTGACAATTTCCGCACCGAGGAGAACGCCAAGTCCGAGAATAATCGCAATCTGAACCGCAATCCGGAACACCTCTGCGGCCGTCTTGCCGACGAAGACGGCCGTACGATTCATCGGTGTGACGAGCACCTTCTCGAACATCCCGTTCTCGATGTCGTTGACCAGCCCGACGCCCGACGTGATCGCCGCTGCGAGAGCGACCTGAATCGCAATCGCGGGCACCAGGTAAGTCTCGTAACTGATCCCTGGTAGCCCCTGACTGACAGCGCCACCAGCCACGTTCCCGAACACCTCCGTGAACAATATGAGGAAGATGATCGGCTGGACGAGCGAGACAACCAAGACGAACGGGTTCCGGACGGCTTTGAGATTCCACCGTTTGAAATTCACCCATACGTCCCCGACGAACGTGTTCCCCGAGCGCGCGTCCGGTCGTGCTGAGGATGCTGCTGTTCCCTCGTCTGTCTCTGGCGTGCTCATCGTCCAGCCTCCATATTGTCGGTGTCGAGTTCCTCGCCGGTGATAGCCAGGAACACGTCGTCGAGCGTCGGTGCACGGATGTTGAACCCGGTCACCGTCAGTTCCGCGTCCCGGAGTGCCACGAGCAGGTTCGTTCCGTGTTGGCGAGCGGTCTCCGCGGTGACGCTGATGCCCTCGTCCGTTTCGGTGACAGACGCGTCGGCGAACGCATCGAACTCTCGTGCAATCGCCGCGGCCCGTTCCCGGGCTGCTGGACCGCCCTCCAGTTCCACGTCAAGGACCTCGCCGCCGACTTCGCGTTTCAGGTCCCCGGGACTCCCCTCTGCTACTATTTCTCCGTCGAGGATGACGGCGAGGCGGTCACAGAGTTGGTCAGCCTCTTCGAGATACTGTGTGGTCAGGAAGATAGTGGTTCCGAGGTCGTTGATACGCTGGAAGTAGTCCCACAGGCGGTTGCGGGCCTTCGGGTCTAGTCCCGTCGTCGGTTCGTCGAGGAAGACCAGTGGCGGGCGGTGGACCAGCGCAGTCGCGGCGTCCAGTCGCTTCTTCATG
>SDGW01001518.1_pt1 | contig 13754 bp, 11 predicted proteins | sample 2873831 | NCBI WGS metagenome assembly SDGW01 (sample SAMN08132700, study PRJNA421101) | hypersaline lake metagenome | isolation source: celular fraction 0.22 microns magnesium sulfate-rich crust from ephemeral... | place: Spain: Penahueca Lagoon, Toledo | collected 2011-07
AAAAAGACAAAGCCACCTACTCCTGCAAAAAATCCTGCTAGTAATGAATTCTGTAATTCAGAGAAGCCACTTGCTATGTAATAGCCAATAAAGCCTCCCAGCATAAACGTTACGGGCGTCCAATTTCGATTCATGTTTCACAACTCCCTGGTACAATCGTTGTAGGTCTATACCCTCATTATACGCATAAATAACGAAAAAAATAAAACTGGCCCTCGAAAGAGCCAGTCACATTCTTACATTTTAGATAAATCTCCATTTTTAATCCAGCCGCGAGCACGTAATGCTGTCACGATATGCTTAATTCCAACCATATAGGCTGCCTGACGCATGCCGCACTCTTTATCACTCTTCATGTCGTGGACGCGCGTAAACGCTGAGATCATTTTTTCCTCAAGCTCACGGTTAATCTTTTCTTCTTTCCAGTAGTAATTCATCGTATTTTGCACCCATTCTAAATACGAAACCGTTACGCCCCCTGCGTTACATAAAATATCAGGGATGATGAATACGCCGTTTTTCTCTAAAATATCATTTCCTTCAGGAGTTGTCGGGCCATTCGCTGCTTCTGCTACAATTTTCGCTTTGATATTCGGTGCTGTTTCTGCTGTGATCTGGTTTTCAATTGCTGCAGGAATCAGAATATCAACATCCATAGCAAACATGTCTTCATTTGAGATCGAATCTGCTTTTTCAAAATCAGCAATCACGTTTCCTTGATCGACATGCTCAATTAGAGCCTGGATATCAAGGCCGTCCTCTTTTTGAATCCCGCCAGAAGCATCGGTTATTGCCACAATTTTTACACCTAACTCATCAAGGAATTTAGCTGTAGCACTGCCCACGTTACCAAAGCCCTGAATCACAGCTGTAGCTTGTGATAAATCCAGGTCCAGTACATTCGCCGCTTCACGAATGGTAATGACAACACCTCGACCAGTTGCATCCAGACGTCCCTGCGAACCTCCAATAACAATAGGCTTTCCTGTCAAAAGACCTGGGATATTATAGCCGCGAAGCTTATCGTATTCATCGATCATCCAGCCCATTACCTCAGGATCTGTGTTCATATCAGGTGCTGGAATATCTTTTTCCGGTCCGATAATTGGTGTGATTTTGCGAATGAAATTACGACTTAACTCTTCTAGTTCACGCTCATTCAGCTCATCAGGATCAACAATGACGCCCCCTTTTCCGCCACCAAGAGGAAGTTCAATAATAGCGGATTTCAAGGACATCCAGATAGACAATGCCTTTACTTCATCTAATGTAACGGAAGGGTGAAAACGAATTCCACCTTTTGTTGGTCCTAATATATCGATGTGTTGAGAGCGGTAGGCTGTGAAATTTTCCATTTTTCCATCATCTTTACGAAGTGGAATAGATACCTCCAACACACGCATTGGTTTTTTTAGAATTTGATAAATACTTTCATCAAGCCCCAGACTATCTACAGACTCTTTTAAAAGCTCTTTCACGATTTCGTATGGATTTTGGTCATGAGTCGAGATATCCGCCTCGACTTTATGTTCTTCTGCAGTCATCTTCATACCTCCACATTCTCACAATTGTATCTATAACGTTCCTCTTTTTGCCTGTACTTATGTAAAACAATCACATATTTCCAAACGGTGGTGGAACGATAAGCCTAATAAAGTCTGAAGAAGGAAAGGAAGGTCTGATATGTCGAGAACAACAATGAGTATCATTCTTCGATTAGAGATGGAGAAAGAGAACGTATCATTTGGTGAAGTTGCAACAATTGTGAGTAACGCTGGAGGCGATATTGTCGCTATTGATGTCATTAAAGAAGGTAAAAATAAAACAGTTCGAGATATAAGCATTAACGTTAATGATGAAACAAAGCAGGAACGTATTGTGATGTCGATCAAACAACTTGAAGGAGTCGAGGTCAAGCACATTTCCGACCGCACCTTCTTAGTTCATCGTGGTGGGAAAATCCACATCTCTTCTAAAGTAAAGATTGATAACCGCGAGGAAATGTCACGTGTTTACACGCCTGAGGTGGCAAGAGTCTGCGAAGCCATTGATGAGGACCCAGACCTCGCTTTCCAATTTACAATTAAACGAAATACAGTAGCCGTCATTTCAGATGGAACAGCGGTTCTTGGACTTGGTACGATTCGTCCAGAAGCTGCTATGCCTGTAATGGAAGGAAAAGCGATGCTCTTTAAGCAGTTTGCAAACGTTGATGCTTTTCCAATCTGTATTGACCCTTGTAATCCTGAAGAGACCGTTCGAATTATAAAGGCATTAGGACCTACGTTTGGGGGCATAAACCTTGAAGATATCGGCTCTCCTCAGTGTTTTGAAATTGAAGAACGATTAAAACAGGAGATGGACATACCAGTTTTCCATGATGATCAGCATGGAACAGCCATCGTCGCCTTAGCCGGTTTATTAAATGCTTTGCATATCGTTAACAAAGATATCTCTACCTGCAAAATCATTGTTTGCGGAATAGGAGCTGCTGGAATGGCGATCACAAATATGCTCTTAACAGCCGGCGCTACGAACATTATTGGCGTGGATATGGAAGGTGCACTTACGCGGGATCAAAAATACGATCGACCTGGATGGAATGAGTTTGCTGGTAAAACGAATCCTAGTCAGGAAAAAGGTGCTCTGCATGATGTCATAAAGGGCGCCGATGTATTTATCGGGGTGTCCGCTCCAGGTGTAATAAAAAATGAAAATATCAAAAGCATGGCTGAGGACCCGATTGTGTTTGCTCTGGCAAACCCGCATCCAGAAATTACGCCTGATGAGGCAAAGCCTTATGCAAAAGTCATGGCAACCGGACGCTCTGATTATCCCAATCAGGTCAACAATGTGCTATGTTTCCCAGGAATATTCCGAGGCGCATTAGATTGTCGTGCACGTGAAATTAATGAGGAAATGAAACTAGCAGCTGCCAAAGCTATAGCTTCGACGATTAGTGAAGATGAAGTAAATGAAGACTATATTATTCCAAGTGTGTTCAATGACCAGGTTGTTCAATCGATTCGAGATGCTGTCATAAAGGCTGCGAATGAGACTGGTGTTGCTAGAAGAAATCCCGATCAATAGCCTTTTTGTTTCTTCTGTATAAACAAATGTGTGCTCTTGAAAGAATTTACTACACAAAAATGCTTGTCATGCCTCGTTAACCCTCTTACAATGTACTATAACACATCATGAAAAAAGCTCGTAAACATATGATGATGAGTAAAGGAGGTTGTTCGATTAATGACAAAGAATGATGATCAACAAATTCAGGACGCAAGAGAGGCTGTCGGCGATCACCAGGTCAAAAAATTAGACTTTTATGGCGGTGCTTTTGCAGCCACGATCCCATTAATATTCTTTATTGTATGGGCGATATCTTTAAGCGTCATGAAACTTGTGACAGAGGAAGCACTCGTTCTCGGTATGGTTATTGGTGTAGCCATCGGATTGTTCTTCTGTAAATCTCAGTGGAAAGATTATGCGCAAGGGCTCGTACAAGGTATGGCCCAGCCCATTGGTGTAATTGCAGTTATTGCCTGGTTCTGGGCAGGAATGTTCGCAAAGCTATTAGCTGCAGGTGGACTAGTTGATGGACTTATTTGGTTCGGTTTCCAGACTGGTTTAGAGGGTGGCTTTATTGTTGGACTAACCTTTATTCTTGCTGCAATTTTCTCGACTGCAGTTGGTACAGGTTATGGAACAGTTGCCACATTTGGTATCTTAATGTACCCTGCAGGGATTATTTTAGGTGCAGATCCGGTTATTCTACTTGCTGCAATCTTAAGTGGTGCTGTATTTGGTGATAACCTAGCACCTGTTTCGGATACGACGATCGTTTCTGCAACAACTCAGGACGCTGACGTTCCGGGTGTTGTACGTTCACGTTTTAAGTATTCCATCGCAGCAGCGATTCCAGCTCTTATTTTATTCGTTATTTTTGGTGGCGGAGGAGGCATTGAAAATCAGAGTGCCTTATCTCAGCTAAAAGCAGAAGTATCACCAGAAGGCTTAATCATGCTTCTGCCTTTTGCTCTCGTACTTTTCTTAGCTCTTTCAGGTCGTCATTTATTAACATCTCTAACAATGGGTATTGTGGCATCTATTATTGTAATGATGATTGCCGGTACACCATTTACAGAAGTCATTCATATTTATCGCAATGATGCAGGAGATGCAGCCATCGGTGGTGCGTTGATGAACGGTATTGGCGGCTACTTTAATATGGCTATCCTGATTCTATTTATTTTAGCTGCAGCTCACTTAATGGAGTTAGCAGGGACAATGGAAGCCATTAAAAACTTCTTCCTAAAGCTAATCAACGGCGTTGTAAAACGTGCAGAGCTATCCATTTATGGTATTGTAGCTTTCTTAAACCTATTTATTACGATTAATACAGCAGCTGAAATTGCTGCGGGTCCATTCGTGCGTAAACTGGGTAAAGAATTTAACATTCACCCTTATCGCCGCGCTAACTTCTTGGACACCGTATCCTCTTCTCTGGGTTACATCTTCCCATGGAGTGGTGGTGTACTATTAGCTTGGGCTACGATCAAAGGTGCGGCTGATGAGTATGGCTTTATTCCAATTGTCGGTCCAGCCGAAGTATTCCCTTATGTATTCCAAGGTTGGGGACTACTCATCGTAATGCTTATTGCCGCTCTAACTGGTTGGGGACTTCGATTCGAAGGTAAAAATGGCGAAGAAGTAAAAAAATAAGTTTCATGAAAAGGGCTTCCTCTTTTGAAGGAAGCCCTTTTGTATTATTCTTTTACAGGTGTTTTCGTTTTATTTGGATCGATATTTTCTAACACTTATCCACAACACTGTGCACAAGCACTATATTCACATGTTATTAACGATAGTGAACAACTTATTCACATAGTTATCCACATATACACAATTCACACAGCCTTATTTAGTGGAAGAACCGGTGTTCGCTACCATATATACTGCTTTATCCTCACAATATTCACAGTCTGTGGATATGTCTGCTTCTTCAAAAGTTGGGAATGTTTCATGTTCATCTACCACAACATCCATCGCTTTATCCACATGTTGATTACACACATACAATTTCATTTAATCACCCCATTACGTAGAAAAAGCAGGGACATATCATAGTCCCCGCTTTCTTTATTAGTAGCTTGAAGATGAAAGCTTCATCCTAACTGTGATCTTGGGAAGTCACTAAGAGAGTATGCTTCAACACCCATGTATGGACGTGTTACTTCACCATCTTCCTCAATATCATCAATAATTGGCTTTGCAATATTAATTGGAATAGCAAATCCGATACCTTCAACGGCTGACTTCGCAATTTTCATGGAATTAATTCCGATAAGTTGTCCCTTAATATTGACTAAGGCACCACCACTATTACCAGGGTTAATCGCTGCGTCTGTTTGGAGTACTTCTGCATTCCAATCAACGCGGCCATCTCCATTTAAGTCTTGGGGAATCGTACGTTCTTTTCCGCTAATAATACCTTTTGTTACAGACCCAGCTAAGCCAAGTCCAAGTGGGTTTCCTATAGCCAAAGCAGGCTCTCCCACTTTAAGATCATCGGAATCACCAAGTTCAATTGCTTGGTTAATCCTATCATCACTTACTTCTAATACGGCTAAATCCATATAAGGATCACCACCCAGTAACTTAGCCTCAATACGGGTACCGTCAAGTAATTTAATCTCGATTTGATCAGCGCCTTGAACTACATGGTGATTGGTAACCACATAAGCTTTCCCATCTACCTTTTTATAAATGACACCTGATCCAGTTCCTGATTGCTGAGCTGACTGACCTTGAAAAAAGTCGGATGAACCACGACGAATATTTATTACTCCAACAACCGTTTCCTGAACATTAGATACGACATCTGTCACCTGAGTGATAACATCAACGTCCACGTTTTGTTCAGTTGTCGAACTGGCCCCATCCTGGTTTTTATCTTCGTCTTCATCAGCCTGGACTTGATCGTTTGATTCCTCTGGTGTTGTGATGTCGTAAGGCAATATGTTGGATTGAATTAATGCTGGCAATGCTAATACAATAAGTACTGCTCCTAAAATGAGACCAACAACAGTCGGCATGACCCAGCCAGGACGTTTGTGCTGGTTTCGACTTGAAGCATGATCATCATAGTAACCCATTCCTCACCAATCCTCTCTTTTTTCATAGGAATTTCAAATTCTTAACTAAATGATTCCTCCATCGAATTTCGATTAAACATCGTTCAGCGTATAGATCGGGGTCGCTGACTTCGGATCTGTATCATATAAATCAATGGAGCTTCCTAGAGGTATGCCCCGTTCTTTTAGAATATTTCCGACAGACATACGTGCAAGGTCCTTCATATTGTTATCTTGACTTAAATGGGCTAAATAAATACGCTTGGTGCTATTTCCAATTATATCTGTTAAGGCAATGGCTGAATCCTCATTTGAAACGTGCCCTTTATCTCCAAGGATACGCCTTTTCACATTCCACGGATAACGCCCCATACGCAGCATTTCAACATCATGATTCGATTCAAAAATATAGGCATCCGCATCTTCAATCGTCTTTTTGATTCGATCGGATACATAACCCATATCGGTAGCCAGGGCGACTTTTTTGCCTCCGTGTCGAAACACATAAAACATCGGTTCTGCTGCATCATGGGACACGCCAAAGGATTCAACTTCAAGATCTCCAAAATCTTTGACAGTAGCCATAGGAAATTCGAACTTTTGATCCGTTGAAACTTTTCCAATATGATCTTCCATCGCCATCCATGTTTTTTCATTCGCATAGATTGGCAGTTCATACCGTCTAGCCATAATCCCTAGACCTTTAATATGATCACTGTGCTCATGTGTTACTAATTTCATCCATCGAAATCATTTGACCCTCCATGGCATTTACGTAATATTGTCTTTCACCATTTACGGTAATCTTCCATGTTGGAGCAAATACCTGTAACCCATTTGATAGTGGTACGAGGGTATAATAGCCCAAGTTCATCTCCGAAACATTATCTCCGCTATATAGTTCATTCCGTGAGAACAATGTAAGAGCTGCTTGTTTGGGCTTAATCAATTCTTGCTTTTCCCCAGTGTTACTAAATTCATCTAACATCGTTTGTACATATCGAACCATCTCTTGTTCTTCATTTAGGTAGACAATGACAACACCACTTTCGTTAAAGAAAATAGGATCATTTTTATACGACTGGAAAAACAAGAGCTTATTTGCCTCTTTATTATATCCCCAATACTCATAGTTCTCCCCAAAGAGAATTTGTTCTTTTACTTTTGCAGAGATATCTTCTTTTGAACCTTCAACATTAACCGAAATGGGCTCCTCAAATTCGGATAATAAAATGGTACCGTTATTAAATAACTTATAGGTTTGTTTTTCTAACGTTTCGTCAATTTTTTTCTGATCTTCTTCGTTAAATACATAGCGTTTCGCTGATATATAGGTTTCCTTAATACTCTCTTCTGGTAGATCACCTAGAGTAATATTTTCAGCCTCTAACTGCTCTTCTTGTGTAGAATCGGGTAGCAAGCCAATCTGAGCTTGCTCCGTCTTCTCAAAGAACTGAAGAATCAAAAAAACATCTAAGATCAGGAAGCAAACAATAAATAGTGTTTTAATTTGACCCCATTGCACTATCTAGCGCCCCCTTGGTTCATAATTTCTTCATCAAACTCGATTCTCTGCCAATCGCCTATTTTAATAAACCATCCTGGCTCTAATGTATAGATAGATGATGAAGAGCCACTCCGTTTCATTTGATAGCCAATGGCAATATCGTCAATTAAATAGGGTGGATACTCCTTCCACGCTTTTTCAAGATAAGCTAACACATCACTTCCAGATCGAAGTGTCACTTCCTGACTTCCAAATGGTGATAATAATCGTAAACGAGACCTTTGGTATTTAAAAATCTCTTGATTCTTCCATTGTTGCAGAATTACACTTCGATTTTCCTCATCAAAAACCGGAAAGTTATCCTTCATTAATCGGTATCGAATGTTATTATTATTTTGATCAATGTGATATAAATTGTAATTATCCGTCCAGCCATTATGGTCATTAACAAACTCTAAACTCTGCCGTATTAGTTCAGATCGATTCATAATAGAGTACTCTGTTTCTACTGGGTTTATAAATTCCATCATAGTCTCATTTTCATAAATGAGTAATCGTCTCGTTCCATCAGAGTAATAGTCCTCTCCTACATTAGAAGAGTTCCGACCTACCAAATTAGGGTTATTAAACAGGACGTTAATAAATGGCTTTACATCAGTAACTTTTGTTGGATAAGTATTCATCGGAAGCGTGATTTGATCTGCTGGCAAATAAATCGGTGATTTTCGTTTTTTTTCATACGTTACATAGTTCTCTTGAGCATACGGATTCACAAGATAATCCTCAACATTGCTATATACATCATAATTTTGGATTTCAGCCTTGATATTTTCATCACTTTTACTGGATACAAAATGAACGAGACTAGAAGATTGTCGCTGAGACATTTGAATGAGCATTCGATCCACAGAAAGTTCCTGTAAATCTTCTTTTTCTTTTTTCTTTACAGTAAGGGAATTCACTAATGTTTTGATAGGAACAGCTGTAGGAAAGACCACCTCTATCGTAGAATTTCTGTCATATGTTCCTTTTGCTCGATATTGAAAATCAGTTAGTGGCCAACTTCGTATTTCTTTAAAAAGTTTATCTTCCTTGGCCTGGTCATCTGGAGAAAAGATTCTATTATTTTGATGAAAGACGATCCGTTTCGGATGAATAATCGATTTCAAAGATTCCTTACTCCCGTAACTAATCTTCGTCGATTCATCAATAATATTTCCTGTGTCGAGCACGTCATACTCAGGCTGATAGTTCCAAATTGCCAGCGTTAAGAGCAAGCTGGTCCCAACTAAAATACTTAACAAAATGGATTTGATGTTTTCCCAAGTCATTCATCATCACCCCGCGTTTGACTCATGAGCGGAAGTGTAAAGAGAACGGTAGTCCCTTCTCCTTCTTTACTTTCTGCCCAAATGTTCCCTCCATGTGCTTCGATCATTTCCCTGGAAATAGCTAATCCTAAGCCTGTACCTCCAAGTTTTCGAGATCTCGCCTTGTCTACTCGGTAAAAGCGCTCAAAGATTTTATTAATCTTTTCATATGGTATTCCTACACCTTCATCCGAAACTTTGACCATTAATTTTTGTTGTTGTTTCATAACATCAACATTAAATGTAATGGTGCCTCCTTCAGGAGAGTATTTGATTGCATTTGAAATGATATTATCAAGAACCTGTGTCATTTTATCCTTGTCCAACCATACCCAGACAGCGTGATCAGGTAGATGTTTAGCAAATTGGATCTCTTCTGTTTTATTTAGCTCAAAACGTTCAATCGTATGCTGAAACAAATCTGTAAAGTTCACTTGCTCTTTATGCAATTTGTAATCTTTATTATCCATCTTAGAAAGCTGGAGTAGGTCGTTCACAAGGCGAATCATGCGCTCTGTTTCATTTTGCGTGACACCAAGGAAACGGGGAGCAATTTCTTTGTCCTCCCATGCCCCTTCTGTTAATGCTTCTAAATAGCTTCTCATGGTCGTAAGTGGTGTTCTTAACTCATGCGATACATTCGCAACGAATTCTCGACGTTCACGCTCGATTTTCTCTTGTTCCGTTACATCACTTAGTACTGTGATAAAACCATTCATTTCTTCATTTTCAAACTGGACCATTGAAAAACTTGCTTTTAGAAGCAGTTGCTGATTTTCTTCACTAAAATCAATAATGATCGACCCTGTATCCTGAATCTCGTTAATGTCTTCAAGACGGTCATGAATGTTTAACACATCTAGCAATGATTCACCTTCAACATCTTCAATTCGCTTTCCAATAAGCCTTGCAGCGGGTTCATTCATTAGAATTATGAGTCCCTTTTGATCAGTCGCAATAACACCTTCTGTCATATTGGACAACACAGAACTCAATTTACGACGCTCACTCTCTGTATTAGCCTGGGCAACCTTTAACTTATCGTTTAATTCATTAAACGATAAAGCCAACTGACCGATTTCATCTCGTCCATAAACATTAACCTTTTGAGTAAAGTCTCCCTCACCCATTAACTGAGCTTGTTTACGCATTTCGGTAATCGGTTTTGTAATCGTTCGAGCAATAACAATCCCTAATAACACGGAAATAGATACCCCTAAAAAGGTACCATTAGCGAAAATGCGATTGATCTCCTGGAGTTGTGCGTACACCCCTTCCAGACTTGCTTCTAATTTAATTACACCCACTACATTTTCTTTCTTCCCATTTTCGCTTGGAGGATAAATAGGAACAGTCATAACAAGCGTTCGATCACCAGTTGTTTTATGTAATAGGATTTCATCATCACTTTGTCCCAACACCAGGGTACGTTTAACACGGATGTCAGTCGTCCTCTTACCGACATCACTCTGGTTAAGTTGATTTGTTGTACCTATTACACGACTTTTATTGTTAATTACTTGAAGTTCCGATATAGATTCGGCATCAAAATCATAGAGAATCGATTGGACTTCCTTTTGCAATGAAGGGTCATCTTCAGACCTTTCCTTAGCAAAAGCTTGTTCAAGCTGATAATTTAACAGCTCAACATTATCAACAATCGATTCTCTGAAGTTATTTAATAATTGTGTCTCTAATTGTTTGGCAAAGTATGCTCCAATGACCTGAATCGGAAACAGGAGAAGTAAGATAATGACGATAATAAACTTTAAACGAATGGACTGAAAAAATCCGACTTTCTTCATACAAACTACTCCTGCTCAGGATTTCTTAAATAATAGCCGACTCCTCTTCTCGTGACGATCCACATTGGCGTACTTGGGTTCTCTTCAATCTTCTCTCTTAGACGACGTACGGTAACGTCAACAGTACGGACATCTCCGTAATAATCATAACCCCAGACCGTCTCTAGAAGATGTTCACGCGTCATGACTTGTCCAATATTTCTTGCTAAATAATGAAGAAGCTCAAATTCACGATGTGTCAATTCAATTTGTTCCCCATCACGTGTCACGGTGTAGGCGTCTGGATGGATCACAAGCTTACCAATTTTGATATCATTTGTAGTCTTGGTTGAATCTTCAGGTTGCTGTTGATGACGTCGCAAGTTCGCTTTTACACGCGCGATTAATTCACGATTATTGAATGGTTTTGTAACATAATCATCAGCACCCAATTCAAGTCCCAACACTTTATCAATTTCTGAATCTTTTGCTGTCAGCATAATAATCGGCATGTTATGGTTTTTGCGTATTTCTCGACATACTTCCATGCCATCCTTGCTTGGCAACATAATATCTAATAAAACTAAGTTAGGGTCTTCTTGGTTTGCGAGCTCAATTGCTTCATCACCATCATAGGCACACACAACCTCGTACCCTTCTTTTTCTAGATTAAATTTCAAAATATCTGCAATAGGTTTCTCATCATCTACTACTAAAATTTTAAAGCTCATATTATCCCTTCCTTCTATAAGGACGTATCTCTCTTTAATTCATTATTTTAACGTATTATGCCGGAAATGTCTTTTAGATCAACATGATGGTTGTTCTAATTTTACATCTTGTCCCATATATTTATTCTAGAGATCCCCATTTTGTTTATACTTTTATGCAAACCTACTTCAATAATACTTTCTATTTGCTGCAAAATAAAAACCTCTAGCTTCTTTTCACTAGAGGTTTCCGTAAATGTTATCGGCTAATATAATTTAATGGGTTTTCAACACTTCCATTTTTATGAAGTTCAAAATGGAGGTGAACACCTGTTGAATGTCCAGTAGTTCCCATCATACCAATCGCTTGACCTTTACGAACGGTTTGACCTTTGCGAACTTTAATGGATGACATATGAGCATATATCGTCTTATACCCATTGTTATGGTTAATAACAACCTTATTGCCATAGCCACCTTCTCTACCAGCAGACTCTACTACACCATTGTCTGAAGCTTTGAGTGTGCGGTTACTTACACCAGCGATATCAATTCCTTTGTGATAGGATCCCCATCTCATTCCTAGCTTACTTGTTATCGTTCCGCCAACAGCAGGCCAAGCAAAGTTCCCAGTACCACGAGAAGGAATTACTTTTGTGCCTTTAATCACAACTTTCTTAACAGGCTCTTTCAGCACTTTTTCTGATAGCAATTCCTTTTTCACAACCTCACCATTTTTCTTGGTGATTTTGTAATGCATTTCCTTAGAGCCTTCTTGACCTTGTTGTTCTACCTTCTTTTGACCTTTAAACATGTCTTCTGATTCTTTTACTTCAGTCTTATACTCAATCGTTTCTTTCTTTCGCTCTTCTTCTGTTACTTCAACATCAAGATACGGATCATAAGCTGTCACATTTACCTTTTGACCTAATTGTAAAACTGAATTTTCATCTAAATCAGGGTTTAGTTCTAATAATTCCTGGGTAGATAAATTGTAGTTACTTGCAACCTTACCTAAGACATCCCCAGATTGAATCTTATGAACTTTTTCTTTTAATGTACCTTTTTCCAATAGTTTTACCAGTTGTTCCACAGATAAAATGTCTTGAGGCACAACTTTTTCTTTAGAAAATGAAACTTTTTCAGATAGTGAAACGTCTAATACAGTAGAATCACCAATTTCCAGATCAATTGCTTTTGACTTTTCGGAACTTGGATTGTTCACTTTATCTAAAACAGCTTTGGATACATATTTGCGCTTAATTTGTTCAATTGCTTGATCAGCTTGTTGACGGTCTTCTACGTATCCGAGTAATTCACCATTGATTGAGACTTTTGTAGCATCAACTTTAATGGATAAGTCTTCTTTTAAACTCTCTAATACCTTTTCATTGTTATAAGATGGTCTGAACATCTTCTCAGGTATGTAAGATACGTTTTCTCCAATTGTTAAGTCTAAATCTTTATGCTCTTTTTCTGCTTTATTTACACGTTCTTCAATATACGATTTTACAACTTCACGGTCATCTACCGTGCCGATATGTTCTTCGTCCATATACACGTGATATACCGTTGGGATCGAGCTTTCAAAACTCTCGGCATATACAGATCCCGCCGTAATTCCTACACCTAAACAAGTTGTAAGAATAACCTTTTTCCAAATAGGCGCTGAATCTTGTTTTGTGACAATGGATTGATTGTCTTTTTTCACCTTACGTTTCTTCGGCCACACGGTATGAACCTCCTCCCACATTACCAGTCTATTTATATCTCTCTATAAAAATTAAAATTAAAATCTCTGAACTTTTATGCTTACACTTAATTAATTTATCACATTTTAAAAGGGGAATGAAATAGCTTCACAGATGATGTAATAAACTTGTATTATATCTTCCACTTTAATGCCATCAACTCATTTTCAAAAGCTCCCCTTTGTGTAGAATTACACAAAAATATTCCCTTATTTTGCAATTACCTTTCTCTAATGTTACAAGAATGTTACACAAAAAATCCATCGTTTTATGTCTTTTGACCCATGTTTTTCCTTGTTTCTATCGACATTTTTCCTATTTGGTAACGATAACCAAAATAAAGACCTACATAATTAGTCTTTATTCAGTATATAAAAAGAGGATTTAACCAGAAATGGTTAAATCCTCTTTTGGGGATGGCTCGGGACGGAATCGAACCGCCGACACACGGATTTTCAGTCCGTTGCTCTACCGACTGAGCTACCGAGCCATGTT
>SDGW01000729.1_pt1 | contig 13750 bp, 22 predicted proteins | sample 2873831 | NCBI WGS metagenome assembly SDGW01 (sample SAMN08132700, study PRJNA421101) | hypersaline lake metagenome | isolation source: celular fraction 0.22 microns magnesium sulfate-rich crust from ephemeral... | place: Spain: Penahueca Lagoon, Toledo | collected 2011-07
CGCTGATGCACTACTCCCCCGGTGTCCCCGTGACGGCCGACCGTATCCGCCGAGTCGACTAACGGAACGTCTGGAACTCCGCGGTCCGGCCGTCCGGATCGGTCGCGAAGAACTGGTAGTTACCCATTGAGTTTGGCGTCCGATAGACACAAGTCAGTTCGCTCGATCAACAAATCATGGGGAAATCACGCTACACCTTACGCGTCGATGAAGACGACCTTGAAGACTGGAACCAAGCCGTCGAAGACTCCGACTCAGAATACACGTCACTTCGACACCTAATCGAACTCTCCGTCACGCGCGAACTCTCCGACAACTACGTTCTGCGAGACGACATCGAGGGGCTAGAGGTAGGCGTCGGGAGTTCAGTCGAAAGCGGTATCGAAGAACTACGTAACGAGGTGGCAGAGCTCCGCGAGGACATCGAGTCACTCGAAGTCACCCAATCACACGACCCTGAACAAGTAGCTGACCTCGCTGCAGTCCTGCACTCGATGATACCAGTGGTCAAGCGCGAGAACCTGAACGACTGGCTGAAAACGTCGATCCGGAACACCCCTCAGATATCGCCCGAGGAAGTGGTTCAGTCGTATGGGCGGGTGCAGGATATCGTGGACTATATGGACGAGAGCGGGTCGGTTATCCGGAAAGCTATCGGGAAGCTGGAGTACGATATGGACGACGTCCACACGGGCATGGACGCTGATGGTGCGCGGCGAGTGTACAAGGTAGTTGACGAGCTTCCTGACGATGGATAGTGACGCTGCGCTCCTGCAGGAGTTCGAGTCGGACCTGTTCGCTCGGCACAAGGCATCGACCGCGAAAACCTATCGAACGGGACCGCGAGCGTTCGTCCGGTGGTTAGGGCACGAAGATGAATGTTCTAATCAACACCCGTCGGGGTATCAAACAAAACTGCAGTACTGCATATCCGACGAAGGCGACACAGACGGGTGTAGTGAATTGCTGCTTGAGGGGTTGAACAAGGAGAATATATACTCATTTGTTAGGGACCTGAAGAACGACGATTACGGTGAAACAACGATTCGTTCGTACTACTTTGGGGTGCGAGAGTTCGTGAGTTTCGCGAACATGCGGAATCTGCTTGCGAACGACGAGCATCCGCTGAACTACGAATCGTATGAGGATGACCCTCTCGAACGGTACAATATCAGTCAGACGAACACAAAGAAGCAGGAGATCGACGTTTCTGACTATTGGGACGACCCGCGAATGTCGAACATGGACGTGGTGGCGTTCCCGGAGGATATCGTTCGGGAGATTATTGATGCAGCCCCGGCAGAAGGCTCACAGCACCGGAACACGCTGTTGTTGAAGATGTTATGGCAATTAGGGGCGAGGGCGATTGAGCTGAGCACGCTCCGTTGGGACGACATCGACCGGGAAGAGCGGACAGTCGCGATTAAAACCGCGAAACAACGGTCGGATAACGACGAATACAGATATCTCTCGTACCGTGAAAATCTCGACACGCTACTCCGAGTTTGGGAGGAAGAACAGCCTGCGTTGACTTATCCGGACACGGAGTACGTGTTTAGTACGGAGCAGTCTGCGCAGATGTCGCCGAATCGAATTAATCAGATTGTGCGTGCTGCGGCTGATGCTGCGGGATATTCGGCAAGTTACGAGACAAAAGGGGGGAAGCGTCACGAGTTCTCGGCGCATCTCTTCAGGTCGAGTTTCGCCACCCATTGCGCGAATTTCGTGCCTGAGATTGATATCGACGATTTGCGGTACATGTTGGGTCATTCGTCGTTATCTGAGACTCAGAAGTATGTGCTGCCCAATGTGGAGGCGCATATCGAGGCTTCTCGCCATGGACCATGGTGATCGGGGGAGTGTGAGTCAGGTCTAGCCGGCGATTATCTATCCCCGTCCCGCTCCTACGCGTTACTGCGTCAAGGAGTAGTGCCTCTCGACGCAGGGCATCACGGGTCGTCGCTGCTGGCGAACCATGTTGTGGTCCCTCTGGCGGCGACCCCTACCGTTCTAGGCAGCGATTATGTATCACGTTCCTCCGCGAAGCACGGGTATGTGCACTGGGTCGCCGTGGGTCGTCTTGCGCGCTATCAACGCCATGAGGCACGCGTTCGTCGATTCCTTTCACACGAAAGCGGAGGCGTTCGACCGTGCTCATGAGCTGGCGCGAGAGTATCAGCAAGGCAACGGCGGCGGGGGCATCGAGTTCGGCAGGACGGCGCACGAACTGCCTCCTGACCGCGGGTTGATGGACTGTGAGTATGTGTCGGTCGGGGACGATGCGATGTGGGTGGTGTTCGAGGCATGACGGAGCCTGTGACGGTTGCGCAGGAGGCAGTGACGAATGCGATTTTGGCTGCGCTCATCGCCTGCACGGCGCTCTCTCTTACCATCACTCGGTGGTTCGAACTGTCTGACCCGCTCTCGTACGCGATCCTCGCGATGCTGACGTTCGTCGTCGCCGCCTATATCGTCCCGAACGTGGCGGCGTTCTGGCTGGGGGACTCGCTTGAAGAGATTATGTCCGAGTCCTAGAGGTGAGTAGCGAGAGCGTCTTCGGCGGCGTGGATCATGTCGAGGAGCACGTCGTGATTGGGTCCCGGTCTGATGTAGTGTCCGTCGGGGTTCCTTCCGCAGCGAAGCACTCCGATGTCCATCAGCGGTTCGATGTCGTCGTACAGGATACCGTCAGTGATGGTTGCAACACTGGTCTCTGACAGGTCGCAGTGCCGTTCGATAGCGCGATTCACCGCGCGTTCGACGACCGTGTCGATATGTACCCATTCTTCGGGGTCGCACGAGTCGGCGGCAGCGATGGCTTCGATTTTTTCGAGTGAGTCGAGAACTCGGAGGTGCACGGCGAGAGAGTGCATGCTGTCGGGGTAATCGCCGGGGAGGTCGCCGCCGTCGTTGTTGTGGACGTCGGTGATGATGTCGTTGTCGTCGGCGGTCAGGTACGTCGGCACGCCGTCGTCGCTCGTGGTATCACTGTGAATCATGGTTGACTGCTTCGCCTCCCCCACCGTAGTCAACCGAGGGTTGGTATCCATCGCGCGGTCGGGAGGGTGCTCCCTCGAAGAGATCATGTCGAACGAAGCACCGCCATCGCCCACCAGAAAGTAGTCATCACGTCCTCATATCGTTCACCCGGTCGGACGATGTCGGTGTCACGTTGCCAGCTCAGAACGCCGAGAGAGTCCAATTTCGGTAAATGGCATTGGTAAATTGAGATGTTTTCCCGTTTCCGTTTTTGAGCAGTAAGGCGCTGCTCAGCGTATCTCGCCTGCACGACTCTACTGACCAGTTCTCTCCTCTGTATCTCTGTTTCTCCGTGGAGAGCGAGGAGCGTTCGGATTCTGCGCGTCGAGGACAGTATCTGCATTGTTTCGGTGAGCTGTTCGAGTTCGGCAGTTTCGTAGTGAGTTTCTGAGTCGTTGTTGGGTGTTGTAGTAGCCATAGATGCCTACACGCCCATCTTCGCGGGCATCTATGGCGCGTCGAGGCAGGGATCGAGCGGGTGAGAACCGAGTCCTACCAAGGTTTCTGTTTCGAGGAAAGAAGGAGGCGGTGTCAGTCGTCTTCGGCGTCGTCGGTGGGGGTGGTGTCGAGGATAGCGAACTGTACTTCGCTGTTGGCTAGGTCACTGCCGAGGTACGCACGTCCCCGTTCGTCGGTCGTGACCGTACGGATGTCGTCTACGTCGTCGGGGTCGAGCGTTACGGTGAGTTCTTCAGTCATTGCTGCACCCCACGGTATCGACTGTAGGCTCGGTTCTGTCCGAGTTGCTACCGCGGTTGATGGTTACTGTTCGTTTCGCTGTTTCGTCGGTTTCGGCGCGTTCAGCGCGCCGCGTTGCATCATTCAAGTACATTGGCTTGAGACCGCTCCGTCGGAATTGAACCGACGGCAGAGACTCCAGTAGCGGTGAGATCGAGGGTTATTCAGCAACGAACTTCATCTTGAACTTCGACGGGTAGAACCCTTCACTGTTGTCGAACACGCTGTATTCGTTCGGTGCGTAGGCGGTGTCAGCGTAGTACCAGTCGTGGTTCCCGTACACGGTTTCGACCGGCGCTTCAGTCTTCAGCCATTCCTTCGCGAACCCTTCTTCGCCGTCAGGTTCGTCGAATTCCCCAGCACGGACCGTGATTTCAGCGCGAATGTTTGATCCGATGGACTTGACGCGGTATTCGGTGTGGCTGCATCCGCGCACGTGTCGGTCTGTGCGGGCTGTTGCGACGGCGTACAGGTCGGTTCGAGCGTCGTACAGCACGGCGACTAGTTTGCCGTTGTTCTTTCGTTGGTGGACGACGCCGATCTGGTCTTCGGGGGCGTCGTCGGGGGTGTAGTGGTCGGCACTGTGGATGCGGTTGGCGACGTTGTCAGGGTGGATGTGGTCGCCTTCGTCGATTGCTGCGAGGGTTGGGTAGTCGTTCTGTGCTTCGTTGTCGTTGGCTGCGGTTTCTTTCTGATTCATCGCATCTGTATGTATACCCCTGATAGGTATAAACCTGTGGGGTAAAGAGTGGATGAATTACCCCACACTCGGATGGTAGAAACACAACCAACGCACACACGCGAACGCCCAAAACCACACGCAGAAGACTCGAACACCCGCTCAATCGCCAAACACCTAAACCAATCTAGGGCATTATTTCACACATAGGAATGACAGAATCAGAAACAGAATACGTCTGCCCGGAATGCCACACCGACTGCAACAATGCACCCGGCATCGGACCGTACTGCCCCGCAGAAGACTGCCCGGTCGCCGACCGCGCCATCGAAAAAGAACAGGTGACCAACGATGAATGAGGAAATCGTCGTCATGTGCGACGGCGCCGATGGTGACGGAAGCAGGTGCGACCGACTCCTGCTCGTGCCTCGAACCTCCCCAGATGCATCCCACCACTGCCCGGAACACCAAACAGGCGGTGACCGCAGCGAGGTGGCAGGATGACGCTTCGAACGCTCTCCCGCAGGTTCTTGACGGGGTACGCCGCTGTATCGGCAATTACCCTGCACGTCTTTCTCGCTGGTCACTACTGGCGCGTCTCGCAGACCTGCACCGGGTATTGTCTCGACGCCGCGATCTACGGGAGTGTCGCCCGGTGGGTCCCGGTCGCTCTCGGCGTGGTGACGGCAGGGGTAATAGCTACTGACAGTGTTCTCGCGCGGGTTTACGGAGGGGAGAGCCGATGATAGAAAATTGGTGGGAGCGAAGCCTCCGGGCAACCGCCGACCACGCGTACCTATTCGTAGTCTACTGGCCAGCCTACCTCAGCCACTACCACGGTACCCGGCAGGGATGCAGACGCGGGATCTGTATCTCAGACGCCGGATTCGAATACTCCATCATTCTCGCGCTAGTCACTCACGTTGTCGTGACCGCGGCAGTAGTCGCTGCCAGCACCGTTCTCCGACGACACTCCTAAGCACCGCCTATCCTTCCGCACCGCAGCTCAACCTCACCTCCATGACCAACAACAACGACGACAGCGACGACTACCCGGAAGTCCCGAGAGAAGTCTTAGAGGGTATCGAGAAAGGTGACGCAGCCAGCACCGTTACTGCCGAGGAACTGTACGGCGAACTCGAACCCGACAGCGAGGACGCCACGTGGATAGTCGAAGAGATGCACTCGACGTTCTACACCGATCAGGTTGCTGTTCACCGCGACCGTATCGACGCCGTTGAGCATGCGCTCCGACTTGCTAAACAGGCGAGTGAGGGGTCTGGAGGCGGGTTTGATGCCGGGATAGCGCGCGAGCGCAAGCTGTTGATTGGCACGGAGCACGTGTATGAGGTGTTCGTTGGTGGGGGCGACAGGTGGCGAGTGGTTCGAGGACTCCCTGAGGACGGGAAGGTACCGCTCCCGGACTGCGAGGCTGCAACTGCCGGGTGGCCAGACGAAGACCCTCCAGAACCTGACCTCGATGCTGACCCCGAGGAGTGGATGGAGCCGTTACCGGACGACGTGGGTGCTGGTAAGAGCGGGGAGGTGTGGGAGGAACCGTACCCGCACGAGATGGAGGACAAAGGCAGGTACGGGTGGCTAGTGCGGTATCACAAGGTCCCGACGGTGTACGAGACTGTTGCGCGCGTTGAGCGTGAGATTGATGCGCGTGAGTACGCGGTTCGGCGGGCGCGAGAGCACAGCCGGGAGTCCGGCGAACCGGTCGAGGTGTTCGACGTTCGGTCGGTGCACGAGGACTCTGGGCGTGAGTACGAGTACGAAGAGGTGGTGTGCGGTCAGGAGGAGTGGATCATCGTTCCAGCACCACCAGAAGACGACGTCGAAGAAGAACGCTAGCTATTGATTCGACGTGCTTCCCGCTCGTCCAACTCATCATCAACCACCGTGTAGTTCAGGTCCCCTTCAGATACGTCTCCCTCGATCTCCTCGCCAGCGTGTTCTTGGAGTGCGAGTTGCGCCTCCACCTCGACGATATTCTCAACTGCCCTGCGCGGAGGACTGTCAGACGGAGACTCACTCGACGTTTCGAACCCGCACGACGGGCAATACCAGCTCTGCGTTTCCCATAGCACGTAGTGTCGGTCTGTCTTGGTGTCGAGAGACACCTCACAATGAGGGCACCTCGGTCCTTCGACGTGCGTGACCTCACTCTTACGCGTGTACCCGTGCTCTGCCCGCCACAGCGCATTGTGATACCCGATTAGCGCGGTGTACACAGTGTTTTTAGGAGGGTCCGAGGACACCGCGACGTTGGCAGTGCGTCTGTCGGGACCGCCGAACAGACGGTTGGTGGCGAACGACAGGCTGGTGTGAATCACGATAGATAGGAAGATGAACGCCAGTACTAGCTGCACGCTGGGGTTCGTGGCGAAGGCGATTGGTCCGCCTTCGGCGGGGGTTGGGATGAACGGTTCGACCCATACGCTCGCGAAGAATCCGACGAGAAGCGAGATGGCGGTTACCTTCCATGAAGACATAGTCGAGTGCGGGCGAGTGCCACACAAATATCTCCCGGTTCCCCGAACCGTGAATAGTCGATTCGCTCGATATCGAGAGTGTTGAGGCTCTGTTCGCTTGTTTCCCCACAGCCTTAAACTCATAAAAGTGTTAATTAGTTTTGTATGGAAGAAACTGATGAGATGGTGAGCGGAAGATGCAAAGCCTGCGGCGACACGCTCGCCGGAGTCAACGAGCAGGAATACGAACGAATGCTCGCCAGCCACATCCTCGACAACCACGAGAGCGAAGCGCCACGTGACCTAATCGAGGAATGTGAAGGAGTTCTGGCAGGTGATGCCGATGAGTGAGTCGCCTACCGTGCGGGCTATCGAGGAGATCCGGGAGCGACTCGACGCCGAGGAATACGACGAGCTTCGCGCGGAACTCCCGGTCATACTTCAGGAACACCAGAAAGCAGTGGTGTCTGATGCTATTGACCGGATAATCGATCAAGGCGGCGAATCAACCAAGGTGAACCTCGATGAGTGAGGTGTGGGTTATCGCTGCCGGAGTCGCCAGCGGCATCATCCTCGCCACTGTCGTCCTCCCACTCGCTCTGTACGCCTCCATGTATGGCGCCTTTGAGGCACTAGCACGTTTCGGAGCATGGTACCACCGCGACCGAACCGACATCCTCGAAGTCTCACCCACGGACACCGAGGTAATGGTGCACTCCGTGCCTGAAGACATGATGACGGGCAAGACAGGTGAGAATCGATGAACCCGGATGACGACTACAGCCCTACAGAATACAGCGACCTTGATACTCGCGAAAAAATCTTCTTCGGGTTTATAGTCATCATCTTCGACTCTGCGGGTGCGCTTAAAAAAGGTATGTTGGCAGCGTCAGTCATCGTAATCATCACCGCAATCGGCACCGACTACGTCCCGATAGAAGCCGCAGCCTTCGGCGGGGTGGGGATTCTCGTGGTATGGGTCGTCAAGCACCTGATCCGCACCAGAATTCCGCGGTAGGTGGCGATTCTTTTCTGGAACTGCTGGGAAGTCGAGTAGTGACGGTCGAATCGACATTTACCCCCTTGTGCCTTGTTACCAAAGACCAACGGGTAAGATGCGTCGGTAGTCCCCAACGCTGTTGCTCCCGACCGTCGTGAGTGCGCGGGTCGAGAACCCGTGAAGTGCCGATTCGATGCGTCTCAACGCCCTATTCGACCGTTTCCCCACAGCCTTAAACTCATAAAAGTGTTAACTATTCTTGTATGTATATAACAGATGAGGAGTTGCGAGAAGTACAGGAAAAAGACACGCATGAAGCCGTTCGAACACTCATATCGGAGTACGACGCGGTGCTTTTCGAACTACTTCGAAATGACCGCCGAGTTGACCTCCGAGTGCACGACTCACTGCTCGAAGCCATCGTGCAGGATGCAGTCGAACAGCTATCGATGGACTCCATCAGGGAGATCAAGAGCGTAGACGACCCCGAGGTGTCGGTCTCAGTCGAGGTGAACTTCGATGAATCTTGAACTTTGTATTGAATATGCACGCCATCGTCGGGAAAATCAAAAACTGCACAAGGAGAGAGTTGAGATGATATCGGCAGTCCGTACGCTAGACATCGAGGACAGCGAGTATGTAATGGACGCCGTGTACGATGACATATTTGACAAACTCGACCAGAGAAGGACTGAGAACATCGAAAACATCGAAAACACAAGAGAGCAGATGTCGATGGGAGAACTCATTCTCGGGAAAGTGATGCTCTATTCCGGGGTGTGGGTGTGGTTCTGACACTTTTGTGAGGTCTGGTGTAGTATGGGTAGTTGCTGATTCGCTGTCGGAGAACCCTGTATTCCTGATGCGAGACCACGATTCCGACACCTGAAGGTAAGGGTTCGAGCACTCAGACACCGGTCGAACGTCACTCAGTGTCGTCGATGCAGCTATTTGGAGAAAGAACGACAGCTACGTGAGCCCGTAGAGCTCCGGACGGTCATTGATACTGGTTCGAATGGTGGAGCGAGTAGTGTCGAGGCGCTTCGCAGCTTTACGCTTCGAGAGGTCACCCGCAGCGACCGACTCCAGCGTCTGAACGACCTCGTCGAAATGCGGACCCTCCACCAGATGCCCGTCATCCTTCGCGTACCCCAACGGAGCGGGACCGTGACTGTACTCCTCTTCCTTCTGCCGCACTGCAATGCCCTCACGCGCTCGCTGCTGCGCCATATCCGCTTCGAGCTCGGCGAACACACCGAGCAGCCGTAGCATTGCCTTCTGGAACGGGTCTTCGTCCTCCGGGAGGATTTCGAACCCTTCGCTGATGATGTGGAGTTCGGTGTTGGAGTCATCGACGACGCGCTCGACGGTGCGGTCGAGGTCGCGGATGCTCCGCGCGATTCGAGAGACGGACTTCACAACGACAACGTCCACCTCTCCGTTTTCGACATCGTTCATGAGGTCGAGGTAGCCGCTTCGGTCGGTGTTCGTCCCGGTGGAGCGGTCCTCGTAGAACTCGATGGCGTCGAGGTCTGCGCCGAGGCGGTCTTGGACGTAGGTGCTGGTGGCGTCGCGTTGACGTTCCAGTGATTGATCTTCTGTTGAGACTCGATGGTAGGTTGCTATTCGGGTCATGTTGCGTCCCATGGTAGTTCCCTTTAAAATAAAACACTTACTACCAGACTGGGAAAGAACATTGGTGAACTCCCAGAGGGTGAAGGTAAGAAGCGAGGGAAACGACCTCCCCCGTGCCGTTAACCGTCACTAGCCCATTTAATTACGTATGCCACCAAAAGGAAAGAAGGTTGAAAAAGTATCTGAAACCGAAGAAAAGCAGATTCGAAACGAGATTGAGGAAATCATACGCCCACGTGGTGCCAAGCCAAAGAAACTCCACATCATCGACGAAGAGACGAAAGAATCACTGTGTGGATACTCCAAAGGAAACGACTGGCGAAGAGAACCAGTTGACGCATGGCCAATCGGGCATACAGAACTCTGCCCAAGCTGCGCCGACGAACACTTCGAGCACCGATAACTGATTGGAACACTCCCAGCAGGTGTAGATAAGTAGCGAACGACGCCCCGTCGTAGAAAAACGTTATCAAGGTGGGGAGAAAGAAACTGAGTAAGATGCCGTCGTCCAACGATATTCGTTCTATTCTCGAAGGGTTCGTGGACGATCTCCACGCAAAAGTAGACGCACACCGCCTCGAAGACCTCCTACAAGGCGAAGAGATGATGACCGGCGGCGACGTCGGGAGCAAACCCGAATCGTGGACTCGAAAACACCTCATCCGCCCGCTACTCGACGAATGCGACCTCGAATGGGAACCCGAAATTCACGGGAAAGGAGAAGGATACCCCGACTTCGGAATCACGAACCTCGACATCCTTGTCATCGGCGAAGACAAACCGATTAACAACTTCGAGCAGGCAGCAGAGGAAGTTCAAGACTACCTCAACAACCGCGCCGCGTCCCAAGGCGCAGAGTACGGTATCGCGACTGACGGCATCACATGGACGATCTACCGAATCGAACTCGGCGGCGACTACCTCAACTACGCCGACGTCGCCACCATCGACTTCCGCGAAGAACTCCTCGAACTCGCTCGAAACAAGAACTACATCTCCCAATCCGGCGTCGTCGATGTCGATATCGACGAGCAGTGCGAGGAGTTCGCCGACACGTTCGAACACGACGAACTCAACCACCTCCTCACGAAGGAAGCCCCGCAGTACCTGCGACAGCAAAAGAAGGAGGGTGTCGAGGAGTTCTACGACCTCTACGTCGAACTGCTGTTCGGTGAAGGGACGGGTGACCACGACTACGACACCACCCTCATCGACGACATCCAACCCCCAGAGGACACTTCCGAAACCGACTCCAGAAAGTTCGCGATCAAGCTCGTGAACAGACTGTTGTTCATCAAGTTCCTCGAAGACCGCGACGTGTTCGACGAGGACTTCCTACGAGAGCGCGTCGAGAACTACCAAGACGCGCAGAGCGAAGTGGGTGACCTTGGCGGCAGTCTCTACAAAACACAGCTCGAACCGCTGTTCTTCAGCCTGTTCAACGCCGACGAAGCCGACCGCAGTTCAAAACACCAAGGGAGCTGGTTCGATGACGTTCCCTACCTCAACGGGAGTCTGTTCGCTCCGGAGGAGCGAGAACGAGAGTACGACGTGGACGACCGCATGCTCATCACGGTCGTGAAAGACCTCGTTGAAGGGCACCAACTGGAGCGAGATACTGAGGAGACGGGACTGGACCCCTCGGTGCTCGGGAACGTGTTCGAGATGACTATCAACCACATCAGCACCGAGGAGGACGAGGATGACGACGACTCCTCGAAAAAGAATGAAGGTGCGTACTACACCCCGAGCGACGTCATCCGCCTCATCACGCGCCAGTCCATCGACCCGCAAGTGTACGGTATCCTCGTCGATACCTACAGCGACCGGCTGGCGGCGAATACGAACATGGAGAAGGAGGATGCCGAGGAGCTGGTGAGCGACTATGACCTCGGGGAGATGCTCCGAGAAATCGAGCAGCAAGAAGGGTACTTCAGCGACCCAGAAGCACTCAAGGAAGCATACGCGAAACTCGGTAACCTGAAAATCGTTGACCCCGCGTGCGGGTCCGGGCACTTCTTGACGGGAGTGTTCGACGAGATTCACCGCGTTCGGATGTCTCTCCTCCGTGGTCTGCAGGGGAACAATCTACGGGAGGACGCAGTGTATCAAGCGAAGAAGGAGCTCGTTCTCAACTCGATCTACGGCGTGGACGTGAACCCCATCGCGATAGAAATCGCGAAGCTCAGGGTGTGGCTGAAGATGGTCGAGAACGGTTGGGACGAGAGCTACGGGAAACTCCCGAACATCGACGTGAACATCGTCTCGGGGAACTCCCTCATCGGGCTGCCGGCGCGAAGCACCGGGCAGGCGATGCTGCAGTCGTTCGACATCGACGTTGGCGAGATGCAGAAAGTCCGTGAACAGTACAAAGACGGGAATATCGACAGGCGCGAGCTGAACACGCGCATCGAGAACCTGAAACCGGAGCTGAGAGAGCAGTTCCTGAGCCAAGTGAATCACTACTTCGAGGAAACCATCGAGAGCGACAGTGCTTGGGAGAACCGTGCTGCGTCTCTCGACAAGCTCTACCCATCATTCCGGAAAATCACGGTGCGACGCAGCGACGAAGAGAAGTTCACCGACGAGCAACGCCAGCAACTCGATGACAGCGGGTTCAGCGTTCACCACCAGCACAAAAGCGCGAAGGTCACCGAAGAGGACATCGACGACATCGATAGAGACGAGTTCACGTCACTGCTCACCGACGGGTTCAGGCTGGAGGTCGAACGCCAGCCGGTACTGTTCGATCTACACGAGCTCGAACACCTGAAAGACCGGGAAGACTTCGACGCGCTCGCGTACGAACCGTTCCACTGGCCAGTCGAGTTCCCTGAGGTGTCCGTCGAGGAGAACGGGACGTTCGACGTCGAGTTCGACCTCGTTGTCGGGAACCCTCCGTACGGAGACCTGCTGTCCGAGGTAGAGCAACGGTTCACCGAAGCGTACCGCACAAACTCGATGAACGAGATTGTCGCTCCGTTCCTCGAACGAGAAATCGAGCTTCTCCGAGAAGGCGGGTACTTCGGGAACATCACCACCATGCGGTTCATGTATCAAACGCACGCCGACGCCTGCCGTGACGTGGTGCGCGAAGGACTGCTGGACACGCGCATCGCGTGCTTCACTCGACGCCCATCGCAGGTGTTCGACGGGTCACAGCCCCGCTCTGCCGTCATCACCGGGCGACGAGGCGACAACGACGACAAAACGGTGCTCACCAGTCGGTTCCTTCGGTTCTTCGAGGATGAGCGCGAGGAAATCTTCCGCGGAATCGAGTACCAACCGACTGAAGGGCTGATTCTCGGCGACCGAATTGGCGGCGACGGCGACACCAGCATGCCGAAAGTCGGGACCGAGGATGTACGTGAGCTGATGGAGTCGCTGAAAGAGGCGAGTGAAACGTCGATTATCGAGGACCGGTGTTCGAGGAAGTCCTCGAACTCCACGCCGCACGAGGTATGGCGTCGAGAGGGACTGTCGTACTTCGTGAATCCGTTACTTGAGAACCTCTACCCGTCCGGAGACAAGCCGAGGGAGGTCAAACCGATGTACTTCGACTCGGAACTGGAGCGAAAGGCAGCGTTCCTCGCGCTCCAGTCCTCCACGTACTACGTGTTCTGGATGGTGTACGGCAACGAGCGGCACCTCCCGTGGAAGCTCGTCGATAAATTCCCGCTCCCACCCAAGGACAAGTTGGAGGAGAAGGAAGACGAGATTATCGAGCTCGCGGATGTGATGTGGGACGACATGGAAGACCGGTTCCGAGGGAACATTCGGGAGACGTTCGAGAACAGCGGTGTGGTGAAGCCGCTGTGCGATGAGGCGGACGACCTGCTCGGTCCGCTGTACGGGCTCTCGGATGAGCAAATCGAGTTCGCGAAGGAGTACGAGGAGAAGTACCGCCTCAACGACGTGGACCAGACGCAGTTGACCGACCCGACCGACGAACTGAGTTATCTGAACGACCAGTGAACGAGTTCGATGTCGGCGACAGAGTGAGAGTCGATATCCCGGACGTGACGGACCCAGACCACGACCGATACCACGGCAGAGAGGGAACTATCGAGGAGATCCGCACGGACGACGCCGCGAAGGAAACAGGGCGAGATATCGACTCCATCGAGTACCTCGTCGAGCTCAACGACGATGGTGAAGGTAAGGAAGAGATGTGGTTCCGAG
>SDGW01001442.1_pt1 | contig 13748 bp, 8 predicted proteins | sample 2873831 | NCBI WGS metagenome assembly SDGW01 (sample SAMN08132700, study PRJNA421101) | hypersaline lake metagenome | isolation source: celular fraction 0.22 microns magnesium sulfate-rich crust from ephemeral... | place: Spain: Penahueca Lagoon, Toledo | collected 2011-07
GCGGAGCTCAACGGCGACCACGAGCGAGTATCCTATGCCGTCGACGACGTGAACCACATCCCGCTCGTCGAGAATTACCGCTCAACACAGCCGATACTGACTCTCGCCGATGAATGCCTCACACTGCCGGCGACCGGTAGCGAGGAAGTCGAACTCACGACAGACGATATTACATCGCTTACTGCCACGACCGAGCGTGAGCACTCGCGTATCGAGGCGTTCACCAGCGAGGACGAACACGAAGCGATTCTCACCCGCCTACAGGAGGTTGTCGGGAATCCGGAGTACGCGGTCGAAGATGAGGACGGCTCCCTCAGAAAGCCCACCTATGACGATGTGGCGGTGCTGACTCGGACGCGCCGATTCGGACGGGAACTCCAGGGCGTCGCCGAAGAGTACGGCATCCCGACAGCCTACGAAGGTGGTGTCGAGCTCTTTGACACCGAGCAGGCGATCCTCCTGCTCGCCTGGCTTCGGGTTCTCGAGGACGACACCTCTCGGCGGGGCTGGGCAGTCATCCTCGAGGAGGCCGGGTATACCCTCGATGAAGCTCGCACGGTTCTCGATGAGGAATCGTACCCCGAGAACATGCTCGACTTCCGGGACCGAATTGCGACCGCCGAGACCGTCGGAACGATGGCCCGGTTAGTCTTTGATCGCTACGGGTTCGACGATGCGTACGCGGACGCATTGGTTGCAGTCCTCCAGGGGACGTTCGACAACTCGACCAGTAACCGCGGCGAGATCGTTCGATTCCTTGAGCGCAGTCTCGACGCCGAAGCCACACAAGAGGTCGACGATAGTCCTGGCGGTGACTCGATTACCGTCCAGACGATTCACGCCGCGAAGGGCCTCGAGCATCCGATTGTCCTTCTCGCGAACGTCAATCAGTATAGCTTCCCGCCCTCGGGTGGGGGCGCTGACCGCATTCGCTATGAGGACCCCGTCGGGCTGCGACAGACGAAGCTCTACGCTGAGGCTCACGACCGGCCACATATCTATGATAACTGGCGGTATCGGGTCCTTTCGAACTGTCTGAAGCGGGAATACGACGAGGAGCGACGGTTGCTCTATGTCGCGGTGACGCGCGCAGAGAGTCACGTGCTGTTCTCAGCCGGCCCCTCGCCAAGCCCGTTCTTCGAGAACCTCCCGCTCGAGCCGGAATCTGTCGAACCGAACGTCGAGTCTACTGAACAGGGAGCGACGGAACAAACCCGATTGACGGTCTCCATACCGGTTCGAGACGTCCCGGCTGGCCAGTCGCCACATTCGCTGATGGACGATAGTGTATTCCAAAACGTGGAAGCAGGCCGCGGGACCGAGTTCGGAGACCGAGTCCACGACTTCGCGGAAGCGTATGTCGACAATAAGACAGTCGAGCCATCGAACGCCGACGAGCAAAACGTTGCAGCATTCCTCGACTCGCTTGACGGTGACCTCCAGGCAGAGGAGGATACGTACCTGCCGATAAGTGTCGATGGAGAGTCAGTCACCATCTCGGGAATCATTGACCTGCTCCACCTCACGGACGAACGAGTCGAGATTATCGACTTCAAAACGGACCTCGGGCGGCATGCCGAATCCGAGTACCGCAAACAGCTGAGCGTATATTACCACGTCGCCCAGGAGATCTTCCCAGAACGGGAGATAACGACGTTAATCTACTACACTGCGGATGGGGAACGTGTCAGTATTGACCCACTGAGTCGTGATGAACTCTCCGCGCTTGTTCAGACAACGATGAGCGATTGACGTATGAGAAAGCGGTTCCCTGGCCGCTTTGGCAGTCGCGAGAAAGAAGAGTTCTTAGGCGGTAGTAGGACGCGGCATTTCCTCGAGTTCCTGAATCTCCGCCGTTTTCTCAACACGCTCGTATTGGCGCTGCCACGCGTCCGATGGGAACAGCCCGTTCCTGTCGAATAGACTGCGAGCAGCGTCAGTGAGGGCGTAGAACTTGTAGGGATACCCACGAACGCGCTTACCGGTAGGGACGACCAACTCCCGGAGAACGCCGACGTCCTGGAGGATGGAGAGATGGCGGCGGATCGCGTCCGCTTCGAGACTGGGGTTCATGTAGTCGAGTTCTTTCACGCTTGGCGCGGCTTTCGGATGGCCGACGATGTCGGCAATCAGGTTTGCACGCTGCTTATCAGTCGCCTTCTGGAGTGCCAGCCACGTGTTGAACTCCTCGGGCTCCCCGTCCGGACCGATATTCTCAGCCGGCTGTGTCGCGTCCGGGTGCATATGACACTGTATGGCCTCACCCAGCATAAACACTGGGTCGATAAACTCAACCGTTGCCTAGAGTAGTCACCCTACTGTTTTCGGAACGCATAGCTATAACGGTCCCCAAAAGAGTCCTTCCTACAAGATGCCGGGTGATTCGGGCGCCGACAGAGAAACCGAAGAGTCGGCGTACATCGGCGACGTCGATGCAGGCTCCGTCGTCGACGACGAACAACTCCAACTCACACCACAGCAGCACGAGCAGCTGAAAAACCAGCTACACGGCAGCAGCCAGTTCGACGAAATCAAGCGTGCCGACAACCGCTATCTCGTCGTAGGGCGTGGTGGCGAGGGAGGGCCCGGAAAGCGACGGTTGCAGGTCTGTGAGCAGTTGGATAACCGACGAGATGGGTCGGCGTTCCGACTCGAAGACTTCGGCTTCACCGGTGACGACATCGACCTCTGGGCGCCGGCGTTCGACCTACTCGCAGCAATGGCATCGCATATTGTCGGCGTGGTTGAGGACTTCGACGGCGGCCATGTCTGGGAACTGGGGTACCTTTATCACCAGCAGCGCCACGTCAGGGACCGTCTGTGGTTGCCCAAGCGGCTGTATGACGATGAGGCAGAGATGCGCCGACGGTACGACAACGGGATGGCTGCCTCCCACTTGGCGGCACTCGAAGAGTCGGCTGGAAGGCGCGTTATTGGCTGGAGTGATGAAGCTGAGTTACGGGATGCCGTCGAGAAGATTCCGTGAACCGAGAGTCATTCACACTCACCGAAGCGTTTCTGATACCCACTCAGGCGGGAACTCCTCTCCGGTTAACTCTGAAGCCGAAAGATGCGTAATCTGGCCATCAAGCGGTGCCACCGCGTTGGGCTCGACGCCATCGGTAATGAGTAGGCCCCGAACGTCGACATCGTTGTCGGACAAATAGCCATCCTGCTGGGCAAATTCAATGTAGGCCAGTAACTCCTCGAGGCCACTCTTGAACGTCCGTCGGCTATCACTGTATTTGATTTCGCCCACGGTGACCGATACCAGGTTCTCCCGTTGTGGCGAGTCATACACCTCGAAGACAATATCTGGGCGACCACTAAACAGCGACTGCTGTGTATTGTCCCCGAAGAATGCATCCACTAGCTCTTCATGACGCTGTTGGACGTGTCGGATGCGTTCGACGTAGTCCTCATCGACGCCATCTAACTCTGAGAGCGGCACGTGGAAGGAGAGCTTCCCGCTCCGGTCGTGGTAAACATCAACCGAATGTTGGGAATCCTCGAGTGTCGCGAGTTGTTTCGAGCCGGATTCAATCGGTTGGAGTTGGACTCCCTTCGTGTTGAGACGACTGAGGAGTCGGAATATACAGAATAGTTCAAAAAGCCGTGGCAAACGTTCTGGTACTACGAGCGTATCAGAGAGCAACTGAGAGATATCCTCGTCGTCATAGGCGCCAGTCAGTAACCGGCGATATCGGTCGTAGTAGGTGTAGGCGTCAGTATAGAGAGACTGCCGGGCCGTTCGGGCCGTATTCAACATGCGGCGGTCGACGTCGATATCCGCCCCATCACGGATGCGGTTGAGGTGAACGTTTCTCGCGTAAATTCGATCAAATGCAGTGATCTCCTGTGTAGGCCAGGCATCCCTCCGCCACTCATAATCAATCTTCGAGAGATCGTCTTGAACCGTCGAGTGAATCACCCAGAGGAGTTTCTTCAAGACGAGATTCTCGGCAATGTCGTACTCAGTATAGGGCGTCTTGCAGGCGAACTTCGTCCGGTCGCCAGCGGCCTCCGAATACCGAAGTCGCGTCGTCGCCTGCCAGTCGATACTGCCCCGAACCTCCCCACGCGTGACCTCTCGCTCTCGTTGGTTTGCGGTCTTGATCCGGCGGAGTCGCCCCTGGAGGGACTGGACGAATTCGACGACGTCGTCACTCAGGCAGAAGTGAATCCGCTTGAGCCGGTTGAGGTCCTCAATACCCAACCCCGAGATATCGAGCATTCTGGTTACCGACCGCTCATTGACCGTTCCATTTCGGAGGTACGTCACCAACTCCTCTAGGACGGCTTCTGTCAGCGCCGCTCGGCTGAGCTTAGTCATCGCTCCGTGGCGGGAGGTCGAAGAAGTCCTCTGCCTTTCGCTCAAGTCGGTCACCCTCCAGAGTGAGATCGACCGAGCCATCCTCGGTCGGAACGTCTTCATCGGTCAGCGCGTCGACGAGGCTGCGCTGTTCTTGTGGGGCCATCCCCTCCAGCTGCGGGAACACGAGGGCGATTACCGCATCCGTTAACGCAGGCCCGGGGTTTTCCAGCGTCGCCGGGCCAGCCGCTTCAAGATATCCGAGGATGTCGTGGACAATGGACGGCCCGATAGTCTGGTGAGTATTGACCTTGTGCCAGACAACAGCCAGCTGCTTGTAGCACGCTTCCAGCGGAGCCCCGAGAGATGAGTCCTCGTCGATCCATCCAGTCGCATAGTTGTCGTCGCCGTCCGGGTCGAGCAACGAGGTCCGGACCACGCCATCCGCCGCTAGTCTCGGGACACCGACGTGAATGAAGTTGAAGCGCCGCATGAACGCATAAGAGAGCTCATACAGCGACGTTTTGTCGTAGGTGTTCATCGTCGCCAACAGCCGCCAGGATGGCGTCACCGGGAACTTGTCGGGGTCCGTGACGATGGACTCCAGCCGGTCCTCGTCTTCGGCGTCACTCTCATCAAGCGAGGCAATCTCGATAGGCGAGTCTCGTTCGTAAGGGAGCTGGACCGAATCTCCAGAGAGAACCGAGAACAATTGTCCGAACGCCTTGTCAATATCGGAGCGATTAATTTCGTCGATAACCAGCCACTCGTTCCGGATCGACCCGTCTTTCCGGAAACAGTCGAGGAAGATTCGGGGTTGGAAGACGAGTTCATCTCCGTCGGCCGAACGGTTCGGGACATAGCCGCCGATGGTGTCGAACGTTGTCCACTCCGCAGTAGCAGTTGTGAACCGGTGCCCGTCGACGATGTCGCCATGGTCGTCGACGACCTGTTTACAGATGTGTTTTGCAAGCTTGGTCTTCCCCGTCCCCGGTGGCCCGGTAAAGATGATGTGTTGCCCAGAATTGAGTGAAGCCTCGACCTGACGTTTGATTTCTGACTTTGACTCAAAGTAGAGGTTCTCCGGAAAGTCAATCGATACGCGAGGTGGTGAGAGGCGGTCCCGAAGGTCCTCAATTCGTGAGTCAATGTCCCCAGCTGACCGAATCGCCTGGAACTGGCCCTCTGTCAGGGGGAACAGTGCTCCGCGGGCATTGTTCCGAAGAACCCGGGAGTTATCTAGTTCCTCGAGCCCAGATATCGCCTCCCAGGGCAGTGGTCCGAGCGAGCTCTGGTAGCGAAGTGTGATTCCCTCAACCACTTCATCTCGGGACTCAGCAACCTCCTCATGGAGCCCCTCAACGACGACGCCCTCACCAACGATTTGCTGGACTGGTGAGGAATGGTAGAATACGACCTTATCGCCAGATCGAGCGTTTTTGAACGAATTGAAGAGGCGTCGCTTGTTCCCGGATTCGTTGTAGCCCGTATAGAACACTTCCTCGCCAGGTTCTGCAGCTTGGAGGTCCCAGAGATCCTGATTGGCGGTGACCCAGTAGTACTGACGTTCTCGACCTTGGGCCAGACCCAAGATTGTCTCGTATTCCTGCTCGTCGAGTTCCGTGACGACGTAGCTATTGCCCGACTCTAGCACTTGGCAGTCCTCAAGCTCGGGGACGGACTGTAACCGACTCCATTCGACACCCGCTACAGCTTCATCCCAGGCGAACGTGACGCCCTCGACGGGATCGTCACCGTCGTCCGGTATCTCCTCGTGCAACCCCTCTTTCACATGCCCCCGGCCGACGATAGCCTGGTCAGGAGCGTTGCGATACACCAGAATTTCATCGCCTGGCTGGATTCGTTCGTAAACAGCCGAATTGCGTCTCTGAGACCCGCCACTTGTTTTCTTCGTATAGAACACCTCTCCGCCGTCGTGATACCAGCCTTCACTCGCAGAATTGATCCAGAAATACCGAGTTTCGGTTTTGTCGCCGATGATAGTCTGATAATCGCCTTCAGAGATCTCAATAATTGAGTGCTGAAGCGAGAACGATGTCTCTAGCTCACTTCGGACATCATTCAGCGTGACTGGCTGTATCTCTTCGTAATCCTCGATAATCGCGAAGCAGTGTGTCTCGTCACCGCGTTCCTCTTGTTCGATATCGGTGACTCTGGCAGTCGCATAGATCTCACCATCGTCCAAGTACACCACACGAGCCGTTTCGGCCTCCCAGAGGAGCCGAGTTCCGGGGTTTCCTAATTTGAAGTGGTACTGAGAATCGAGATCGTCCTCCCACTTCTCGTCCCCAGTTTGGAGAATGAAGTAGCTCTCGGTGGACGGCGTTCCAGTTTGGCAGTCCTCTGGAAGATTTGCGACTGGTGGGTCAAGTATCGCTCCCTCGAGGTCACTCAGTCCCGAAATGAGATCCGAGTCGCGTTCTGCCAACTGCCACCGAATGCCTTCAAAAGCCCCCGTTCCAGTAAGGGACTTCTGTACTGAAAGCCCCGTTTCGAGGTCCCAATTGCTAACGGTTCGATCCATGTCTGAATCGGGAATCACCAGCCACTCGACTGGATAGGCGTGGACATGGCCGGTATTTCGACCCTCAACACGTTCGTCGATAATCTCTGGACAGTAGTGATAGCCACCTTGTTTTGTAACCCCGATTCCCAGAAGATCTCCCCCAGCTTTCGCGATGACCAACTGTCCAGGCTGCATTTCTTGACTGATTCGTCGGTGATAATCAGCTATCTCTTTTCCATCCCACTGCTCAGCCGCGGATTCGATTTCTGCCCTCGTGAGTCCATCAAGCGAGCCCGCGTCCCAACCGACAGAACAGATTCCCAGTTCCTGCCACACAGGCCAGAGCCGCTCTGGTTCGGGTGGGTCGACATCGCCCCTTCCGGCGTTAATCTGCCAGACTTTCCGGTTGCCGAAATTATCAGGGAGTGCCGACCCTATCGGGGTCACTTCTTCCCGGAGCCAGTAGCAAAAGAAGTCTAGCTGTCGGAGGTGTTCGTCGAAGTCGAACTCATTGCGAACCCGCTGGAACTGCGCTGCCGTGTCGAGATATTCCTCTGGACTGGTCGACAGTTGAATGTCGAAGCAGGTATCGAACGTTTCCCTCGTCTGTGTGTTGACAATTGGGTACCGGGTTGGGCGGAGCAGACAGAGAACCGTGGAGAGAGTTGCCCCACCGACGTTGTCTAGATCGAGTCCAAGAAGCCGTTCAGCAGCCGCGTCCATCTCATCTGTGTCGGCATCCTCATCGAGGAGTGTAGCGAAGATTTCTAGAAAGGTGTCTGGTTGAGTACCCTGGGTAGAAGCAGCGTAAGGAAGACCGCCCACGATACCGGTTCTATCAGACACTAGATCCGCTGCGCGTTCCAATTGCTCTGGATCCCCATCGGTTTCGAAGTAATCCTCTCGAGTAGCTTCCTCACCGATGGCCCCAGAGTGTAAGATTGTGGACTTGAGCGCTGTTAGTTCGGCGTCCCCGAATACACCCTCTGACTGGAAGGCTTCCAGAAGGGTTTGAACAGCCTCTGCAGTCTGGTCAAATGTATTCTCAACAAATTCCCAATCGACTTGCTGTCGATATCGTTCGACGCTGAATTTCGTATAGTACCAGCGCTTAGGGTCTGTATTGAGGCTGCTGTCTGCAAATCGGGTTGCCATCTTGTTTAGGGCGTGATAGGCGGAAGGGATAACTTCTGGGTGGAGCCCTACAGGAATCTGCGGTCTGAGAAGTCGGTCCAGAGGCTTGTCGGGCGTCTGAAAAATTATATAGCTGCATGAGATTTACACAGTGCCGAGATAGCCTTTATCGGCTGTATTCGCCTACTAGAGAGGTTCTCAGGCCACTGTGTGGCTCTGATAGAGTACTATTGCTTACTCCGGTAATACGTAGTAGTTCTTTGTGGGTCGGCGCTGTCCCCCACAGCATGGTTGCTGGACTGACTCACCGACACGCTTCTCCAGGAGTTCAGGCGGGGATGACGCAGTTCAGGAGGCGGTATGCGTGAGCAAAGGCATCGTCGCCGCCGACTACGCCGCTGTCGCCGACGGCCTCCTCAAGTCGGCCGATCGATTCCTTGAGTCAAAGGCCAAAGGGTCAGCTGGGAATTACCGCCGGAACTGCGCCCGAGCGCTGCGGGCGTTCTTCGAATACCTCGACTGCGAGGACATGAGTCCGCCCAACGCCGTCGACGATGTGGACGAAGCGCACTTCCGCCGGTTTGCCCGCTATCTCGCCGTCGATGGCTGGCTGGACGCCGAAAGAGAGCCACTTCCCGAGGACGGCACCACCTTCAACCGGCAGATCTCGGCGTCGACGAAGCGCACCTACTACTCAATGATCTCGGCCTGGTGCGGCTGGTGTGTCCGCGAGGGCGTGCTCCCAACCCACTATGCCGTTCGGGACGCAGCCCGCGAGCCACTGCCAGACGGCGATGACGGCTCCGTCCGCGACCAGCAGACGTGGAGCCAGCACCAGCGGGACACCATCACTCGATACGCCGACCACTGCGTCGACCGCGCGCTCGACGACGTGGACCGCGCCGCCGACGCGGTGAAGGAACTACGCGATCGGGCGTTCGTATACGTCCTCGCTTACACGGGCGTTCGTGGTGGCGAAGTCCTACGGTGGCCGGTGTTTCCCTCGCTGGCGTGGCGCCTACTCTACGAGCACCTCCGTAGCGGAGCACCTGGCCGCCTCAGCGAGCAGGCCGTCGAACAGCGTCTGGAGGATGCCGACGGCCGCGCCGATCTCTTCGACCTCTTCCGCGAATGGGACGTGGTCCCGCCGGCGATGAACACCACCTCAGGTCGGAACGTGATGAAGCGCCTCTGTGACGACCTCGCCGAAGATGACGATTTCGCTGGCGAACTCGACTTCACCGGGTCAAAACATGACTACCTTGCGCCTCACGGCGCCCGCCGCGGCGTTGGGAAGGTACTGGTCAAGCAACGCGGGTACGATCGGGCCGCCGAGCAGCTTGACAATACACCAAGCGTCGTGCAGGAGCACTATTCCCACATCAAGGCCCCCGAGCGGAGCGCCGACGTGGGAGCAGCGTTCGACGAGGAGGGAGAAAAATAGCTGTCTCTACTGGTCCACCACTTCAATTCCGCAGAGATTGAGGCAGCGCTCATATTCCTGGTAGTTGCGGCTGATAATCCCACCGAGCTTGTGCTCTTTCGGCGTGATGGTCCAGTCATCGTCCTTATCCGTCGGTCGGTTTGGGACCGGAATGTCGGCCCTGCCACCATCAACAGACACCACAATGTGCTGTTCTATTGGGCTCCGACCGTATACCAGCCAGTAGGCGTGGCTTTGGTTGTGTTCTGTATCGGGGACTTTCTCGGCCCACTCCTCTTTGAAGTCGTCAACGGCCACTCGACCTTGCTCGATACGTAGATCGGTGTCGTGTTCGTAGACCCACGTCGGGTAGATATGGCGGTCATCGTCAACAAGGCCAAATTCAGCTTCAAAGAATCGCCAATCACCCGGTTCTGACTCATCAAACAACTGCTCTATCTTCGGGATACTCGCCATCGTCTATTTGTGTATCTCTGATGTGTTAGTGTTTCCGCACAATCATACGTACTAAGTAACTCTGTTTGCCACCCGCCAAGGGGGACTGCCATGAAACCCCATTTTCGCGTGGCTTATGTAGATTAAGCAACTAGTCGAGGTATGGGGAAACCTGAAAAGCTCGGCGCAGGGCTCGCGACCGCTGCAGCCGCGGGGACGGCCGACGAAGTCACGACTGGAGGGCAGGCACGGGAAGCAGTTCTCGAAGCAGGTTCGAAGGCCGTAGGCACTAATAGTGGTTCAACGGCCACCAACGCCGCGTCGACGCCGGCGTCAACCGGCGGTGGCGATATGGTGACTGGTCTACCGCCGGACGTTCTCACAATAGTGTTCCTCGTAGCAGTAGGTATCCTGTTTGTCGCTTCAAAGTGGGACTGACGCCATATTCGGAATCAGCTGGCTGGCGGTGGCGTTCCTGCTGACGCTGGTGCTGATAGTCGTCTTCAGAGCTGGCGCTAGAGTCGTGCTACCTAAGGAAAACGGCGCCCGGTTAGACCGAACCAGCCACCCGCTCCGGGGTCGAGAGCTTCACCTCCTTGTCGATGTGCCCTTCGTCCTCAGCCTGCTCGACCCACGCGTAGACGTCGTCGATTTCGGGCTGGGAGGCCACGAGCAGCCGCTTGAACCCCCGCGTCTGGAATTCGTTGAGCTGCTCGACCGCGTGGTTCGGGTCGTCATTGATCCCGTCGATGGTCTCGACCTCAATCACGAGGTTGGCGCCGTACTGATCCACAACGACGATATCGGGTACCATGTCCACGTCGTCGATGACACTCTCGGGGTTGCCGTCGTCGCCGTCGACGTCGATGTGGTCGATGTAGATGTACGCGTCGTCGCTTGTCACCTCTACGAGCTCGTAGTATGTCGTCCGCAGCACCTCGTTGTGGTCGGACTCGCTTCCACCGAGGATAGCCCCGATGGCGCCACCGACCACCGCGCCTGGTGGTCCACCGACGGCTCCGCCGATAGCTGCGCCTGCTGTACCTCCTGTCAACTGCTTTTTGGACTTCTCATCCATTGCATATGAAATGCAGGACGCACCGCTATTTAAAATTCCGCCACCAGGGTGAAAGTGGAAAAGGGTTTTGAGAGGATAGATAGCCGTCTAAAGACGGATTCTCAAATTCGGATTAACGTAATAAGTTAGTAAACAACCCCCATTTCTACTCCATTATTTTTGCTCTTTCGCGTAGTTGTGACCGCTGTCCGTCTTCCGGTCCTGGTTCCACCGCCAGTGTTGGACCTGATTTTTAGAAATCATCTGCTCATAAACATCGCTCGCGCTGACAGTAGTCAACCTCCGCCTGCAGTGTTAAGTCGTAGATGCCATTTACGAGGCCGACCACCCGGCCCTCGCGTCCCGAGTTCGTCCCTCCTCCCCCGCGTTCGTCGCTGACTTACGGCTTTTCTGTGGGTTCCGGCCAGGTTCGAAGATGACCCCCCGCCAACCACGCGCGCAGTATAGGCCTTGCATCCTGCCGCCCCCGGGCGCGTGAGGAAGACAGGAAATTCGGTCACTTTCCGAGCGAGCCCCACGGCACCTCGAGCGCTTTCTCACCCAGCGGCGTAATCTCGTACCCACCGGTATCTCGGTCCTTGACGATGCAGCCGTTGATCTCTCCATCGTCGCTGGTGTAGTTCCCGATGGCGCTGGCCGAGACAGTACAGTAAGCAGCAATGTCGCTGTACGTTCCTACGCGACGGTCGCGAACCGTTCGGAGTACCTCCATCATGTTCTCGCGCTTGTCCTCCTTAACGTAGGCCAGCGACTCCAGCGGCGCCGGCACGTCGTAATCCTCGAACGCATCTTCGATGCGCTCTTCCTGGGCAACCTCGGCGTCGCGGATGGTCGTCGTGCGCTCGCCACGGAGCTCCGAGACATTCCGGAGCGAGAGATCGCAGGCGACGGGATACTCGCGACGCTCCTGGAGGACTTCCCGAACGAGTTCTTCATCGACATCAGGACCCCCCGTACCGTCCGGGAAATCGCGGTCGAGCAGGAACCAGTCCGAATAGTAGTCACGGATGGCCGGTTTCTCCGATCCATCTCTCACCGTGATGTCGTTCACCTCAACCCACCACTCAACCTCGCTGTTCCGTTGCGCCCAGTTGCCTCGTGGGTCTTCCCGAACCCGAGCGCCCCAGGCGAGTCCGTAGCGGTCGAGCCAACCTCGGTCCTTGTCCGAGAGTCCGCATCGAGCCCCGCCAAACTGGACGGGCCAGCGCTTGAACTCCGGCGTGTGGACGAGGCCCTGCCCTGGGTCGAAGCCCTTGATGACTTCCTCGGCGTTCTTGCCAGCGCGGCCGAGGTCGTCGATGTTGATACTCTCCTTTAGCGTCTTGATGCCCTCGTCCTCATTCGAGAGGACGATCTTGTTCCGCATGTTCACGCGAATCTGCCGGCGGACGTCGTTGACCTTCTGGGTTGAGCCGACCATCAGGATGCCACGACTCCCACCCTGAGAGGCGATCTCGAAGATGGTCTGGGCGGTCGACCGGCGCTCGGCGCTGTACTTCATGTTCTGGGGTTGGGAGGGAGCGACGTTCTTCAGCTCCCGAATCTCCAGCGACACCCGCGGGACGTTCTTGTTCTCGTCGGCGGCCTTCCAGATGAGTTGCATCCAGAGATCCATGATGACGTAATGGAGCGCGCCGTGACCGTCATCGAGAAAGTTGCAGTTCAGCGCGTCGACGCGCTCCTGATCTTTCAGCAGCTCGCCCATGTCGATATTCGTCTCGGCACCGGCGTCCTCGATTAGGCCGTCCCCCGCGTACTGGGCCAATGTGTTCGCCGCCCGCTGGAGCGTCTCGTCTTCCTCCATCTTGTAGGAGATATCCCGCAGTGAGTCATCTTCGGGCCGCTCCATGGTCACGGTCGCCTCCATCTCCCCAGCCATCTCCTGGAGCTCCTCGACAAGCTGGTCGACGGTGCCGGTCCCTCGCCGCGCCGTCTCGAGGGCCTGGTTGATGCGGCGCTCGGTCGAGCCACTGGCGGTGGTCTTGCCCGCGAGCCGGAGGATAATCTCCGGCGTCAGCGTGTCGACGCCGATGGTGAAGAGCCGGAAGTTCGACGGGAGCTTGTCCGGGACGCCCGGCATCGCGGGGACGTTCACCCGCGTGTCGTAGGCCTTCGGCTCCTGCCCGAGTCGCTTGAGGCTGCGGCGGATGGCCTCCTCGTCGTTCGGGATGGCGATCATCGGGAGTTCGTTCCGGCCATCGTCGAGGATGCTCACCCACTTGTACCCGTGTTGGTCCTTGAGGTTCCCACAAATTCGGGCGTTCGTCGAGTCCTTCCCCTGCCGCGGGCTCGCGGTGGTCAGGATGTGGTCGCAGGACTCGTGCGGGATGGCGGCGCTCATGTACTCGATGCTTGCCGTCGAATCCTTTCGCATCCGTTTCCGTCCGATGGGGAGGACACCCTCCTCATCTACGGTCGAGGAGTAGCCCTTCTTGTTAACGTGTTCGAGCGTGATGGGTGCGTAGTCGGTCTTGTCCGTCGCCGCCGAGAGGTAGCCTTGTGCTTTGGCGACCTCGAGTAGCACCGGATACTCGTCGTTCGGGTCCGGGCGGCGGCCGCGAGTTCGTAGTCGGTGGATCCGGGTGAACTGACTGGCTGCCCAGTTCGGGAGCTCGTCGCCGCGCAGCACCTCACGGCGGTCTGGGTCCAGCCAGAGCATCCAGTGGGCTCGTGAGAGAAGATCCTCTGGGACGTCATCGGACTGGCCGACCAGGGCCGCCTCCGCGTCGCTGATCAGGGAGCGGACTTTGGCCTCAATTTCGAGGTTCTCCTGGTAGAGGCGCTGCTCAACACGCTCCTTCAGAAGGTTCTCGGCGGC